>Ga0180216_1000386_pt1 | contig 48328 bp, 46 predicted proteins | sample eDN3rd37CBELigMG_FD_128879 | JGI IMG/M metagenome (GOLD analysis project Ga0180216, IMG submission 128879) | Enriched Miracle-Growth compost microbial communities from Emeryville, California, USA - eDNA 3rd pass 37_C BE-Lig MG (version 2)... ...
CGTCCAGCCGCCCCCGACGATCACCACGTCGGCCGCGGGCAGCGTCTTAGCCATGTCCCTGGTCCCCGTGCGGGTCCCCGTGGCCGCGCGCCTGGGCGATCGATACCGGCTCGCCGCGCCAGACCGCTCCGTGGCGCTCGATGTCCTGCGAAAAGCTGGCGTAGGCGCCCGGAAAGCCCACCAGCCGCCATCCGGCCATGCCGACGTTGCCGCCGTAGATTGGATCACAGAAATAGCCTTCCAGGGCGGCATCCAGCAGCGCCTGGAAGAACACGGGACCCGGTACCGTGTCCAGCGCCAGTTCCCCTTGCTGCAAGCGCATCAGCCAGCGGTCCTGGCGCTCGGCCGACAGCGCCGCGAAAGACACGCCTTCGGCCCGCCGCAGCGCCTGGTCGAACTCCGCCAGCCCGCGCCGCATGAGCTCCGCGGGCGTGAAGGACAACTGGTATCCCTGCTCCGGCGTGCCGGAAAAAAACGGACCCTGCCGGTAGAAATGATCGCCGGCTCCCCAGGCGCCCGCGAGCTGGCCGTCCAGGAAGTCCGTGACGCCGGCCTCCTTGCCGCCTGGGCTGGACGCGTCGGGCGGAATGAGGCGATTGGCGATGGCATCCACGGCGGCGGCCTCCTCGCGATTGAAGAAACGCAGCACGCGCTGCCGCGCCTTGGCCGGCGCATCGGCGGCCGAGGCGTGGCGGACCGCCCACATCGTCGGCATGCCGGCGGCGAGGGCCTTGAGGGCGGTGCGGCGGCCGGGGCGCGGCACTGCGTCGGGATCTCGGATCATGGATTCGGCGCTCCTTGGATTCCGGCGCCGCCCAACCCGGGCATGGCGCCTGCTGCGTCCGCGCCAGCAAGTTCTTTGCCCGGCATTCCGCCGGAAGCTCGACCAGGAGGTCACCATGTTCAGAACCCGCTTGCTATGTTTGGCGCTCGCCCTGTTGCCCTGGTCCGCAACGCCCTGGGCGGCCTCGGCGGCCGGATCCGAGGCCGCGCCCACGACGCCGTGCCAGCCCGGGACGCCCGGCTGCGCGCCTCCGGAACTGCCGCCATCCCATCCCATGCCCCGGATCGCCCAGCCGCCGGCCGGCACGCCCAACACGGGCGAAACCCCGCCGCGCAACGCCGCGCCAGGGGCACCCGGCGCGCCGGCGGCGCCCGGCATGCGCACCAAGCCGGCCACCCCGCCCACTTCCACGACGCCGGGCACGGAGGCCGGCGCGCCGCAACACCAGGGCCAGCCCGGCTCCGGCGCGGCGGCCGGCTCGGGCGGCAGCGCCGAGACGCGCCCAGGTGGATGACGGGAACACGGATCCCGCCGCAGACCGGTCCCGCCGCGCAGGCGGGACCCGTCCACCGCGACACCGCAACGAGCCATTCACCGCAACGAGCCATTCACCGCACCGGAACCATTTCATCCGCAACCGTAACCGCGGCCTCGCCGCGACAGGGAGGCACCATGCCACTGCTCACTCGATCCGTCATCATCCTGTTCCTGGGCGCCGTGTTCGTCGCCTCGGCACCTCTTTCCGCCCGGGCGCAGGCGGCCGGCACCGCGCCTGACACCCAGATGGGCGAAGCGCCCGCCTCCTCGGCATTGAGTCCGGCGGACCGCGACTTTATCGAGGAGGCGGCGCAGGCCGGCCACCTCGAGGCCGAGGCCAGCCAGATGGCCTTGCGCAAATCGCCCACTCTCGACGTGAAGACATTCGCGCAGCGCATGGTCGACGAGCACGGCGAGATCGGCCAGGAACTTAACGCGCTGGCGAGCCGCAAGGGCGTCGAAGCGCCGACCGAGCCCTCGCTGGCGCAGAAAGCCCGGCTCAAGGCCCTGGACGTGCGCGACGAAAGCTTCGACAAGGCCTACGCCGACGAAATCGCGGTATCCGCCCACGAGGAGGCGGTCAAGCTGTTCGACAAGGCCGCCCACGACGATTCCCGGGACCCCGAGATCAAGGCCTTCGCGGCGAGCGTGCTGCCCCGCCTCCAGCGTCACCTGGAAATGGGCAAGGCGCTCCAGCAGCAGGTGGCGTCCAAGGAGAAGGCGGGCGCAAAGAAACCATAAATGCCTGAACGGGTACCCGCCACGCCTAGGATGGAAACGGACACCGGCTCGAGCCGTGGATGGCTGCCGGCTCGAGCGCGGGCACGGGGCTTGCCTTCCCATTCTTGCGGCCGATACCGGCACCCGAGCTTCACCTTCGGTTTTGCATCCGCTACACCTTCGGTTTTACTTTAGGAGATCCACATGAAAAAAATCCTCGCCCTGGGCGCATGCGCAGTGCTCCCGATGATGGCTTCCGTGGCGTTCGCGCAGACCTCGGCGCCCGCCACCACCACGCCCGCGCCCGCCGCGTCTTCCGGCGCGAACAGCGGAACGAGCGACGGCACCTCGTCGACCACGAAGAAGCCCAGCAAGTCGTCCGGCTCCGCCGCTTCCAGCAAGAACGGCGCGTCGGGCTCCACCACCTCCGGTTCGAACGACTCGAACTCGGACACTTCCAGTTCGAACCCATCGGCTTCGAGCGCGTCGGGCTCGAACGCCACCGGCTCGAACGGCTCCGGCTCGAACGGCTCCGGCTCGAACACTTCTGGTTCAAGCGGCTCCAGTTCGGGCTCCTCCGGCACGAATTCCTCGGGCTCCAGCATGTCCGGCACCGGCGCGTCCTCCGGCGCTTCCGGCTCGACCACCTCGGGCGGCGATTCCGGCTCCAGTTCGTCGGGCACGGGCGCTTCGGGTTCGAACACGACGTCGGGTAGCGGTGATTCCGGCTCGACCTCCTCAGGCACGGGCGCCAGCGGCGGCTCGTCCACGTCGGGCTCCACCGGCACCTCCGGCACGGGGGCTTCCTCCGGCGGCATGAGCTCCTCCGGCATGGGCGCGACCGGCAGCACCTCCGGGGCGGCCGGCATGGGCGCCGCCGGCGCCACTACTGGCGCGGGGGCCGCGGGCGCCGCGCGTCCGGGAGCTTCCCCCGCCCAGAAGATCAGCGGGCAGAGCATCAAGGAGGGCATGATCGGTGAAGCCGTCTACAACGAGAACGACGAGAAGGTCGGCGACGTGGAAGACGTCGTGCTGGATAGCGACGGAAAGGCCAAGACTTTCGTGATCGGCGCCGGCGGCTTCCTGGGGATGGGCGAGCATGACGTCGCGGTGCCGTTCGACAAGATCACCAAGAGCGGCGACAAGCTGATCCTGCAAGGCTACACCAAGGACCAGCTCAAGGCCCTGCCGGCGGTCGAGGTGAGCAAGTAAGGATGGGGAGAGTGGGCCAGGCCTCCAACATGCCCGCCCACTTTTCAGCCCCTCACGCAGGCTGCCGGCCTCCCGCCTCCCAAGCGAAAGCCAGCGGCCTTCCACACAGGAGAAAAGCATGCGAAAACCCGGTACAGACCATGGCGGCACGCCCCACTCCACGGACAGGGGCCGTCCGCCCGCCGGACCCGGACACGCGGGCTCCGGCCATCCCGGTTCCGGCCATTCCAGTTCGGGACGGCCCAACGTGCCTCATTCCGGTCCGAAACACGGCCCGGAACACGGTTCGGAACACGCTGTATCCGAGCACGCCGGTTCCGGCCATCCCGGCTCCGGGCGCCCCAATCCGGGACACGCCGGCTCCGTGCATTCCGGCAGCGAACACGCCGGTTCCAGACAGGCGGGAGCAGGGCATTCCGGCTCCGGGCGGCCGGAACATCCCGAATCCGGACGTCGGGAACATTCCGAATCCGGCCACCCTGAGCATTCCGAATCCAGACGCCCGGAGCATTCCGAACGCGACACCCGCGGGAACGCTCCGGCCTCGCCGGATCTCGACCAGCGCAAGACGAAGACCGTCAAGGAAAGAGAGGAGGCGCTGGACGATGCGCTGGAGGATACCTTTCCCGCCAGCGATCCCGTCTCGACCACGCCCCAGCCTCCGGTAAAGCGCCACCACAAGCCCTGATCGCGCGTCGGCGCATCGCGCCGCCGAAGCGGCCCTGCAACTCAGTCAGGAGCCAGGAGGACGACCTCCGGCTTGGCGCCGACCGGCGAATCGGGCGGGAGGAAGGAGCGCCTCCGGCTCGGCGAGGCGCCCGCGGAACTTAGCGTCTGGAGGACCGGACCACACCCGTCGAATCAGGGCTGCGTCGAGCCAGGCACCCGATGAGCCAGGCGCCCGATGAGCCCTCACGCAGGCCAGCACGCACATGGCTCCCGCGGGCCGCCTCCACTCATTCCAGCAGGTCGCGCATCTCGTCGGCGTGTTCTTCTTCCTTGGCCAGGATGCGGGTCAGCATGAGCGTGGTGGTGGGATCGACGTCGCCGATCTTCTCGATCATCTGGCGGTAGGATTCGATCGCCACGCGCTCGGCGACGAGATTGGCGCGGATCATCTCGCGGATGTCCATGGAATCGTCGTATTCCGCGTGGCTGCGCTGCGCCAGGGTGGAGGGGTCGAAGTCCGGTTCCCCATTGAGCTGCACGATCCGTTCGGCGATCTCGTCGGCGTGGGCCTGCTCCTCCTGCGCATGCTCCAGGAACTCGGCCTTGATCGCCGTGTTCATGAGCCCCGCGGCGGTGTGGTAGTGGCGCTTGTAGCGCAGCACGCACAGCAGTTCCGTGGCCAGGGCGGTGTTGAGCAGGGCGACGATCTCCTTGCGGCGGCCCGCGTAGCCCGAGGTGACGGCGCCGTCATTCAGGTTCCGGGCGGCCTCCCGGATGGCCGCCGTGTCCAGCGGGGTGCCCAGTGAACAGAGATGGTTCCGTTGCGATTGGCTGGTTCGATCGTTCATGGCTGTCCTCATGTGTAGCGTCCGCCCGCAGGCAGCAATTCTCATGCCCGTGCCCGGCTGCCGGCAGGCCCGGCGCGGGATCATCCGGCTGCAAGCCGGGCGCCACGTGGCCCTCGCGCAGAGCCAGTGGCCCGCCGTGCGCGGCGCCCACGGCCCGCGCGGCCCGGGCCGCGCGGCTGGAACGGAACTCCATCGCCGCGTAGGCCGGCAGGGCGATGCACAGCGGGACCCATTGGTACAGGACCCGGTACATCAACACCGCCGCCAGCACCTGGTGGTCGGGCAGGCGGCCCGCCAGCGCCGCCACGAAAATCGCCTCGGTGACGCCAAGGCCGCCGGGAATGCGCGCGATCATCGCGGCGATGCTGCAGAACAGCAGGATGCCCAGGACCTCGGGGTAGGAGACCTGGCGCTCCAGCAGGACGTAGACGATCGACCCCATGAAGCCCCAGGAGGCAATGGCCAGAACGCTCTGGGCCAGCGCCATCCGCAGCGGCGGCAGGGCGACGCGGCGGACCCGGCGGCCCCAGCGCGCGCGGCGCGAGGCCACGCACAGCAGGAGGTAGGCGAGGGCCGCCACGAGCATGCCCGCGCCGATCGCCCGCACGGCCGCCGGTTCGATGCCCCAGCGGGCGAGGGGGCGCACCGGGCCGCCCAGGAACAGGAAGCCCGCCAGCCAGCAGTAGCCGAGCCAGTTGGTGACGGAGCCGAACAGCACCACGCGCGAGATCATGATGTGATGCAGGCCCAGCTTGCGGTAGAGGCGCAGGCGCACGCCGATGGCGCCCAGCAGCACGCCCAGGTTCAGGTTGATGGCGTAGCTCACCGCGGCGATGGCCAGCGTCTTTCCCAGGGGCAGCGAATGAGGCACGAATTGCCGGGCCAGGCCGTCGATGCCCGAGTAGGCGGCATAGCTCGTCACGACCAGGGCGCCGGCCGCGGCGAGGGTGCGGCCGGAAATCCCGCGCATGGCCCGGAACACCTCGTCCCAATCGATCCGGCTGCCCATCTCGAACAGGAGGACGACCACCACCACCCCCACGGCGAGCAACAGCGCGCGGGCGACCAGCGGCAGCGCGCCGGCGATGCGTCGCCACAAGGCGGTGGCGGCGGCGTTCATGCGGGCGGCCGCTCGGCCGCAGCGGCGGCGTCCGCCGCCTCGGGGGCCACGATGGATTCCAGCCGCGGCTTGTGGGCGGGCAGGCTGCCCGACCAGGCCGGGAAACGCCGCAGGAAATGGAACACCACCACGGCCATCCACAGGCGGCGCAATCCGCCGCCGGGGGCGGGGAGGGGCGCCGGCCGGCAGTCCCGCGCCACGAGGTCCTCCAGCGACTCGCGCAGCCCGGCGGTGAAGTCGCGGTCCTGGATGAACACATTGGCCTCCAGGTTGAGGGCGAGGCTGAAGGGATCGAGATTGCTCGACCCCACGGTCGACCACGCCTCGTCCACGCAGGCCACCTTGCCGTGCAGCGGACGCTCGCAGTACTCGTAGATGCCCACGCCGGCATCGGCCAGGTATCGGTACAGCAGGCTCGCCGCGTAGCGGGCGATCGGCATGTCCGGCCGGCCCTGCAGGACCAGCCTCACCCGCACGCCGCGGCGGGCCGCCCGGACGATGTCTCGCAGCAGGCGATAGCCGGGAAAGAAATAGGCGTTCGCGATGATGACGTCGGACCGCGCGAGGCGGATTCCCATCCGGTAGGTCCGCTCGATGTCGTTGCGGTGCCTGCCGTTGTCGCGGACGACCAGGCATCCGTGCGCATCGCCCGCCGGCGCGCGTCCGACACGCTGCGGGCGCCGCCCCCGCCGGCCCGCGCCCGCATGATCCACCAGCGCCTCGCGGGCGAACTGCCGGACGTCGGCGGCGAGCGGACCGCGGATCTCCAGCGCGTAGTCCTGCTTGGCCTCCGGCCCGGAATCCACCAGGTGATCCGACGAGAAATTGATGCCGCCGAGGAAGGCGACCCTGCCGTCTATCGAGACGATCTTTCGGTGCATGCGGCGAAAGAGATTGGTGCGGACCCCCAGCATGCGGGGACGGGGATCGAAGATATGGAAGCGCGCGCCGCTCTCGGTCAGGCCCGAGATGAATTCCGGCGACAGGCCGTCGGAGCCGTACCCGTCCACCGTCACGTCCACCTGGATGCCGCGGCCGGCCGCGTCCATCAGGGCGCGGCGCAGCGCGCGCCCGACCTCGTCGTCGAACAGGATGAAGGTCTCGACCAGGATCTCGCGGCGCGCCTCGGCGATCGCCCGCAGGACGCGCGGGAAATACTGCTCGCCATTCTCGAGCAGGATGAACTCGTTGCCGTCGCGCCACTGGTTGATCATGGGCGCCCTCCGGCATCGGAACGCGCCGTGCCGGCACGCGCGACGGCAAGGGATCCGCCGCCCGGCGCCCCGTCCAGCGCCCGGGCGCACGCGGCCGTGCTAGTCGTCGCCATACGAGGAAATGCCGGCATATTTGCTCATCGGCTCGCCCCGGCCGTCTTCCCCCCGGTAGACGAGCCGCGCCCCGGCCGGAGGCGTGTGCGCCTCGCCGTAGCGTTCGCAGGTGTACGCATGCACCGACCGGAGATCCGGCCGCTCGTGGAAGGCGAGCAGGGCACAGGCCTCCGCCATGCTGGCGCCTCCCGCGCGCCAGGACTGCTCGAGCACGCCATAGCGGATCCGGCCCGCGGCATCGGTGCCGCGGACCACGTCGTAGTTGCGGCGGGAGGCCACCAGGCCGGGGTAGCAGCGCAGGGCGGCTCGATCGTAGGCCAGCGCCAGACGCGCCGCTTCGCGCTCGTCCTCCGACAGGGCCGAGGCCAGCAGCGCCTCGAAATCCCCGCGCACCAGCCGCAGTTCCGAGCCACCGTACACCTGGGCGCCCGCGCCGTCGGAGGTCAGGCTCTGGGTCCCCACATAGGTGGACACCAGGTTCCCCACGCACACCCGTCCCACGCTGTAGGTCCGGACGTCCTCGAGATGCTCCTCGAAGACCAGGCCGCATTGGGCGAGGGTTCTTTCCTCGTATTCGCCGATGGCTTCGTCCAGCGCGGCGGCATCCCTCACCACCCGCTGGCCGCGCCCGCCGCTGGCCTGGGTGGACTTGGCGCGGATCGGACCCGCGTGCAGCAGGATCCGGCCCGCGCGGCGCGCGTCAGCGCTCGAAAAGACCGTCGCGCCCCGCAGCACGGCCGCGCGCACGTCGCGGCCGAATTCCTCCGACCAGCCGGCGGGCCGCCGCGCCTGCGGATCGATCAGCGCATGCGTGATCGCCTTGGTCGCGATGAAGGCGCGCGGCACCATGCCGCCGAAGAAATCCCGCTCGTCCCGGATGCCGGCCAGCCACGGATCGGCCATGCGCTCGGCATCCACCAGGGTGTCGCCGGGAACGCAATAGGGCGGCTCGGCATGATCGAGGCGGGCGAAATCCCGCTCCGCCATGAACTCGCAGCCGAGCAGGCCGGCGATCGCGCGCGCCAGCGCCTCCTGCGAGGCGGCCTCGTGGGCGAATTCCCCGTCGCGCCGCGGGTGCGCGAGCACGACGCGGGAGGCCCCGGCGCCTCGCGGCCTCGGGACGCCGGGGCCCGTCACCGCGGGTTCCCGTCCCGGACGCCCCCGCTGCGGCGCCATCCCCCGACCGAGCGCCCCCCGACCGAGCGCCCCCCGACCGAGCGCCCCGCGACCGAACGAAACGCGGACGAATGCTTCCCGGGAGAAGGCTCCGGCTCGTCGATCTTCTCGGGCTCCTCACGCGGGGGGAGGTCGACCTCGTCGGGCTCCTCCTCCGGCGCCTCGGGCGGGAGGCCGGGAGGCGGGACGTCCTTGCCGGGCTGCGGCGGAGGCGGGACGTGCGCCCGCAGCGGGGACGGACGGAGGGCGGGGCGGCGTATCGCGGCCGGATTCATGGCGGTCTCCTGATCTCCTGATGATTTGCCCCCGGGACAAGCAAGCCGCGTGCCTGGGACGGGCCGGGCACGCGGCTTGCTCATCCGCTCATCGCAAAGCACCCGGCGGGGGCCTGCGGCGATCCCTTCCGGCACGGCTCGCACTCCCCGGACCAATGACTGGAGATCCACTGTGACATTGAAAATTCTCGCGGTTTCTTCCGAGGCGTTCCCACTGGCCAAGACGGGCGGACTGGGGGACGCGGTGAGCGGCCTGTGCCGATCCCTGCGCCAAGGCGGCGGCGCCCACGTGACCTTGATGCTGCCCGCGTATCGCGGGACCCCGGAGCAAGTCGAGGGCCTGCGCGAGGTCGCGCGCCTGGACGGCGGGGCGGCGGGGGGAACGACCCTGCTCGCCGGCGTCTCCCCGGCGCTCGGCCTGCCCGTCCTGCTCGTGCGCAACGACGCGCTCTACGACCGCGACGGGCTCTACCTGGACGCCGACGGCGTGGAATACCCGGACAATGCCCTGCGCTTCGCCACCCTGGCGCAGGCCGCCGCCCGGGTCGCCCGCGGCCTGGGCGGCGTGCCGCGGCCCGACATCGTCCACGCCCACGACTGGCATGCCGCCCTGGTCCCCCTGTACCTGCGGCAGTGGCGCGTCGGCGGGGTGCGCACCCTGCTGACCCTCCACAACATCGCCTTCCAGGGCGTGTTTCCCCTCGACCAGGCGCCCGTCCTGGGCATCGACCAGCGCTACTGCTCGGGCGAGGGCGCGGAATTCTGGGGGCGGCTGAGCTTCCTCAAGGCGGGCATCCGATACGCCGACCTGATCAGCGTGGTCAGCCGCAACTACGCCCGCGAGATCCTGACGCCGGCCTTCGGCTGCGGCCTGGAGGGCGTGCTGGCCGATCGCGTCCGCGACCTGATCCCCATCCCCAACGGCATCGACGTCTCGGTGTGGAATCCCCAGGCCGACGATTACCTGCCGGGACGGGGCTTCGGTCCGGACCGCATGGGCAACAAGGCGGTGTGCAAGAGCGAGCTGCAGGCGCGGTTCGGCTTGCGCAAGGATCCCCAGGCCACCGTCGTGGCCATGGGCAGCCGCATGACGACGCAGAAAATGGCGGACGTCGCGGCCGCGGCCCTGCCCATGGCGCTCGACGCGCATCCCGGCCTGCAGGTCTGCATCCTGGGCCATGGCGACAAGGCGCTGGAAGCGGCGCTGGAGGACCTGGGCCGGCGCCATCCCGGACGCTGCGGCGTGCGGATCGGCTTCGAGGAGCGGCAGGCCCACCTGCTGCACGCCGGCGCCGACGTCCTGCTGCACGGCAGCCGCTTCGAACCTTTCGGCCTCGCGCCGCTCTATGCGATGCGCTATGGCACGATACCGATAGGCTCGAGGGTCGGCGGGATGGTGGACACCATCATCGATCCCGGCGCCGGCGGGGACCTCGGGGCGATGCGCTTCGCCACCGGTGTCCTTTTCGAGGGCGACTCGGCCGGCGCCATGGCGGCGGCCATCGACCGGACCATGGCCTTGAGGCGGCATCCGGACCTCTGGCGCGCCATGCAGCGCAACGCCATGAGGGCCGATTTCGGCTGGGCCCGGGCCACGCCCCTGTATGTGAACGCCTACCAGGCCCTGCGTCCCGACCTCGCGCCGGTCGCCGGGCGCAAACTGGTGGCGGTCGCGGCGGCCCTGCCGCAGCATCCCTGCCTGCCCGGGCTCGCGGCGAGCGTCCAGGCGGCGGGCGATGCCGGCAAGGCCACGGAGGCGTCCGGTCAGCGGCGCGGCCGCCTGCGCGCCGAGCCGCTGGTGCGTCCGCGCGAGGCCCCGGTCTCGTGAGCATGCGGTGCCCCATGCCTACCCCTGATCGACACTTGCGGCCCGGCGCCACCCCAGACGCCGCCCGCTTGCGGCCCGGCGGCCCCGGGCCCGCGTGCCCATGAGCCGGCGGCCGCAAGCGGGCGGCGCGCGGGCCAACGAGGCCCTCTGGTACAAGGACGCCGTCATCTACCAGTTGCACGTGAAGTCGTTCTTCGATGCCAACAACGACGGCGTGGGGGATTTCGCCGGCCTGATGGCCAAGCTGGACTACATCGCGCAGCTCGGCGTGACGGCCGTCTGGCTGCTGCCGTTCTATCCCTCGCCCCGCCGGGACGACGGCTACGACATCTCTGAATACCGCGGCACGCACCCCGACTACGGCACCCTGGGCGAGCTCAGGAAATTCATACGCATGGCCCACGAGCGCGGCCTGCACGTGATCACCGAACTGGTGGTCAACCACACCTCCGACCAGCACGCCTGGTTCCAGCGCGCCCGCCGGGCCAGGCCCGGCTCGGCGGCGCGGAATTTCTACGTCTGGTCCGACAACGACCAGGGCTACGCCGGGACGCGCATCATTTTCTGCGACACCGAGAAATCCAACTGGACCTGGGACCCAGTGGCCGGCGCGTACTTCTGGCACCGTTTCTATTCGCACCAGCCCGACCTCAACTACGACAATCCGCGCGTGCTGAAGGCGGTGATCGACGTGATGCGGTTCTGGCTGGACATGGGCGTCGACGGCCTGCGCCTGGATGCCGTCCCCTATCTGGTCGAACGCGAGGGCACCAACAACGAGAACCTGCCCGAGACCCACGCGATATTGCGCCAGATCCGCGCGGCGATGGACGCGGAATACCCGGACCGCATGCTGCTCGCCGAGGCCAACCAGTGGCCCGAGGACGCGCAGGAATATTTCGGCGCGGGCGACGAATGCCACATGTCCTTCCATTTTCCCCTGATGCCGCGCATGTACATGGCCATCGCGCAGGCCGATCGCTACCCGATCACCGACATCCTGCAGCAGACGCCGGAGATCCCCGAAAACTGCCAATGGGCGACCTTCCTGCGCAATCACGACGAGCTGACCCTGGAAATGGTCACCAGCAGCGAACGCGACTACCTGTGGAACGTCTACGCCGCCGATCGCCGGGCGCGCATCAACCTGGGCATACGCCGCCGGCTCGCGCCCCTGCTCGAACGGGACCGGCGCCGCATCGAGCTGATGAACAGCCTGCTGCTGACCATGCCCGGCACGCCCGTGCTGTACTACGGCGACGAGATCGGGATGGGGGACAACATCCACCTGGGCGATCGCGATGGCGTGCGCACGCCCATGCAGTGGACGGCGGACCGCAACGGCGGATTCTCGCGGGCCGATCCCGAGCGCCTGGCGGTGCCCATGCTCATGGATCCGCTGTATGGCTACGAGGCGGTCAACGTCGAGGCCCAGCAGCGCGATCCCCATTCCCTGCTGAACTGGACCCGGCGCATGCTCGCCAAGCGCCGGCAGACGCGCGCCTTCGGCCGCGGCAGCCTGCGCTTCCTGTTTCCGGGAAACCGCAAGATACTGGCCTATCTGCGCGAATACGACGGCGCCGTGCTGCTGTGCGTGGCGAACCTCTCCAGCGCCTCGCAGCCGGTCGAGCTGGACCTCGCCTTCATGTCGGGGCGCGTCCCGGTCGAACTGTTGGGCGGGACGCCTTTTCCGCCCATCGGCGAGCTGCCCTACCTGCTGACGCTGCCGCCCTATGGGTTCTATGCGTTCGACCTCAGCACCGGGGCGTCACCGCCCGCCTGGCACACCGACGCGCCCGAGCGCATGCCCGAGCATTCCACCCTGGTGCTGCGCCAGCGCGCGGGAGCGGGGCACCAGATGGTCGAGAGCTCGCGGCGGCTGCTGTGCGAGCGGGTCCTGCCGCCGTACCTGGCGCGGCAGCGCTGGTTCACCCAGGACGGGGCCATCCGCTCGGTGGAGCTGGCGCACCTGGATCCCTTGCCCGGCGAGCCCGACCTGCTGATGGCCGAGGTCGACGTGGTCTCGTCGGCGGATCGCCGCAGCCGCTATTTCGTGCCGCTGATGTTCCTCTGGGGCGAAGACGCCGGCGCGGCCTCGCAATACCAGCTCGCCCGGGCGCGGCGCGGCGCCGAGCCCGGCATGGTGGTCGACGCCTGCCGCGCCCCGGCCTTCGCCCTGGCGCTCGCCCGGGAACTGCGGTCCGCCGGCGAGACGCCGCCGGAGGCGCGCGCTGGCCGGCCGACCCTGCAATTCCGCGCCGAACCCGGCCTGGCCGGCGTGCCCTGGCCGCAGGACATGGCGGTCGAGTGGTTCCGCGGCGAGCAGTCCAACAGCTCGGTGATGCTGGGCGACGCCGCGGTGCTGAAGCTGGTGCGCCGCATCGCCGCGGGCGCGCATCCGGAGGCCGAGATGACGCGGCACCTGACGCGGATGGGCTATGCCCATTGCGCCAGGCTGCTGGGCGAGGTCCTGCGGATCGATGCGCAGGGCCGGCCCTGGACCCTGGCCCTGCTGCACGAGCGGGTGGACAACCAGGGTGACGCCTGGACCTGGACCCAGGACTACCTCAAGCGCGTGCTCGACACCACCGCGCCCGCCGCCGGGCAGGCGCCCGACTACCGCGAGGCGCTGCTCGGCTACACGACGGTCGCCGCGGCGATCGGCACGCGGCTGGGCGAGCTGCACGCGCTGCTCGCCCAGCCCGCGGATGACCCGGCCTTCGCGCCGGAAGAAACCACCGCCGCCGATGCGCGCCGATGGGCGGCCGACGTCCGCGCCATGCTGGACGCGGCCATCGCGGCCGCGGCCGCGTCCAAGGGCGCGGGCGCCGCCGCCGGCCGCGTGAAGGCGCAGGTGGCCGAGATCAAGTCCCTGCGCCGCGCCCTGGCGGCGCACATCGACCGCACGGCCTCCGCCGTGGCGGGCGGGCCGCGGACCCGGCTGCACGGCGATTTCCACCTGGGCCAGGTGCTCATCGTGCAGAACGACGTCCGGATCATCGACTTCGAGGGCGAGCCGATGCGCACGCCCGAGGCGCGCCGCGCCAAGTCCTCTCCGTGGCGCGACGTGGCCGGCGTGCTGCGGTCCTTCGAATACGCCGCGGCGGCCTTCGCCCGTACGGCCTGGATCTCGCCGGACACGCCGCCCGCGCCGGCGGGCGGCCCCGGGGCGGGGGAGGCGGCGGGGACCGCGGACGGGGCCGGCGAGCTCGCCGCCCAGCCCGTCCTGTCGCCGCAGCAGGACCGCGACCGCCTGATCGAGCAGTTCCGCGAGATGGCGGCCGCCTCCTTCCTGACCGCGTACGGCCAGTCGGCGGCGTTCCCGGCGCAGGCTTCCGGGACGCCGGGCGACGAGGCGCCGCTGCGGCTGGCCCTGATCGAGAAGACCGCCTACGAGGTGTGCTACGAGGCCGCCCATCGGCCCGACTGGCTGGACATCCCCCTCGAAGGGCTGCTGCGCCTGGCCCGCCAGGCGCCCGCCCTCCCGTCCCGCAAGGCCGCGGGCAAGGCATCGAAGAAATAGGACGAGGCCATGCGAGAGCCGGACGATCCCGCCCGCCATGGCCCGCTGCTGGGCGAGCTCGACCTCTACCTGATCGCCGAGGGGACCCACCTGAACCTGGCGGACTGCCTGGGGGCCCAGGTCCTCGCCGTCGACGGGGTGCCGGGCACCCGCTTCGCCGTATGGGCGCCCAATGCGCGGCGCGTCTCGGTGGTCGGCGACTTCAATGGCTGGGACGGCCGCAGGCATCCGATGCGCCTGCGCCGCGAAGCGGGGGTGTGGGAGGCCTTCCTGCCCGGGGTGGGCGCGGGGGCGCGCTACAAATACGAGCTGCTGGACGCCGGGGGCCGACTGCTGCCGCTGAAGGCCGATCCGCTGGCGCGCCGGACCGAACCGCCGCCGGGCACGGCGTCGGTCGTGCCCGATCCGCGACCGTTCTCCTGGACGGACGAGGAATGGATGGAGGGCCGCGAGGCGCGCCAGCGGCCGGATGCGCCGATGGCCATCTACGAGGTCCACATGGGATCGTGGGCGGCGCCCCGGGGTCCGGGCGGCGTCTGGCGCGATTGCGGCGCGCGCCTCATCGAGTACGCCGCCGCCATGGGCTTCACGCACATCGAGCTGCTGCCGGTCGGGGAACACCCCTTCGGCGGATCGTGGGGATACCAGCCGCTGGGCATGTTCGCGCCCACCGCCCGCTGGGGGACACCGGCCGATTTCGCGCATTTCGTCGATGCCTGCCACGGGGCCGACCTGGGCCTCATCCTCGACTGGGTCCCCGCACATTTCCCCTCCGATCCGCACGGCCTGGCGAGCTTCGACGGGACGGCGCTCTACGAGCACGCCGACCCGCGGCAAGGCCTGCATCCGGACTGGGACACCCTGATCTACAACATGGGCCGCAACGAGGTGCGCAATTTCCTGATCGCGAGCGCGCTGGAGTGGCTGCGGCGCTATCACGTCGACGGCCTGCGGGTGGACGCGGTCGCCTCCATGCTGTACCTGGACTACAGCCGCCGGCCCGGACAATGGGTGCCCAACCGCCACGGCGGCCGCGAGAACCTCGAGGCGGTGGACTTTCTGCGGGCGCTCAACACGACGGTCGCCGGGCAGTGCCCGGGCGCCATCACGATCGCCGAGGAATCCACGGCCTGGCCGGGCGTGACCCATGCCGCGGGGGAGGGCGGCCTGGGCTTCCGGTACAAATGGAACATGGGCTGGATGCACGATACCCTGCAGTACATGGGACTGGACCCGGTGCACCGGCGCTACCACCACCACCGCATGACCTTCGGCCTGGTCTACGCCTGGTCCGAACGCTTCATCCTGCCCCTGTCCCACGACGAGGTGGTCCACGGCAAGGGCTCGCTGCTGGGCCGCATGCCGGGAGACCGCTGGCAGCGCTTCGCCAACCTGCGCGCGTACTACGGCTTCATGTGGGGCCATCCGGGCAAGAAGCTGCTTTTCATGGGAGGGGAACTGGCCCAGCAGCGCGAGTGGAACCACGACGGCGAAGTGGACTGGGAGGCGCTCGCCGATCCGCTGCATCGCGGCATGCAGGTCCTGGTGCGCGACCTGAACGCCCTGTATTCGGCCTCCAGTGCGCTGCATGCGGCCGACGCCGCGCCGGAGGGCTTCCAGTGGCTGGTGTCCGACGACGAGGCGCAGAGCGTCTTTGCCTTCCTGCGCCGCGGCGGCGGCCGGCTCGCGCTGGTGGCGAGCAATATGACGCCGGTCCCTCGCCACGGCTACCGCATCGGCGTGCCGCGGCCGGGGCGCTGGATCGAGTGGCTGAACACGGATGCCGCCGCCTACGGGGGCTCGGGCATGGGCAACCTGGGGGCCGTCGTGACCGAGGCGATCGAGACGCACGGCCAGGCCCAGTCCCTGTCCCTGGTCCTGCCGCCGCTCTCGACGCTGATCCTGTCGGCCCCGGATGAATGAGGAGGGCGGGCATGGCGCTTGCTGCGGAGGCCTGCAGCCTTCAACCCATGGAGAACAACGATGAAGCACCCATCCTTGCAATTCCCCCGCCGCGGCCTTGGCGCCGCGGCCCTGGCGCTGGGCTGCCTGGCCTTCGCCGGATGCACCACGACCGGGCCCCAGGATCCGCAGACCGCCGCGCAGCAGCGCAGCACCATCAACCAGCACGCCGACGAGACCCTCGAAAGGCTGTACAAGACGGCGCCCGGCTCGCGCACGCTGGTGCAGCGCGCCAACGGCGTGCTGGTCTTCCCGAACGTGGTGCGCGCGGGCTTCATACTGGGGGCCGAACACGGCACCGGGGTGCTGCGCGTGGGCGGACGCGACACGGGGTACTACACCACGACCGGCGGCTCCATCGGCTGGCAGGCGGGCGCCCAGTCCCGGGCGGTCGTGCTGCTCTTCATGACGCAGGCCGCGCTGGACAAGTTCCGCAACAGCAACGGCTGGACCGCGGGCGCGGATGCGACGGTGGCCGTGGCCAACGTCGGCGCCAACGGGACGGTCGACACCAACACCGCGAAGCAGGACGTGGTCGGCTTCGTGCTGACCAACGCCGGCCTGATGGCGGGCGTGTCCCTCGACGGCGCGAAGATCCAGAAAAAGGATCTCTGAGCGGCATTCCGCGCGCCCGCCCGCGGGATCGGCTCGCGGCCGCGGGCGCGCCTCATTCCAGGAGAATCCCATGGCGAGATGCGATACCTGCGGCAACCAGTACGACAAATCCTTCGATCTGACGATCGGCGGGCAGACCTATACCTTCGACAGCTTCGAGTGCGCGATCCATGCCGTCGCGCCGCGCTGCGACCACTGCGGCACGCCGATCGTCGGCCACGGGCTGGAGAAGGGCGGGCGCATGTTCTGCTGCGCCCATTGCGCGGCGGGGGAACAGGTGACGGGGCTGCGCGACCGCGCCGAATGAACGGGCCCTCGCGGGCCGCGGCCCGCCGGTCCACCGGCCTCTACGAGGCCTTTTGCAGCGCGTCCGTCACGGGCGGCGCCGCCGCCAGCGGGGGACGCTGGCCGACCTCGAGGTGCAGCAAACCGTGGCGGCGCAGGACGCCGGCCTCGTACAGATTGCGGCAATCGAACACCATGCCGGTCCCCAGTTCCCCGGCGATCCGGGAAAAATCCGGACGCCTGAATTCCTCCCATTCCGTCATCACCACCAGGATGTCCGAGCCCTCGCAGGCCGCGTAGGCATCGGCGCACAGCTCGAACCCCTCGTCGGCGATCCGCGCCCGGGCGGCCCCGCCGGCGACGGGATCGTAGGCGCGCACCCGCGCGCCCGCGCCGATCAGCCCGCGGGCCAGGGCCAGGCTCGGCGCCTCCCGCAAGTCGTCGGTGCCCGCCTTGAACGACAGGCCCCACAGCGCGACGCAGCGGCCTGAGAGCTCATAGGCCAGGCTCGCCAGGATGGCGTCGAACAGCCGCTCCACCTGGCCGGCGTTCACCGCCTCCACGCTGTGCAGCATGTAGGCCGGCTCGCCGTGGTCGCGCGCCATGGCCATCAGGGCGCGCAGGTCCTTGGGCAGGCAGGACCCGCCGTAGCCCGCGCCCGGGCGCAGGTAATGCGGCCCGATGCGGGGATCCGTCCGCAGCACGCCGCAGACCGCGCGCATGTCGACGTCGAACTGCCCCGCGATGCAGGCCAGTTCGTTGACCATGGAGATGCGCGCGGCCAGCATGGCGTTGCAGGCGTACTTGGCGAATTCCGCGCTGCGCACGTCCATCTCCAGGATGCGGTCGCCGGAGGGGTCGAAAGGGGCGTACAGGGCTTCGAGCACGCGGCGCGCGCCCTCGTCGCCGCAGCCGATGACGATGCGCTCGGGATGCTGGAAATCCTCCACGGCACGGGCCTCCGCGAGGAATTCAGGATTGGAGGCCACCACGAACCGCGGCCGGGGCACCGCGGGGGATTGCATGTCCAGGATTTCCTGGACGCGCTCGCAGGTCCCCACCGGGGCGGTCGACTTGACCACGACCAGGGCGCCGTGCCTCAGTATCCGCGCGAGCCGGCCGGCGCAGTCCAGGAGGTCCTCCAGGTGGGCGCGGCCGTCCCGGCCCGTGGGCGTGCCGATGGTGAGAAAGATGACCTCGGCGCGCTCCAGGCCCGCCCCCGGCCGCAGGTCCGAGTGGAACTCCAGGCGTCCTTGCGCCAGGCCCTCGGCCAGGAGCCCGTCCAGGCCCGGCTCGTGCAGCGGCGCCTTGCCCGAGCGCAGCATCGCTATCTTCGCCGCGTCCTTGTCGAAGCAGGCCACGTGGTGCCCCGCCTGGGCAAAGCACGCGCCGGTCACCAGTCCCACGTAACCCGTCCCGATTATCGCTATGTTCATCAGTTGCTCCCGCTGGGTGAAGGCGCGGCGGCCTTCCGCATCGAGCGGAAGCCTGCGCGCCGGCATCGGCACGGACGTCCATGCCGCGCCGCCATGCCCGGGGGAGAAGCAACCGACATGCCCGGCGCCCGGGGCCCGGATCCCGCGGGGCCGGGCCTGCGGCCCATCGGCGCCGCGGCACGCGGCTTGCTGTAGACGGGTCACCACATCCAAGGTCATCGCGGCTCAGACTCGTCTGCACGGCATTCCTGCAACGGTTCGGCCCACAAAGAACGGAGAACAGGCATGCAAAGAATCGCAATCGTGAGTGAGCACGCGTCACCCCTGGCGCCGGCCGGCAGCGTGGACAGCGGCGGCCAGAACATCTACGTGGCCCAGGTCGCCCGCCAGCTCGCGGCGCGCGGCTACCGTGTCGACGTCTTTACACGATTGGACAGCCCGTCGCTGCCGCCCACGATCGACTGGGACGACAACGTGCGCATCGTGCACGTGCCGGCGGGCCCGGCGCGCTACCTGCCCAAGGAGGACCTGCTGCCGCTGATGGGCGACTTCAGCCGCTTCCTGCGCAGCCATTTCGCCACCCGGGACGAGCCCTACGATCTCATCCACGCCAATTTCTTCATGTCGGCCATGGCCGCCATGCCGGTCGCGCGCCGCCTGGGGATTCCCCTGGCCGTGACCTTCCACGCGCTGGGGCGGGTGCGGCGCCAGCACCAGGCGCAGGCCGACCGCTTTCCGGACAGCCGCTTCGAGATCGAGGGCCGCATCGTGCGCGAGGCCGACCGCATCATCGCGGAATGCCCGCAGGACCGGCTCGACCTCATCGGCCTCTACGGCGCGGATCCCGCCCGGATCAGCATGGTGCCCTGCGGCTTCGACAGCGGCGAGATGTCGCCCATGGACCGGGAGGAGGCCCGGCGCCGCCTAGGCTGGCGGCCCGACGCCTTCCATCTGCTGCAACTGGGCCGCATCGTCCCGCGCAAGGGGATAGACAATGTGATACAGGCGCTGGCGCGCCTGCGCTCGGGGCACGGGATCGATGCCCGCCTCTGCGTGGTGGGCGGCGAGGGCGGCGCGCCCGGCGGGGCCGACACCCCCGAACTCGCGCGGCTGCGCGAGATCGCCAGGCGCGAGGGCGTCCTGGATCACGTGGAATTCGCGGGCCGCCGCGGCCGCAACCAGCTCAGGCGCTACTACTGCGCCGCCGACGTGTTCGTGACCACGCCCTGGTACGAGCCTTTCGGCATCACTCCGGTAGAGGCCATGGCATGCGCGACGCCGGTCGTGGGCTCCGACACCGGCGGAATCCGCTACAGCGTGGTCGACGGCGAGACGGGCTTCCTGGTGCCCGCGCGGGATCCCGACCGCCTCGCGGAAAAACTGGCCGTCCTGGCCCGGGATCCGGCGCTGGCCCGCCGCATGGGCCTGGCCGGCGCCCGCCGCGCCAATCGGCTGTTCACCTGGAGCAGGGTGGGGGAGGAGCTGGCGCAGGTCTTCGAGGGTCTCGCGCAGCAGCGCGCCATGCTGCCCATCCCGTCCGGCGCGCCCGCCCGTGTCCGCCCGGGACAATGGATGCCGGACGCGGGCGGCAAGGCCGAGAACGAGGTCTAGCGGCGATGGGCGCCATGGATTTGCGGCCGGGACCGGCCATTTTCCTGGACAAGGACGGCACGGTGCTGCGGGACGTCCCCTACAACGTGGATCCCGAGCGCATGCGTTTCGCGCCGGGCGCCCGCGAGGGCCTCTCGCGGCTCGGCCGGCTGGGGCTGCCGCTGATCATCATCAGCAACCAGCCCGGCATCGGGCTGGGGAAGGCCAAGCCCCGCGACCTGGTGGCCGTGCGCAAGCGGCTGGAATCGATGTTCCAGAGCGTGGGCGCCGCGCTCGCGGGATTCTATTACTGTCCCCACCATCCGCAGGCGCTCATTCCGCGCTACGCGCGCGCCTGCGCCTGCCGCAAGCCCGCGCCGGGGCTCCTGCGCGCGGCCGCGGCCCGGCATGGCCTCGACCTCGCCAGCTCCTGGTTCGTCGGCGACATCCTGGACGACGTGGAGGCGGGCAGGCGGGCCGGATGCAGGACCATCCTGCTGGACAACGGCCATGAGACCGAGTGGCTGCACAATGCCTGGCGCACGCCGGAGCGGATCGAGCCCGACCTGGACATGGCCAGTCGCTGGATCAGTGCGCAATGCCGGCCGGCGGCCGGAGGCCAGGCATGAACCCGCAAGCCGCCTGGGCCACGGCGCGCCGCATCCTGTGCGTGCGCCTGGACAATATGGGCGACGTCCTCATGACCACGCCGGCCATCCGGGCGCTCAAGTCCTCGGGCGGCGCGGACAGGCGGATCACGCTGCTCGCCTCGCGCTCGGGCGCCGCGCTGGCGCCGTTCCTGCCCGAGGTGGACGAGGTCGTGAGCTACGATGCGCCCTGGGTCAAGAACCCCACGGACGATCCGGCCGCCGACCTCGGGATGATCGAGACGCTGCGCGGGCAGGCGTTCGATGCGGCCGTCATCTTTACCGTCCACACCCAGAGCGCGCTGCCCGCCGCGCTCATGTGCCGCCTGGCGGGCATCGGGCTGGCGCTGGCCCACGCGCGCGAGAATCCCTACCGTCTCCTCAGCCACTGGGTGCGGGAACCGGAAACCGCGCACGCATTGCGCCATGAGGTGCAGCGCCAGCTCGATCTCGTCGCCACGGTGGGCGCGGAATGCCGGGACGGCGCGCGCCTGTCCTTCGCCACGCGCGAGGCCGACCGCCGGTCCCTGGGAGCGATCCTGGCGGCGCATGGGATGGCGCGCAGCGAGGGCTGGATCGTCGCGCACTGCGGCGCGAGCGCCCCGTCGCGGCGCTACGGCCCCGCCCGCTACGCCAGCGTCATCTCGCGGCTCGCCGCCTGCGGGCTGCCCATCGTGCTGACGGGCAGCCCGGACGAGATCCCGCTGGTGCGCGGCATCCTCGCGCAATGCACGGCCCGCGGCCACGTGCTCGACCTGGCGGGCAAGCTGGGCCTGGGCGAGCTGGCCTGCCTCATCGAGGACGCCGGCCTGCTCATTTCCAACAACACCGGCCCGGTCCACATCGCCGCCGCCGTCCAGACCCCCGTCGTCGACCTGTACGCCCTGACCAATCTCCAGCACACTCCTTGGCGGGTGCCGCATCGGCTCCTGTACCACGACGTGCCATGCAGGAACTGCTACCGCAGCGTCTGCCCGCAGGGAACCAACGCCTGCCTCGAGGGCGTGGAGCCGGAGGCCGTGGTGGCCGCGGCGCTGGAACTGATCGGCCGCCGCGCGGGCGACGGCCGCGGATCCATGGTGGCGTGAATGCGCGCCGGAGGAATGAACATGGCTGGATGCACGCCGCCGGGCGCGCTGGAGCACCGGTCCGCGAGCATGCCGGCGCCTTCCTTGCCGAGCGTGTCGGTGGTGGTGCCGACCTACAAGCGTCCGGAGATGCTGAAGCGCTGCCTGGCGGCCCTGATGGACCAGACGCTGCCGCTGGACCGCTACGAGATCATCGTGTGCGACGACGAGCCGGGCGCGGCGGTCCGCGAGATGCTCGAGCAACTGTCGGCCGGGGAGGGCGGCCTCGCGCCCGAGCTGCGCTACGTGCCCGTCACCGCCACGCAGGGGCCGGCGGGCGCCCGCAACGCCGGTTGGCAAGCCGCCCGCGCGCCCATCATCGCCTTCACCGACGACGATACGATCCCTGACCGGGCATGGCTCGAGGCAGGGCTGGCGGCGATGGCGCCGGGCGTCCAGGCCGCCACGGGACGGATCGTCATGCCCCTGCCGGACAAGCCCAGCGACTACGAGAGGGACGCGGGGCGGCTGCGGCAGGCGGAATTCGCCACCGCCAATTGCTTCGTGCTGCGCGAGGCGCTCGAGAGGGTGGGCGGCTTCGACGAACGCTACACCATGGCCTGGCGGGAGGATTCCGACCTGCATTTCTCCCTGATCGAGGAGGGCTGCCGCATCGAATGGGCGCCGCAGGCCGTGGTCGTCCACCCCTTGAGACCGGCGCCGTTCGGCGCCGGGCTGTCCATGCAGCGCAAGGTCATGTTCGACGTGCTGCTCTACCGCAAGCATCGCGCCCTGTACCGCGAGCGCATTCGCGGAGGGCCGCCCTGGTTCTACCTGCTGGTCACCGCCAGCCTGATCGCCGCGGTGGCGCTTCCGCCGGCGGGCCGGCCGGTGGCGGGGGCGCTGGCCGCCGCGCTGTGGCTGGCGCTGAGCCTGGGCTTTTTCTTCCATCGGCTCAGGGGCACCTCCGCCAGGCCGAGGAACGTGGGGGACCTGCTGCTGACCTCTCTGTTCATCCCGCCGCTGTCCATTTTCTGGCGCCTGGTGGGCGTGTTTCGCTTCGGATGGGGAATGCCGTGAGGGCCATGGGATTGTGGTCGCCCGCGCCGCGCAGGATCGCGGTCTTCCGCGCACTGAACCTGGGCGATTTCCTGTGCACCGTACCCGCCTTGCGGGCGCTGCGCCGCGCGGCGCCGCGGGCGCGGATCACCTTGATCGGCCTGGAGGGCATGCGCCCGTGCGTCGGGCGGTTCGGCCGCTACATCGACGAGTTCGTGGATTTCCCGGGCGATCCCGCCTTTCCGGAGCAGCCTGCGCGGCTGTCGGCGCTGCCGGCGTTCTATGGCGACATGCGCGCGCGGCGCTTCGACCTGGCCTTGCAGATGCACGGCAGCGGCGCGCGCTCCAATGCGATCGTCCGGAACCTGGGCGCCCTGCAATGGGCGGGCTTCGTGCCGGACAGGATCCGCAAGACCCCGCTGCTGATGCCCTGGCCGGATACCCTGCCCGAGGTCAGGCGCTACCTGGCGCTGCTCGAACACCTGGGCCTGCCGAAAGGGGAGGATGCCGCCCTGGAGCTCCCGCTCGATGCGCGGGACCGCGCGCGCGCCGCCGAGCTCGCGAGCGGGATGCGCCTGGATCCCGCCCGCACGGTCTTCCTGCATCCCGGCGCGCGCCTGGCGTCGCGCCGCTGGCCGCCGGCGCGCTTCGCGGCGGTCGGCCGGCGCCTGGCGGAGGAGGGCTGGCGGATCGCGGTCACCGGCAGCGAGGCCGAGCGTCCGATGGCGGCGGGCCTGGCCGCCGCCATCGGACGCTCGGCAGTCGATCTGAGCGGCCTGACCGACCTGGGCATGCTCGCCGGCCTGCTCGAGCGCGCCCGCCTGCTGATCTGCAACGACACCGGCGTGTCGCACGTCGCCGCCGCGGTGCGCGCGCCCAGCGTCGTCATCGCCTCGGGCAGCGACGTGGGCCGCTGGGCGCCCCTGGACACGAGCCTGCACACGGTGCTGCACGTGGACACGCCTTGCCGGCCCTGCGCACACGCCGAGTGTCCTGTCCCTGGCCATCCCTGCGCCACGGGGGTCGGCGTCGAACAGGTCGTGGAGGCCGCGCTGCGCCGGCTCGCCCCGGGGGCGCGGCAATGAACGGGGCAACCGCACGCACGGATCCCGCCCGCGGCGGGGCGGCCCCGCGCCGCCGGCTGCGCGTCCTCACCTGGCACGTGCACGGCAACTATCTCTATTCCCTGACCCAGGCTCCCCATGATTTCGTGGTGCCCGTCCTGCCGGGCAATCCTCCGGGATACGCGGCCCTGGGCCCCAGGATTCCCTGGGGGCCCAATGTGCGCCAGGTTCCGGCCGAGCACCTCCACAAAGAGCCGCTGGACTGCGTGATCTACCAGTCGCGCGGCGCCTTCGAGCGCGACCGCTTCCGCCTGCTCACGCCCGGGCAGCGGGCATTGCCCTGCGCCTACATCGAGCACAATCCCCCCGAGCCGCATCCCACCGACACGGTGCATTTCTTTCGCCACGAGCGCGGGATCCTGGTGCACGTGACCCACTACAACGCCCTGATGTGGCATGCGCCCGGCGTGCGCACGCGGGTCGTCGAGCATGGGATCGTCGCGCCGGCCGCCGCGCTCTACACCGGCGAGCTCGCGCGCGGCATCACCGTCATCAACAACCTGCCGCAGCGCGGCCGCAGGGTGGGGGTCGACCTCTACGAATGGACGGCGCGCCGGGTGCCGCTGGACCTGATCGGGATGCGGTCGGAGGCCATGGGCGGCCTCGGGGAGGTCCCGAACATGGAGGTGGCCGCGACCATGGCGAAATACCGGTTCTTTTTCACGCCCATCCGCTATGCGAGCCTGGGCCTGTCATTGGTGGAGGCCATGATGGCCGGCATGCCGATCGTGGGGGTCGCCGCCACCGAGCTGCCGAACGTGATCACCAACGGCGTCGAAGGCTACGTCGACAGCCGCCCCGACCGGCTGCTGGATTGCATGCGCCAGCTCATCCACGAGCCGGAATTGGCCCGGCGCTGGGGCCTGGCCGCCCGGAAGACGGCATTGAAGCGCTTTTCCATCGAGCGCCACATCGACGATTGGAACGAGGTCCTGGCCGCGCTGGCGGAGATGGGACGGGAGGGAGCAGGGCATGAATGTCGGCAGGGATACGAACCGAATGGAGCGAGGCATGGATAGCGGAAGGCATACGAACCCCGGCGGAGCACGACATGGATAGCAGCAGGAATACGAACCCCGACGGACCGGTGCTGGTGGCGGGCGGAGCGGGCTTCCTGGGCGCGCACCTGTGCAGGCGCCTGGTGGAGGAAGGCCGCACGGTCATCTGTCTGGACAATCTGCAGACGGGATCCGAGGGAAACCTCGAATGGCTGCCGGGCCATCCCCGGTTTTCCCTGGTGGTCCACGACGTGGTCGATCCCATCCCCATCGACGGGCCCCTGGCGCGGATCTACAACCTGGCATGCCCGGCATCGCCGGTGCATTACCAGGCCGATCCCGTGCACACGCTGCTGAGCTGCGTGAGCGGCGCCCGCAATCTCCTGGAACTGGCCCGAGCGACGGGCGCGCGCATCCTGCAGGCCTCGACCAGCGAGATCTACGGCAACCCCCTCGAGCACCCCCAGCGCGAGTCCTACCATGGCAACGTGAACATCGTCGGCCCGCGCTCGTGCTACGACGAGGGCAAGCGCTGCGCCGAGACTCTGTTTTCCGACTTCGGCGCACGACACGGCGTGGAGACCAAGATCGCGCGGATCTTCAACACCTACGGGCCCGGCATGTCGAGCGACGACGGGCGGCTGGTGTCGAACCTCATCGTCCAGGCCTTGAGCCGGTGTCCTCTGACGATCCACGGCGACGGCAGCCAGACGCGGTCGCTGTGCTACGTGGACGACCTGATCGAGGGCCTGGTGCGCCTGATGGAGAGCGAGCCCTCGTTTCGCGGGCCGGTCAACCTCGGCAATCCGAGCGAGGCCACGGTGCTCGACATCGCCCGGCGCATCGGCGAGCTCGTGGGCACGGGCGCGCCGTTCAAGTTCCTGCCGCTGCCGGCCGACGATCCCGAACGCCGGTGTCCCGACATCACGCTCGCCCGGCGCCGCCTGGACTGGCAGCCGGTCATCGGCATCGACGAGGGCCTGCGCCAGACCATCGACTACTTCATGGGCCGCCGCGCCGCCGGCGCCGCGCCGGCATCCGTGCCGGAGGATGAAAACCTCGGATAATCGAACCTTGGCCTGAGCCCGGCGGGCTTGTGGAACCTTGGCTTGGAACCTGGGCCTGGGGCATGAATCATCCAGGGTATGGATCCGGGGCTGGAGGACTGGTGGCCTGGTGGCCCGAAATCTCAATCTTGGCCTTCCCGAAATACGCATAATGTATATTATGTCAAGTTAAAGATTGATCTGCCTAGCCTTCGATCCCTGGCCTGGCGTTCATTCAAATAAAACTGTGCGTAATCGTCAATTAAATTTCAGCAGGAGGAGCTGCCTCCCCCTTTGTGCCGTTCCCTGAGTGTTTGACATCGGACGGCCTCGTTGCACGCACCGGCAAACTGTCAGAGCACCAAGGCAGTGAGCAACGTTTTGCCATACCCGCAGTCCAGCCAGCGCGATCGCATTCCAGTCGCGCGGATCGTGGAAGTCGTATCGCTGACTTACGGATACACGAGGCGTGGGCAACTATCTTGCAAGCTAAGCCTTTCAAGCGAACAGGCTTGATTTAACAAGGTCATTCCACCGTCAATTCAATAATTATTGTATTATTAAACAATGAACGAAGCTCAAACTGTTTCCGCCCTCAGCGCCTTGGCCCATGCCCAGCGCCTGCGCGTGTTCCGCTCCCTGGTCATCGCCGGTCCCGAAGGGTTGACACCCAGCGTCATGGCTGAGCAACTCGATGTGGCCCGTAGCGCGCTGTCCTTCCACCTGAAGGAATTGACCCATGCCAGTCTCATCACGGTTGAGCAGCAGGGCCGCAACCTGATTTACCGCGCCGACTTCTCGCAGATGAATGGGCTGCTCGGCTACCTGACTGAGCACTGCTGCCAGGGCGACGTCTGCGAAGTCACTACATCCCCCGATTTCTCCCGCTCCTGCACTTCCTGCTGAAAGGACTTCGCCATGAAACGCTTCCATGTCCACCTGCACGTCGATGACCTGAACCGCAGCATCGGCTTCTATTCGCAGCTGTTCGCCGCACAGCCGGCCCGCGTCGAAACCGATTATGCGAAATGGATGCTCGAAGACCCGCCGGTGAACTTCGCCATCTCCACGCGTGGCAGCAAGCCAGGTATCGACCACCTGGGCATCCAGACCGACGATGCCCAGGAACTGGCCGTGCTCAAGACCCGTGCCGAAGCGGCCGACATGACGCTGCTGGATGAGGGTGCCACGACCTGTTGCTATGCGCGCAGCGAGAAGCACTGGGTCACCGACCCGCAGGGCGTAGCCTGGGAGCATTTCCGCACGCTGGGCAATATCCCGGTCTTCAACGAAGCGCAGCACCCCGCACCCGCCTCGGCGTGCTGCTCGGGCTCCTCCCGAACACCCTGCTGCTGACGCGAAGTCACTCATGCCTCAAGCCACCACGGCCGGCCGCGTGTCAGCCATCCCCGCCATGAGCGTCTTCGAGCGATTCCTGACCGTCTGGGTGCTGCTGTGCATCGTCGCCGGCATTTCCTTGGGCCAATTCGCACCCGGCGTGTTCCAGGCCATCGGCCGTATGGAGATTGCCCAGGTTAATTTGCCCGTTGGCCTGTTGATCTGGGTCATGATCATTCCGATGCTGCTCAAGGTTGACTTCGGCGCCCTGGGCCAGGTCAGGCAGCATTGGCGTGGCATCGGCGTGACGCTGTTCGTGAACTGGGCGGTCAAGCCGTTCTCGATGGCGCTGTTGGCGTGGATCTTCATCCGTCAGGTCTTCGCGCAGTGGCTCCCCGCCGACCAGATCGACAGCTATGTTGCCGGCCTGATTTTGCTCGCCGCTGCACCCTGCACGGCGATGGTCTTTGTCTGGAGCCGACTGACCGGGGGCGATCCGGTGTTCACGCTGTCGCAGGGGGCCTTGAATGACACCATCATGGTGTTCGCCTTCGCACCCATCGTCGGCCTGCTGCTGGGCCTGTCGGCTATTACGGTACCGTGGGACACACTGCTGGTGTCCGTGGCGCTCTATATCGTCGTGCCGGTGATCCTTGCACAGTTCTGGCGCCGCGCATTGCTGCGCCGAGGCCGGGCCGCGTTCGAGGCCGCGCTGGCGCGCATCGGCCCGCTGTCCATCGCGGCGCTGCTGCTCACGCTGGTGCTGTTGTTCGCCTTTCAGGGACAGGCAATCCTGCAACAGCCGCTGGTGATCGCCATGCTGGCGGTGCCGATCCTGATCCAGGTGTTCTTCAACTCCGGGCTGGCATACTGGCTCAACCGCCGGCTGGGCGAGCGACACAACATCGCCTGCCCCTCGGCGCTAATCGGCGCGAGCAACTTCTTCGAACTGGCCGTGGCCGCCGCCATTAGCCTGTTCGGCTTCCAGTCTGGCGCTGCGCTGGCTACCGTGGTCGGTGTGCTAATTGAGATGCCCGTGATGCTGCTGGTCGTGCGCGTGGTCAACCGCTCTCGCGACTGGTACGAGTGCAACCCGAACCCCCTCACCCGATAACTAGGACATCTCGATGAGCGCCATCACGATCTATCACAACCCTGCCTGTGGCACTTCGCGCAACGTGCTCGCCATGATCCGCAACAGTGGCGAGGAACCCACGGTCATTGAGTACCTGAAGACTCCGCCCGACCGTGCCACACTGGTCAAGCTGCTGGCCGATGCCGGCCTGAGCGTACGCGACGTACTGCGCGAGAAGGGGACGCCCTATGCGGAACTCGATCTGGGCGACTCCAAATGGACGGATGACCAGTTGCTCGATTTCATCGAACAACACCCCATCCTGATGAACCGGCCCATTGTCGTCACACCGCTGGGAACGCGCCTGTGCCGCCCCTCGGAAGCCGTGCTGGACATCCTGCCGCAACCGCAGCGCGGCGCCTTCAGCAAGGAAGACGGCGAGGCGGTCGTGGATGCCAAGGGCCACAGGGTCTGATCATGTTTCCAGTGGTCACTTAGCAACTCGGATCGATGCTAGACCATGCTTAAGTACTCTGATGCTTTCGGGATGGTGATTTTATTAGAGGGCTATGCTTCGCCACGGACGGTACGACTTTTCTATCCCCTTTGCTCACGGAACGACTTGTACGGCGCGCCTTTCCCTGCATCAGCAGTTCCATCTGACGGTCTTTGGTCTGTAGCTGGTGACGCAACGTATCGATCTGCACTGCCAGCTGTGAGGACGCGCTTTCCCATCTGGTCTCGACTGCGCGCGCAGCTTGGGCGCCCGCCTCCAGTTGTGCTTTCAGCGTTTGCATTTCGGTTTCAGCTTTCATGGCACGTTGGGTTTGAACGCTGGAAGCTGCGTGGGCTTGGTTAAGTTCGTGTCGATGCTGGGTGGCAGTGATGTCAGAGGCCTTCTGCAGGCGCACCAGCTCTTCTTGCGCCCTTTTCAATGCCTGGCGATGCCCGTCGATTTCTCCCAGCCAGCGCCTCTCGTGGGCGGTATGCCGCGCCTCGGCGGCCATCAACGAGTCCTGATGGGTGGTGTGCGCCGCTTGTAGTACTTGCTGCAACGCTGCCACTTGATCCCTTGTCCCGGCCAACTGGCTGTAAGCATCCTTGAGCGCTTGGGCGTTTTCGCGCATCTGCTGCTCAATAGCCTGCAGGCGGGTTTCTGCAGCGGCGGCTTGGTCTTGGGCGGACCTGGTGGCTGCCTCCAGGTCGGACTCTCGAACGCGCAGCCGCCCTCTTTCCTGCTCAAGTGCTGCACGGTCCGCTTCAAGTGCTGCCTGAGCAGTGGCAAGTTCTTTTCGCTCCGAGGCGACCTCGGCCGTACATTCGTTCCGTGCCGCCGCCAATGCGGTCTCCCATACTTGAGACACAGCACGCGTGACGGCTTGCGGGATATCGTTCGCCCCGCCCTGCTCTGCCAGTAAACGCATGCCCAAGCCTCGAAACCAGTTCTTCAGATGGGGCCCTACGGTGTTGGGTGAACCACGCCCCAGGTGGAGGCGCACTTTCTCGATGGTCGGCTGCTCGCCAGCGTGCAGCAAGGCATCAGCCGCAGCCCACACATCCGCTTCCTTTACGCCGGTTGCCATAGCTCTATCCTCTTGCGGATTCTGCGCTTGCCGCAGTCGTGGGTTTCGGATAGATTAGGTCGGATAATTAAAAGTTATCCGACCTAATCTATAACATCTGTATTATAAAGTACATAACACATATTATAAAGAACAATTAGCAAGCTTGCTACGAGGATTCCCCATGAAAGTGACTCAGGCCGATGCTGCGAGTGGCATCGCTGAACAACGGCCTATGTTGGCGGCCGAACTGAACGAAGTATTCGCGGACAACGTATCAATCCACGCGCTGCTGCGCGAAGGCAGTGCCGCGAACACCCTCACCTCTTACCGGTCTGCCATCCAGTATTGGGCAGCCTGGCACCAGTTGCGTCTGGGAGTGCCGTTCACACTGCCCATCCCGGTCAAGACAGTGCTGCAGTTCATTGCGGATCATGTGGAGCATGCGAGTGGTGAGGGCCTAGCCCACGATTTGCCGGTCTCGGTCGATGCTGCCCTTGTTGCGGCCCGTGTCAAGCGGCGACCTGGCCCTTTCAAGCTGGCCACGGTGCGCCACAGGCTCGCAGTGCTCTCGGAAGCGCACGAAACCAAAGGTTTGCCGAATCCCTGTCGAAGCCGTGCCGTACAGCTCGTCATGGAACGCACCCGCAGCGCCTACGCCAAACGCGGAGGGTGCTCTGTACACAAAGATGCACTGACCAAGGAACCGCTGGAAAAACTGCTCGCGACTTGTGATGATTCCCTCATTGGCCTGCGAGACCGTGCTCTACTCCTTTTTGCCTGGGCAAGCGGTGGGCGCAGGCGCTCCGAGGTCGTGCGCGCTACCGTGGAGAACACCCATCGGGTACCCGAAGGCTTTCTCTTTATGATGGGTGTATCGAAGACCAATCAGCAAGGCGCCGCCCGCGCAGATCAGAATAAGCCTGTAGTGGGTCGCGCGGCGCTGGCGTTAGAGGCATGGCTTGCGGCCTCGCAGATTAAGTCAGGGTCTATTTTCAGGCGTGTGCGCCGAGGCGGCGTTATCGGCGGAACACTGGGCGCGGAAGCTGTACGCAGAATCGTACTGGCACGCGCCACGAAAGCCGGCGTAGAGGGCGATTACACTGCCCACAGCTTGAGATCGGGTTTCGTCACTGAGGCGGGGCGCCAGGGCCTGCCGTTGGGTGACATCATGGGCATGACAGGTCACGCGAGTGTGGCAAGTGTCATTGGCTATCACCGTGCGGGAACTTCGCTTTCCTCAAAAGTCGCACGCCTGTTAGATTGAGGCATAGTGGTCTAGCAAGGCATTTATCCCCGCCGCGCGTCAGGAGTTCGCCTTTCTATCTGGCGCAGTGCGGCTACCGTGGTGGGGTATTGACCGAGGTGCCCATCTTGTTGCTGGTGGTGCGTGCGGTCAACCGCACACGTGGCTGGTACGCTTCTAACGCCGAGGCGTTCACACAAGAGACTACCTCATGAGGGCCAAGATTCGACTTGACCTTCTCACCGGGTCAAGGTCTATCATTGGTGCTTGTCAAGCTGTACCTGATGTTGTCTCATCAACAAGGCGTCACACCGAAGCACTCCAATGGGATCGGCCCACCATCTGAAACGCGCGCTCATCGCCGTCATTGCCACGTTCAGCCTGCTGTTCATGCAGTTGGCTGCGGCGGCCTATGTGTGTGCAGGCGTCGCGGGAACTACAAGGTCGGCACCGATCGCCATGGATATGGCGCCCTGCAGCACTGACACTCCGTCGAGCTGCGAACACCTGGATGCAACACACACGGCACTCTGCGCTGCGCAGACCTACGCCAGCAACGAAGCCACGTCGGAGCTGCGGGTTTCCAAGCTCCTTGCGAGCGTGCCAGGCGCCTGGTTCACGACATTTCCCACTGCGCCGGACAACGATGCGTCTCGCCAGCTTCCTCCACACTCATCCCCGGGCCTGACTCGGGTAATCTCCCCCTCCCTATCGATACGCAACTGCTGCTACCGGATTTGATCCATAGCCGCACGCTTGCCCGTTGCCAGTGAACCTCGCAGATCCCCGCTAGGCGGGCTACACGGTATCACGAAGGCAAACTAGCACACCGATCGTGAACACGCCTCACGGGCAACCGTGATGCTGGGCGGTTCTTGATCTATGCCTGATTCGATACACGGAGCAACCATCATGAAAACTTCCGCGATAAACGGCATGTCCTGCCGCTTGCAAGCCTCCCCCCTTGGTCGCCAAGTGAAGCATCACCGCTTCTGGATCGGCTTGGCGGCAGGTGCCGTCGTCGTGTGGGCCTCGTCCGGCAGCCTGGACACACTGGCTGTGACAGGTGCTGGAGCCGTACTGCTTTCTGTACTCCCTTGCGCCCTCATGATGGGGGTGTGCATGAAAATGATGCACCGCAGAGATGACAGCAGTTGCAGTACCACGGACAAAGCGGTGGAGCCGCCCCTTTCAGCCGCATCTCCAGTACCCACCGATAAGCCCGTAATTTCGCTACTGCCTGCGGCGGTATACGACCGAGCAGCTCTCTCCAAGAAACCATCGGTGGCAAACGCGCCCGTACCTCCAGCAGATGTCCAAGGGTGACCCCAATGAAAGGATCTAGACACTTCGGCCGCCGGGATTTTCTCGGTGCGACCAGCCTTGCGGCTGCATCATTGATGACGGGATTGCCGCTGGCGCAAGCCTGGGCCAAGAGTTCGCACAGCGGCGCCGATGGTACCTTCGAGCCTGATCTCGCCCTGGAGCTCACCGCATGCGCCCAAAACCTGGCGCTGCGATCAGGCCCTGCCACGGCCGCCTGGTCCTACGACGCCAAGGTACTCAAGGGTGATGCAGCCAGTGTCCGCGCACACCCCGACAGTACCCTGGGCCCCACGCTCCATATGCGCCGAGGGCAGAAAGTACGCATCGATTTCGTGAACGAGCTGGATCAACCCAGCATCGTCAATTGGCATGGCCTGCACGTACCCGCCGACATGATGGGGCTGCCGCGCTACGAAGTCGCGCCCGGCAGGCGCTATCGCTATGAATTTCAGGTGAACGATCGCGCGGGTACTTATTGGTACCACGCCATGGCGGCGGGACACACACCCGAACAAGTGTATTTTGGCCTGGCCGGGCTGCTCATCGTGAGCGACGACGAAGAGGCCGCCCTGCCGCTGCCTCGAGGAGAATACGACCTCCCCATCGTCCTTCAGGATCGTTCGTGGGGACAGGACAACCAGTTGCACTACCTGCCGGGCACAGGCCCCGCGGCATCCCGCAAGCCGCAGGCCGGCAATGGCTCAACCGGCGAGGGTGGCATGATGGGCGGCCGCGAAATGACGGGCGGCATGATGTCCGGCAACATGGGCAGCATGATGACGCGCATGATGGGTTTCTTCGGCGATTCAATTTTCGTCAACGGCCGTCCGACGCAACCGCTGGAACTCGCCACTCACGCCTATCGCCTGCACGTGCTGAATGCCTCGAACGCTCGCACCTACAAGCTGGCCTGGAAGGACGGCCGACCGCTCACTGTCATTGCCACCGACGGCGGCCTGTTGCGTGAGCCCGCCCACAAGCCCTACGTCATGCTCACACCGGGGCAGCGCGTCGAGCTCTGGGCGGATTTCAGCGGGGACGCGGTGGACAGCGATCTCACCCTCATGAGTGAATCGTTCAACAGCATGATGAACATGGGCGACATGATGAGCGGCAGCGGCCTGATGGGAATGATGGGCGGCATGATGGGGGGCGGCAACAGGATGGGCGCGCCTTCCCTCCCCGACGGCGCCGCCTTTCCCATCCTGACGGTTCGCATCGCACACAAGGTGGAAAACACACTCAAGCTTCCGGCGCACCTGTCGAACCTTGAGCGCCTGCGCGTGCAGGACGCCGCCAATCCGCACAACCCCAGATCCTTTCACGTCACCATGGGCCATATGCAGTGGGGGTTCAACGGCCACAGCTTCAAGATGGGCGCGGTCGCGCCCGACGAAGTCGTACGGCTGGGGACGACCGAGGTCTGGGAATTCATCAACAGCCCCATGATGGCACATGCCATCCACCTGCACGGGCTGCAGTTCCAGGTGCTGGAGCGCTCCGGCAGCTCGCGTAGCGCAGATGTCACCGGCGGCTATGCGGACGAAGGCTGGCTCGACACCATGCTCGTCATGCCCGGGGAGCGGGTGAAGATCATCATGCGCTTTGCCGACTTCACCGGCCTGTATGCCTACCAGTGCCACATGCTGGAGCATGCCGCTGCAGGTCTCATGCGCGACTACGAGGTGCGAGCCTCCCACGCTTCCGCCTGAGGGCCAGCCGCATGAATTCGCTACTGTTTATACAAGCCTTGCTGGCCGCAGGTGCGGGGCTGCTGCTCAACCTCACACCGTGCGTGCTGCCCGCCGTGCCGCTCAAGGTGCGCGCGGTGCTGCGCGAAGCGGGCGAGCGCCAGGCCGTGCGTCTTGCCTCTGCAGCGCTTTTTACTGCCGGGTCGGTCCTGTTCTTTGGCGGCCTGGGGCTGGCGACGGCCCTGCTGCAATGGCGCTGGGGCGTGCTCTTCCAGTCACAAACGCTCCTGATCGCGCTGAGCGCCCTGCTCGCTGCCCTGGCTGTGCTGAACTTCTCGGGCCGCAGCCTGCCTCTACCCAACGCGCTGGTGACGCTGCGCGGCCGACGCCTGTTTGAACCCTTTTTCTCGGGACTCGTGAGTGCGCTGCTCTCCACGCCGTGCACCGGGCCGCTGCTGGGCGGCGTGCTGGTCTTCGCGGTGACGCAGCCGCTGGCAAACATCCTCGTCATCTTTGTGTCGATCGGCCTGGGTCTTGCCGCACCTTATATCGTCCTCATCCTGCGCCCGAGCCTGCTCAAGCGCCTGCCACGCGCCGGGGCCTGGACGACAGTCGTCCAGCAAAGCTTTGGGTGGCTGCTGCTCGCAGCCGCGCTCTTTTACGCACAAAGTGTGCTACCCACTGCCTGGGGTACGCCCCTATGGATTGCCCTTCTGGTTGCCGTGCTCGGCTGGGCAGTCGCCACGCTCTGGCGGGCAACCGAGCGTAGCGCCCGCACGGCGGCTCTCTTCGTGGGTGCCACTGCGGCGGCGCTCGGCTACCTCGGGTCGGGGCTCAGCCAATCCGCCGAAACCACCATTGCCTGGCAACCGCTGCATGCGGCCGACGTGGCAGCCTTGCCGGCGCTTGGTCGCTCGGCGCTGGTGGAATTCACGGCTGACTGGTGCATCAACTGCAAGGTGCTGGAGAAGACAGCATATGAGGATAAAGCCGTCGTCGCGGCCCTGAAACGCACTGGCGCCGTTGCGCTGCGGGTCGATCTTACGCGCCCGAACCCGGTCCTTGAACACCTGCTCGCCCTGCACGGGGGAGTGGGCCTGCCCTTTGCCATCGTGCTCGATCACAAGGGACGCGAAGTGCAGACGCTTTCCGGCCTGTTTACCAGCGCGACCCTCGTGCAGGCACTGAACAAGACCTTGAACCAGGAGAACTCACCATGAATCACCCATTTCGGTACGGATTAGGGGCCCTCGCCACCGTCGTGATCGTCGCGGGCGCCGCGCTTCTGATTGCGGACAAGCTCCAGGCTCCCGCTGATGCCCCCGCGGGCGGCACAGCCGCCTACACAGAATTCGCCAATTCCGCCAATCACGTCAAAGCGTCGCTCACGAGAACCGGACAGGATGGGGCGATCACGCTGCACATCGGCCGCGACTGGCATGTCAACGCCAACCCGGCATCCCTGGACAATCTGATTCCATCTGCCGTGCTTATCGAGCACGAGGGCAAGGAGCGATCCGTGCAAGCCGATTACCCGGCGGGCATGAGCAGCGGCATCAAGATCGGCACGACCGACATCCGGGTCTACGAAGACGGTACCCGCATCCCCGTGCATCAGCTCAAGATCGATGCGGGCGAACGCCTCGTCGTACGGGTTCAGGCCTGCAACGACCAGGGGATCTGCCTTGCACCTGCGACGATCCCCGTGACTGAGGATCAAACCTGACCACGGCACCTGCACAACACCCTGAAAGCAAGAACCCTACGGGACGGCAATAGGGGTCATGTTCCGCGAATCACGCCTTCCAACCGCTGTCCAAATCACTTCAAAAGGAGCATTCCATCATGCACACAATCAAGAAACTGGCATTGGGCGTAGCCCTCGGCTTGCCGCTCTCGGTCTTCGCGGCCGGCATTCCAGTCAAGATGTACAAGAACCCCAACTGCGGTTGCTGCGACCGCTGGGCGGCCTACATGGAAGCCAACGGTTTCACGGTAGAGACGATCAATACGCCTGATCTTGCCTCCATCAAGGCGCAGTATCACGTCCCCACAAACCTTGCGGGCTGTCATACAGCATTGATCGAGGGTCATGTAGTGGAGGGCCTTGTGCCCGCTAAGTATGTGAAGCAAATGCTCGCAGAGCATATTGCGGGCCAGGGGCTATCGCTTCCCGGCATGCCAGTAGGTGCACCGGGCATGCCTGGTGAACAGGCAGGGCCGCTCACCGTCTACACATTAGGGCCCGGTGCCGCGTCCAAGGCGTACGCAAGCTTCTGAACGCCGTATCAGGAAAGCGACCTGCAGCTCGGTAGCAGCGTCATCGCCGTTGCTGCTGTTCGGTCACTTCCTTTTGCATGCGCAGGGCGTCCGACGGCCAAGTGCTCTTGATATAGGCGAGCACCTCTACGATCTGCTCATCGCTCAGGGTGCTGCCAAACGCCGGCATGTCACTCTGATAACCCGGGGGCGCCGTGCGGCCCGGCACCAGGCCGTTTTTCACTAGGTCGAAGAGCACCGCATCGGGATGGTGCCAGGTGTGGCCCGAACGATCGTGCGGCGGCGCAGGCAGTCGGCCGTTTGCCAGGCGCTCGCGCCAGTTGGGCTGGCCCTGCAGCTGCGCGCCATGGCAGGCTGCACAGGTGTTTGCGTAAATCACCTTGCCCCGCACGACCAGATCTTGATTTGCAGGGTCAATGAAGGTTGCGCCGGGTGGGCGATTTGCCCAGTACAGCAGGACAGCACCAGCAACCGCTACAACCCCTACAGCCGTAATGGTCCACTTTTTATGAATTCGAAGAAACGTCATGGCTGGATCTGAGGCAGGCCCTGTTCAGTTGATGTGATCGCGCCCAGGAAGGTCACTGCTTTGTCGCAGGTTCCTGAACCTTGTCTGCATACTTGATGAGAATATCTCCCATCGCACGCATCATTTCACCGTGCATCTTCATAGCGGTCTTGCGATCCAGACCTGAACCCATCGCCATCGGGCAGCCTTCCATCATGTTCATCATTCCGCCGCCCATGGCACCACCACCCATCATCCCCATCATGCCGCCCTGCATGCGCCCGCCTTCCCGTATGCCCGCGTGCGAGGCACCTTCACCGCCCTGTCCACCACTATGCATGCCCATCATGCCGCCACCCATCGCACCGGACGACGCCGCATTCCCCATTATGGAAGAGCTTTGGCCCGAGCCACCGTCCTGTTGCATCATGCCAGAACCCTCAGAACCGCTCTGGGTGGCAGTGGCCGCAATGCTGGGTGCACCAACACCAATAGCCAGCGCGGCAAAGGATGCCGCAAGAATCGTTTTCGCATTCATAGCTCGCTCCTAAACGTCAAACAGACAGGCCTGGATAGGCTGTCACTTCTTGAAGAGATACTTCACCAGTGCAGCAATGGCAAGCACCAGGACGGCCGCAATAAGCAGCCAAAAGACGGCCATGAGCCACATCATCCCGCCCATCATCGAGCCACCCATCATTTGGGCCTGTGCGACGGCGGGCACCAGCGCTCCGGTAGCGACGGCAACCCACAGAGGCAACAGCGCAGACACGCCTTTGGACTTCCTCATGAGCAACACCTTCCTTCTTGGATAGACGGGCACGGCACCGATCCGTACGAGCAGAATACACAGCAGTCACCCGATTTTGGTTTCAGCAACGTCTTGCATTGCCCACACTCATAAAAGAACTGACAGGTATCCACCGGCATGGTCTCCTGCTGCATATGACCGCAGTGGGGGCAGGTAACGACAGATTCAAAGATGATCGGAACTTCCATGGCTATTCAACGGGGAGAATCCACTCATGAGGCGCTTGCCATCGGCAACCGAAATCTCAGCACCGATGTGCAATCTCGATGGCAACACTCGCAGCCTAAACCTTGACACAACGAGAAGGTCAACTCACCTTCACCTTGCCCACCATCCCGGCTTCCATATGGCCAGGAACCAGGCATGCAAAGTCCACCGTACCGGGTTTGTCGAACGTCCACACCAGCCCGCCGATCTTGCCAGCTGCGAGCGTAATCATGTTGGGTTCGGCGTGCTTCATCCCCGACATTTTTTGCATCTCTGCTGCATGCACCTTCAGATCAGCCACGGTGCCAATCACCATTTCGTGCGGGATCTGCCCAGTGTTCTTCACAAAGAAGCGGATGGTTTCGCCCGCTTTCACCGGGATTTCGCTGGGCGTGAACCGCATGGAATCATCCATCGTAATTTCGACGGTGCGGGTGACCTTTGCAGGATCACCGGGGCGGCCGATAGCGGAAGATGTGGCCGACATGGTGGACATGTCATGTCCTGGCATACCGTGAGCGGGCGCTTCATGCCCGCCCGAGTGCCCACCGGCTGCCCAGGCAAAGGCCGGTAGGACGCTAAGCGCCAGGATGGCCAAGGGTTTCTTCATCATGAAAATTTCTCCTGAAAATTTGGTTAAATGGGCGGCCAACAGTGGCCGTCAATAAAATGATTAGTGGACAGAATCAAAAGCGGAGGCTGACACCTGCCACAAAACGGGTCTCTTGCTTCGGTTCGCCTGCAGCGCGTGCGTAGTCTGCAGTTTTGCCAAAATTGCTGGCCCACTCCACACCAATGTAGGGTGTGACCTGGCGCGTGATTTCATACTTGAGGCGCAGACCAGCCGTGCCATTCGAAAGCCCACTGCCGATTCCCCGGCGTTCGTCGTCTTTGCCGTAAAGATTGATCTCGATGCTGGGCTGCAGGTAGAGCCGCTGCGTGAGCAGGACGTCATACTCCGTCTTGAGCCAAAGCGCTGTGCGCCCATTGGGGCCCACGAACGCAGTCGCATCGACATCGAACCAGTACGGGGCAAGGCCTTTGAGGCCCAAGGCAAGCCATTGACGGTTGGGCATGCCTGCGCCGTGATCGAACCGCAGGCCCAGTTCCGCATCCCAGAACGTGGAGACCGCATGGCGCCAGAGCAATTGCGTTCTGGAATCACGCAGCTTGCCGCTGGCCACCTCGCCTTCGGCTTTGAGGGCCGCCCGGTTGTAGGTGCCGCCAACCCAGGCTTCGCCATCGTAGCTACCCCACTCTTGCCCGCGTGCCCTGACGTACTCCAGGCGATCGATGTAGACAGACCCGAAATTGTGCTCATCTGACATCCGAAGTGCTTGTGAGGGCGGCAAGGCATACTTGCCAGCGTTACGCACATAGCCCTCGGAATACGCATTTGGGTCTCGCGCGTCGGCGGGTGCCGAGCCGCCTTGCATCTGCATGGAGCCATGATCCATACCCGCCATATCCATGGCGCCTTGCCCCGCGTCTTGCTTAGCTGCAGGTCCGGTATCGGGCGACACAGCAGAAGCTGCGGGGCTCGGTGTCGCCATATTGTGGCCCGCATGCTCAGAATGTGCCTGAGCGCTGGCTAGCGAGGGAACCGCTACAGCTGCAGTCACCACCGCTGCAAGCAGGGTCATCTTCAATGCGGAAAGGCTTTTCATGGCGGCAGCATCCTGGATAGTGTGGGCGATTTTCATGCGACGACCACCTCACGGAACATGCCGGAATCCATGTGCAGCATCAGGTGGCAGTGCCACGCCCAGCGGCCAAGGGCATCGGCAGTCACCAGAAAGCTGATCCGCTGAGCCGGTTGTACGGGAATCGTATGGCGCCTGGCCTGAAACTGGCCATCGGGCGCTTCAAGCTCGCTCCACATGCCGTGCAGGTGCATAGGGTGCGTCATCATCGTGTCGTTCTGCAGAATGACCCTGACCCGTTCGCCGTAGCGGAAATGTACCGGCGTCGATCGCCCGTACTCGACCCCGTCGAACGACCAGGCATAACGCTCCATGTTGCCGGTCAGGTGAAGTTCCACCTCGCGTTCCGCACCGCGCGAGTCCATGGCGCCATCGACCGTATGCAGGTCGGCGAGCGTCAGTACGCGCCGCCCGTTGTTGCGCAGCCCGATGCCGGGATCGTCCAGATTGGTGCGCGGCATGTCCACACGCATGTCGGTGCTTGCGCCATATTCCGTCTTCGCGTGGCGCACCTTGCTGCTGGCAGGCGCGGAGGCCATCGCTCCGTGATTCATGCCTGCCATACCCGCCATCCCTGAATGATCCATGCTCGACATCGCGCCATGATTCATGCCTGCCATACCGCTGTGATCCATCCCGGCCATAGCGGGGCCTGAGCTGCCACCCGAAGCCTTATCCATGGCGCCGTGGTCCATGCCGGCCATGCTGCCGCCCCCCATGGCGCCCATCATGTCGGCCATGGTGAGCCATTCGACGGGGTCCAGTGCAGGAACCACAGCGGTCAGCCCCTCACGGGTGGCCAGCGTGCCGCGCGTATAGCCTGTGCGATCCATGGCCTGGGCAAAAACGGTATAGGCATCGTCCTTGGGCTGCACCATGACGTCGTAGGTCTCGCCGGGCCCAAAACGAAACTCGTCGACGGTGACTGGCTCCACATTCACGCCATCCGCCTGGACGATAGTCAAGGGCAGTCCGGGGATGCGCACGTCGTAAAAGGTATTGGCTGCGCCGTTGATGAAACGCAGCCGGACTCGTTCTCCGGGTTTGAAAAGCCCTGTCCAGTTGCCGGCGGGTGTCACGCCATTCATCAGGTAGGTCAGCACATCCGCCGACAGATCCGCCAGATCGGTCGGATTCATGCGCATCTCGCTCCACATCTTGCGCTTGTCCACGGCGGCCTTCAGCCCCAGGCGAGAAACGTCCTGGAAAAAGTCCACAGCAGTCGGCTGATTGTGGTTGTAGTAGTCCCCCCGCATCTTGAGCTTTTCGAGAACCCGCATCGGGTTCTCGTCGGTCCAATCGGAGAGCTGAATGACGTGCTCGCGGTCGAATCGCCTCGAGTCCGGCTGGGCGGGGTCGATGATGATCGCGCCGTAGACCCCAGTGGCCTCCTGCATGCCGGAGTGGGAGTGGTACCAATAGGTGCCGCTTTGCTGCACCTTGAAGCGATAAGTAAAAGTCTGCCCGGGAGCGATCCCCGCAAAGCTCAACCCTGGCACCCCATCCATCTGGAAAGGCAAGATGATGCCGTGCCAGTGGATGGAAGTCGGCTCGGCGAGGCGATTCTTCACGCGGAGGGTGATGGTGTCCCCTTCTCGCCAGCGCAGGGTGGGCGCGGGAAGCGAACCATTCACGGTCGTGGCCATGCGTGGGGTGCCGGTGAAATTCACTGGCGATTCGCCGATTTCAAGATTGAATTCCGTGCCGCGCAAGACCGCGGCTGAGCCCGTGTGGGTGCCCGCAGCCGCAGCAGCTGCTCGTGCGTAGGGCGACAGGCCCAGCAGGACGCCGCCTGCGGCAAGCCCCTGGACAAAGCGGCGGCGCGATAAGGCTGGAACGGAAATAATGGAGGCGGCAGGTCGTTTCACGAATGTGATTCCTGTTCATGCGAAGGTAGAAGCCGATACTCTACGCAGGCGCGCCTGTCAGGCCGATGACGCCATCATTACAAATCTGTCATCTGAACGTCATGTTGGCGTCATCCCCTCGCCACTAAAATCGGAAAATGGTTGCGTTGCACTCCTCTCACTTTTAGCTGCAACATGAACACAAAGGGGCGGACCCATGAAATTGCTCCTGGTCGAAGACGAGGCCAAGACGGGCGAATACGTACGGCAGGGGCTCGCCGAGTCGGGCTTCCTCGTGGATCTCGTGCGCACGGGGCTGGACGGCCACCATCTGGCGCTCACTGGTTCCTACGACCTGATCATCTTGGACGTGATGCTGCCCGATGTGGACGGCTGGCATATCGTGCGGGCGCTGCGCGAGGCCCGGTCATCGGTACCCGTTCTGTTTCTGACCGCGAGAGACAGCGTGGACGATCGCGTCAAGGGGCTGGAACTGGGCGCAGACGATTACCTAGTCAAGCCCTTTGCCTTCTCCGAGCTCTTGGCGCGCGTGCGCACCCTGCTGCGGCGCGGCAACGCGGCAAGCCTGCAGGATCAGCTGCAAGTCGCCGACCTGGTTCTAGACATTGCACGCCGCCGCGTCCAGCGCCAGGACCAGCGCATCAGCCTGACCAACAAGGAATTCGCACTGCTGGAGCTGCTGGTGCGCCGTCAGGGTGAGGTGCTGCCGCGATCGCTCATCGCATCGCAGGTCTGGGACATGAATTTCGACAGCGACACCAATGTCATCGACGTCGCGATCCGGCGCCTGCGGGCGAAGATCGATGACGCTTTCGAGCCCAAACTCATCCATACCATCCGGGGTATGGGATACATGCTTGATGCTGGCGCACCGGACTGATCCATGAACCGGCGTCCCGCTTCTCTTGCAGTACGGCTGACGGTCTCCATCGGGGTGGCCATCACTGCCGTGCTGCTGGTGTTCGGCTGGACGGTTGAGCGATCCATCAGCAACCACTTCGTCCAGCAGGATGTGGATGAGCTTGATGCGGTCGTTCGCACGCTGCGACATACCCTGGCCGCGATTCCGCCGGGTATCCCGCCAAAGGCGCTGCGCGAGCGCCTGGCCGAGGCAGTATCTGGCCACCACAATGCTCAGTTTCAAATTTCCACATCGGATGGAGAGGTAATTTATGCCACTTCCGGTCCCAGCCTGAGCCAGCTCGCAAAAGGCGTCCGGCCAGTCAAGACGGTCACCACCGACAATGTCAGCGTCTGGCGGACAAACGGCGAGACCTTGCGTGCGGCCGTGGTGCAGGCGCCTTCCGCTGTCGGGCCGGGCGCAGAGCCAGTCACAATTGCTGTCGCAACGGGGATCGACTTCCACCTACATTACCTGCAGCGCTTCCACACCAATCTCTGGATACTCACTGCAATCGCCTGCCTGATTGCAATCTTTGCCACATGGCTTGCGGTATTCCAGGGGCACGCACCCATCCGGCGCATCAGCCGCGACATCCGGACAATCAGGACAGACCAACTACACGTCCGGCTGGATCTGCAAACGGTGCCAGCGGAGCTGACAGAACTGGTGTCGGCGTTCAACGACATGATCGGGAGGCTGGAGGCACTCTTCCAGCGCTTGTCGGATTTTTCTGGCGACATCGCCCACGAGTTGCGCACGCCCATTACAAACCTGAAGACCCAGACTGAAGTCGCCCTTTCGCAGCCACGCGACATCGAACAATACCGTGAGATCCTGTACTCGAACCTGGAAGAGTACGACCGCATGGCAAAGATGGTGAGCGACATGCTGTTCCTCGCCCAGGCCGACAACCAGCTGCTCAAACCCGAATTCGCCACAGTCGATCTGAATGCGGAGATTCAGGATCTCTTTGACTACTTCAGTGCGTGGGCCGAGGAACGCGAAGTCGGTCTGCACCTCACCGGAAGCCCCGTGTGCGTTCAAGGAGACCGGCTGATGATTCGCCGCGCACTGAGCAACCTGCTCTCCAACGCCATTCGATACACACCGCCGGGGCATCGCGTCACAGCCAATCTGGCAACGAACGACCACCAAGTCAGCGTGCAAATTCGCAACTCAGGCCCAGTCATTCCCGAGGAGCACTTGTCTCGCATCTTTGACCGGTTCTACCGATTGGACGCCTCGCGGCAGCGCAGCGGTGAAGGCGCCGGTCTGGGGCTTGCAATCGCGAAATCCATCATCGAAGCGCACGGTGGAAGGATCGGCGCCCAATCGACCACTGGTGCGACCACATTCGAACTTTCGCTTCCACTCGTGCCCTGCGGTGATTCGCAATCGCCGGGCGGATTCATTCATCAGTTCAATCATTTCGAGCCCGACCGGCCAGAAACGTGAGCTGCCTGGCGCGAATGGATAAAGATCAGCCTGCCGCGCCTATTTTCGGAGGAAATTCTGATGATTCAAAGCGACTTCTCACAACGCCACACTGCGTTTCGCAAATTGCACGAAAGCGGCTGCTTTATCCTGCCCAATCCCTGGGACCCGGGCTCGGCGCGCTGGCTCACGCAAGCAGGATTCAAAGCACTCGCCACCACCAGCGCAGGGTATGCCTTTTCGCGCGGGGCGCCGGATCGCAAGATCGGCGTTGATGAAGTGCTGCGCCATTGCAGCGAGCTGGTACAAGCGACCCATCTGCCCGTGAACGTGGATTTCGAAGACGGCTATGCGAGCACTATCGACGAACTGCAGGGCAACATCCAGCGATGTGTCCGTACGGGCATATCCGCATTGTCCATTGAAGATTCCGTGCAGGATGCGCAGGGCACCCGGCTCTACGACTTCGACACTGCGGTTGCGCGCATGCAGGCAGCGCGCGAAGCCATCGACGCGATCGATCCGAACGTCATGCTGGTGGGGCGCGCCGAATGCTTCCTGGTCGGCCAGCCGGACATCGACGAAACGATCAAGCGCCTGGCGGCGTACGCAGAGGCGGGCGCCGATTGTCTCTACGCGCCAGGCCTCTCTACCAAAGACCAGATCAATGCCGTCGTCCGTGCGGTCGCGCCCAAGCCGGTAAACGTCATGATGGACCCGGCCGCCAAGCTCGGGTTCAAGACACTGGCCGACATCGGAGTACGCCGAATCAGCACCGCCAGTACGCTGGCACTTGCCGCATGGACCGGATTTGCCAAGGCTGTTGACCGACTCAAGAACCAGGAAATTGATGGATTTGGCAACACGATCGATTATTTTCAACTCTGCAAGCGGTTTGAAGAGACAGATCGGTAAGCCATACACAGCAATAGCGAGGTCAGCATGAAGGTACGCATCACCCAGGTCATCGCCATCGGAAGCATGGCTCTGTTGTTGTTCTCGGGGGATGCTCTCTCCGCAACCTCGCCATCCTTTGCCATCCAGTTTCCCGCGCAGGGGGCTATCGTCAACAGCCCCGTCATCCTCCAGATTGAAGTCCAGGGCGCCAAAATCGGACAGCCCATCGAAGGGCTGGATCACCTGCACCTGTCAGTCGATGGGGGCTCAGAAATTGCAATCTATCAAAATGGTCTGCTCCGCCTGCCCCTCGCCCCGGGCAAGCACACCGTCTTCGTGGAACTCGCAGGCCCAACGCATGAAGGGCTGCTACCCCCGAAGAGCGTGGCCTTCACGGTGCGATAACTTGTCGAACACAGAACCGGAACGCATTCAACGCCACAACCGTGCCGTGCGGCTCGCGCACGGTGCGAACGCCGTTGCCATGATCGTCCTGATTGCAACCGGCCTCGCCCTGGGAGACGATATTTCGCCCGTTCTGGTGGCCGCGCTGGGTGGTCACGCGGTGGCGAATGAAATGCACAGGCTGGGAGGGATGGCTTTTGCGGTCGCCCTTCTGTTGGCGGCAGGCCTGTTCCATTCACCCACGCGCGGCCTCGTGCGCGATCTCGTGTACTTTCGTCAGGAAGAACGCCGCTGGCCCCAGGCCTTCTTGAAATGCATCTTGTCACCCGCCCACGGGCACACCGCATTCCACAACGGCCGCTTCGACCCGGCGCAACGCCTGATCCTCTTGCTGCTCTTGTGTTCCACGGCGCTGGTCGCAGCGACGGGCGTTTATCTTTATATCTTGCCCGCTGCACCCCAGTGGGTGTTTCTGGTCGCCATCCGGATTCACATCTACGGCGCCTGGATAGCGATCATCGCACTCTGTCTACATGCATTTGCAGGGCTGGGCGTTCTTCACACACACTGCGGCCTGCTCGGTGCAATGTTCGGCGACGGCACGGTGCCTATCCAGACAGCCCGCACGCTCTGGCCGGGCTGGACGCAAAATAAGCTGCACGACCTCGAAGGGGATTCACATGGACCACCATCACACACACCGTCATGATCCGCATCCAGATCACCATGAAGGCGGGGACGTGGGCGAACCCGTGAATCTCCCCTCGGGCACGATCTACACCTGCCCCATGCACCCGGAGGTTCAGCAGGACCATCCCGGCCATTGCCCGAAGTGCGGCATGGCGCTCGAACCCGTCATCCCCCTGGATACCGAAAACAATAGTGAGCTTGTGGCGTTCCGGCGGCGCTTCTGGTGGACGCTGCCACTGACGATCCTCATCACCGTGCTGGCCATGTTCGGCCACCGGCTCGCGTGGTTCGACATGGCCACCCAGAGCTGGATCGAACTCGTGCTGTCGCTGCCCGTGGTGTTCTGGGCGGGCCGGACATTTTTCGAACGTGGCTGGCATTCGATCATGCACGGCAGCCCCAACATGTGGACGCTCATTAGTCTCGGCACGGGCGCCGCCTTCGTCTACAGCGTGGTCGCTACGCTCGCGCCCGATGTGTTCCCACAGTCCTTCGTCTCCATGGGGCGCGTCGCCGTGTACTTCGAGGCGGCCGTTGTCATCATTTCCCTTACCCTGCTGGGGCAGATGCTGGAGTTAAAGGCGCGCTCGCAGACCTCCGCCGCCATCAAGGCCCTGCTGGGCCTCGCCCCCAAGACCGCGCGGCGCATCAACGCCGATGGCAGCGAAGAGGACGTGCCGCTCAACCACGTGCATGTGGGCGACCTGCTGCGCGTGCGCCCGGGCGAAAAAGTGCCCGTGGATGGCGTTGTCACCGAAGGACAAAGCGCCATCGATGAATCCATGCTGACCGGTGAGCCCCTGCCCGTCACCAAGCGCGTGGGTGATGCACTCATCGGTGCCACGCTCAACACCAGTGGTGCACTGGTAATGCGCTCCGAGAAAGTGGGTGCAGCCACCATGCTCTCACAGATCGTGCAGATGGTCGCTTCTGCGCAGCGATCCAAGGCGCCGATGCAGCGCATGGCCGATGTCGTGGCCGGCAAATTCGTGCTCACCGTGGTGGCAATCGCCCTGGCCACCCTGCTCGCCTGGGGGGTCTTCGGGCCTGAGCCGCGATGGGTATTCGGGCTCATCAACGGTGTAGCGGTACTCATCATCGCCTGCCCGTGTGCGCTGGGGCTCGCGACGCCCATGTCCGTCATGGTGGCCACCGGGCGCGCAGCAACACAGGGCGTACTGTTTCGCGATGCGGGCGCCATTGAAAAGATGCGTGAGGTGGACACCCTCATCGTGGACAAGACCGGCACCCTCACGGAGGGCAAGTCCGCCTTCGATACGGTCATCCCGGCACCCGGTTTCACGTCCGACGAGGTACTGCGCCTCGCAGCCAGCCTGGATCAGGGCAGTGAGCACCCGTTGGCCGACGCCATCGTGACGGCCGCGCGGACTCAGGGTCTACAGCTTTCGGCGGCGGAAGGTTTCGAATCCGGCAGCGGCATTGGGGTGCGCGGCGTAGTCAGCGGCAAACGGCTGGCGTTGGGCAACACCGCCCTGATGGAGCAGGAGAACACCGACGTCACGGCGTTGCGAAAAGAGGCCGAGCGGCTCCGCAGCGAAGGCGCGAGCATTATGTACTTGGCAGTGGATGATCATGCTGCCGGCATTCTGGCGGTCACCGACCCCATCAAACCCAGTACGCACGAAGCCATCGAAGCCCTGCACCAAAGAGGCCTGCGCATCGTCATGGCAACAGGCGACGGCCTGACCACAGCCCAGTCCGTTGCCGGCAAGCTGGGGATCGATGAGGTACACGGTGAAGTCAAGCCGGCAGACAAGCTGGCTTTGGTGGAGAAGCTGCAGCGGGAAGGCCACGTCGTTGCCATGGCGGGCGATGGCATCAATGACGCACCAGCGCTTGCGCGGGCCGATGTGGGCATCGCCATGGGAACCGGCACAGATGTTGCCATGAACAGTGGCCAGATCACTCTCATCAAGGGCGACCTGCGAGGTATCTTGGCCGCACGCCAGATCTCCTCAGACACCGTGCACAACATGCGGCAGAACCTGCTGTTTGCCTTCGTATACAACGGGATCGGTGTGCCGATTGCCGCAGGCGTGCTCTACCCGATCACGGGCTGGCTGCTCTCGCCCATGATTGCGGCACTTGCCATGAGCTTGAGTTCGGCCTCAGTCATCTTCAATGCCCTGCGACTGAGAAGCGCAAGATAGCCTGTTCCGCATGCGCACGACAGCTCGTGAGCGTTATATCATCATGCCCAAGGGGAAGAAAGGCCTGACACCGTTCACAAGAGCGCAGATCAGGACTCCCACCGACAAGATCAGGCATAAATGACAAGTCCAACAAACGAGTCACGCCAAGTTACCCGCACGCGAGGAACCCCAGCCGAAGTCTTCAATGCTTTCCTGAAATTAGGCCTGAGCTCTTTTGGCGGCCCGATTGCGCATCTGGGTGAATCACCCCGGGTTTTGCGGAAGCTCCGAGCTTTGAGAGAATGGAGTCATGGCAAATCAAACGAAGTTTTCCCCCGAAGTGCGCGAACGCGCGGTGCGGCTGGTGCAGGATCATCGCAG
>Ga0180216_1000387_pt1 | contig 48291 bp, 48 predicted proteins | sample eDN3rd37CBELigMG_FD_128879 | JGI IMG/M metagenome (GOLD analysis project Ga0180216, IMG submission 128879) | Enriched Miracle-Growth compost microbial communities from Emeryville, California, USA - eDNA 3rd pass 37_C BE-Lig MG (version 2)... ...
GCTCGCCCCAGGTCTGCGGGCTGGACGGCGGCAGGTCGCAGTACCAGTCGTAGAAGCTCAGCACCGTGCCGCCCAGCAGCGACAGGTAGCGGCTGCCCGAGGCATAGGACACCATCGACATGGCGGGGATGGGGGAAAAGCCCGCGATCCGGTCCGGCCCGTAGCGCTTGATCGTGTAGACGTTGGCCGCGGCGATCATCTCGTTGACCTCGTCCCAGTCCGAGCGCACGAAGCCCCCCAGGCCGCGCATCGACTTGTACTGCGCCGCGCGCGCGGGATCCGAGACGATGGCCTCCCAGGCCTGGACAGCGCCCAGGGTCTTGCGCTGCTCGCGCCAGAGCCGGGCGAGCCGGCCGCGGATCATGGGGTACTTGAGCCGGTTGGCGCTGTACAGGTACCACGAGAACGAGGCCCCGCGCGGACAGCCCCGCGGCTCGTGGTTGGGCATGCCCGGCCGCGTCCGGGGATAGTCCGTCTGCTGGGTCTCCCAGGTGACGATCCCGCCCTTGACGTAGATTTTCCAGGAACAGGACCCGGTGCAGTTGACGCCGTGGGTGGAGCGGACGATCTTGTCGTGCTGCCAGCGATTGCGGTAGGCGTCCTCCCAGGTCCGGTCCTCGCGGACCACGTTGCCGTGGCCGTTGGAAAATGGCTCTGAGGCCCGGGTGAAGTATTTCAGGCGATCGACGAAATGGCTCACGATATTCGCTCCGTTCCTTGTTGAATCACGATGCGGGCGGCGTCGAAAGACGCCTCAGCAGGGCACCTCGGCCCTGCGGCGGGCGTAGTACCACCAGGTCACCAGGATGGAGACCACATAAAACACCACGAAGAACAGCAGGGCCGCGTAGGGCGAGCCCGTCAGCTCGATGGACGTGCCGAAGCTCTTGGGGATGAAGAACCCGCCGTAGGCGCCCATCGCGCCGCTGAATCCCAGCACGGCCGCGGATTCGCGCGAACCCTCGGCCTCGGCCTGCTCGCCCGACAGCCTGCGGTGGGCCAGCGTGTTGAAGATCGGCGGGATCATCGCGAAGGTCGAGCCGTTGCCGATGCCCGAGAGGAAGAACAGCAGCAGGAACGACAGCAGGAATCCGCCGAAGCTGCCGGGGGACTGGCCGCTGGGCAGCGCCATCATCACGCCGACGACCCCCAGGGCCATCAGCGCGAAGTTCCAGGCCGTCACCCGCGCGCCGCCGATGCGGTCGGACAGCCAGCCGCCGAAGGGCCGGGCCAGCGCCCCGACCAGCGGCCCCAGCCAGGCGTACTGCAGCGGCCGCACCTCGGGATAGAGGAGCTTGATCAAGAGCGGAAAGCCCGCCGAGAAGCCGATGAACGAGCCGAAGGTACCCAGGTACAGGAAGCACATGATCCAGTTGTGCTTGCGCCGGAAGATCACCGCCTGCTCGGAAAACGAGGCCTTGGCGTCGGCGATGTCGTGCATGGCCGCCCAGGCCAGCATGGACACGATGATGATGAAGGGCACCCAGATGAAGGCAGCGTTCTGGGCCCAGACCTCGATCGGGCCGCCATGCATGCCCGAGAGCTGCGCGTGCTGGGGCTCGCCGGCCCAGGGACCCAGCATGCCGATGGTGATCACGATGGGCGCGAGGAACTGGACCGAGGACACCCCGAGGTTGCCCAGCCCCGCGTTCAGGCCCAGCGCCGAGCCCTTGCGTTCCTTGGGAAAGAAGAAGCTGATGTTCGCCATCGAGGAGGAGAAATTCCCGCCCCCCAACCCGCACAGCAGCGCGAGGATCAGCATCGTCGAATAGGGCGTGGTCGGATCCTGGACCGCCAGGCCCACGCCGATGGTGGGCAGCAGCAGGCTGGCCGTGGTCAGCGCCGTCCAGCGCCTTCCGCCGAACACCGGCACCATGAAGGAATAGAAGATCCGCAGCGTCGCCCCCGACAGCGCCGGCAGGGCCGCGAGCCAGAAAAGTTGGTTTTCAGTGTATTTGAAGCCGAGGTTGGGGAGGTTGACCGCGACGACGCTCCACATCTGCCAGACCGCGAATGCCAGGAACAGCGCCGGGATGGAAATCCAGAGATTGACGTTGGCGATTGCGTTGCCCTCGCGAATCCAGAAGTCCCGATCCTCGGGCGTCCAGACCGTGAGAAGCCGTTTTCCTCGGGCTGCCTTGGCAGGGGGGGGTTGGCTCATGCGCGCTCCTTTTCAGATGACCCCTCACCATAACCCCCACCCGCTGACGGGGTACTGACCTACATCAACAGGCCCCGGTACTGCGGGAGAGTCGTTCCGGCGGACATGCCCCGCCGGATCGGGAAGGTCGGGAAACAGGAGAGGCCAGTATAGGGCCGCCGCGCGGGAATGGGTACCCCACCCGGCAGTGGGGTCATGCGCGCCGCGGCGCGGCGGCCAGGTGGCAGGGAGGCTGGGCGGCCGGATGGCTGGGCGGCCACGTGGCGGCGGACCGGGGCCCTGGGGCCCGGCGCCGCACGGTCCTCAGACGAGGTTGCAGCGGATCGTGATGGGATGGGCGCGCAGGCCCTCGATCACCTGGTCGGTGACGTCGCCGTCGACGTCGGTGATGGCGTAGCCGATCTTGCCGCGGGTCTGGAGCTGCTGGCTGACGATGTTCAGGCCGTACTCGCCCATCAGGTTGCTGAGCGCGCCCATGGCGCCCGGCACGTTCTGGTGGACGTGGATGATGCGGGCGGCGCCGGCCTGCTCGTGGTAGGAGATCTCGGGGAAGTTGACGGCGCCCTTGGTGGTGCCGCTGGTGATGAAGCGCTTGAGCTTTTCCGCGACCTCGCGGCCGATGTTTTCCTGGGATTCCTGCGTGCTGCCGCCGATGTGCGGGGTGAGGATCACATTCTGCATGCCGCGCAGCGGGCTGTCCAGGGCCTCGTCGCGGCTCTTGGGCTCGACCGGGAACACGTCGATGGCCGCCCCCGAGAGATGGCCGGATTTCAGCGCCCGGTGCAGGGCCGGGATGTCGACCACCGTGCCGCGCGAGGCATTGATGAGGATGGCGCCGGGCTTCATGGCGGCGATGGCCTCGGCATCGATCAGGTTGGTGGTGTCCTTGCCGCCCGGCACGTGCAGGGTGACCACGTCCGCCTGGGCGAGGAATTTCTTGAGCGAGGAGGTGGCATGGGCGTTGCCCAGGGGCAGCTTGGCCTCGATGTCGTGGTAGAGCACCCGCATGCCCGCCGATTCGGCCAGGATGCCGACCTGCGAGCCGATGTTGCCGTAGCCGACGATGCCCAGGGTCTTGCCGCGCGCCTCGTAGGCGCCTTCGGCGGTCTTGTCCCAGAATCCCGCGTGGACCCGGGCGTTCTTTTCGGGGATGCGGCGCAGCAGCAGGATGGCCTCGCCCAGCACCAGCTCGGCCACCGACCGGGTGTTGGAGAACGGCGCGTTGAACACCGGAATCCCCTTGATGGCGGCGCTCTCGAGGTCGACCTGGTTGGTCCCGATGCAGAAGCACCCGACCACCTGCAGGTCGGCCGCCTCGGCGAAGATCGCCTGGTCGAGGTGCGTGCGCGAGCGGATGCCGGCCACGTGGGCGCCGCGCAGGGCCTCGCGCAATTCGGTGCCGGTCAGGGCGCCCGGGTAGGTGACCACCTCGTCGAAGCCCGAGGCCACGAATACCTCTTTGGCGCTGGGGTGGATGTTTTCGAACAAGACGATCCGGGTCATGGGGCAGATTCCATCGAGTTGGGGGAAACGAGTATTGTGACGCATTTCCGTTTTGCAGTCAGGGTCATCCCTGATGAGGCAGGGGTCAAGGGGCGGGCCGTGGTCCGTGGGCCGTGGCGATCCCCTCGCCTCAGGCGGAGCCCCCTCGGCGGAGTCCCCTCAGCGGAGTCCCCTCAGCCGGGGTTCCCTCAGCCGAAATTCCTCAACCGATCACCAGGACATTCAGGCCATGGACCCGCTGGAAGGCGGCGTCGCCCGTCAGCAATAAATGGTCCGCCCCCAACTGCAGGCAGCTTGCGGCCTGCAGGGCATCGGGCGTGCGCAAGCCATGGCGCACGCGGATCGCGGCGGCGAGCTCCACCACGGTCCGATCCAATTCCACCCACACCAGGTCGGGCCGGGCAAAGAAGGCATCGAACAAAGCCAGGGCGCCCGCATCGTTGCTTTTCATCGGGCCCACACGGCATTCGAGCCAGGACAGGCGGCTGACGGCCGCGCCGATGCCGGGATGCGCCCGCTCGACCTCGGCGAGCCGGCCGCGCACCCGTTCCGCGAAGTGTGGCCGGCCTTCGATCAGGCGGATCAGGGCGCTGGCATCAAAAAACGCGATCACCAGGCGCGATCCTCGGCCAGCGCGGCATCGATGTCCGCCTTGTCTCGCGTACCGGCGGGCGGCTGCGCAAGCAGCCATTGCAAGGCGGTCATCCCCGGGCCGGCCGGGGGCCGCCCGGCGGTGAGGCGCTGGTATTCGGCCTCGGACAGCACGACCGCGGCGGGCTTGTTGCGCTTGATGATGTGCAGGGGACCCCGCCGCAGGCCCTCCTCGATGGCGGCCATGCCACGGCGCTTGATCTCGGCAATCGTCAAGGTATTGGGCATGGCGGTCTGAATTCAGTACTTTAAATGTAACTATGGTACTTATTCCAGTACCGGAATACAAGAACCCAGATACGCCTCAGCCGGCCTTGGCGAACAAGGCCACGCCGGGCAGGCCCTGGAAATGGGTGTCGCAGGTCAGGAGCTCTGCCCCCTGGTGCCGCGCCGTAGCGTAGACGATGGCATCGGCGGTGGCCAGCTTGTGTTCGCGGTGCAGGTCGACCGCCAGCAGGGCGATGGTGGTGTCCAGGGGCACGACGGCGCATTTTTGCGTGTATGCGATGACTTGGTCGGCATGGTCCTCGCCGAGTTCGCGCATCAGCCACTTCGACAGCTCGAGCTGCACGATGGTGGGCACGATGCAGCGCGGCCTGTCGGGAAACTGCCTGCCGAGCTTCTTGCCGAGCGAGCTGCCGATGAGCCATTCGATCCAGGCCGAGGTATCGACCACGCGCGGCGGCGGCGCCATCAGTAGCGGTCCTTGCGATCGCGGTAGCCATCGGTGCGGGCGCCCTTGGCGATGCCGGCCAAGTGCTCCAGTTCGGGCACCGGCATCACCAGGACCCCCTTGCCCTTGGGGATGAATACGAATTCCTGCCCGGCCTGCCAGTGCTGCTGCTCGCGCACGGCCTTGGGAATGGAGATCTGGAATTTGCTCGACAGGGTGGCGGTGGCCGTCATTTTCTTACCGTAGCAATATCGATGATTAAACCGTAAGAATACATCCCAACCCCCCGAAACGCCAGCCGGTCTCATCCGGCCCTCGGCGGCCCGCCTCGAAACCCCTACCCCATCCGGGGTTCATTCATCCCTCCGCGCGGCGTATCATGGACCGGGAACGCCAGGCTCGCGGCCGGCATCCCATGCGCACACACATACGGACACATATGGAAAGCGGCTGCACCCGCCACGCAGCAGACGACGGGCGAGCCGGCAGACCATGCCAGGAGCCCCCATGCCCACCTACGACACCCGCCTGATCGACCGCCTCACCGTGGCCCGCGACACCGCGGCTTTCCGATTCGCCAAGCCCGAGGGCTTCGCCTTCGTGCCCGGGCAGACGATCTCGCTGGCGCTGCCGCAGGACGGAGGCGCCGACGCCCCGCCCCTGAAACACACGTTCTCGCTCGTCAGCGCGCCGCACGAGGACGCGGTGTGCGTGGCGACGCGGCTGCGCGATACGCCATTCAAGCGCGTGCTGGCCGGACTGGCGCCGGGCGCGCAGGCGCGGTTCAGCGGGCCCTACGGCAAGCTGACCCTGCCGGGCGAGGCCGGCCGGCCGCTGGTCCTCGTCGCCGGAGGGATCGGCGTCACCCCGTACATGAGCATGCTGCGCCATGCCACGCATGCGGGCACGCCGCACCAGTTCACGCTGCTGTACTCGAACCGGCGCGCCGAGGACGCGGCCTTCCTGGACGAGCTGCGCGAGCTCACGCGGCTGAATCCGCGGCTGCGCCTGCTGGCGACCCTCACCGCCCCGGACGAGCGCTGGGAGGGCCTGCACGGCCGGATCGACGCGGCCGCGGTGCGCCGGGCGATGGACGGCCTGAGCGATCCCTGGATCTACATCACGGGGTCCCCGGCCATGGTCGAGGCGCTGGGCGGCTCGCTGGCCCAGGCCGGCATCCCCGAGGCCTCGATCCGCAGCGAGGGCTTCTACGGATACTGAACCCCCATGGCGCCCGCGGCGCCGACAGGTGTACCCTAAACAGGATATAACCGATGCTTAAAGGATATGACCGGCGCCTGCGGACCATGACCGCAGCCCACGGACACTCACACGGACACGCCATGTCTTCGATCGTCACCCCCACGACCCCCGCCCCCGCCGCCGACCTCGAGGCGGCGCGCCCGTCGATCTTCTCGCGCACGCCCGACCTCGCCGATCCCGACGTCGGCAGGCTGCGGGCCACGATCCGGCATTATTTCCTGGATACCTTCGACCGCTACGAGTCGCTGTTCGAGTGCCTGGCCTCCGAGGAGGCCTACACGATCAAGCCGATCGCGCTGCGCCACCCGCTGATCTTCTATTTCGGCCATACCGCGACCTTCTTCGTCAACAAGCTGCTGCTCACGCGGATGATCGACCGCCGCCTGGACCATCGCCTCGAGTCGATGTTCGCCGTGGGCGTCGACGAGATGAGCTGGGACGATCTGGACGACACGCACTACGATTGGCCGACGGTGGCCGAGGTGCGGGCCTATCGCGACCGGGTGCGCGCCCTGGTCCTGGACCTGATCGACCACGCGCCCCTGCAATCGCCGATCGACTGGGCCAATCCCTGGTGGGCGATCATCATGGGGATCGAGCACGAGCGCATCCACCTCGAGACCTCCTCGGTGCTGATCCGCCAGCACGAGCTGCGCCACGTGCGCCCCGCGGCCGCCTGGAGGCCGGCGGCCGACGCCACGTCGCCCGCCCCGGACAATGCGCTGGTGCCCGTCGCCGGCGGCACGGTGTCGGTGGGCAAGCCCTACGATTCGCCGCAATACGGCTGGGACAACGAATACGGCCGCCACGTGGCGGAGGTCGAGGATTTCCAGGCCGGCCGCCATCTGGTCAGCAATGCCGAGTTCCTGGCCTTCGTCGAGGCCGGCGGCTATCTCAACCATCACAATTGGGCCGAGGAAGGGCGCGAGTGGCTGTCGTTCAGCCAGGCGCAGCATCCGACGTTCTGGGTCAAGAAGACCCAGGGCTGGGCGCTGCGGCTGATGACCGAGGAAATCCCGATGCCCTGGGCCTGGCCGGCGGAGGTCAACTATCACGAGGCCAAGGCGTTCTGCAACTGGAAGGCCTCGGAAACCGGGCAGCCCGTGCGCCTGCCCACCGAGGACGAGTGGTACCGGCTGTACGACGCGGCTGGCCTGTCGGACATCGGCGACGAGCCGGCGCGCGCCAACCTCCACCTGGATCACGGCGCCTCGTCCTGCCCGGTGGACACCTGGCGGCACGGCGACTGGTACGACGTGGTGGGCAACGTCTGGCAATGGACCGAGACGCCCACCTACCCCTTCGACGGCTTCGACGTCCACCCGATCTACGACGATTTCACGACGCCGACCTTCGACGGCCGCCACAACCTGATCAAGGGCGGTTCCTGGATCTCCTGCGGCAACGAGGCGGTGCGCGCCTCGCGCTACGCCTTCCGGCGGCATTTCTTCCAGCACGCGGGCTTCCGCTACGTGGTGTCGCACGCGCCGGCGGTCGCGCCCAGCGGCTACTATGAAACCGACAAGCTGATGTCCGAGTACGCCGAGTTCCACTACGGCGACGAGTATTTCGGCGTGCCGAACTTCCCGCGCGCGGTGGCGGCCATGGCGGTCGAGGCCATGGGCGGGCGGCCGCGCCGCCGCGCCCTGGACCTGGGCTGCGCCTCGGGCCGCGCGGCATTCGAGCTGGCGCGCGCCTTCGACTCGGTGACGGGCGTGGATTTCTCGGCGCGCTTCATCAGCCAGGGCGTGCAGCTCATCCAGACCGGCCAGCTACGCTACACGCTGGCCGACGAAGGCGAGCTGGTGTCGTACAAGGCGCGCTCGCTCGCCGAGCTCGGCCTCGAGGACACGGTGTGCCGCGTCGAGTTCTACCAGGGCGACGCCTGCAACCTCAAGACCCAGTTCACGGACTACGACCTGGTGCTGGCGGCCAACCTGATCGACCGCCTGTACGATCCGGCCAAGTTCCTCGACCAGATCCACACGCGCATCGTGCCGGGCGGCCTGCTGATGATCACCTCGCCCTACACCTGGCTCGAGGAGCACACGCCGCGCGCGGCCTGGATCGGCGGATTCAAGAAGGACGCCGAGAACTACACCACGCTGGACGGCCTGAAAGACCACCTCGGCCGGCATTTCCGCCTGGTCGCCGGGCCGCTCGAGCTGCCTTTCGTGATCCGCGAGACGCGACGCAAGTTCCAGCACACGCTGTCCGAGGCCACGATCTGGGAGCGCCTGCCCGACTGAGGACGGGGAAACGGCGGGGGGTCCGGCCCCCTCCCCCCGCCGTCCGCGCGCTCACTCGAGCGCGATCTGCGCCTTCAGCCAAAAGACCCGCCCCGGCTCGTTGATCCGGGTGTCGGCGGGAAAGAGGTCCGCCCCGATGGAGGCGCCGGTCTTCGACAAGTGCTCGGCGTAGGTCTTGTCCAGGACGTTGTCCACGCCGGCGGTGAGCAGGACGGCCTTGTTCGGCCGCCAGCCGGCGTTGAGCGACAGCACGCCGAAGCCGGCGCTCGGGCCGATGTCCTTGCCATTGGAGACGATGTTCCCGGAGCCCTTGTCGTAGCGGTTCTGCGAGGCGGCGATCCGCCACAGTACCCCGGCGGAATAATCCCCTTGCGCATAGTTCAGGCCCAGGCGCGCCTCCAGCGGCGGCTGCTGCGCGAGCGGCTTGCCGTCGGTCCGGTTCTCGCCGCGGACGTAGGCCAGGCTGGCCACCCCCTGCCATGCCGGCGAGAACTGCCAGGAGGCATCGAGCTCGCCGCCCAGGACGGTCGCATCCACGTTGCGCGTCTGGCCCAGGTCCCAGTTGATGAGGATGTAGTCCTCGATCCGCCCGTAGAAGGCGGAGGCCGACAGGGCGAGGGGGCCGTCGCGCCAGCTCGCGCCCACGTCGAGCTGCGTGGTCTTTTCGGGCCGGGTCGAGAGAAAGGCGCTGTTGCCGCCGTCCGGGCTCGCCTTCATGCGTTCCCAGTAATCCGGGAAACGCTCGGAATGGCCGATGCCGGCGTACCAGGTGCCGCCCGTGCCGAAGTCGCGTTCATGGCGCAGGAAGCCGCTGGTGAGCGTGCGCGTGTCCCGGCTGCCGGCGGTGGCGGAGGCCGCCGGCGCCCGCGCGTCCACGGCCTCGTGCCAGTCGAATCGCAGGCCGCCCACCAGGCGGCTCGCCTCGCTGGCGTGCCAGGTGCTCTCCATGAACACGCCGCGCTGCTCGAAGCGCATGTCCTCCACGCGCGGCGCCGCGCGGTAGGCGGCGTCGGCGGCGGCCGCGTCGGCCTGCATCATGGCGCCGCGCCCGCGATGCACGTCGCGCTTGGCGTCCGCCCCCAGGACCAGGTCCCAGGACTCGGCCGGCCGCAGGGTCGCGCTCACACGGCCCCCGATGGTCTTGCGGTCGGGGTTCATGGCGCTGTACATCCCGGGCCGGGCCGAGCGCAGGGTGTAGTTGTCCATCACGTGATCGACATAGTTCTGGTAGACGCGGGCCTCGATCTCGTCCACCAGGCCGCCGATGCGCTTTTTCTCGAACATCAGCGAAACGTTTTCGCGCTTGAACTTCGAGCCATCCATGCCGCGGTCGGCGTAGGCGGCGCGGCCGTCGCTCAGCGCGGCCGACAGCTCGATGCGCGTATGGTCGTCCGGCGTCAGGCCGACCGCGGCGTGGCTGCTCCAGCGCAGGTATTCCGAGTGGATGCGGCGGCCGTCGCCGTCCTCGTAGTCGTCGGCCTGGGCCCGCGTGCCTCCGGCCCGGACGTACGCCTGCGGGCCGCCGACGAGGACGTCGGCCATCTGGTCGTTGCGCCCGAAGCTGCCCAGCGTCAGGCTGCCGTCGGCGCGCCAGCCGAATTCCGGCATGCGCCGGACCTCGCGCTCGAACAGCACCACGCCGGCGGACTGGCCGGCGCCATGGCGCACGCTCTGCGGTCCTTTCAGCACGGTGACGCGATCATAGGACTCGGGATACACATAGGCGGTCGGCGGGTCCATCCGCCCGCCGCAGCCGCCGTAGATCTCCTGGCCGTCGAGCAGGATCCCGAGCCGCGAGCCGGAAAAGCCGCGGAACACGGGATCGCCATCGGTGCCGCCCTTGCGGATCACGGAAAAGCCCGGGATGTTCTTCAGGAAATCCGCGCCGTCGTGCGCGGGCACGGGCTGGCGCGGGGCCTTGGGATCGGTGCGGACCGCCAGCGGCTCGTCCGATGCGGGGGCGGTCACGACGACCGGCTCGAGGATGCGGATGGGCTGGGCATGCGCGGCCTGCGTCAGGCCGATCGAGAGCAGGGCGCCGGGGATTGCGGACACCCATGAGGTTTGGTTTTTCATGCGAGACTCGTTGTGCGGAATGTCTGGACGGCATCCGGCGCCGCCCTCGGCCAGGCCGGGGCGCTCGCGGAGCGACGAAATCAGGGATTCAGCGACAACGATGCGGGGGGCTGCGCACCGGCGGCCGTGTCCAGGCCGTGATCCGGTGCGCGCCGGCCATCGGGGCGGCGGCCGGCAGCAGGGGCTGCGCCCAGGGGGCGGCCGGCAGGACGGCGCCCGAGCCGGCGAGCGCCGGCAAGGCCGGCGTCGTCGCGCACAAGGGGCAATGGCCGGACCGGTGCAGGCTGGCCGGGTCGGGGTCCGAGTCGCCGGCCGGCAGGTCCATGGCCACCATGCCGGCCGGCGTGCAGGCAAAGAACTGCAGGCCCTCGAGCCCGGCCGCCGGCGAGGGATGGGCGAACGCCGGCCCCAGGCTCTGGAACCAGATGCCCAGGATCAGGAGCCAATGGATGCCACGCGCACGCCAGCCCGTTTTCATGGCCGGCATTCTACCCAGGCCGCGTCGCGGCCGGTTTGACGCCCGTCAAGCGGGGGGCGCGACTGCGGAATACCGCTTGGCCCCCGCCACGCAGCCCACGACCAGCACCGTCGCCGCCAGCATCGGCCAGGTGACCGCCTCGCCCAGCAGCACGGCCGCCAGCAGCAGGCCCATGAAAGGCTGGAGGAGCTGGAGCTGGCCGACCGCGGCGATGCCTCCCAGGGCCAGGCCGCGATACCAGAACATGAATCCCACCAGCATGCTGAACACGGCGACGTAGGCCAGGCCGAGCCAGGCGGGCCAGCCGATGCCCGTCCATGACGCCGGCTGCAGGGCGAAACACAGGGGCAGGCTGAAGGGCAGCGACACCACCAGCACCCAGCAGATCACCTGCCAGCCTCCCAGGCGCCGCGAGAGCCGGCCGCCCTCGGCGTAGCCGAAGGCGCAGGTGACGATGGCGGCCAGCATCATCAGGTCGGCCCCGAGGGACACCGACAGGTCCTGGCTGAGGGCGAAGCCGGCCACGCCGGCCGCGCCCAGGAGCGCGAAGCCCCAGAAGGCCGGCGAGGGGCGCTCGCCGCCGAGCAGGGTGCCGAACACCGCGGTCGCCAGGGGCAGCAGGCCGACGAAGACCAGGGAATGGGCGGAGGTGATGGTCCGCAAGGCCAGGGCGGAAAACAGCGGAAAGCCCACCACGATTCCCAGGGCGACGAGGAACAGCGTCCGCAGGTCGCCGCCGCGGGGCCGCGGCACGCGCAGCGCCAGCAGGAGCGCCAGCGCGAGCAGGCCGGCGACGGCCGCCCGCGCCACCGTCACGAAAAGCGGGTCGAAGCCCAGCACCGCCACCCGCGTGGCCGGCAGCGAGCCGCTGAAAATCGCCACGCCCACGAATCCGTTGAGCCAGCCCCTGGTCGTTTCATCCATCGTCGATTCCATCCGATCCCGCCCGCGCGGCCGGATGGCCGCGGGATCATCATCGCTCGACAGGCGGCGGTTTTCCAGATACAGTCAGTACGGTATTGCGAAACTGTACTGATATAAAAACCCATACGGATGAGCATGGACCTCCCCGACGCCAGCCTCCCCGCCCCGCCGGGGCATCCCGCGCCCCCCGGGCATCCCGCCCCGCCCGGGCAGACCGAGCGCGTGATCCAGGCGGTGCGCCAGGGCATCGCGGCGCGCCGGCTCGTCCCCGGCGCGCGCCTGCCCTCGCTGCGCGCCATGGCCGGCAGCCTCCAGGTCTCGAAATCCACGGTGGTCGAGGCCTACGACCGGCTGGCGGCCGATGGCACGATCCGCTCGCGTCCCGGATCGGGATTCTACGTGGCCGGCCACCTCGCGCCGCTGACCCTCGCCGACATCGGCCCGCGGCTCGACCGCGAGGTCGACCCGCTGTGGGTCTCGCGACAATCCCTCGAGACCGGCGCCCGCTCGCTCAAGCCGGGCTGCGGCTGGCTGCCCGCCGAATGGATGCCGCTGGACGCCGTGCGCCGCGCCCTGCGCGCCGCGGCCCGCATGCCGGCCCCGGCGCTCATCGACTACGCGCCGCCGCTGGGCCTGCCGGGCCTGCGCCAGCGCCTGGCCCAGCGCCTGCGCGAGCGCGGCACCGACACGCGCCCCGAGCAGATCCTGCTGACCGATTCGGGCACCCAGGCCATGGACCTGCTATGCCGTTTCCTGCTCAAGCCGGGGGACACCATCCTGGTGGACGACCCCTGCTATTTCAATTTCCTCGCCCTGCTGCGCGCGCACCAGGCCAGGGCGGCCAGCGTCCCCTACACGCCCGAGGGCCCCGACCTGGAACGATTCGCCCAGGTGCTCGCCGAGCACTCGCCGCGCCTCTACCTCACCAATTCCGGCCTGCACAATCCGACCGGCGCAACCCTGTCGCCGATCACGGCCCACCGCCTGCTGAAACTCGCCCAGGCGCACGACCTGGTGATCGTCGAGGACGACATCTTCGCCGATTTCGAGGCCGTTCCGACCGCGCGCCTGGCGGCCTTCGACGGGCTCGATCGCGTGGTGCAGGTCGGCAGTTTCTCAAAGACCCTGTCCGCCTCTGCGCGCTGCGGCTACATCGCCGCGCGGCCGGATTGGATCGAGGCCCTGGCGGACCTGCGCATCGCCACGGCGTTCTCGGGCGCCGGCCTGTCGCAGGCCCTGGTCCTGTCCATGCTGGGCGACGGCACCTACCGGCGTCACACCGAGTCCCTGCGCCTTCGCCTGGCGCAATCCATGCACCGCGCGGCCGACCTGCTCGCCCGCCTGGGCATCACGCCCTGGCTGGTGCCGCGCGGCGGCATGTTCCTGTGGTGCCGGCTGCCCGAGGGCGTGGACGCCACGGCCATGGCGCGCCAGGCGCTGGCCGAAGGCCTGGTGCTGGCGCCGGGCAATGTCTTCAGCCTCGCGCAGTCCGCCGGGCGGATGATGCGCTTCAACGTCTCGCAGATGTCCGACCCGCGGCTGCCCGGCCTGCTGGAACAGGCCCTGGCGCGCGCGGCTACAATCCCAGGGTAGCCCTCACGCACAGGCCCCGCCCCACATCACGCCCAGCGACCATGAACCCATCCCCCGATCCCGCGCACCTGCCGGACGACGGCCTCGCCCAGAACGCCTTTCGCGGCGGGCTGCTCGAGCAGGTGCGCAGCCTGCCCGATCCCTGGCGCGAGGCCCTCTCGGCGCCGCACCTGCAAGCCGTCCTCGACAAGCTCGACCGCATGCTCGAGGAACGGCTGGCGCAGGGCGTGCAGATCTTTCCGCTGCGCCCGTTCCGCGCCCTGATCGAGATCCCGCCGGGGGACGTGCAGGTGGTGATCGTCGGCCAGGACCCCTACCACGGGCCCAACCAGGCCCAGGGGCTGGCCTTTTCCGTGCCGGACTTCTGCCCGGCGCCGCCCAGCCTGCGCAATATGTTCAAGGAACTGGCGCTGGAATACGGCGAGCCGGCCGCGCCCCAGCGCAACAGCCTGGTGCGCTGGGCGCGCCAGGGCGTGCTGCTGCTGAACACCTCGCTGACCGTCGAGGCGCATCGGCCCGCCTCGCACGCCCGCCAGGGCTGGGAGCACGTCACCGACGCCCTCATCATGCGCGTGCTGCGCGAGCCCCGTCCCAAGGTGCTGCTGCTGTGGGGCTCGCACGCGCAGGCGCGCCAGGCGCTGCTGGAGGTCCAGCCCGCGCAGGGCCCGGTGCACGTGCTGCGCGCCAACCACCCCTCGCCCCTGTCGGCCATGCGCCCGCCGCGGCCGTTCATCGGCTGCGGCCATTTCCGGGCCGCCAACGACTGGCTGCAGGCCCACGGCGAATCGGGCATCGACTGGATGCTGAACAAGACTCCCGCCGCGGCTCCGGGCTACGGGGATCCATCGCCGGGGAACCAGGCCCATCGGGCGGCACGCTGACGGGAAATCGGGCCCATCAGGCGGCACGCCGACGCATGCCCAGCTTGTCGAGTTCCTGCTCGACCCGGCGCGCATGCGCCTCCGGCACGGGGCACAGCGGCGGGCGCGGCACGGCGGAATCGATGATGCCGAGATAGGCCAGCCCCACCTTCAGCCGGCTGTGCATGTCCAGCAGCGGCGGCGATCCGTAGACGGAACGCACGAAGCCATAGAGCGCGTCATTGGCCGCCCGCATGGCGGACAAATCACCCGCCTGCGTGGCGGCCCACAGCTCGCATAGCTGCCGGGGCACCAGGCTGGCCATGCCCGAGAGCAGGCCGTCGGCACCCGTGGCCGCCTGCGCGAACATCCAGTTGTAGTTCGAGGGCAGCACCGCGACGTGCGGCGCCTTGGCGCGGATCATGCGCAGATTGTCCTCGTAGAGCTGGATGCTGCCGCTGCCCTCCTTGACGGCGATGACCTGCTCGCACTGCACGAGCTCGGCCAGCACCGCCGTGCTGTAGCCCATGCCCGCACTCACGTCCTGCTGGAAGATCGACAGCGGCAATTGCGTCACCGATTGGATCGCGCGCAGATAATCCAGCACGAAACGCGGATCGTTCGACGCCCCGGCGCTGAATTGCGGCATGGGGAACAGGACCAGCACATCGGCACCCGCCTCCTCCGCCTGGCGTGCCTGCTCTTTGGCATCGGCCGTGCTGTAGGGGATCACGCCGGCCATGATCGGGATCCCGGGTCCTAGAATCTGCCGGGTACGGCGAATCACCTCGCTGCGTTCCTCGGGGCCGAGCATGGCGCCATCGCCGGCGTGGCCGTTCACGAATGCGGAACACATGCCCTTCGGACCCATGCAATAGGCCATGAGGCGCTCGTAGCTGTCCCAGTCGATACTGAGATCCTTCTCGTGAAACGGCAGTACCGGAGCAACGGTCACCCCCGCCAAATCCTGTTTGCTCGTCATGATTGCCTCCTTCTGGACAAGAAACACATTACAAAAGCCCTGCATCGCACAATGCGCGCCGCAGCAGCGCGCGCTCGTCCGGGCTGGATGCCGTCATGGGCGCGCGCATCACCGGGGTTGGTATGCGACCCAGCAGGTGCAGGCAGGTCTTGAGCCGGGCCGTCGCGCGAGCGGCCGGAGCCGTCCCGTATATGGCGCGCACCAAGGGATAGAGCCGCTCGTGCTCGCGCAGCGCCTGCGCCATGTCGCCCCGGCGAACGGCATTCCACAAGGCGACGACGGTCTCGGGAACGATGGCCGCGATGCTGACCTGCGAGCCATCCCCGCCCAACAGGAAGGTGCACAGCAAATGCTCGTCGCCCGAGGGCATGATCCGCACGCCGGGCGCATGCCGGCGAACCATCCTGTAGTTGGCCTCGTAGCGCGCCGTCTCCCAGCTACCCTCCTTGATCCCGGCCACGCGGTCCAGATCCAAAAGGGCGCGCAGCGTCTCGGGCGAATAGGGCAGCCGGCCAGCGCCCACCGGGGCTTGATACAGCATGATGGGCACACGGGTGCCGGCAATGATGCGGCGATGGTAGGCCAGCACGACATCCTCCATTTCGGCCAGCGCCCAGGAGAACGGCGGGAAGACCAGCAGCGCATCGGCCCCGGCGGATTCCATGCTGGCGGCATCTTCGCAGGCCTGGGCCGCGGACTCCGAATAGATGCCGGATATGAGCACGCGGTCCGGCCCCAGGATGCCGCGAGCGCATTGCACGATACGGCGCTTTTCCTCGGACGCCAGGGTGAAATTCTCGCCCGCATGCCCGTTGATCAAGAGGCCGCGGATGCCGTCCGCGCGCCCCACCGATTCGATGTGTGCCGCGAGCGCATCGAAATCGATGCCCTGGTCCTCGTGCATCGGCACGATCGTGGATGCGTATATCCCGTCAAATCTGCGATACATGGCGCTTGGAACCTCCTGTCCGGGATCGGGGCGGCGCGGGGCCGCCCGGACACCCCTCGTCACGGCGCGGGACGGCGGCCCGCAAGAATGACCTGATGGTTGATCAGGACCAGCTCATCGTCCTGGTTGTAGACATTGCACTCGACCAGCACCCGGCCCCAGGTCTCGTCCTTGGGCTCGCACGACAGGATCCTCATGCGGGAACGCACGGTGTCGCCGTCGTACACGGGCTGCAGATAGCGGATCTTGTCGTGCCCGTAGTTGAGGCTGAAGGCCAGGTTGAAACCGATCTCGTAGGCAAAGAACGTATCGCTGACGCTGAGCACCAGCACGCCTTGGGCGCAGGGCCGCTTGAACACCGGGTGCTTCTTGCAGTATTCGGCATCGGTGTGATGCGGATGGTCATCCCCCGTCGCACCGATGAACAGGCGAATGTCGGCGTCCGTAATCGTGCGGCCGCGGCTGTTGAATTCGGCGCCCACGGCCAGATCCTCGAAATAAAGCTTGCTCATTGCATCAACCTCGTTGTGTGCCGCATCGGAAGGCGCGGGCTGCGGAAATCCGCCGCGGGGCCCGTTTCCAGGCCCCCGGCGACAGGGGAATTGCCTCGATGGGATGGCCTACTTTTTCTCGCTGGCGGCGCGAATGAGCTGCAGGAGGTCGGCTCCGTCGACTTCCTTGGCGATCTTGTCATGCAGCGGCAGGGACACCTTGATCCAGGGGCCCTTGTCGATCGTGTTGACCTTCACGCCAAGGGCCTTGAGCTTTTCCATGTAGCCCTCGGAGTTCTTCATGTCGAACTGCTGCTCCTTCGCGGTCGCCTCGGCGCCAGCCTGCAGGACGATCTTCTGGAGGTCCTCCGGCAGTTTCTTCCAGACGCGCTCGCTGACCATGAACAGCCCCGTGGCCATCATGTGCTCGGTCAAGGAATAGTAGGGCGCCTGCTCGTAGTGCTTCATCAGGTACAGGAATTCCGGCGAATTTTCAGCGCCGTCGACCACGCCGGTCTGCAATGCAGAATACAGCTCGGCAAAGGCGATGGGCGTCGGCAGGGCGCCGAGATTCCGCCAGCCTTCGACCTGGGCCTCGGAGGTCAGGGTGCGCACCTTCATGCCCTTGAGATCCTCCAGGGTATGCACCGGCTTTTTCGAGTTGTAGAGGCTGCGGACGCCGGCCGTGGTGATGCCCAGCATCTTGATGCCGGCCTGGGAGTGGTCGACATAGTCGGCCAGCGCCTTGTAGAAATCGCTGCCCTGGGAAATCACGCGCTGGCGGTGGTCGATGTCGTCGAAAATATAGGGCGCGCCGAGGATGGCGACCTTGGGGACCAGAGAGGCGATATTGCCCACCGAGGTTGCGGTGAAATCCACCGTCCCCAGGCGCAGGCCCTGGGCCAGTTCGAGCTCGCTGCCGAGTTGCGCGGCCGGGAACACCTTGATCGCAATGCGGCCATTGCTGCGCTCGCCCACCATCTTGGCAAAGTCATTCAGCATCACATCATAGGAACTGCCGATCGGCTGGTCGGTCCCGGCCTTGAAGTTGAACTCGGCCGCCATGCCGAGAGAGGTGGCAAAGCAAGCCAGCAGGGACGTCATGTAAATGGAAAGCTTTTTCACTGTCGTATCTCCAGTATTCACTCTTGCATGATTCGTCGGAATGGGTTCAGTGGCATTCTCTTGGTGTCTCCTCCGGGTCGGGTTGTGGGGCGCTATTTGACCAGGCCATAGAATTTGGGCAGGAACAGGGTGATCTCCTCGAAGTAAGTCACGGCAAACAGCACGGTGGTCATGACCAGCAAGGGCTTGAGGATCTTGCGGGCCACCTGTATGACGGAACGCTCTGCGATGCTCGAGCAGACGAACAGCGTGATGCCATAGGGCGGCGTGAACATGCCGATGGCCAGGTTGAATACGAACATCACGCCGAAATGAATCGGATGCACGCCGAAATCGATCGCGATCGGCATGAATATCGGCATCAGGATCAGCAGGGCCGCGATGCTCTCCATGAACATGCCGACCACCAGCAGCAACCCGTTGACCATCAACAGAAAGACGAACTGGCTGTCGGTGAACGAGAGGATGAACTCCGCCAGCATGGCCGCGATCTGCTCGGCCGCGACCAGCCAGGCAAACACGTTGGCCGCGCCGATGATCAGCATGACCGCGGCCGAGAGGATGGCGGTACGCAGGATCGCCTCGTGCAACTGCTTGAAGCGCAGCTCTCGATACACCAGGGTGCCGACCAGCAGGCTATAGAATGCCGCCACGGCGGCCGCCTCGGTCGCCGTGAAGATGCCGCTGACGATGCCTCCCACGATGATGACAGGCATGAAAAGCGCCGGCAGGGCAGCCCAGAACGTCCACAACAGATGGCGGAATGAGAATTCCCGGTGCGATTCGGTGTATTGCCCGCCCGCCTTGCGCGCATGGAAATAGGCCATCACCAGCAAGCCCGCCGCGGCCAGCAGGCCGGGGACGATGCCCGCGATGAACAGGGCCCCGGTCGACTGCGAGGAAATGGCGGCAACCACGACCAGGAGGAGGCTGGGCGGTATGATCTGCGCCAGCGAGGAAGACGACGCGATCAGCGCGGCCGCGAAATCGGGATCGTACTTGCGGCGCTTGAACTCGGGCTGCATGATCGAGGACACGGCCGCCGCGTCCGCGGAACCCGAGCCCGATATGGCGGCCAAGGCGGTCGCGGTCACGATGGCGACCAGATACAGGCTGCCCGAGACCCAGCCGATCAGGGCCATGGCGAAATCCACGATGCGCCGCGACAGCCCGCCTCCCTCCATGATCGCCCCCGCGAATATGAAAAACGGGATCGCCATGATCGTGAAGGAATTCAGCCCGGAAAAGATCCGTTCGCTGATGAGCGTCACGGGGATGTCGGATCCGAAAACGATGGCCGTGGCCCCGGTCAGGCCCAGCACGAAGACGACCGGCATTCCCAGCAGCAGGAACAGCACAAAAGAAACGAGCGCTATCAACATGTCATTTCCCTTGGTAGGTGGCTAGTCGGCTTCCGAGGCCGCCGGCTCGGCCGGCCGGTCGGCTTCGCTGCCGGGCAGGAGGCTCAGCACGAGCTCGAACGCCATGTAGACCGCGCCGACCGAAAGGCTGGCGTACATGGTCCACATCGGCAATCCCAGCGCCGGAGATTTCTGGAAAGTGCCCATGTCGATCAAGGGCAAGGACCCTTCGAACACCAGGGACAGGAACCACAGGATGGCCGCGGCATTGAGCAGCGAAATATAGAAACGGATCTTTTGGGGCAGGAAGGACACCACGATGTCGACCGCCACGTGCCGGCCAAAGCGCAAGGCCACGCCCGAACCCACCAGCACCAGCCAAAGCTGGGCATAGTTGGCGACCTCCTCCGTGCCGACCAGGGAAAAGGTGGTGAACGAGCGAACCACCACCTGCAGCAGGACGGCACCGACCATGATGAGGAAGGACAACACCAGGAAGACGTCGATGCCCTGGCGTATCCAATCGATGAACTTCGGTCTCCTCGTTTCCATCATTTGATCTCCACCTCGGGAATTCGATTGGATATGTCCGCTGGCGAGGCGGCATCGCAAGGGGGCGCACGCCCGAGGATCAACCCCCGCCTTTGCGAGATACGAATTTCGCCATGTTTTCCTGCTGGCTGGCGGTGCCGAACAAGGGCCGGATATTCTCGTGCTCGAGCGCCAGCCCCTGCTCCAGGGTGAGGTCCAGGCCCTTCTTGACGGTGGCCTTGGCAAGCCGGACGGCCTGCGGGCTCTTGCCCGCGATCCGCTGCGCGAGATCGAGCGCCGCCACGACGGTCGCATCGTCGTCCACCACCTCGCTGACCAGGCCCATGCGCAGGGCTTCCTCGGCGGTGATCGGATCACCGGACAGGATCATGCGCAATGCGTTCTTTTCGCCAATGAGGCGGGGCAGTCTCTGCGTGCCGCCGTCGCCGGGAAAAATCCCGAGATTGATCTCGGGCTGGCCGATGCGGGCGCTGCGCCCGGCGATGGCCACGTCCATCATCATCATGAGTTCGGAACCGCCGCCCAGCGCATACCCATTGACCGCCGCAATCGCCGGCTTGGGAAACTCGGAGATCCGGCGCCATGCGGCCAATCGTTTTTCCGACAAGGCGACGCCCGCGCCATGCACGTGCTGGTCATGGATGTCGGCGCCCGCGGAGAATGCGCGGGCGTCGCCGGTCACCACCACGCAGCAAACGGTGTCGTCGTCGAGCGCCCGGACGAGGGCGGCGTCCAGCGCCAGCACCAGGTCCATATTGAGCGCATTGCGCTTCTCGGGCCGATTCAGCGTCAACAGCAACACCCCCGCACGGGGCCGGTCCTGCAAGAGAATGTCTGCCATGTCCATACCTCCACGGGCTCGGTTGGGATGCCTTCCGGCGATCCTTCAGGCCACCGCCAGTTCCGAAAGCGGCAGGAACTGCAGCCTGCGAAAATTGCTGACATTCCGCTCGTAGGGCCCAAAGCCCTTGGCTTTCAGGAATTCCTCGGTTTCGAAGGCCCACTGCCCCGCCACGCGGTACATGGCGACGTACTTCGGCCCCTCGCCCATATTCAGGAACCGCTGTGCCGACAGCCATCCCGGGCAAGCCAGCAGATCGGGAAAATGCCGCTCGACATACCACTGGTTGAAGGCTTCCTCGTGCTCCGGCTCGATGTCGACCATGACCACATGGATGAATTCCTTGTCGCTCTTCATGACTTTTTCCGGTGAGTGGATATGGGGTTCTCGAATCGTTCAGTGCGCCGCGCCCGTAGCGGGCGGAGCGCTGCGCTTGCGCGGGAACTTCAGCGTCGCGCGCGCCTTGAGGACCTCGACTCCGTCCTCCTTGTGGGCGCTGGCTTCCCACACGACGGTCCGGTTCTCGTCGTGCTTCTCCTGGATCCAGACCTCGAAGGTCACCGTATCGCCATAGAACACCGGCCCGGTGAACCAGAAACGGTCCTCGATGGAAACGCCGGCGATACCGGCGAGCTCGCTGGTCAGGACACTGGTGCACAGCCCCGCAACCATGATGCCGGGCGCCAGGCGCCGGCCAAAGCGCGTGGCCGAGGCGAATGACTCATCGATGTGGACAGGCCCGAAATCGCCGGTCGCCGCGATGTACAGCGCGGCATCGGCTTCGGTGATGGTCTTTGCGAACGACACACGGTCGCCCACCTTCAGATCCTGGAAGTCTTTCAACTCATACATCGCTCATTCCTCGCCGCCAAAGACTTCCAGCCGCGCCGTTCCTTCCATGACGGCCCGGCCGGATTCGGCATGGGTGCAGCGGAGCCGGCACACCATCGCGTCGCCCTCGAGGGCCACGACCTCGGCCTCGGCCTGGATCGACGCGCCGACGGCGACGATGCCGGCAAACGACAATTCGAGGCTCGCGATCCGGCGCTTCGGCCCGCCCAGCCCGGCCAGGCCGGTGGTCGCGAGCGCGGCAACCGCCAGCTCGAACGCCACCATGCCGGGGGCGCCGGCCCTGCGCGCGTGGGAGGCATCGACGTACTGCGCCCCCAGATTGCCGCTGATGCCCGTGAACATGGCCTGCTCGGCCACGGTCATGGTCTTGCGGAACGTGCATCGCTGGCCGATCGCGGATTCAGGATTCGTCATGGATAGTCCTTTGCAAGGTGTCCGGGGGAACAGGGCTGCCCATCCGGCATGGCCCATTCAGGTCCGGTCTGGTTTCTTCATAGATGCAAGCCATTCTTGATGACACTGCGAGCCACCAGCATCCGGTGGATCTCGGAGGTCCCGTCATAGATCCGCGTGACGCGGGCGTCGCGATACATGCGCTCGAGCGGCAATTCCTTGGTGAACCCCATCCCGCCGAACACCTGGATGGCGCGATCGACCACCCGGCCCTGCATCTCGGAGGCCGCGACCTTGATCATCGAAACCTTCTCGCGCGGATCGCGTCCCTGGTCGATCTCCCAGGCGGCGTCGAGGACCATCATCTTGACGCCGTAGAGCTCGATGGCGCTGTCGGCGATCATTTTCTGGACCATCTGGAAGTTGCCGATCGGCTGGCCGAACTGCTTGCGGTCGGCGGCATGGGTGCGCATCATCTCGAGCGCGCGGCTGGCCATGCCGACGGCACGCGCGCCGATGTGCGCCAAGCGCACCTCGAGCACGCTTTGCATGATCAGCGGGAAACCCCCACCGATTTCACCGAGCACGGCATCCGCGGGGATCCTGCAGTCGTTGAATACCAATTCGGCGTGTCCGTAGCCGCGGTGGCCCATCATGGGCTGGAGGCGGCTCACCGTGAAGCCCGGCGTGCCCCTGTCCACCAGGAACAGCGTGATGCCGCCGCGGGCCCGCTTTTCGGAATCGGTCAGGGCCATCACGATCACATAATCGGCAATGTCGCCATCGCTGATGAAGTGCTTGGTGCCATTGAGCACCCAGTGATCCCCGTCGCGCCGCGCCGTGGTCGAGATGGCGGCAGCATCCGAGCCGGCGCCGGGTTCGGTGATGGCCATGGCGCATATGCGATCGCCCTTGACCGTGGGACGCAGGTATTCCTCGACCTGAGGGCCCTTGCAGGCCATCAGCATCGGATAGACCTGGCCGAAGACCCGCCGTATCAGGGCATCGGAAGTCTTTCCGAACTCCTCCTCGACCAGGCAGTGGTCGACGCAGCTCAGGCCGCCGCCACCCGCCTCGGCAGGCATGTTCATCGCAAACAGGCCCAGTTCCTGCGCCTTGGCCTTGACCCGCCTGAGAGCCTCGGGCGGGATGGCACCCTTGAGATCCGTTTCCTCCTCGAGGGGACGGACCTCGGCTTCGATGAAACGCCGGACCGTATCGACCAGGAGCCGGCTCTCGTCGGAAATCGCAAAATCCATCATTCCTCCGCCGCCTTTCAGATTTGCCGTGAAGACTTTTCAGATTTGCCGTGAAGACCGTTCGGATCTGCCGCGAATACCGCCAGATCAATCCGGCGCGGGCCGTGGAGAGGCCCGCGGCGGGCCCGCCACGCCCACCACCCCTTGCTCGATCAACCGGTTCCGGCGCTCGCGCGGGATACCCATTTCTTCCATGATTTCCACGCTGTCCGCGCCCGGATACAGGGGCATCGTGCGTATCCCGGGACGCTGGCCGTCGTAGCGCAGGGGATGCGAGATCAGCGTGGCGGCCTTGCCGTTGACCTCGACCGTATCGAACACCCCCAGGTGCTGCGCCTGGGGATCGTGGCGCAGATCCTCATAATCACGGACCGGCTCATACCAGATCCGGTGCGTATCGAAGACCTCGGCCAATTCGGCCAGGCTGCGCTGCGACAGCACACGGGCCATGGTTTCCGCATAGACGTCGCGTTCCTGATAGCGATCGATCCGGGCGAGCGCGCGCAGTTCGTCGCTGTCCAGCGCCGCGGCCAGCCTGTCGGGATCGTTCATGGAAAGCACGATCTGCGCGTCCCTCAAGGCATAGAGGCCATACGGCGCATCGTGATACCAGCTACCGACGTGGCGATTGCGCTCGAACAGCGCGCGCCCCCCGGGCGCGGCGTAGAACTTGGTCAGCGCCTCGACCTGCAAGTCGATGGCGGCGGTGAAAAGGCTGGATTCCACGCGCATGCCCCGCCCCGTGCGCAGGCGGCGGACATAGGCGCCGAGTATGCCCATGGCCAGCAGGGAGCCGCCGTGCTGGTCGATGACGGCGGCGCCCACGACGCTGTTCTCGGTCCCGCCGGTGGCGGCAATCAGCCCCGATCGCGCCTGCATGAGCAGGTCCTGCCCCGGGCGCGACGCCGCCGGCCCCGTGGCGCCCAGGCCGGAAGCCGAGGCATAGACGATGGCGGGATTGAGCTGGCGGACGTCCTCGTAACCCAAGCCAAGGCGATCCATGACACCGGGCCGGTAGTTCTCGACGAGCACGTCGGCCTTGGAGATCAGGTCCAGGGCGAGTTGCCGGCCTTCGGGCGCCTTGAGGTCGAGCGCGATGCTGCGCTTGTTCCGGTTGACCGCCAGCGAGAAGGCGCTGACGTCGGTCACCCATGAATTGCCGCCCGACCAATGCCTCTCGAATGCTCCCGCCAAGGGCTCGATCTTGATGACATCGGCGCCCATGTCGGCCAGATATTGGGTGCTGGCGGGCCCCTGCAGGTAATGGCAGAAACTGACCACCCGGATGCCGAGACAGATGGGATCGTTCATTTGGCCGAATCCTCGCTCATGGCGTCCCTGGCGATGCCGCGCTCGAGCAGGGCATCGATTTCCCGCCGGCCGTAGCCGGCTTCGCCCAGGATCTCGCGGGTTTGCGCGCCCAGGGCCTGCGGCAGGCGCCGCATGGAAGGCGTCTGCCCATCGAAGCGCGCCGGATACGATACGAAAGTCACGGGCTCACCTTCGACGCTTTCGGCGATCTGGAAGGCACCGAGATGGGTCAATTGCGGATCCTGCTGCAGCGCGTCGTAGTCCTGTACCGGCGCATGCCAGATCCTGTGCCGCTCGAGGATGGGCATCCACTCGGCCGTGGTCCGTTCCCTCAAACGCTGGGCCACCAGCGCCGTGACCTCCTCGCGCCTGTCGAAACTGTCGGAATCCGGGCGCCCGGCCAGCGCCTCGATGTCGAGCGCGCGTCCCAGCGCCGAGGGCGTGGCCATGGAAATCACGAGGTAGCCATCGGCCGTGGCCAGCGGCCCGTAAGGGCCGGCGCTGCACCAGGAGGCGATGCCTTCGGCGGCGCGAGGCCGGGGCGAAGGCGCTCCGTTCATCCAGGCCATCAGGGGCTCGACCTGCAGGTGGATGGCCGCCTGGTAGAGGTTGACCTCCACCAGGCGGCCCTTGCCGGTCCTGGCCTTGGCGTACAGCGCCGCCAGGATGCTGGTCGCATACAAGGAAGCCGCGTGGTGGTCGACGACCGGGGAGCCGACGGGCGTGGGCGGGCCGTCGGCCTTTCCGGTGCGCATGATCAGGCCCGAGAGCGCCTGCAGCAGCATGTCCTGGCCCGGCCGATCCTTGTAGGGGCCGGTGTATCCATACCCGGAGCACACCGCGTAGACGAGGCCCGGGTTGATGTCGCGCAGGGCCTCGTAGCCCAGGCCGAGCTTGTCCATGGTGCCGGGCCGGAAGTTCTCCATCACGACGTCGGCGCTTGCCACGAGCTTCTTGACCGCGGCCAGGCCCTCGGGGCTCTTGAGATCGATGGAGAGGCTGCGCTTGTTGCGGCCGCAGGTGAGGTGATTGATGCTGGTCGTGCCCACGAAATGGTTGGCCACCGCCCAGTTCCTCTGGAAGGCGCCATCCAGCGGCTCGATGGCGATCACGTCGGCGCCCAGGTCGGCCAATATCTGGGCACCCAGGGGGCCAGCCAAAAAGTGATTGAAGCTTAGAATTCTGACCCCATCCAGAAGATCCATGCCCTGACTCCCCGCCGATGGCCGATGCCTTTTCAACGCGCCGGGCCTGTATCGCGGACTCGACGGATAAACCATGCTATCAAGCAGGTTTTCCAATCACAATATTGAGCGCTATTAGTTTTTGATGGCAGTTGATAACCGAAATCTATAGATTGCCGCGGACGCGGCGGATGCTAGACTGGGCTATTTTTTGCGGACGACGGCCATGAATCTGCGTCAGTTGGAGATCCTGCGCGGGGTCGTGCGCACCGGCTCGACGGTGGGTGCGGCAAACATCCTCAACATGTCGCAGCCGGCGGTCTCGAATGCCATCAAGAGCGCCGAGCTGTCATTGGGTTTCCGTCTGTTCGACCGGATCAACAAGCGCCTGGTCCCCACGCAAGAGGCCATGATGCTGCTCGCCCAGGCCGAGCCCATGTTCCTGATACGCGAGCTGGTCGAACAGACCGCCCAGCAGCTACGCGACGGGCGCACCGGCCGCATCAACGTGGTCGCCACCGCCGAGCCTTCCGAAAGCGTGCTGCCACAGGCCATCACGAGGTTCCTCAAGACCCGCCCCAAGGTTTCGGTGACGCTCGAGACCCTGAGGCTGGACAACGTCATGGAATACGTGGAGGCTGGCATTGCCGACATCGGCTTCGCCATGGAGCCGCATCCACGGCCCACATTGAACTACCTGCCCCTGTCGAAGCTGGACATCGTGTGCCTGTGTCCGGACAGCAGCCCTTTGTGCGAACTGCCCTACGTGACGCCCGAAGACCTGCGCAACGCGCCGCTGATCAACGCCAGCACGCGCTCACGTCTCTACAATATGGTCACGGAAACCTTCCGCGACAGCAGCGTCCCGTATTCCCCGATCATCAATGTGCGCTTCATGAACCTGGCGGCCCTCTTTGTGCAGGAAGGCCTGGGGGTGGCGATCATGGATGAACTGACGGCGTCGTCCAAGCGCTTTCATGGCGTCCGCAGCGTGCCGTTTCGTCCCCGGATCAAGGTCCGCCTCAACGCCATCCTCTCGGTCGACCGCCCCATGCAAAGACTGACCAAGGGCCTGATCGAACACGTACGGGAGGAAATCCAGCTATTGCTGCCCGGAGGCGCCGCATAGCCGGTTCCGTGCGCGTCCAGCCACCATCATGTCGACATCCGCTCCGCCGGCCCTGCCCCGCCACCTGGCAATCGGCATCCTGCTGTTCGTAGGCACCGCATCCGCCCTGAACCACATCGCGGCGCGCATCGCCTTCGACGATGAGGCGGGCGTGCTCCTGGCCATCATGTGCCGTTCCGGCTTGAGCGGGCTGGCCCTGTTCGGCATCGTCCTCTGGCAACAGCATCCGGTGCGCCTGCCGGCCGGCCGGGGACGCTGGCAAGCGGCGGTGGGACTGCTGATCGCGCTCCAGAGCCTGTGCCTCTATTCGGCCGTCGCCCGCATTCCGGTGGCGCTCGCCTTGCTGATCGCCAGCCTGTTTCCCATCCTGCTGGCACTCTTGAGCTGGGCGCTGGGCGGCCCGCCGCCCACGCGGCGGGCGAGCCTCCTGATGGCCGCCATCCTGGCCGGATTGGTGCTGGTGCTGGATCTGGCGACCGTACTGGGATCCGGCGCGGACATGGGTCCGGAATGGGCGCCCGGCATCCTGTTCGCGCTGGGGAGCGCGGGGTTCTTCGCAATCGCTCTGTGGATTACCGATCACAGGCTCTCGACCCTGGCGGGTCCGGTGCGCGGCATGTACACCATCGCCATCGTTTTTTGCAGCATGCTGGCCGCCGGGGCGGCCGGCATCGTGCCGGGAGGCCTGCATTCCCCGGCCAGTTCCGTCGGCTGGATCGCCCTGGCCGCCCTGTCGGTGCTGTATGCCGCGACCTTTTCGGTTCTCTTTATTTCCATACCGAGGTTGGACATGGCGCGCAACTCGCCAGTCATGAATATCGAGCCCGTGGCCAGCCTGGTACTGGGATGGCTGATCCTGGACCAGACCCTCAACGGGCGGCAGTTGCTGGGCGGCGCGATCGTGCTCGGCTGCATCGTCGCCCTGGCCTATTCGCGCAAGCGCTGAGCCTGCAGGGATGTCCTCTCGCCGCGGCGGACGCTGAGCTTCAAACGAGACTCCCGCCGCGGCTCCCGGCCACGGGGGATAGCGACGGGGCGCGGACGGCGGCGGGCCCGGCCCAGGCCATGACGCAGTCGCGTCCGGCGGCCTTGGCGCCGTACAGGGCCTCGTCGGCGCGGGTCAGCAGGCGGTCGAGGTCGTAGCCGGCCCGCTCGGCCGAGGCGATGCCGATGCTGACGCTCAGGCGCCCCAGGAACTCGGTGGACTGTTCGCCCAGGCGGCGACGGATGCGGTCGCCCAGCACCCGCCCCTGGTCCAGGTCCATGCCGGCCGCCAGGACCACGAACTCCTCGCCGCCGATCCGGGCGCACAGGTCGCCGTGCCTGACGGATTCCCGCAGCACGTCGCCGAACGTCACCAGCACCCGGTCGCCCGCCACGTGGCCGCATTCGTCGTTGATGCGCTTGAACCAGTCCAGATCGCACATGAGCAGGACGGCGCCGCGCCGCTGGGCGCGCGCACGGGCCAGCGCCCGCGCGGCCTGGGCAAAGAACGCGCGCCGATTGGGCAGGCCCGTCAGGTCGTCGTGCAGCGCCGCATGCCGGTACTGCCGCTCGGCGCGCTCGCGCACCATCATGAGGATCACGAACGACAGGCTGACCGCGAACAGGATGCTCTCGAACATCATCAGGGCAAAGCCCGCCTGGTCGGGGCCCACGATGGGCAGCACGTGGTCCGACAGGAGACGATAGACATTGAACGCCATCTGCGAGGCGAGCACGATGATGGCCGGCAGCACACCGAACGCGCCCTGCCTGCGCAGCCGCCACGCCTCCCACAGGGCGAGCCCCAGGTAGGCGTCGCACACGAGGGAATACACCGCGATGCGCAGCGGCGGGGATTCCCCGAACAGCGACCACAGCAGGGACAGCGCGAGCCAGCCCAGGCTGCCCGCCAGCATCCAGCCGGGCCGCTGGCGGTCCCTGGAAAAGGCACGGAAGGCCGCCCAGACCATGGCATGGGCAAAGATCAATATCATGTTGCTGACGACCACCACGAACCCGGCCAGGGCCGGGTCGGTGCGCAACAGGCTCATGATCAGGCCCAGCGCGCTCAGCAGCGCGCCGACCGCCGTGAAGAGGAGTGATTTTTCTCGCTGCCCCTGGAACGCCGAGACCAGCAGCAGGATGCCGAGCAGGGCCAGGATGTAGGCGTCGACGACGACCAGGGTGGGGGCATCAAAGTTCCGCATGCGGCTGCGTCCCGGAAAACATGTCCACAATATAGCTGAAAGGCGCCGGGGGGCGCCCAACTGATACACTGCGCTCTTTTGCCGCCGTCGACCCCTCGCATGCCCGAATCCGCCCGCCCCGTCCACTTGCCGCGCCACCTGGCGGTGGGGCTGCTGCTGTTCATCGGCTGCACCTTCGCCACCAACCACATCGCCGCGCGCATCGCCTTCGACGACCGGACCGGCCTGCTGCTGGCGATCATGTGCCGTTCGGGATTGAGCCTGCTGACCCTGGTGGCCATCGTCTTCTGGCAGGGGCGCCCGCTGCGCCTGCCCGCCGGACTGGGCCGCTGGCAAGTGGTCCTGGGCCTGCTGATCGCCCTGCAAAGCCTGTGCCTGTATTCGGCCGTCGCCCGCATTCCCGTGGCCCTCGCGCTGCTGATCGGCAATCTGTTCCCGATCCTGCTGGCCCTGCTGACCTGGGCCCTGGGCGGCGGGCCGCCCACCCGCCGCGCGAGCCTGCTGATGGGCATCATCCTGGTCGGGCTGGTGCTGGTGCTGGACCTGCCCGCGTGGCTGGGCTCGGACATGGACATGGGGCCGGACTGGGTCCCGGGGATCCTGTTCGCCTTCGGCGGCGCGGGTTTCTTTGCGATCGGGGTATGGATCACCGAACACCGCCTCTCGACGCTGGCCGGGGCGGTGCGCAGCCTCTACACCATCCTGATCGTGTTCTGCGGCATGATCGCGGCGGGCCTCGCGGGCATCGTGCCCGGCGGCATGGACACGCCCGCCACCGCCACCGGCTGGCTGGCGCTGGCGGCCCTGTCGCTGCTGTACGCCACGGCGTTCTCGCTGCTGTTCATCTCGATTCCCCGGCTCGACATGGCGCGCAACGCGCCGGTGATGAACATCGAGCCGGTCGCCAGCCTCATCATGGGCTGGCTGATCCTGGACCAGGTGTTCAACGGCCGCCAGCTCGTCGGGGGCGCCATCGTGCTGGGCTGCATCGTGGCCCTGGCCTACTCCAGGAAACGCTGAAATGGCGCAAGACCACGTCCGCGACGTGGTTTTATTTCCCGGCGGGGCGGCTTCCATGCCATGCTACCGGGTCCAACCCAAACCGGAGGACACCCACATGGCCGATACCTGGCTCACCACTCTCATCACCGCCACGCCCCAGGAGGGTTTCGAACTGGCGATCAAGCTCGCGCGCATGGGCGTCAAATACACCCAGCCGTCCGCCGAGGTCCGCGACAAGCTGCGCCCCGTGTACGGCGAGGACGCCAACGCCCTGATCGCCTCGTCCCAAGTCGTCGCCACGAATTTCCAGACCATCGCGGCGGCCAACGGATACTGGAAATGATGCGCGCGCCGTCCTGTACGGGGCGCTGAGCCTTCCATGCCCCGACCCACCCGCGCCCGCCATTCCATTGCCAGCCTGACGGCGCCGGTGGCGATGGGCTACATCCCCCTGGGGGCCGTGTTCGGCTTCCTGTTCGTGCAGGCGGGCGGCGCCGCCTGGCTGGCCATCCTGTCCAGCCTGCTGGTCTACGCCGGCGCCGCGCAGTTCATGATGATCCCGATGCTGGCCTCCGGCGCCTCGATTGGCGCGATCGCGCTCGCCACCTTCGTGCTGAACCTGCGCCACGCCTTCTATGGGCTGTCCCTGCTCAACAGCATGCCGGCCCGGCGCTGGCAGCGCTGGTACGCGGTATTCGGCCTCACGGACGAGACCTATTCCGTGCTGACCGCCCTGCCCCCCGAGGCGAGCGCCCGGCACATGGCCCTGGTCACCGCGCTGAACCAGGGCTGGTGGGTGCTGGGCACCACGCTGGGCGCCCTGGCCGGCGCCCGGGCGCAGATCACGCTCGCCGGACTGGATTTCGTGCTGGCCTCGCTGTTCGCGGTGCTCGCGGTCGAGCAGTGGCGGGCCCGCGCGGACGCCGTGCCGATCTGGCTGGCGCTGGCCGCCTACGCCATCGGCTACACGGTCGCTCCCGGCCAGGCCCTGGCCCTGGCCATCGCACTCAGCCTGCTGGCCTGCGCCCTGCGGCCGGACCCGGCCAAGGACGGCCGCAGGGAGGCCTCATGATCGATGCGGACTACATCCTGGCCGTGATCGCGGCGATGGCCGCGGTGACGGTGGCCCTGCGGGCGCTGCCTTTCGTGGCCGGGCGCTGGCTGCGCCGGCATTCGCTGGTGCGCAAGCTCGGCGACACCTTGCCCCTGTCCATCATGGTCCTGCTGCTGGTCCACGCCATGGTCGGCTCGGCGCGCGACAATCCCGCCGGCGTCTGGCAGGAGCTGCTCGCGGTGGCGATCGTGGCGGCGCTGCAATGGCGCACCCGCCAGACCCTGCTGAGCATCGTCGCGGGGACCACGGCCTACGTCCTGCTGCGCAATCTCTGAACGGTGGCGCCGCCTACTTGAGCAGGCGCGCGAGCTCGACGGCCGTCCTCACCTGCATCTTGCTGAAGACGTGCGCGCGGTGCACCTCCACGGTGCGCATGCTGATGCCCATCCTGTCGGCGATCACCTTGTTCATCTTGCCTTCGAGGATCAGGTCCATCACCTCGCGCTCGCGCGCCGAGAGCGTGGCCAGGCGCTCGCGCACGCGGGCCTGGTCGCCCGCCTGGCAGGAGGCGAGCAGGGCCTCCTGGACGCGGTCCATCAGCTTGTTGTCGTTGAAAGGCTTTTCGAAGAAATCGAAGGCGCCGCGCTTGAGGCTGTCGACCGCCATGGGCACGTCGCCATGGCCGGTCAGGAAGATCACCGGCATGCGCTGCGTGAGCCCGCGCGCGGCCAGGGTGTCGAACAGCAGCGTGCCGCTCATGTCGGGCATGCGCACGTCCAGCAACAGGCATTCGCCCGCGGGGTCGAAGGCCTCGCTCGCCTCCAGCGCGTCCAGGAAGGCGCGGGCGCTGCCGTAGCCCAGCGCGGGGATCTTGCGGGAATGGGCCAGCCAGGTCAGCGAATCCCGGATGACCTCCTCGTCATCGACGATGTGCAGCATGCGGTCTCCCTCGGTCGGGCGGCCGGGCGCCGATGGGGTCGCCGCGGCGCGCGGATCGTCAATATCATGTGCGCGGCGGGCGCCGCCCGCCGGCAGGGCTATTTTCCACCGTCAAGGGGGGATCGTGCCACATCGCCCGCACGAAGGGGAGGGGCGAACCCGGTCCTGGCCCTGGTCAACCCCTACTTCCGGCCTTGGGCCCGCCCCTGGCCCTGCTGCCCCTGACCCTGCTGCCCCTGACCCTGCTGACCGGGGCCCCGGCCCTCGGTCTGAGTCCGCGCCGGGCGCGGGGCCGGGGCCACGGCCGGGTCCAGCACGGGCAGCGAAAACCGGAAGACAGTGCCGCCGCCCGGGTTGTCGTGGTGGCTCAGCGTGCCCCCGTGGAATTCGATGGTCGAGCGGCAGATCTTGAGCCCCATGCCCATGCCGTCGGACTTGGTCGAAAAGAAGGGCGAGAACAGCCGTTCGCCGACCTCGCGGGAAATGCCGTGGCCGCGGTCCGCCACGCTGACGGCCACGCCGCCGGCGAGCGGATCCACCCCCGCGGCGATGCGCAGCACGCGCCGCGCCGGCTCGACGTCCCGCATGGCCTCGATGGCGTTGCGCGTGAGGTTGAGCAGCACCTGCTCGAGCATCACGGGATCGGCCAGCACCGGCGGCAGGCCGGGCTCGATCTCGGTCTGGATCGTGACGAAATGCTGACTGGCCTGCAGTTCGGCGAGCTGGATCGCGCCCTCGATGAGGGCGGCCAGGTCGACCCTCTCGCGGTTGGGCTCGCGCCGCTTCACGAAGGTGTGCACGCTGCGGATGATGTGGCCCGCCCGCTGGATCTGGGCATTGGCCTTTTCCAGCGCGCTCTTGATCGGACCGGTGTCGATCCCGCTCGCCTGCGCCTGCGCGTCGTCGAGCATGTTGAAGGCGCCGGTGGTGTAGCTCGAGATCGCCGCCAGCGGCTGGTTCAGCTCATGGGCGAGGGTGGACGCGATCTCGCCCATGGTGGCCAGCCGCGCGCTGGCCTGGAGCTTTTCCTGCTGGCGCCGGTTCAGTTCCTCGAAGCGCTTGCGGTCGGAGATGTCGAGGATGGACCCCATCCAGCCCGTCTGCCTGCCGCTCTCGTCCACCAGCGGCGACTCGTAGATGAGCACCGGAAAGCGCGTATCGTCGCTGCGCCGGAAAATCGTCTCGAAGCCCTTCGAATTCACCGTCCCGGCCATGCGCTGCGTGAAGCGCATCTGATACTCGTCCATCACCTCCGGCGCCCAGTACGGCATCGGCGCCGAGCGCCCGATCAGTTCCTCGGCCGGCATGCCGACCATGCGGCAGAACGCGGGATTGACGTAAGTGACCCGGCCTTCCAGGTCGTAGGCGCGCAAGCCGGTCACCAGGGAATCCTCCATCGCCATCCGGAAGGCGACCTGCTCGCGCAGCGCGCCCTCGGCGGCCACCCGGCGACTGATGTCGCGCCACAGCGCCGCGAGGCTCCAGAGCAGGCCGAGCGACAGGGCGATCACGGAGCCGACCAGCAGGCTGGGCAGGAACTGCGGGGCGCCCCTGACGCTGTCGATGCGCAGCGCGATATCCGCATACGGCAGGTGCAGGTCGCGCGAGTGCGTGTACACGCCCTTTCCCGGCCCGCCCGCCGCGCGCGCGCCGAGCACGTGCTCGTGCCGGTCGACCAGCATGATCTCGTTGTCCTGGGCGAACCACCACGGGACCATCTGCTCGAGGATGCCGTCCACCGAATAGGTGGCGATCACGGCGCCCAGGTATCGGTCGCCGGCATACAGCGGGATGTGATAGTCCATCAGGATCGGCGACTCGAGGCCCGGCGGAGGCGCGGGCTGGCTGTATTGCGGCGTGCGGGTCTCGCGGGCGCGCTCGAGCCCCAGGCGCGACGGCGCCGAGAGCTCGTCCGGCGCGGACCGGCCCTCGTCGCTGGACGCCACCCGCGCGCCTTCGCCGTCGAGCCAGACGATGCGGACGAGCTCGGGATGGCTGCGCCCGAGGAAGTCCATGCGCGCCCGCAGGCGCTGGCCGAACAGGCTGCCGGCGGCGATCTCGTTGGCCATCAGCCGCAGGTGGTCCTCGTTGCGGCCGAGCTGGAAACGAATCGTCTGCTCGACCCACAGGGTGTCGGCGATCAGTTGCGCCTGGCGTTCGTCGGCCTCCATCTGCCGCGCCTGGCGGGGCAGCCACAGCAGCAGCGCCAGGATCAGGAGCACGAACAGCACCGGCACCAGCCATTGCAGCACGCGGCGCCGGCCTGCCGGGGTCTGGGGCGGCGGGGCGCTCATGCCGGGCCGCGCCCCCGCGCCTCGCCGCGCCGCCGCCCCGCGGCCGCCGGAATCCGAGAATCGCGTCGAATCATCGACCTCCCAGGCCATGCCAAGTCGTCCGAAAATCTTTTCGGATACAAAACGCAAAGTACGGAAAAGCAAGAGTAGCAGGAAAATCGTTGGGGACGAGCGGCGCGGCGCCACGACGTCAGGCGCCACGACGTCAGGCGACAGGCGACAGGCGACAGGCGACAAGCGACAGGCGACAGGCGACACGATGCCAGGCGCCACGATGGCGCGGCAAGGTGCAGGGGCGCGGTGGCGCGGTGGAGCGGCGAAGCGATCAGTGATCGGCGGTCGGCGATTGGTGGCTGGCGACCGGCAGGTGGCTGGCGACCGGCAACCGGCGGCAGGGCGCGACGGTTCATCCGGTCCCGACTGCGGTTTTCCACAGTTGAAGCGCCCGGCCGGCCTGTCGACAATGGCTCGCACGCGCGGCGGCCGCGCGAACCCGGCCGCGCGAACCTCCAACCCCGGATTCCCATGAAGCCGTCCTCATTCCTGCTCGCGTGCGCCCTCGCCTGCACGATCTCCGCGCACGCGCAGGAACCCATCATCATCAAGTTCAGCCACGTGGTCGCGCCCGACACCCCCAAGGGCAAGGCGGCCGAGCGCTTCAAGCAACTCGCCGAGCGCGCGACCGAGGGCCGGGTGCGCGTGCTCATCTATCCCAACAGCGAGCTCTACCAGGACCGCGAGGAGCTCGAGGCCCTGCAACTGGGCGCCGTGCAGATGCTCGCGCCCTCGCTCGCCAAGTTCAGCCCCCTGGGCGTGCACGAATTCGAGGTGTTCGACCTGCCGTTCATCTTTCCCGACAAGGCGGCGCTGCACCGGATCACCGAGGGGCCGATCGGCCGGAGCCTGCTGCGGCGCCTGGAATCCAAGGGCATCATCGGGCTGGCGTTCTGGGACAACGGCTTCAAGTCCATGTCGGCCAACCGGCCCCTGCGCGTGCCCGCCGATTTCCGGGGCCTGCGCATGCGCATCCAGCCCTCGCGGGTGCTCGACATCCAGATGCGGGCGCTGGGCGCCATACCCATGATCATGCGGTTCGGCGAGGTGTACCAGGCGCTGCAGACCGGCGTGGTGGACGGGACCGAAAACCCGCCCTCCAATTTCTACACCCAGGACATGCAGAACGCTCAGTCCCACCTGACGGTCTCTCGGCACGGCTACCTGGGCTACGCGGTGGTGGTCAACAAGAAATTCTGGGAGGGCCTGCCCCCGGGCATCCGCTCGGCCCTCGAGGATGCGATGCACGAGGCCACCCGCTACGCCAACGCGATCGCCCAGGAGGAAAACGACCAGGCCCTGGAGGCGGTGCGCAGATCCGGCAAGACCGAGATCCACGTGCTCAGCGACGAGGAGCGCCGACAGTGGCAGGACGCGCTCGCCGCCGCGAATCCCGAAATGGAGGCCCGCATCGGCGCGAAGCTCGTGGACGCGATCAAGCGCGAGATCGCCAGCAGGCCCGGCCGGCGGTATTTTTCACGGATCTCGGAATTCCTGGGCCTCGAATGGCAATGAGGGGCGATCCCGCGGCTTTCCGAGACAGTCGATTACGGATGTCCACAATTGTTCCGCCGATGGGGCCTGACATAATCGTCACGGCACGCATGCGGCATCCGGCAGGGCCCGATCGGCATCCCGGAACCGCTGCCCATAACCATAGAGGGGAGTCAAATTCATGATTACGAAATCCATCGGACTGATCGCCGGCCTCGCGCTGGCCGCGAGCTCCAGCGTCTTCGCCCAGGCGTATCCCACCAAGACGATCACGATGATCGTGCCCTTCTCGGCCGGCGGCCCGACCGACACGGTCGCGCGCCTGATCGGGCAGTCCATGTCCAACGACCTCGGCCAGCAGGTCATCATCGAGAACGTGGGCGGCGCCGGCGGCACCATCGGCGCCGCGCGCGTCGCCAAGGCCGACCCGGACGGCTATACCGTGCTGCTGCACCACATCGGCATGTCCACCGCGCCCAGCCTGTACCGCAAGCTCACCTTCAGCCCCATGACGGACTTCGAGCCCGTGGGCCTGGTGACCGATGTGCCGATGACCTTCGTCGCGCGCAGCGACTTCCCGGCAAAGGACTTCGGCGAGCTGGTCTCGTACATCAAGGCGAACAAGGAAAAGGTCACCTACGCCAACGCCGGCCTGGGCGCCGCCTCGCACCTGTGCGGCATGCTGTTCATGAGCGCGCTGGGCACCAGCATGACGACGGTGCCCTACAAGGGCACCGGCCCGGCCATGAACGACCTGCTGGGCCGCCAGGTCGACATGATGTGCGACCAGACCACCAACACCACCGGCCAGATCAAGGCCGGCAAGATCAAGGTCTACGCGGTGACGACCCCCACCCGCGTGCCCGCGCTGCCCGAGGTGCCGACCGCCCAGGAGGCCGGCCTGCCGAACTTCGAGGTCGCCGTCTGGCACGGCGTCTACGCCCCCAAGGGCACGCCCAAGGAGGTCGTCGAGCGGCTCTCCAAGGCGCTGCAGGTCGCCCTCAGGGATGAGAACGTCAAGACGCGCTTCGCCGAGCTGGGCACCGAGCCCGTCGCCCAGGACCGCGCCACGCCCGCGGCGCTGCGCGACCACCTCAAGTCCGAGCTCGACAAGTGGGCGCCCGTCATCAAGGCGGCGGGCACCTTCGCCGACTGACGCGGGGGACGCCCCTCCCATGAACACCACCGGCCGCGCCCGCGCGCAGCCGGTGGCCGTCCCATTCCTGGGCCCGGCGGCCGGATCCCCCCGCCGCCGGATACGCGCAAGGAGCTCGCCGTGTTCCACTTCATACGCCATCCCAAGGATTTCTGGTCCGGGATCATGTTCATGTTCTTCGGCCTGGCGGCCGTGGTGATCGGGCAGGACTACCCGATGGGCACCGCCGGCCGCATGGGGCCGGCCTATTTCCCGGTGGTGCTGGGCGGCCTGCTGTCCCTGATCGGGCTGTCCACCTTCCTGCGCTCGTTCTGGGTGTCCGGCGAGGCCGTCCAGAACTTCTCCGTCAGGGACCTGTTCCTCATCCTGCTCTCGGTATTCCTGTTCGGCGTGCTCGTGCGGGGCGCGGGCATCGTGGTCGCGGTGGTCGTCCTGGTGATGGCCAGCGCCTACGCCAGCGAGAAATTCAGCCTGAGGGCCTCGCTCATCCTCTCGGCCGCGGCCGCGGCGTTCTGCATCCTGGTGTTCGTCAAGGGCCTGGGCCTGCCGCTGCCGGTGTTCGGTCCCTGGCTCGGCATGTAGGCGGAGGCGCACCATGGAACTGCTCGGCAATCTCGCGATCGGCCTGGAGGCCACCTTCACGCTGACCAACCTCCTCTACTGCCTGGCCGGCGTCTTCCTCGGCACCGCGGTGGGCGTCTTGCCGGGGCTGGGCCCCATCGCCACCATCGCCATGCTGCTGCCGGCGACCTTCTCGCTGCCGCCGGTCACCTCGCTGATCATGCTGGCCGGCATCTATTACGGCGCCTCCTACGGCGGCTCGACCACCGCCATCCTGGTGAACCTGCCGGGCGAATCGTCCTCCGTGGTGACGGCGATCGACGGCTACCAGATGGCGCGCAAGGGGCAGGCCGGCAAGGCGCTCGCCATCGCGGCGATCGGCTCGTTCTTTGCCGGCACCGTGGCCACGCTGGTGCTGGCGATGTTCGCGCCGCCGCTGGCCGAGCTGGCGCTGAAGTTCGGCCCCGCCGAGTATTTCTCGCTCATGACGCTGGGCCTGGTGGCCGCCGTGGTGCTGGCGCGCGGCTCGCTGCTCAAGGCGATCGGCATGACGGTGCTGGGCCTGCTGCTGGGCCTGATCGGCACCGACGTGAATTCCGGCATGGCGCGCTACACCTTCGACCTGCCCGAGCTCGCCGACGGCATCAACTTCGTCATCGTGGCGATGGGGATCTACGGCCTGGGCGAGATCATCCGCAACCTCGAGGACAAGGAGGCCCGCTCGCTCGTCATGAAGAAAGTGACGGGGCTCATGCCGACCCGCGCCGACCTCAAGCGCTCGGTCGCGCCCATCCTGCGCGGCACCGGCATCGGCTGCATCCTCGGCATCCTTCCCGGAGGCGGCACGATGCTGTCGTCCTTTGCCGCCTATTCCATCGAAAAGAAAGTCTCGCGGAATTCCGCCGAATTCGGCCATGGCGCGATCGAGGGCGTGGCCGCGCCGGAATCGGCGAACAACGCGGGCGCGCAGACCTCGTTCATCCCCATGCTCACGCTGGGCATTCCCTCCAACCCGGTGATGGCGCTGATGATCGGCGCCCTGATCATCCAGGGCATCCAGCCCGGCCCTGCCGTGATGGCCGAGCAGCCCGCCCTGTTCTGGGGCATCATCGTCTCGATGTGGATCGGCAACCTGTTCCTGCTGGTGCTCAACCTGCCGATGGTCGGGCTGTGGGCGCGCATGATCATGGTGCCCTACCAGCACCTGTACCCACTGATCCTGATGTTCTGCGCGATCGGCGTGTTCAGCCTGAACAACAGCGCCTTCGACATCTACCTGATGGCGCTGTTCGGGCTGTTCGGCTACATCTGCCTCAAGATCGACTGCGAGCCCGCCCCGCTGCTGCTGGGCTACATCCTCGGCCCGATGATGGAGGAATACCTGCGCCGCGCGCTGCTGCTGTCGCACAGCGATCCGATGGTCTTCATCGAGCGCCCGATCAGCGCGGCCATGCTCGGCCTGTCCGTGATCGCCCTGCTCGTGGTCCTCAGCCCGGCCCTGCGCAGGAAACGCGAGGACGTGTTCGTGGAATAGCGCCCCGCCGCGCGCCGGGGCGCGCGCCGTGCTAATGTGGGCGGTATTTCCGCATACCCCTCGGCTCGTCCCGGCAATCCATGAAAAGGCCCCTCCAGAGGATCCCCTGGCGCGACGGCAACCAGCTCGCCCTGCTGCACAGCGGCGAGGACTTCTTTCCCGCCCTGTGCGCGGCCATCGACGACGCGCGCCGCAGCATCCACCTGGAAACCTACATCTACGCCTGGGACGAAACGGGGCAAAAGGTCCTGGGGCATCTCGTCCGCGCCCGCGCCCGCGGCGTCAAGGTGCGCCTGGTCGTCGACGGATTCGGCAGCCAGGCCGCCGTCGAGCCCCTGCGGCGGGCCTGCGCCGAGGCGGGCGTGCAACTGAGGGTCTACCGGCCCGAGCCCCCCGGCCCGATGCGCCTGCTGCGGCTGAGCCAGCGGCGCCTGCGGCGCCTGCACCGCAAGACCGCCGTCATCGACCGGCGCGAGGCCTTCATCGGCGGCATCAACATCATCGACGACTACGACACCCTGCCGATCGAGGCCGGCCCGCCATTGCCGAGGTTCGATTTCGCCCTGCGCATGCGCGGGCCCATCGTCCGCGACATCACGCTGATCCAGGGCGCCCTGTGGCTGCGCATGGCCTGGCGGCAGCGCCCCGACTGGCGGGCCTTCTACGATCGCGTCCGGCAGTTCGTCCGGCGCCTGTACAGGCGCCTGCGCGCGGCCTCGCCGGCGCCCGCGGTGGGTCCCTCGCGCGCCATGCTGCTGCTGCGCGACAACGTGCTGCATCGCCAGACCATCGAGAACGCCTACCTGCAGCTCCTCGCCGAGGCGCGGGACCGGGTCCTCATCGCCAATGCCTATTTCTTTCCGGGGCGGCGCCTGCGCAAGGCCCTGGTCGACGCGGCGCACCGCGGGGTGCGCATCGAGCTGCTGCTGCAGGGCCAGCCCGAATACCCCCTGCAATACCGGGCCGGCCGCTACACCTACCAGGATTTCCTGGACCACGGCATGGTCCTGCACGAATACATGGCGAGCTTCCTGCACGCCAAGGTGGCCGTCGTCGACGACAAGGCCATGATCGGCTCGTCCAACCTCGATCCCTTCAGCCTGCTGCTCGCGCGCGAGGCCAACATCCTGAGCGACGACGCCGGCATCGCCCAGGCCCTGTCCGAGGCGCTGGACCACGCCATCGCACACGGATCCCGGCGCATCCAGTCCGAGGCGCTGCGGCGGCGCAGCCGGATGCAGCGCCTGGTCGACACCCTGGCCTACGGGGCGCTGCGCGCGGGGGTGCTGCTGACGGGCCGGGCGTCGCGGTATTGAGCCTGTCGAGCCTGCGGATCCCGCGGCGCCGCCGGGCTGGAAGTCAGGCGCGGCAGCGGCAGGCCGGAAGTCGGGCGTGGCGCCGGCAGGCCGGGGATCAGGCGCGGCGCAGGCGGACGCCGGCGATCACGGCTACCGCCAGGATCAGGGGCACGAACGAGACCCACAGGACGGTGTCCCAGTCGTAGGCCGCCAGCACGCCCCCGGAGGCGAAAGAGCCGACCGCCATCGTGCCGAAGACGATGAAATCGTTGAAGGACTGCACCCGCGTGCGCTCCTCGGGGCGGTGGCACTCGAGCACCATGGCGGAGGCGCCCACGAAGCCGAAATTCCAGCCGACGCCGAGCAGGATCAGGGTCAGCCAGAAATGCGCCACGTCCAGGCCGGTCAGCCCGACCGCCGCAGAGAGCGCGGTGAGCAGCAGCCCGGCCGCCACCACGCGCCCCGCGCCGAAGCGCGTGATCAGCCTCCCCGTGAAAAAGCTGGGCCCGTACATCGCGATGACGTGCCATTGCAGGCCCAGGTTGGCGCTTTCCTGGGGATGGCCGCACAGGTGCATCGCCAGCGGCGCCGCCGTCATGAGGAAGTTCATCAGCATGTAGGACACGGCGCCGCACATCACGGCGGTGACGAACCGCGGATGGCGCGCGATGACCTTCAGCGGCCGCCCCTGGGCGACCTCGGCGGCCGTGGGCATGGGCAGTCGCACGCCGAGCAGCACCAGCGCCGACACGGCCGCGACGGCGGCCTGCACGAGGTAGGTCGCGGCGAACATGTGCGGCGGCCAGAGGTACATGGTGTAGGTGACGAGCTGCGGCCCCACGACCCCGGCGGCCACCCCGCCGCCCATCACGAAGGAAAGGGCGCGCGGCCGCAGCGCCGGGGACACCCCGTCGGCGGCCGCGAAGCGGAACGAGAGCACCACGGCCGCATAGGCGCCGCCGAAGAACGTGGCCAGGCAAAAGAGCCAGAACGAGCCCAGCACGATGGCGGCGGCCGCCAGCAGGCCGACCAGCACGCCGCAACCGGTGCCCGCCAGGAAGGACGCCCGCCGGCCGTGGCGCCGGGCGATGGCGCCGGTGGGCAGGATGCAGGCCGCCATGCCGACCACGAAGATGGAGATGGGCAGGGTCGAGAGCGTCTTGGCCGGAGCCAGCATGTCGCCGACGATCGCGCCGGTGGCGTAGACCACCACCGCGTTCGCGCCGGCGAGCGCCTGGGCGACGGTGAGCCGCATGATGTTGCCGCGCTGCTCGCGCAGGGAAAGCTCGGCGAGGGAATCGGACTGCGTTGCGGTGGCGGTGTTCGACACGGGAGGCCTCGGCCGGAAAGGGCGCGTTCCCCGCGCGGGCGACGAGGGGGACGGCGACGGAAACGATGACGGAAACCGAGAGGATACCGTCAAAGAAGGCGTTTCGCTGCGGAGCGCCCGTGGAAGGATTGTTCAATATGCACATTTATGCTATGTTATGTTCATATTGAACATCCCCGGACGGATGCCATGACTGCCCTGCCCAACGCCTCTCCCTCACCCGATGCCGTCCTCGCCAAGGCGGTGCTGCGGGCCGCCGCGCAACTGGGCCTGCGCCAGGCCGACCTCGCGGCCGTGCTGGGCATCCACCGCACGGCCGTCAGCCGCCTGAAACAGTCCGCCTCGCTGGACCCGGCCTCCAAGCAGGGCGAGCTCGCCCTGCTACTGATCCGCCTGGCGCGCGCGCTGTTCGCCCTGACGGGGGGCGACCCCCAGTGGATCGCGCATTTCATGCAGACGCCCAACACGCTGACCGGCGGCACGCCCGCCCGGCAGATCGAGAGCATCCAGGGCCTGGTGACCGTCCTGCAATGCGTCGATGCGCTGCGGGGCAAGGTGTGAGCCAGCCCATCTGGGAGGCCTGCGACGGCCCGCGGCGGATCGGCGCCATCCAGGGCATGCTGCACCGCCTGGTCGAGAGCCAAGAGCACATCGCCACCCTGGGCTACGTCGACACTCTGGAGGAGCAAGCCCTGCTCGAGGCCATGCTCGAGGACTCCAAGCCGCCCTACCGCACTGGCGGCGAGGGCGACCACTACCTGCTGAGGACGCCCTTTCGCTATCCTCCCCTGCCCTGGGGATCGCGCTTCGGCGGCCGGCACGAGCCCGGCATCCTGTACGGCGGCCTGGGCGTGGGGGCGGCCCTGGCCGAATCCGCGTACTATCGCTTCGTCTTCAGGCATTCGATGCAGGCCGAGCCGCCCAAGGAGGCCATCCACAGCCAGCACACCCTGTTCGCCGCCGGCTACAAGACCGACCGGGGCGTGCGCCTGCAACTGCCTCCCTTCGACCAGCACCGGGCGCGCATCACCCACCCGCGCGACTACGCGGACACGCAGGCGCTGGGCGGCGCCATGCGCCACGCGGGCGTCCAGGCCTTCGAATACCCCTCGGCCCGCGACCCGGCGCACGGCCTGTGCGTGGGCCTGTTCGCGCCGCAGGCCCTGGCGCAGCGGCGGCCGCGGCACATGCATCCCTGGCTGTGCGAGACCGGCGCGCGCGAGGTCTCGTTCAAGCAGGTGGGATCCCCGACGGTGATCTCGTACGGGATCGAGGACTTCATGGTGGACGGACGGCTGCCGATGCCCGCGTGAGGGCGGCCCGCCCTCACCGCGCCGCGTGTCTTTCCCGCGAGGACACGAACCATTCCCCCAGCGTGATCACGATGCAGCACAGGGCCATGAGGACCAGCGAGATCGCGGCGGCCGCGGGCAGGTCCGAGCCCGCCTCCGAGATCTTGCTGTAGAGCAGCAGCGGCAGGATGTTGAGCTGGGTGCCGACCAGCGCCAGCGCCGTGCCGTAGGCGCCCATCGCCACCGCCGCCGTCAGGCAAAAGGCCGCGACCAGGCTGGGAAAGATCTGCGGCAGCATGATGCCCAGGACGGTGCGCAGGCGGCCGGCGCCCAGCGAGCGCGCGACCGAGAGCTGCACCATGTCGAAATTGCGCACGGCGGGCAGCAGGATCATGATGACCCGGGGAATCAGGTAATAGGAATAGGCGAAACCCAGGCCCGCGGGCGTGTAGATCAGCGCGCCGACCTCGGCGGGGTCGAAGCCCGCCTGGGCCAGCAACTGGGTGACGAAGCCCGCGCGCCCGAACCCGAGGATGAAGCCGTAGGCCACGATCAGGCCCGAGAACGTCAGCGGCAGCGAGATGGCGAACAGCGTGGCGGTGCGCGCGCCCGGCCGCATCTGGTTCAGGCCCATCGTCGCGCAGAACCCGACGATCACCGAGAACAGGGGGGTGAGCGTCCCGAGGACCACCGTCCCCCACAGGCCCCGCTGGAACAGCGGGTCGGACAGCGCCCTCGGGAAGGCGCCCTCGTCGGACAGGGCCTCGCCCAGGATCAGGGCGACCGGCAGCACGAAGAACAGGCAGAACAGCGCCAGTGCCGGCAGGGTGAACAGGGCGAAGCGTCGTCGCGAGAGCTGCATGGCGAGCGGTCCGGCCTAGCGGTTCAGCACCGCGCGCGCCCAGCCCTGGTCGATGGCCGACTTGCGGGCCGTGGCCTTGGCGATGTCGATGGGCTTGATCTGCGGCGCCTCGGGCAGTTTCTCGGCGACGTCCTTGGGCAGCTCGATGCCCGGCACCGAGGGCCGCACGAAGCCCTGCGCGAAGGTCACCTGGCCCGGCGTGGTCATGATGTAGTTCAGCCACAGCTTGCCGGCGTTGGGGTTGGGCCCGTTCTTGACGAGGCTGATCGCATAGGGCGCGGCCGCCGAGCCGTCCTTGGGGATGACCACGTCGACGTCGTCGCCCATGCCGTCGAGGTACTTGGCCTTGAGGCCGTCGTTCTCATAGCCGATCCAGATGGGGATCTCGCCCTTGAGGAATTGCGCGTACGGGGTGGTGCCCACCACGCGCAGCACGTTGCCGGTGGCCTGCAGCTTGCCCAGGTAGTCGATGCCGGGCTGGACGTCGTCCATGGAGCCCTGGTTGGCGAAATTCGCCGCCAGCACGATGACCTGCCCCTGCCCGGTGGAGCGCGGGTCGAGATAGACGATCGAGCCCTTGTACTCGGGCTTGAGCAGGTCCTGCCACGACTGCGGCACGTCCTTGATGAGTTTCCTGTTCACCAGGAAGGCCACGTTCAGCGTGTGGATGGTGAACCACTTGCCATCGGGATCGCGCAGGGTCTCGGGCAGCTTGTCGAAATTGACCGGCTTGAAGCCATCGACCACGTCCTTGGCCATCGCGTCCAGGGCCGAGGCGGCAAAGTAATAGGCGGTGTCGGCCTGCGGGCGGTTGCGCGCCTTGTCCAGCGCCACCACGGTGGCCGCCGAGCCCAGGTCGTTGTAGACCAGCTCGACGCCGGGATAGCGTTTCTTGAAGGCGTTGAACTGCGCATTCCAGTTCGCCCAGGTCGGGCCGGTGTCGAAGGACACGACCATCCCTTCCTTCTGGGCGGCTTCGTAGAGGGCCTGCTCGCCCTGGTAGAGCTCGGGGCCATCGAAGGCATGGGCCGCGCCCGCGGCCATGCACAGCGCGGCGGCCGCTGCGGCGCCGGCGATCTTGAGGGTCTTCACGTTCGTTCTCCTAGGTGGAAGTGGCGGAATCCGAGGGACTCTCGGGGGGAAGCAAACGAATCGATTCGGGCGGCACCACGATGGTCTCGAAGGGCGCCCGGGAATGGGTGTCGATGCGCACCAGGCCCTCGCCCACGGCCAGGTCGACGCGGCGCGCGGATCCGAGGAAACGGTCGGAGCGCACCACGCCGCCCAGGACGTTGGCGCCGTCCGGGGCCGCGCCGCCGGGCCGTATGGCCTCGGGGCGGATCAGCACCGTCACCGGCGCATCGGCGTCGTGTCCCTGCGCATCGCAGGCCAGCACGCCGATCGGCGTGCGCACGCTGCGCCGGTCGGGGCCGACGCGCCCGTCCCACAGGTTGGCCTGGCCGATGAAGGAGGCGACCCAGCGGTTGACGGGGTGGTCGTAGAGGTCCTTGGGCGTGCCCACCTGGACGATGCGCCCGGCGCGCATGATGGCGATGCGGTCGGCGATGGACAGGGCCTCCTCCTGGTCGTGGGTGATGTGCAGCGTGGCGATGTTGGCCGCGCGCTGCACGCGCAGGATCTCCTCGCGCATCTCGACACGCAAGGCGGCGTCCAGCGCCGACAGCGGCTCGTCCAGCAGAAGGGCGCTGGGCGAGAACACCAGCGCGCGCGCCAGCGCGACCCTCTGCTGCTGGCCGCCCGACATGGCCGCGGGCATGCTGTGCGCCCATTGCCCGAGGCCGACGCGATCGAGGGCCTGCGCCGCCCGGGCGCGGCGCTCGGCGCGCGCGAGCCCGCGGATCTTGAGGGGATAGGCCACGTTGTCCAGCGCGGACATGTGCGGAAACAGGCCGTAGGACTGGAACACCACCCCGAGCCGGCGCTTCTCGGGCGGCAGGCCGGTCACATCCCGGTCGTCCACCACGATGTGGCCGGCGCTGGGCCGCGCGAATCCCGCGAGCAGCTTGAGCAGCGTCGTCTTGCCCGAGCCCGAGGGGCCGATGACGGCCACGAACTCGCCGTCGCCGATGGCCAGGTCGACGCCGGACACTCCGTTGGGGCTGCCGGGATAGCGGTAATCGACGGACTGGAACTGGATGGTCATGGATGGTTCCCGGGGACTGGGCTCAGGCGCGCCGGCTGGATGCCGAGGCCGTCAGCGAACTGGCGCAGGAGGCGAGGATGGCCAACAGCAGCAGCACCACGGTCGCCGCGCAGGCGAAGCCCGTGGCGCCGTAGAAGGCCTGCAGCAGCACGACCGGATATGTGCGGGACAGGAAGCCCGAGATCAGGTTGGAGATCTGGAATTCGCCGATCGACAGCGCGGCCACCGTCAGCAGCGAGGACAGCACGCTGGTGCTCAGCAGCGGCAGCACGATGTCCTTGAGGCGCGTCCAGAACGGCGCGCTGAGGGTGGCGGCGACCTGCTCGTAGTCGTGCAGCCGCAGTTGCTGCATGTCGGCCAGCACCGTGTTGACGGTATAGGGCAGCGTCAGGATGAGATGGGCGGCGATCAGCAGGCCGGTGCTGCCCAGCCAGGGCGCGGCGTCCGACGAGAACACCAGTATGAAGCCAAAGCCCAGCACCAGGTCCGGCACCGCGATCGGCAGCAGGGCCATGATCTTGGCCGCCAGCCGCACCCCGCGCCGCGCGCTGGAATAGATGGCGTAGGCCAGCGGCAGGCCGACCAGCACGTTCAGCACGCAGGTCGCGATCACGACCTTGATGCTGGAGGCGAAGGCGCGCTGGAAGCTCGGATCGGCCGCGACCTCCAGGTACCACCGGGTCGTGAACCCCTGCGGCAATATCGTGTTGCTCCAGGACTCGCCGAAGGAACCGACGAACAGCAGCGCGATCGGCGTGGCCAGGAACAGCAGGTAGGCAAAGGTGATCAGCAGCATCGCGTGGCCTCCGCAGGGCCCGCCCCGGGCCCATGTCAGCTTACTTACATTATGACCGGCGGGGAAGTCACTTTCATGACGATGCGGGGCTCGCGCCCGGAGCCTCGGGCTCGACCCGCAGCAAATGCTCGGCCGTGCGCCGGATCGCGTCCTCGACCGAATCGCAGGGTATGACGCCGGGCATCCCGGGGGCGTCGCCCAGGGACAGCACCATGTGGTCGAAATGCAGGCCGAAGGCGATCTCGGACATGGTGCCGTAGCCCCCGCCGACCGCGATCAGCACCGGACAGGACTGGGCGATGATGACGTTGCGCGACTTGCCGATGCCGGTGGCGATCGGGACGCGGATGTAGGGATTGGCCTTGCGCCAGTCGTTTTCCGGCAGCAGGCCGATCGGCTGGCCGCCCGCCTCCAGGTGCCCCTTGGCCGAAGCCTCCATGACGCCGCTGCGCCCGCCGCACAGCAGTTGCAGGCCGTGATGCGCCAGCGCCGCCCCCAGCGCCTCGGCCGTCCGGTATTCCCATTCGGACGCCTCGCGCGGCCCGATCACCGCGACCGGCACCAGACGCAGCATGCCCGCCAGCGCGCGCAGGGCCTCGCAGGCGTCCACGGCGCGCAGGTCCTCGGGCGCATCCCCGGGCGCGGGCGTCCAGCGCCAGGCCCAGGGGTCGAAGCGCAAGGCGGCGCCGGCATGCAGGGCCCGCGCCCGCTGCGACCAGGAAAGGGTGGGAGTGCTCATGTCGGCCGCCAAACGATGTAGGATGTGGGAGACCCCATAATGTAAATTATCTTACATCACGATGCCACATTTTTCTCAGGAACCCGGCCGTCTGAACGAGCGGCAGGCCGAGATCCTCCGGATCGTCACCCGACAGGGCTACGCCACCATCGACGCCCTGGCCAGCCGCTTCGACACCTCGCACCAGACCATCCGGCGCGACATCATCCTCCTGGACCGCGTCGGCCTCCTCAAGCGTTTCCACGGGGGCGCCGGCATCGTCGACGGCCGGGTGCGCCCCCGCTACGACGACAAGCGCCACCTCGCGATCGAGGCCAAGCGCGCGATCGCCGCCGAGGCCGCGCGCCGGATCGGCGAAAGGATGACGGTCTTCGTCGACGTGGGCACCACCGCCGAGGCCCTCGCGCAATGCCTGCTGCCCAGCCGGACCCGGTGCCGCGTCGTGACCCCGAACCTCAACGTGGGGCTGGCCCTGGCCGGCCATCCGACGATCGAGGCCATCGTCGCGGGTGGCGCCGCGCGCACCCGGGACGGCGCGGTGGTCGGGCCGCTCGCGATCGCGCTCATCGAGCAGTTCAGCTTCGACTACGCCTTCATCGGCTTCTCGGGATTCGACACCGACGGCGCGCCCATGGATTTCGACCTGGACAAGGTGCTGGTCAAGCGCGCC
>Ga0180216_1000389_pt1 | contig 48125 bp, 51 predicted proteins | sample eDN3rd37CBELigMG_FD_128879 | JGI IMG/M metagenome (GOLD analysis project Ga0180216, IMG submission 128879) | Enriched Miracle-Growth compost microbial communities from Emeryville, California, USA - eDNA 3rd pass 37_C BE-Lig MG (version 2)... ...
AGCAATCCGTCTAGCGTGCTTCAGCAAGTAAAATTGATTTTCTTCTGTCGCATGTGAAAAATGATTGTAAGGCAAATCCAAAATAGCAACGTCATAATGCTCGGTAACTTCGGCAATATCCCCGCATACAACGTCCGTCTCCATATTAAAGTGCTTCAGATTCTCTCGTGTTCCTCTTACTACAAAATGATTAATATCTCTTCCAACAATATCAACATTCATCGACAATGCTTCTACTAAGACAGTACCAATGCCACAGCAAGGGTCAATAACAGTTAGTTCTTCGATATCGGGAACAGCAATATTCGTTATCGCTCTTGCAACTCTAGTACTTAATGCGATGGAATAGCTCTTTGGTTTATGCATATGTTGGAGCCATATTGCTTTACTTTTTATATAGATTCCAAAATACCAACGACCACCAAGTGTTACTATGCCATATTCAATATTAGGTACACGCATATCTGCCTCACCATCAATGGCCATGCCAAGCTGTCGCTCAATATTCCGTCTTTCGTCATAGTCAATTTTACTGGAGTCCTTTAGGTCATTCGTTTTTATATAGGTGATCTTAAACGTTTGGTTATTTAACTCCAGCTGCTCAACCTGAGCTATAATATCAGAAAGCTTTTCTCCTTCATATAGAATCTCTAAGCGCTCACGCATGAAAGGGCTGCGATCTGGATCAATCTCAATAGGGCTGATCATATAGGGCTCATTGCTATTGTAATCATCTCCAAAAAACGATCGTGCTTCTAAATGAAACAATTCTGTTTCCTCTGGGCGACAACCGTATGTGTAAATAAATAATTGCTGCTGTTGGCTCAATATTTTCATCCTATTCTCTAGAGAAAGCATTCTTTTAACTTCTTATTATACGATAAAACGTTAGAATAAGACAGATAGCGGCTTAGAGCGCCTATGCTAGATAAAGAAGATGAGCCATAGTTCTTCTTGATAAATTCCACAGCATCCAATTTCTGCTATAATGTCTATAATAGATGAGCCAAATACAGACATATTGGATAGGAGGACGTATGGAATTAGTAAAAAAAATGACGGTTTTACTGCTAGTCGTTTTGATTGCTCTCGTTATTTACTATGGCCAAAGCATAAAAAAAGAGTTAAGAGCAATACAGGAAGAAAACGCTAGTCTCTATCAAAATTATTTAAATCAAACTATCAATCATGGCAATCACGTATTAAGCTCCATGGAAAATCTCATTCTTGAAAATAACAACTTCATCGTGGATTATAAGCATAAAATATTGAATGTCGATTTAGCTGGGAAAAGTGGAGAGATTGAATTTGAAGTAATTATGAAGGAAGTTGGCTCAAATCGTTCCATTGTTGGTCAATTTGAAGAATTAGGTGGTACCGATAGCTATCCTGCTGAGTTTGAAAGGCTAGAAGGATTGACCTATCGTTCAATTATTAATCTAGACTTAGACAAAAACTATAAGCTGCAGCTATACGAGGTAGCAGATGATGGAGCAACTAGACAGCTGAATAATAATGAAATTTCATTGCATTTATATAATGAATTTTATGCTAACCGTATACAAAGTCTAGGCTCAAGCACTACCACATCAGCAGACAGAATAGTCTATCAACATTCATTCGGGTTTACAGGAGAAAAGATCGAAGGAGCAGATATCGATAAAGTTATACTGGAGGCAATGGATGAGCAGCAGAATGTCATTGCCGAGTTTGATATCACGAGTAGTGTTGTCATTAGAACGAATCACAATGCAGAGCTAGAGGATCAATATAGATTAGCATTAGCCTCAGGGCAACTAGCATATGAGATGACCTTCCAGGAATATCTTGCGGAATTTGGTTATGCCCTTGAGGATGCTGAAGCGGGTATCGGAACGTCTTCTTTACAATACAGCGTAGAAAAAACATTGACTGAAGCTGATCTACCTGAGTATTGGGATCTGATCACGAATGGCAACTATTACTTTACGTTAAAGGTTATCTTCGAAGATGGTATTGAAATTAAAATGTAGTTTGACTAAGCCATATAAATAATTTGGGGACTGGGGCACATATGCCCCAGTTCCTATTTTATAGGGGATCTTTAACTTCAATCGCTGCGGCATTGGTGGCCCGATTATTTCCAGACCATTCACCCGAGACAGTTAGTACGTAGGTTCCAGGCTCTGATGGGAGTATAAACGTATTTCCTTGTGGTCGTATCACTTGGTCTGAGTTCTCCCAAAGTGTTACTGAAACGCTATCGGGTTTGTTCCCCTCATAATTTAAAGTGAGAATTGTACTTGGCTTTATAATGTAAACAGTCGTATCTTTTACTAAGCTATCTGGGGTCGGGGAGTCGGCGAACGATTGGTTCCACTGATAAGACCCCTTAATAAACTCAATCATTTGCCCGTCTGCTTTTCCCTTAGCATTAGGCGGTGAATTAGATAATATCGTCGGTGTTGAGCATCCAATAGCAAACACAATGGTCAAAAGCATGCAGATTCCTAATATTCGATTGCTCGCCAGTATCAATTTACTTTTCACAAGCTAACCACCTTTCTTGGTTGATTATCTAGACGTAGGATTTCTAATGTATGTTGCGATTAAAGTCGTGAGTAACTTACCCATTAATGTATTCTCCAAGCTTTCGATAATAAATCAATTTTATTTGATTTATTAGTTGCAAAAGCATAAACGATTTTATACACTATATACATCAAAAAAAGTTGATGAAAAGAGGTCTATACATGATCGCAAGGATGGGACAGTTTGAACAATACGAAAAGAAATTCAAAGCTTTAGCTGATCAGAAACGGCTTGAGATCATGTATGTGCTTTGTCAAAAAGGCCAAACATGTGTATGCGATTTAACAGAAGCTTTCGGGATGACACAATCAAAGCTTTCTTATCACCTTAAAATTCTATTGGAGGCCAACTTAATTACTAAGGAAACAAAAGGAACTTGGAGCTATTATGATCTAAATGATATTGAGGTTAATCATTTACTTTCCGAAGAGCTCTGTTGTGTGTTCCGGAAAACAGGAAAAGGAAGCTGTTGCTAATATTTCTCATTATGGCTCGATAAATATGAGGAATTGTATGCATGGTATTAGTGATGGAGGTTAAATGTAGTGACAACAGCAATATTAGCAACAATTATTTTTTTATCAACACTTATTCTCGTTATCTGGCAGCCAAAAGGATTAAATATTGGTTGGAGTGCTTGCGGCGGAGCTGTCCTAGCTTTGCTATTAGGAGTCGTTGGATTAGATGATGTCTTCGAGGTTATTGGAATTACGTGGAACGCCACATTATCGTTTGTTGCTATTATTCTTATTTCGCTGATTTTAGACGAGATTGGGTTATTTGAATGGGCAGCCCTACATATGGCACGAGCAGCTAAGGGCAATGGAGCGAAAATGTTTGTCTTTATTAGCATGCTAGGTGCGATTGTCGCAGCCCTATTTGCGAATGATGGTGCTGCGTTAATACTGACTCCAATTGTGTTAGCGATGGTTCGTCATTTGGAATTTAAGGAGAAAATGATCTTTCCATTTATTATGGCAAGTGGATTTATTGCAGATACAACCTCATTACCGTTCGTTGTTAGTAACTTAGTTAATATTGTTTCTGCCGACTTCTTTAATATCGGGTTTGTACAATATGCTTCTAGAATGATGATTCCTAACTTGTTCTCAATAGGAGCCACAATTAGTGTCTTATATATTTACTTTAGAAAGAGCATACCAAATACGTATGCCTTATCAAAATTAAATAAACCTAGCGAAGCGATCAAGGACTTAAAAATGTTTCGCCTTTCCTGGTATATCCTCGCTTTATTACTAATTGGATATTTTTCCAGCGAATTCACTCGAATACCGGTATCGATTGTAGCTGGCTTCATTGCCATCTTCTTTTTATTGATGGCACGTAAGAGTAGTGCGGTAAATATAAAAACAGTTGTTCAAGGTGCACCTTGGGCCATTGTGTTCTTCTCGATAGGAATGTATGTTGTTGTATATGGTTTAGGTAATGCATGGCTAACTGAATCGCTAGCTGCTGTCATTCAAGCAACAGCGGATCAAGGCTTATTTATTGCAACGATAAGTATGGGCTTTATCGCTGCTTTCTTATCTTCAATAATGAATAATATGCCGACCGTTATGATTGATGCTTTAGCTATTGCTGAAACGAGTACTTCTGACACGATAAAGGAAGCTCTTATTTATGCCAATGTCATTGGCTCTGATCTAGGTCCGAAAATTACACCTATCGGATCGTTAGCAACCTTAGTATGGCTTCATGTTTTATCGTTAAAAGGAGTGAGAATCTCATGGGGAACCTATTTCAAAACAGGAATAATTTTAACGATTCCTATTCTGTTCATTACTTTAATTGGACTATACATTTCTATACTAATCAACTAAAAGGGGACAACCATTATGACTAAAAAAACGATATATTTTTTATGCACTGGAAATTCTTGCAGAAGCCAAATGGCTGAAGGCTGGGCAAAAAAGCATTTAGGTGAGGAGTGGGAGGTAAAAAGTGCGGGACTTGAAGCACACGGTTTAAACCCAAATGCCGTTAAAGCTATGAAAGAAGCGGGAATCGATATCTCTAAGCAAACATCGGATGTGATTGATCCGGAAATATTGAATACAGCTGATTTAATTGTCACTCTTTGCGGACATGCAGCAGACAATTGTCCAGTTACTCCTCCACATATAGAACGAGTACACTGGGGATTTGATGATCCTGCAGGAAAAGAATGGTCAGCATTTCAGCGTGTTCGTGACGAGATTGGAGAGCGGATCAAGCATTTCGCTGAAACTGGGAAATAAGAAGCAGTAAACATGGCAAAAAACTATGATATTTCATACTAAGCGGCAGCCGACAAAATATTAGGCTGCCATTTTCATTAAACTAAGATAATCAGTACGATTAAGCTGATAAACTTGATCTCTGATCTGTCATTCTATTGAACTTTAATGTTCATTAGATAAATGAAGTATATTGTTGACTTTATACCTATACGCGTATATGTTATTATAAATATCTTTCCTTATAGAGAGGAGAAAAAATGACATATCTAACACTTGGACAGTTTTCTATACCCATCAGCTGGTTAGCATTTTTGCTAGCCATAATTTACAGTGATTTTAGAAATAATAATAAAGATGACACAACAAATAAGATATTAAACCGACTTCTATGGTCGTATTTGATCGTATGGAAATTCAGTTACATCCTATTTGCTTGGCCAAGCTTTAGATTATCGCCCATATCCCTGTTGTATTTTGATGGTGGCTTAAAGGGGCATTTACTGGCCATTCTAACAATGACCATCCTACTAGTGAAGACTCACCGCGGTTTTATATGGGAAGTGGGGTGGAAATACTGGGCACGCTTTATGGCAGTCTTTCAGCTAATTAGCTATAGCTTCAGCGAGCATTGGTTATTAGCACTAACCTCGTTAATACTGTTCATCATGATTGAGTGGAAGTGGAAGCTATGGATATTATTTGCCCAGTGGACAATCCTTCTATGGAGTGCAGGTTGGGGCGATCCATTCGTCATCGCTCATGGCATGGTGCTCATATCGCTTCTAATTAAACAGAGGAATAATCATCATATTACTCTTGTTATCATATTAAGCTTACTCGCAACGGCGCTAACCGATATACGTACACTAACGTCTACAACGGAAAGATTGCCAATCGACTTAATGACCACAACAAATGAGCGATATAACTTGTCAGAGCAAGAGCAGCAGCTTACGATCGTTAATTTTTTTGCAACGTGGTGTCCGCCTTGCCAAGCGGAGATGCCACATCTACAAAAATTTGCTGACAATTTACCTCATGGGGTAGAGTTGATTGGTATTAATTTAGCGGACCGTGATCATGGACCAGAAGCTTTACAAGCCTTTATGAGCAAATATAACGTAACTTATCCCATCTTGTTAGATGAACGGGATGATTTCGGGCAAGCTTATCGAATTAAAGCAATACCGACTACGGTAATCTTAAATGAGGAAGGTCAAGAATTAGAGCGCATAATCGGTCCTGTAAGTGAGCAACGATTACATGAGTTAGCTAAGAAATATCAATGACTGTAAAACGATGATTAGATCATATTATAAAAATAACCATTGACATTATACCCCCATGGGTATATTATATGGCTATATTCGTTCATTGAAAGAAGTGAGGTGAGGTAATGAAATACGATGCGAAAGTAACAGCGAGGATTAAAAAAATCGAGGGTCAATTCAGAGGAATATTGCGCATGATGGAAGAAGAGAAGGATTGTAAGGAAGTCATAACACAATTAAGTGCGGTTCGTTCTGCTGTAGATCGAGCGATCGGTGTTATTGTTACTGAAAATTTAGTGGAATGTTTATCGAAGGAAGACGTCGAAGCAATAGATAAAAATGAGATGGTAAAGCAAGCTGTAGAATTACTAGTAAAAAGTCGATAAGACTTTTTATTTTTACAAAAATTAATACCCATAGGGGTAGGGGGATAATGATGGAGAATAAGAAAACGACGATTGTTCTATTTAGTGGAGATTATGATAAGGCGATGGCAGCTTATATCATTGCTAATGGTGCAGCTGCTTATGACCATGAGGTAACGATATTTCATACCTTCTGGGGCATTAATGCACTTCGTAAGCAAGCACCAGTAAATGTGCAAAAAGGCTTTCTAGAGAAGATGTTCGCAAAAATGATGCCACGTGGCGCAGAAAAATTAGGTCTATCGAAAATGCAAATGCTAGGTATGGGGCCAAAAATGATTAAGCATGTAATGAAAAAGCATAATGCACTGACACTTACTCAGCTTGTCGAAATGGCACAGGAACAAGGCATTAAACTCATTACGTGTACAATGACGATGGACTTGTTAGGTTTGAAAGAAGAGGAATTATTAGACGGTATTGAGTATGCAGGCGTTGCCGCTTATTTAGCTGATGCAGAACAAGGGAATGTGAATTTATTTATATAAGAGGTGGGTTATGGAAACGATCATATTAATTGCCCTCATTGTTTTGTTTTTCATTTGGCGTATGAGGCCAGTAAAAGGCGTCACTACCATTTCAACGGAACAGCTTAAAGCAATGAAGAATGACAGCAGTAAAGTATTTATCGATGTTCGGACACCAGCCGAGTTCAAAGCACGCCATGTGAAACCATTCGTAAATATGCCTCTCGGTTCAGATTTTTCTAAGCTGCCGAGGGATAAAGAAATTGTGGTCATCTGTCAAAGTGGAATGCGATCTAAGCAAGCATGTAATCAATTAAAGAAAATGGGCTATTCCAACATGATCAATGTTCGTGGTGGAATGAGCGCATATTAGGAGGAAAAGCGATGAAAACCATCTTGCCACAAGAGGTTCAAGCAAAGCTAGAAGCAGGGGAAGCATTAAATATTATCGATGTTCGTGAAGTGAACGAAGTTAAAGAAGGTCATATTGCTGGCATCATTCATATTCCACTCAAGCTACTCGAATTCAAAATGCATGAGCTAGATAAATCAAAAGCCTATATTATCGTTTGTCGTTCAGGTGGCCGAAGTGGTCAAGCTACAGCCTTTCTAGAATCCTATGGCTATCATGTCACCAATATGACGGGTGGCATGCAGGAGTGGACTGGTGAAGTTAAGCAATAAAAAGTGAATGGCTTTCACCTTCTAATAAGTAAGATCAAATGAATGGAGGAATTATAATGATTAAATCAGATGTGCAATTAGATGCAAAGGGTTTAGCTTGTCCAATGCCTATTGTTCGTACGAAAAAAGCAATGAATGATGTACTCGAGGGACAAGTTTTAGAGATTCAGGCAACAGATAAGGGATCAGTGGCTGATCTTGCTGCTTGGTCAAAAACTGTGGGGCACCAATACATCGGAACCCATGAGGAAAGTGGAATTTTCTATCACTATATTCGGAAATGTGATCATGACGCAAATGAGCAGCAAGATAAAACCTACGATAAAACGATCTCAATAGAAGATGCGATCAAGGGGGAAGGGTTCATTCTTGATGTACGAGAAGCGGCTGAATTCGCATTCGGTCATATTCCTGGTGCCCATTCAATCCCAATGGGAGAATTACAAAACCGCCTTAAAGAATTAGATCAAGATAAAACGATTTATGTCATTTGCCGTACAGGTATGCGCTCGGATTTAGCTGCACAGCAATTAGCCGAGGCAGGCTTCCGAGACATTTATAATGTGTTGCCGGGAATGTCGGGTTATACAGGGGATTTAGAGAAATCATTGGGGTAGATCATTAACCCTATTATTTTTTCAAAAATTTATACCCAGGGGGGTACAAGGTGATGTTAAGAAAATGGACTGCTGCAGATGTAGCACGCAAGGTTATTGAGAACAAGGAGTTATTTATTTTAGATGTTAGAAACGCAGATGCATTCGAAGAGTGGAAAATAGAGGGCCATCATTTTCAATATCTAAACATTCCGTATTTTGAGCTTTTAGATGGAGTAGAAGAGATTTTGCCACAAATTCCAATGAATATGGATGTTCTAGTCGTATGTGCGAAGGAAGGCTCCTCCATCATGGTAGCTGAAATGCTTTCCGAAGCTGGTCGTGAGGTTGGCTATCTTGAGGGTGGAATGAAAGCATGGTCCATGCATATTGAACCGATCAAAGTTGGCGAGCTGGCTGGCGGAGGTGAATTATACCAATTTGTTCGCTTAGGGAAAGGCTGTTTATCCTATATGGCGATCTCTGAGGGTGAGGCAGCCATCATTGATGCCGTCCGCTTCACAGATGTATTTACGACGTTTGCAGAAGAAAAAGGCGTTGCGATTAAGCATGTACTTGATACACATTTGCATGCTGATCACATTTCAGGTGGACGCCACATTGCAAGCCAGACAGGTGCAAGTTATTATTTGCCGCCTAAAGATGCTGAGGAAGTCGTTTTTGATTATACACCACTTACCGATGGTCTTACAATTCAGTTGGGCGCTTCACGCATCGAGGTTGGAGCATTATACTCTCCAGGTCACACCATCGGATCCACATCATTTGTTATTGATGAGCAGTATTTGTTAACGGGAGATATTCTATTCATCGATTCCATTGGTCGTCCAGATTTAGCAGGTCTTGCTGAGGACTGGGTTGCGGATTTACGGGAGACATTATACTCTCGCTACCGCAAGCTAGCAGACGGTTTAATCGTATTACCTGCCCACTTTATGATCCTAGATGAATTGAATAACGATGGAACAGTGGCAAAGCGTTTAGGTGACTTATTCGCGGAAAACCACGGATTAAACGTAGAGGACGAGGAAGTATTCCGCTCTATGGTCACGGATAACCTACCACCTCAGCCAAATGCTTACCAAGAGATTCGCCAGGTTAATATGGGGAAAATCACACCAAGTCATGAAGAACAAACCGAAATGGAAATCGGTCCAAACCGATGTGCAGTTCGATAACCTATACAAGAAGGAGAAATAGACAAATGAACATTACAAAAACTTTAGATGCTAAAGGTTTAGCATGCCCGATGCCGATTGTACGTACGAAAAAAACGATCGATTCGCTACATTCAGGTGAGATATTAGAAGTCCAAGTAACCGATAAAGGGGCGTTACATGACTTTACGGCTTGGGCTTCCGCAGGTGGTCACACGATCATTAATCAAAAGGAAGAAGCCGGCGTCATATTCTTTTACATTCAAAAGGCGTAATAAATATAGCGAGTAGAGATTAGTCTACTCGCTTTACTCATTAGAAAGAAGGGGCGAGATGGATTATTCAATTACATTTATTATCGTTATCTTTGCACTTGGATTTATAGGGTCATTCCTCTCAGGAATGTTAGGAGTCGGAGGTTCAATTATTAAATATCCGTTGCTTCTATATATTCCGCCGTTATTTGGTCTCGTGGCATTTACCGCGCATCAAGTATCGGGTATTAGTGCTATTCAGGTGCTTTTCGCCTCTATAGCTGGTGTGTGGGCCTATCGCAAAAGTGGATTACTGCATAAAGATCTAATTATATATATGGGAGGCTCAATATTAGTTGGTAGCTTTATCGGTAGTTACGGCTCAGGCTTTCTATCTGAAAATGCTGTAAATATCGTGTATGGCGTACTTGCACTGATTGCGGCTATTATGATGTTTATCCCAAGTAAAAAAGTAGAAAACGCTGAAATGGTCCCGTTTAACAAGCTTCTAGCGAGTAGTCTCGCATTGGTAGTTGGTATTGGCTCAGGGATTGTCGGTGCAGCAGGTGGCTTTATACTTGTTCCGATCATGCTCACCATATTAAAAATCCCAACCCGAGTAACTATAGCAACGAGCTTAGCGATTACGTTTATCTCATCGATCGGTGGAAGTGTAGGGAAGATCATCACCGGACAAATTGATTATTACACAGCCTTCATCATGATTGTAGCTAGTATTATTGCAGCTCCATTAGGTGCCAAAGTGGCACAGAAAATAAACGTAAAGCTATTAAAATGGCTGCTTGCGATAATGATTGGTGCAACAGCAATTAAAATTTGGATTGATCTCTTAGGATAAATTCTGTTTGTATCTTAAAATTTCTATTGCATTTATACAAAGATATATGTAAATATATAGAAGTAACAACTTTTCAATTTTTTCCTGCGAAAGGAGATGTTTTTAATGACTGCATATATGGTATTGGTGGTTTTGACTTAACCGAATATCGGGCATAGATCAATCCAATTCCAATCTGGATATTTGGAGTGAAAACTGCGGGAATTCACCCGTATTGTTTGCTATGCCGTAAACAGTAACCTTTCGTGAATACTGCTGTTAGCGGGAATGGGTGTTGCTTCGTGCAATTGCTCATCCTATAACCTGGATACGACGTGGTCGTATCCTTTTTTTGATTATTAGCCTACATTAGGCTTCTATCGCCGCGAACAAGCAGCTTCTTAAGAGGCTGCTTGTTCGCGGCATTTTTATGCCCAAAAACAAACTAACCTTAGGAGAGATCGAATAAAATGATTGATTTGAAACAATATGGCTATATCGAAGCTGAATCAGCACCGATTGGTTTAATTCCGGGAAGAATTACGGAGCTTCAACGAGATCAGTATACTGTTATTACTGAGCATGGAGAAGTGACCGCTGTATTAAAGGGCTCATTCTACCACAATGCGGAGCATCGGGACGAATTTCCGTGCGTTGGCGATTATGTATTTCTGCAATATAACGACAGCGGCGTTTCGCGCATAGTTAAATTACTGCCTCGACGGTCCAAATTTTCACGCGCTGATTACTCAGGACACGCCGCAGCGTACGCCAAAACGATACTAGAGCAAGTGGTAGCAACAAATTTTGATTATGTATTTATCGTGTCCTCCCTAAACTGGGACTTCAATGTAAGCCGTATTATGCGCTACCTGACGCAGACACGGCAGAGCGGCGGCCAGCCGGTTATCATTTTAACTAAAGCTGACCTGACACCAGATTACAGCGCACAATTAGCTGAGGTACAACATATTGCTCCTGATGTACCTGTACTTGCCGTTTCTAGTCACAGCGGAAGTGGCCTAGACAGCTTAAGCGAATATTTACAGCCAGGCAAAACGATTGTATTTCTCGGTATGTCCGGTGTAGGTAAATCCTCACTGCTAAACGCTTTGGCGAATCAGGAAGTGATGACCGTCAAAGGAATCCGTGAAGCCGATAGTCGTGGTCGGCATACGACAACACATCGCCAGCTGTTCATGCTTCCTTCTGGTGCGATGGTCATTGATACACCGGGTATGCGCGAGCTAGGTCTGTTTGGCGCAGAGGAAGGAATTCGTGCAGGCTTTAGTGATGTAGAAGAGCTGTTCACTCAGTGTCGCTTCACGGATTGCCAGCATAACGCTGAGCCCGGCTGTGCAGTTGTTGAAGCCCTCGCCGATGGATCTTTGGAACAGGAGCGCTGGGACCGCTACCTCGTTCAGAAACGCGAAAATAAATTTGTAGATGATAAATCAGGCTATCTCAGAGAGAAAAGGACATTGCAAAAATCAATCGCAATGTATCAAAAGAGCAAAAAAGGAGGGCGCAAGAAATGAATAATGATGATAATATCGTAAAGCAAGAATTACTGATCAAGGCATTAAGCAATATGCTTAATCAAACGATTATCCGTGCAGATTACAACTTAAAAGCGTTACAAGGCGGCACCATTGGCAGGGTGCATCAAGTAACAGGATTTGCTGAAACCGCAGATGGTGAGAAGCAGCCCTATAAAATGGTGTGGAAAACACAGAAGAAATTTGAACGCTATGGTGATCCAGATTCATGGCGCAGGGAATATGACCTCTATGTATCGGATTTCAAGCAGGTTTTCTCCGATTCATTTCGCTCACCGGAATGTTATCATGCCGAAATAATTGGTGATGAAATTCAGCTGTGGATGGAACAGATAGATGGCGTATCGGGCCTGAATCTGACTCCGGCAATGGTTGAGCACATCGCTGAGCAATTAGGTCGATTCCAAGGGAGGCTGTATGCTGAACGACCGCGCATACTTCATAACCAGCCTAATCTAAGCAAGGTAGAGTATATGAAAAACTATTACCTTCGATATCGGTCATGGCCTGTGCTGTACGATTACATTCGTTCAGACGAATGCGAAATTCCAAAGCATCTGTGTGATATGCTCATAAACTTTGATACCGATGCGGACGAAATATTCAATCGTATCGAGCAGCTGCCGATCGTGCTCTGCCATAGAGATTTTTGGGTAGAAAACATATTCTATTCGGATGGTAAGCTCTTGCTAATTGATTGGGATACCGCAGGATGGGGATATATGGGCGAGGATGTCGCGAGCTTAATAGCAGATGAAGCGGACATTAGTCATATGGTTGATTATTATCAGAAATGCATCCCGGCATATTACCGAGGTTTCTCACAATATGCGGATATCTCCAGTAACTCCAAGCATTGCATTCACGAACTGATTCTTGCTATGTTCGGCTATAGACTTGTAGAATGGTTTAAATTTGAAGAGTCACCAAAGGATCGATCCACGCACCTTCATACCTTGCAGAAGATATACGAGATGAAAGATATTTAGAGTTAACTTAGCAAGTCATCGTACTCATCAATTCTTAGCAACTACTAACTAACCAGCTAGTATGATTAGCCGCCGATTTTTAATCGGCGGCTATTTTTGTTTAAATTATTTTGGCTAATTTTGCAAATGTTATTGACTATTCAGTTGAACTGTATTATTTTATTATTAAGTTGAACTGTACAGTCGAACTGAATAGAGGTGAGAGTATGAAACATAAGCTACTTCCATTGTCAGAGACGATGCATTATATTTTGTTAGCATTACGTGAACCACTTCATGGCTACGCCGTAATGCAGAAGATAGAAGAGATGAGTAAAGGTACTGTTATTTTAGCAGCTGGTACATTATACGGTGCCATTGAAAACTTACAAAAACACGGATGGATTGAACCCGTTGGAGAGTCAGGTCGAAGAAAGGTTTATTCGATAACTAGTGAAGGACGCCACATCTTATCAATAGAGCAAGACCGATTACAGCATATTTTATCACTATATGAAGGAAGTGAATCGAATGAAAAAAATTAAGATGTTTTTTGATATAGAAAAAGAGGAGCAATGGCTGAACGAGCAATTACAGCAAGGCTTTCGTTGTACGAATATTAGTGGATTAGGGGTATATACATTTGAGAAGACAGACAAACGTTATGTGATGCGGCTGGATTATCAAGGATATTTATCACATAAAAAATTCAATGACTACAAGGGCATATACGAAGACTATGGCTGGGATTATATTAATAGCCCCTCGCTTGTCGGAATTCGGTATTGGCAAAAGGAAGATGATGGACATACCGATATCTTCTCTGATCGCGAATCTAAAAGTAATTATTATAAACGATTAATGGGGTATTCATCTGGTCTAGTGATCGTATTTTTAGCTTTTTGTTTTATGATATTCAAGGATTCAGGCTTGTATTTAGCTGAAGGACTTTGGAGCATGGAAGGTTCATTATTCTGGAAGGCATTTATATTTGAAACTCCGTTTGCATTACTAAGGCTGCTCCCTGCGATAATGGTTGTTTTATTCGGTAGCAGTTACTACAATGCGTATCGCAAGTACTCCTTATTAAAGGATAAATAGGACGCGTGGTGGCTGATTAATCTGAGGGCCATTGAATTTGAATAAGCTGGAGGAAGATAATTTGAATGTATAAAGACCTCTTTCATATATTTGGTTATACCGTTCAGAGCCATGCGGTAATGTCGGTTATTGCTATCTTTTTAGGCTTTGGTGTCGCTCTAACATTAATGAGAAAAACAACGTATTACGAGCATATCTATAAATCTATCTTTTGGGCTATAATTGGCGCTATTATCGGTGCAAGGTTATGGCATGTATTCGTATTTCATTGGCCTTATTACATGCAGCATCCAGGTCAAATTGTTGCGATCTGGCAAGGTGGAATTTCAGTATTAGGAGCAATTGTTGGTGGATCTGTTGCTCTTATTATATATTGCTTAAAGCATCGCCTGGATTTTTTAGATCTTGGGGACTACCTGTCGCCAGCAATGATGCTAGGGATGGGAGTTGGACGCATTGCGTGCTTTTTGACAGGTGATGCTTTTGGCAGACCAACGGGTCGTGAGTTCGGTATAACCTATCCCAAGGGTACTATTGCTTACAATACATACGGAGATCAACCATTATGGCCGGTGATTTCATGGGAGATACAAGCTGACTTTGTTGTATTTGCAATCCTATTATATTTATTTGGTAAAAGACTACCTAAGGGATTTCTTTTCTTTGTATATCTATTACTGTACGGCACTGTCCGTTTCTTTCTCGAATTCTTTAGAGGAGATTCAGAACGGTTTGCTCTCAACCTCACAGGGGGGCAATGGACTTCACTTGGTTTTATTATTGTTGGTTTAGTGTTAGGTATATGGGTTAGTATTCGAGGACTAAAAAAACCAGTGCATAAAGCACTGATAGGTGATTTTCAGCGATAAAATGCACTATTATGCAGTGAACTACAATGGACTGAGTAAGATCTAGATAGATGCGAACAGTATCAAATAGGAAGTTTGAAAATTCAGACAATATGGGAGATGTGGCATGTTCTTTAAAAAAGTTTCTAACTTGTTTGTAGCTATTTTTCTATTAGTTTTATTATCTGGATGCGGGACTGGCGGGGAGGTTGATGCAGCAGATCAATACATATCTACCATTGAACAAATCGATATTCCAGATGATATAAAGGTTATCGGATTAGGTGAGGCAACACATGGCAATATTGAATTTCAAGAGTTGAAAAAAGATGTTTTTGAAGTATTGGTAAGGAATGAAAATGTCCATGTATTTGTTCTAGAGGGTGATTTTGGAGCCGGACAGCAAATTAATCAATTTATTATAAGTGGAACAGGTACTGCAGAAGAGGCAGTTAACAGCCTCGATTACAGTATTTATAAAACGGAGCAAATGATTGATCTTGTCCAATGGATGCATGATTATAACTTATCGGTAAGCGAGGACAGCAAAGTTTATTTCTATGGAAATGATATGCAACGATATGACTATAGTAAAAAAGGTGTGCTTAATTATTTTAATGTTGTAAGCCCTGATGCATTCAGAAAATATACATCACAGCTGGAACATGTTTCGAATGATACAATGCGTGAGCTAACGAAGAATCAATTAATTGAAATCAATAAAACAATAGAAGACATCATATTAGACCTACAGACAAATGAAGAGCTTTACGTAGAACAATCGTCTACCGAAGCCTATCTCTTTGCTTTACAATATGCACAAATCTTGAAGCAGCGTACAAATCTGTTTTTACATGAAGGTAATTACTCGCAGCTTCGTGATCAGTACTTAGCTGATAATTTGCAATGGATTGTTGACTTTGAATCGGAGCGAGGTCACGATAAAATATTCATTACCGCTCATAATGGGCATATTGAGAAAACGTCTGCGTCGTTAGCTGGCTACAAATCGATGGGGAATTATGTAGATGAAATCTATGGGGAAAACTACTTTGCAATCGGTACTGATTTTATTAGCAGTGAATTTCAGGCGAAAAGCGGAAGCTCTGGTAAACGAAAAAAATATTCAGTGAAGAATAACAATGATTTAGTTAATGCTTTCAGTGAGATAGAGTCAAATGTTTTCTATGTTGATTTTGAAAAAGCAAGTAAGTCAGATGAGTTATTCAATATTATTTCAAAACAACAAAAAATGGCGAATATCGGAGATGACTTCCGCTGGTGGTATAAGGCGACAAAGACATTTTATACGATTGAAATGATACCTAATGAAGCATATGACAGTGTTATTATTGTAAAAAAAGCTACACCAACTAGCGTCATAGAATAGCTATATAGGCATCCTGCAATAGATCTGTATTTGCAAAAGTAGCAATATTCAGTCTAGAAGCATATAATTTGATTCTTTTAAGAGAACCCAACAGGGTTCTTTTTTTATGCTAAAAGAGTAAATGTGAAAAATTCTATAAGATAAACATTGTCGAGGAAATCTCCTGTTACATAAGATCATATTATCTGTTTTTTACAATTTATTAAGTAAACACAAAGATAAATGAATAATTTATCTTTGTGTTATATACATTTTCAAGTCTGTATTATATAGTTGAATGAGAGAAACTAGTAATATAAGGAAATCAACAATAATGCGGTGGCAGAAAGGAAGATACAAAGTGACCTCACTTAAACTGGATAATGTTTTTATTGAAAAAACGATTGATTCTCTTGCTGAACTGCTACTTGAATTTTACATTTTCCCAAAGACTGCACAAGAGATGAAGGCTTCGCTGCTTGAAAAGCTATATGAAGGAAAATATTACAAGATTGAAAATGGATTTGACTTAGCAGAGAAAATAACGGAGGATCTACAAAAGATAAGTAATGACAAGCATTTGATTTTTACCTTTCATGAATCGATTCTGCCACTTAAGCAGCACGATCCGATCAATGATGAAAGTTTATTATTGCGGCTTAAATTAAATAATTATGGCTTTGAACGAGTAGAGAGGCTACCAGGCAATATAGGATACATGGTCATAAATGAGTTTGCATATCCAGAACATGCAGGCAAAACTGCAGCACACGCAATGAGCTTTATTGCAGATACCGATGGATTAATCATTGATCTCAGAAAAAACTATGGTGGTTCCTCGTTAATGAGTGCATTTATTGCAAGTTATTTGTTAGATGGTTCACCACCAGTACTATTAAATGACATCTATTGGCGACAATACGATATGACTCAATCCATATGGAGTTTACCTTATGTTCCTGGAGAGAAATTTGGCGCAAAAAAGCCTATTTATATCCTAACGAGCTCCAATACTGGATCCTGCGCTGAAGAGTTCGCCTACAGTCTACAAGCCATTCATAGAGTGAAGGTTATCGGTGAAAAGACAGCGGGAAAAGCAAATGCTGGCAGTGTTCATCGTGTAAATGACCATTTCGAGGCTTTTATACCAAATGCTTATCCGATCAATCCGATAACTAAAGGGAGTTGGGATGGAATAGGAGTTATACCTGACATCGAATATCCCCAAAGTGAATCTTTTGAAAAGGCCTATCATTTACTACTCGAACAGCTATTGCAGCAGTTTAGCAGCGAGCCTGTAGAACCTGCACGAGAGTTTTTGATTGCCGAAATTGAAAAAATCCTCACTAATGATTATGGTAGAAGTTAGAGAACGCAAAGTAGAAAAATAACGAATTTTATAACCAGATAATAGTACTTGCCAATGTTTAAGAATCAGACTATAATATAGTAAAATTTTGGTATGTGCGACTGGCGTAAACGTGGAGTACCACGAGGAAGCACATATGTATACAGCCGTACGCCTGGGCAAGAGGTAAGGGATATCATCCCTTACCTCTTTATGTTTAGAAAGGGCTGATGAACATGAACACGGAAAAATTGATTTTAGACGGAAAACAAGTAGCTGACAGCATGAAAGAAAGCTTGACTGATCGAATCACGAAGCTTTCCAAGAAAGGAGTCGTACCTTGCCTAGCAACGATATTAGTAGGTGATAATCCTTCATCACATACGTATGTACGTATGAAGGGGAATGCGTGCAAGAGGCTAGGCATGCAATCGATTCGAATAGATCTCCCGGAAAGCAGTACGACAGAAGAATTAATTTCACAAATTCAAAAGCTAAATGATGATCCCGATGTACATGGGATATTGTTGCAGCATCCGGTCCCACATCATATCGACGAGCGGGCAGCGTTTGATGCGATAAACATCGAGAAGGATGTAGATGGAGTAACAACTCTCGGCTATGCACTAAATGCTTTTGGTGTCGCAAATTTTCCATCTTGTACACCAGCTGCTATTATGGCTATTCTTGACTATTACAACTTACAGGTTGAAGGGAAGCATGCAGTAGTGATTGGCCGAAGCCCTATTCTTGGAAAGCCAGTATCGGCAATGCTGTTAAATCAAAATGCTACCGTTACGACATGCCACTCCAAAACAGTTAATCTAGAAGATATCGTTCGACTCGGGGATATCGTAGTTGCGGCTGTAGGAAAACCTAATTTCATACAAGGGGATTGGATAAAGACGGGTGCGATTGTACTTGATGCTGGTTACAACGAAGGTAATATCGGAGACGTAGATTATAATGCATGTCTGAAGAATGCTTATGCCATTACTCCAGTTCCTGCTGGGGTTGGTCCAGTAACCATTGCCACCCTGCTAAAGCACACTGTGGACGCTGCCGAAAGAACGTTACGTTAATGGGAACGATGGAACAATAAAGCAACGATAGCTTAAGTTTATTTTTCTTCACAGACTTCTTAAACGCACTATTACTAGTGCGTTTTTTCTATTTTAGAGGTTGGTAATGGAGAGGACTAGTTTCTAAGTTGCTTCATCCAAATATTAGCAACAATCTTGCGCTTGATTTCGTCATATAAACTGAGTCAATCGTAATAAGAATGTGGAGGGATGTAGATGTTATATATGCTAATCAGTTTCATTTTTATTGTAATCTCTATATTTACGATGAGAAAAGCTGGAGTTTCTAGCCCATATTCTAAAGCCTTCGCCCTAGCCATTGCATTATCTATAGTAGCTGTTGTATGTCTTGCTCAAAACTACACTCAGAACTTAATTCCAGAGGTAAACGATGAAATTGCTATTGCTAATCAAGTGGCTTACTCGATTATTGGTGAAAAAGGCTGGTCTCAGCAAAGGTTTCGAGATATTTTTGAAAATTCCACTTATCTCACGCTCCTATTAATTGTCGCATTCCCTGTCGTTCATGTTGTTGAGTCAACAATGCAGAAGAAAACAACTTCAAGTGCCTAGTCACTTCCAATATTTGAGGTGAGTTATGAACAGTAAAACAGTCCAATTTCACAATAGATATGCTTTTTATTTCATCATATGCTTGTACATAATAACGGCATATTCTCTATATTCGAATATTCATAACACCTGGCTAATCACTCCGCCACACGCTGTAATATTATTGCTGACCATTGTAGCATTAATTATGGGGATCATCGGCATTGTGGATGGATCCAGCTGGAGAGCGAAGCTAAGAAGCCTGCTATCGACCATTTTTTCTATATTGTTAATTTTATGTCTATGCATAATGATGTTCTTCACAGGTATGTTTACTGGTGAGAAAGAATGGATAAAGACAGTACGTTCTCCTGACGGTCAATTTACGGTGGATTTTTACTATACGGATGCAGGTGCAAGGGGTAGCTTTGGAATATTAGGAGAGTTAAACGGACCACTTTGGTTTAAGAAGAGAATTTATTACGAGAAGAGAGCGGAAGTTGTTAATATTCAATGGGAAAATGATCATACGATTCTAATCAACAATAACACTTTGAATCTGAAGGATGTTGAACACTAAAGCTCTCAGCGAGTCAAATTGGAAATATGAACATTTTCGTCGTTGGTTGATTTTATCTTTTTTGGTAACAATATAACTCATCTTTACATACTACGTCTATAAGAAGGTGTGTTACCGGTACATGAAGCGAGCTTACCTTGTCTATTTACTCATATTCAGTTTTTTCACCTCCAATATCTATGTGCATGCAACAGATAACACACAAACTGATATTCCTCCATTTGAAAAGCCTTATCTCGAAATCGGATTTAAATCAGTTGAAGAAGCATTAAAGGAATGTGAAATACATAATCAACGAGAACTTCACTTGCCAATTAAATTACCACCGGTACAATTTACTCATCACTTAGGAAGATGTATGAAGGATAAGAATAACCATAATGACGAACTTAATATCGAATATCTCCACGAAGCACACGGGGAGTACCATTATATGATCGATATAAGACCAATTGAACAGAGAATAAATATCACAAAGTCTAAAAGAAATAAGAAATTATATAAACTAAGTGACGGTAGCCATGCAGTTTACTTTACTACTAAAAGAATATTGTATGGGGGAGGATCTATGTTTAATGGAGGATTTAACATTCTAGTCTTTGAGAAAAATGGTTGGCAATATTGGCTTGCGATAGACACTCGTATAGAAAATCAAGTTACAGCGGATATACTAGTTGAAATCGCCGAATCAGTAATTTCAGATGAATGATTAACAGATAAACAACTATGAATTAATTAAGCGATGAAATAATATAGAAAGAGCTTGAAATGAGCAACAAAAAAATATTGTAAAAATCAACCAGACGTGATAAGTTGAAACTATAAAACTGAACATTGGTTTAACTGGAGGAGCCTGCACACAGCGGGCTCTTTTTGTCTTTAAAACGAAGGGGGAGTTAAATGATTGATGTACAGAACCTTAACTTTACTTATCCGGGAAGACTAGAGCCGACGATTCATGGTATGAGTTTTAATATTCAAAAGGGGGAAGTTTTCGGGTTTTTGGGCCCATCAGGAGCAGGGAAAAGTACAACGCAAAAAATATTGATCGGTATACTGAAGGGATATCAAGGCAGTGTCAAAGTGATGGATAAAGAGATTAAAGATATCGGCCCTAACTACTATGAACGAATAGGAGTAGCGTTTGAGTTTCCAAACTTTTATTCCAAGTTTTCTGTGTTAGAGAACTTAAAATTCTTTGGTTCACTCTATGCTGGTCGTACTGAAAACCCAAAAACGTTACTTGAGCAGGTCGGCTTAGATCAGGCAACAAATATGAAGGTTTCTCAATTGTCCAAAGGAATGAAAATGCGATTGAATTTTTGCCGTGCACTCTTAAATAACCCAGATATCCTCTTCCTTGATGAACCAACCTCAGGTTTGGATCCCGTCAATGCCCAGCGGATGAAGGAGTTAATTCTAGAAAAAAGGAAAGAAGGTAAAACGGTATTAATCACAACGCATAACATGCAAGCAGCTGAGGAATTATGCGATCGTGTCGCTTTTATCGTAGATGGACAAATTAAGCTAATTGACTCCCCTCGGGAGCTTAAACTTCATAAGGGTAAACAAAGAATTGTTGTCGAATATCGGAATAAGGGGGAATTAATGAGTGCAGCATTTCCCCAGCAAGGAATAGGAGAAAATCATACATTTCTAAATCTGATAAAAGAGTACTCCATAGAGACGATTCATTCTCAAGAGGCTTCACTTGAGCAGATCTTTATTGAAGTGACAGGGAGAAGGCTAATATGAGATTCATTACTGCTTTTGCTTTTGATATCAGATTCCAGTGGCGTCATGGCTTTTATTTTGCATATGCCTTTGTATGTGCTTGTTATTGGCTCCTACTGAACTATATTCCGGAAGCGTATCTGCACAAGAGTGTTATATTATTAACCTTTAGTGATCCAAGTGCATTGGGGTTGATTTTAGCTGGAGGAATTTTACTCCTTGAGCGGGATCAAGGAATACATGACCCTCTTTTTGTTACACCTATGCGAACTCGAGATTATTTGTTTGCGAAGGTAGCTTCTTTATCATGTTTATCTTTAATAGCAGCTTGGGTGATTCATCTAACTTCAATCGGAATTCCGAAGTCACCTGTATTGTTTTCAGTTGGCGTTGTGTTAACTTCGAGTTTAATGACGTTATTATCAATCAGTGTTGTCGTTCGTTACCATACGATTAACGGCTTTATCATGATGTCTCAAGTCTATGCATTACCTTTAGCACTTCCATTGCTCGGTTTTTTTGACATTTGGAATACTAAGCTTTACCTTCTTCTTCCAACGGAAGGGACGTTACTTCTATTGGAATCCGCCATCTCTGATTTGACAACTGTACAAATTGGATATTCTCTTCTTATTCTGCTCATATGGAATTATGGGATCTATGTCTGGGCTAGCTACTCTTATAAGAAATATGTGCTGGGGAAAATAGGAGAGGGGAGAGATGGATTATGAAAAAGTATCTAGTGCTATTAATGAACGATTTCCGACACGCAGGAACTGACCCGGTATTAATCGTTGGATTTTTAGGTCCTTTGATCTTAATCATACTCACTCGCTTTGGATTTCCAATGACAGCTCATTGGCTAGAGACAAGTTACTCCTTTGATCTAAATCCATATAGAGACTTTACTTCAGCTCTGTTTATTGTCACCATACCAATGCTGTTAGGTATGATGACTGGATTATTAATGTTGGATGAACGAGATGAGAATATAATCTCCTATTTTGCAGTAACCCCACTTATGAGAAAAGGTTACTTAGTATACAGATTGATATTACCTATCGTGATAAGCGCTATATGGTCAGTAATGTTTTTACTATATTCTGGACTCATTGAGTTTCACATCGAATATTTACTGATGCTCGTCTTATTGGTCATCGAAGCACCATGCTTTGCAATGCTAGTGGCAGCTTTCTCTGCAAATAAAGTTGAGGGATTAGCCTTATACAAAATAGGTGCAATTGTATTTATTGCTGGACCAATCGTTATCTTCTTTGTTCCAGCCGTGTGGCAATGGGTAGCGGTATGGATTCCGACCTATTGGCCAGCGAGGATATTTTTAGAGGCGTCTAATGGTGATTCATTTGCTGCTGTCTACAATTTTATCATTGGATTTATGGTTCATATTGCCTTACTCATAATGATCATTCGATTGTTTATTAGAAGAGCAGATTAGAAGCCATACGTATATAACAGCAGTTCGTACCGGACAAAATGCAATTGCCTTAGCCCGATAGAAGCTCGAACTAAGGCAATTGCACTAATGTATATTCCAATTTTGTGAAATACGAAAATCTGCTAACTAAAGCTCTTGAGCAATTACGGTGAGTCCGAAGTGGCAATTCCTATAAAGCCTGACGATTCCCTTTCTGTTCCAATTGATAGGAACGATGAAGTGAAACGATATGTATGTCGACCTCGTTAAGTCGATATAGCAATTCATTCACGATAGAACCGTTCATAATTTCCTGCCAACGAGTTTGCGGGGATTGACCGATAATCAATTGTGTAATGTTATATCGCTTGGCAGTTTCAGCTATGATTTCACATGTTTTTTTGTTTTCGTTGGATTGGACCAGTAGCGTTGCTCCCCATTCATCACTTTTGCTTTTCCAAATTAAATCATTATTTGACTTTGCTTGATTATTTTCTCCATAACTAACACTTAGTACATATAAGGGACATTGAAGTAATTTCGACAATTCACCTCCACGGTGGATTAGTTGCTCACCATTTGCAACGTGACTAACGCATACCATAATTTTTTCACCGCTCGTCATTGCTATACTCCTTTGTTGGATATTCATTGTATTGTTTGTGTACTGGGCAATCAAAAAAGCTTGGGAGCAGAGAAGTCCGCTACCAAGCTTTTGGATGTGTCATAACAAACCCAAAAATGCATGAAGGCTCTCTCATTACGCTGACGAGGTTAGCTGTCGGATTCGGGTCTGAGAGTACCCGTTCTTTCTGGATTCAGAAAGAATTCACCCCTGAAGCAGTTCATGCTTCTTTGGTTCCCCCGCTCCTCCCTAAAGGAGGATTAAGCAGTGATATATTGATTTATCGTAACTCATACTAAAATATTTTTAGCCAAAAGTAAAGAGATCTTCCGAAATATTGTTGAGCATAACCTACTTTAGGGGGAATTTGCGTAATAAGTTGCTATGGTAGAGTAGGGCTGAATTCCGTGAAATCGTCGTTTTTGGGCAAAATACGAACATATTCTCTAGGATAAAAAGATGCGAATGAGTTTATACTTTGACCTTCTGATACATTAACGTCATTTATCCATTTTACAAAAAGTAAATGCGAATTTGTTTGTTCATTGCTAGCATTATTGAGCCAAAAACCTGATATTAGTATGGCGAGAAATATAATAGAACAGGTGATAATTTGACGGCTTGGCAAAAGATCTCCTCCGTACGTTTTTATCAACAGTGTGACCTGATCCTAAGGTAACTATACATAATCGTTGCCAAACTGCTTCAAGAAAAAACCTGATTTTGCTTTACAAATGACTGAGAATACGTTAAATTAAATTTTAACATATGTTGGTCGTTTTTATTTCGCGAATATAATGCACTTACAATATCATATGAGTAAGACCCTGGAGGAGCCTGCACACAGCGGGCTCTTTTTGTGTTTTTTTATGTTCTCCATGATCTAGCGATTTGTTTGCATCGAAATGGGAATGATGAAAAATAGAATGAAAGAAGGAGGAACTTGATTGTCTTTACTACATGTAGCTGTTTTCATACCTTTTTTATTCTCTGCGGGGCTGCTAGTCAGTCGTAAGTTTCTTGAAAGTATGCATAGAGGGTGGCTGGCTTTGCCGGTTCCAATCCTGCTTTTTGTATTCTTTTTGTGGCATATTCCGCAAGTTCAAGAAACTCCAATCATCCATGCAGCGTCGTGGATTCCGAGTCTTGGCATTACGATTACTTTTAATTTGGATGGCTTATCTTTATTGTTTGCGCTATTAATCAGCGGTATCGGCTTACTTGTTGTTCTGTACTCGATTTATTATCTTGATGAAGAGAAAAAAGACCAGCAGCGTTTCTATGCATATCTTCTCCTGTTCATGGGAGCAATGCTTGGTGTTGTTCTTTCTGATAATTTACTTGTTCTATATGCTTTCTGGGAGATAACCAGTATCGCGTCCTTTTTATTAATCGCGTACTGGTATGAGCGAGAAAGATCGCAGTATGGAGCATTAAAATCCATGCTAATTACTGTGTTTGGTGGCCTGGCGATGTTTGCAGGATTTATTCTGCTTTATGTCATGACGGGAACATTTAGTATACGTGAGATTATATCTCAGGTTGATAACATTACAGGGCACTCGCTCATCTTACCAGCACTGATACTAGTGCTGCTTGGAGCCTTCACCAAGTCAGCGCAGTTTCCTTTCCATATATGGCTGCCAGATGCTATGGAAGCTCCTACTCCAGTAAGTGCTTATTTACATTCAGCTACGATGGTGAAAGCAGGCTTGTACCTTGTTGCTCGATGCAGTCCGATATTTGCTATGCAGGCCCAATGGTTCTGGATTGTTTCGATCGGTGGTCTAATAACGCTAATATACGGATCGTTGAAGGCGGTAAGACAAACTGACTTAAAGGCACTACTCGCTTACTCGACGATTAGTCAGTTGGGATTAATTATGTGCTTGCTGGGACTTGGCTCTGCAGCAGGCTTGCAAACCAGTACTGCGACCTCATTATTCTTTGCTCAGGCCACAACAGCGGGATTATTCCATTTATTCAACCATGCCGTGTTTAAGGGTGCCTTATTTATGGTTGTTGGTATTGTAGATCATGAGACTGGAACGCGTGATTTACGAAAACTAGGCGGATTAATTCGCATAATGCCTGTTACGTTTACCATTGCGTCTATCGGTGCATTCTCCATGGCAGGCTTACCGCCATTTGGTGGATTTCTGAGTAAGGAAATGTTTTTTACCTCCGTGCTGAATATAAGAGAATTGAATATGTGGAGCTTGGAAAGCTGGGGAGTTTTGATTCCTGTATTGGCTTGGATTGCAAGTGTATTCACCTTCATGTATAGCATCATTCTATTAGTCCGTACATTTGGAGGGAAATATGACAAGGAGCGTTACCATAATAAGCCGCATGAAGCGAGCATTGGCTTACTCGTATCTCCGACAGTTCTAGCGTCACTTGCACTTGCTATTGGTCTATTTCCAGCTCTTCCTGCAACTTGGTTGATCGAGCCTGCGATGACTTCTGTACATCCTCATTTACTTACACCGGGTGAGCATTTTCATATCCATATTCGAATGTGGCATGGATGGACGACAGAGGTTTGGATGACTGCAGCGCTAATCGCGATTGGGGCTTTACTGGTCATCCTATACAAAAAGCGAGGCTGGGTTCTTTCAGGCAGTGGCGAGAAAGCGCGCTTTACCCTGAACCGACTATATGACAAGACTCTTGAAGGTAGTGAGTATGCTTCCGAGAAACTGACTTCGTTATATATGAACGGATCGATTCGCCAATATTTGATCTACATTTTTATGTTTTTCGTGATTGCACTTAGTACTACGATGCTAGCACTACCGGTTTTCACGCTAGACTTCAGTGATCATGCACCGATTGATGGCTATGAGCTTGCTGCAATTGTAGCACTTGGCTTAGCAGCGTTAGCTGTACCTCTGTCTCAAAATCGAATTGCATCGATTTTGCTAACAGGTGCTGTTGGATATATGGTGACATTGCTGTTCGTACTGTTCCGAGCGCCAGATTTGGCATTAACGCAGCTTATTGTTGAAACAGTGTCTGTCGTACTCTTCTTGTTGTGCTTTAAGCATTTACCTAAGCTGAAGAAGGAAAATGTAAAAATAAGTTTCAAGATGACCAATGCCTTGATTGCTGCTGCTGTAGGCATCGTCGTTACGTTCATTGCGCTAGGCGTTAGCAGTGGTCACGATATCAAATCCATCTCCGATTATTTTATTAAGGAAAGCTATCATCTAGCCGGTGGTAAAAATATGGTTAACGTTATCCTCGTAGATTTTAGAGGCTTCGACACGATGCTGGAAGTGGTTGTATTAGGTATTGCTTCGTTAGGAATATACGCCTTAGTAAAGCTTCGAGTTGAGGATAGAGGGGACCAAACGTCCAAGCTGGATACGAATAGACTGGCAGGTTTTGTTGGGAAGCGTCCATTTAACAGCAATGATGTCATCCTGATGACTGCTGCACGGATCATTATTTTTATCATTGTTCTGTTTTCGATTAATTTGTTCTTTGCTGGACATAATGCGCCAGGCGGAGGCTTTATTGGTGGATTGCTGACTGCTGCAGCCATCATATTGTTTGCTATTGCCTTCGGTATGGATGCTGTCAAGCGAGTACTGCCTGTCAATTACCGAACAATGACGGGGATCGGTTTACTCATTGCTGTGCTTACAGGAGCAGGCTCCTTCTTATTCAAAGCTCCTTTCTTAAGTCATTCATTTGGACATTTCCAGCTGCCCATATTAGGAGAAACGGAGCTTGCCACGGCTGTTATCTTTGACCTTGGTGTGTATCTGTCTGTCATAGGTGTAACCTTGACAATAATATTGTCAGTAGGGAGGGAGCGTTAAGATGGAATTGGTTATGGCGATCACGACAGGCTTGCTTTTTGCTGTTGCTGTCTACCTTATTTTGTCTCGTAGTGTACTACGCATTATACTTGGAACCTCCCTGCTAACACATGGTGTTCATTTGTTAATAATGAACATGGCAGGTTTGAAAAGGGGCTCCGCTCCTTTAATCAGTGAGGATACGATGAGTTATACCGATCCGTTGCCTCAAGCACTGATCTTAACTTCGATCGTTATTAATTTTGGTGTAACGGCTTTCTTTCTTGTACTTGCTTACCGTGCTAATCAGACACTAGGAACGGACGACTTGGAGAAGCTGAGAGGGGGAGACGAGAATGAATAATTTGATTGTACTGCCTTTACTGCTTCCATTATTGAGCGCGATTATATTGGTTTTCCTCCGCAAACAAGTTGCTGTCCAACGCTCGATTAGCGGCATAAGTGCACTGCTTAATATTGTTATTGCCGTTATACTCGTTGGCCAGATTCAAAGCGATGGCATTCAAACGCTGTATATGGGAGGCTGGATCCCTCCATACGGGATTGTATTTGTAGCAGATATGTTTGCTGGCCTGCTCATACTAACAGCTTCAGTAGTAGGCGCTGCTTGTATATTTTATTCATTTAGTAGTATTGGTGAAGAAAGAGAACGTATGTATTTTTATCCCTTGGTTCAATTTTTGCTTGCTGGCGTATACGGCTCATTTTTAACTGGAGATTTATTTAATTTATTTGTATGCTTTGAGGTCATGCTCATTTCATCCTATGCGCTAATCGTGCTTGGAGGAAGCAAGCGTCAGCTGCGCGAGTCAATCAAATATATGCTAGTCAATATTTTATCGTCAGCACTATTCGTAACTGCGGTGGCCTATCTCTATGGTGCTCTCGGTACGCTAAATATGGCCCATTTGTCGCAGCGAGTAGCTGAGGCGGGGCAAGGGGGCATGCTAAACGTCATTGCGATATTACTGATGATTGTTTTCTCGCTAAAAGCTGGCCTTTTCTTGTTTTTTTGGCTGCCAGGCTCATATGCCGCTCCGCCCGCTGCGATTCGTGCATTGTTTGCAGCTTTGCTTACAAAGGTTGGTGTATATGCCCTTGTTCGTACATTCAGCTTAATCTTTTACCATGATCCTGCAGTTACCCATACATGGCTTGGCTGGATGGCGGGCGCTACGATGGTGCTCGGCAGTATTGGTGCCATAGCCTATCGAAATGTATCGAGTATTCTGAACTATCAGGTTGTCATAGGTATTGGCTTCATTGGCCTTGGCTTAGCCATTGCAACGCAGGCAGCCTGGGATGGTGTCGTTTTTTATCTCATGCATGATATGCTGGCGAAGGTTCTGCTTTTCATATTAGGCGGCATGCTCATTACTGCAGCTGGAACGGAAAAGTTATTAGAGATAAGAGGCTTAATTGATCGTTATCCATTGATCGGCTGGCTGTTTCTAGGGACAACGCTTGCTCTAGTAGGAATTCCACCGTTAAGTGGTTTTCCTGGAAAGGTGATGCTCATACGCAGCGCATTTCAGGAGCAAGCATTCGTACTAGCCGCGATCGGCTTAATATCTAGCTTTTTCGTACTTTACTCACTCATTGTTGTGTTTAAGCAAGCATTCTGGGGATCTGAGCTTGATCAAGAACCACGTACTACCGTACCTCCTCGATCCAAATTGTTAAACGGCACCATATTAGCGGTATTTGCTCTATTAGTATTTCTAGGTGTTAACGCTGAATGGGTATACGAATTTGTTGCTCAAGCTGGTCATGTTATTGCAGAGCCAGATTTATACATTCATGCCGTAATGAAGGAGTAGATGGAGATGGCTATTCAAATATTACTTAACCTTATGTTGACTTTCATCTGGATGTTTTTACAAAACGATTGGACACTTGGCGGCTTGACTGTTGGCTATGTGCTTGGCTTGCTAATCGTAGGCGCGTTCCGTCGCTTTTTCTCTAGACCATTTTATATGAGGAAAGTATGGGCAATGTTTCGCTTGTTCCTGTTATTTAATAAAGAATTATTGCTTTCTAGTTTTACGGTTGCTCGGCAGACAGTCTCACCTAAGCTAAGCTTCCGACCAGGAATATTTGCATATACAACAGAGCTTGAAACCGATTGGGAGGTTACATTGCTTGCTTGCTTAATTAGTCTGACTCCAGGGACGTTGACGTTGGAGGTATCTCGGGATAATAGGTATCTTTATATTCATGCGATGGATATCAAAGATGTTGAGGAGCATATTGAACAAATTAGAAATACGTTTGAGACAGCCATTCTGGAGGTGAGACGTGCATGATTGACGGGATGCTGACAACAGCACTTGCACTATTAGCAATTGCTTTGCTTGGTTGTATTTATCGCTTGCTGCGTGGTCCTTCATTATCCGATCGGATCGCCTCACTCGATACGTTGGGTATATGTACTCTTGCGTTAATCGCAGTTGTGAGCTTGAAATTTCAAACACAAGCCTATTTTGATGTCATTCTCGTTCTAGGTATATTAACGTTTATTGGAACAGTAGCGTTAGCGAGATATATTGAAAGAGGCATTGTCCTAGAGAGTGGGGATGAGATGAATGATAATCATTGAATATGCTGTCGTAGGCATCGTTTTATTTGGCGCTATATTTTGCGCTCTAAGTGCTTTCGGGCTTGTTCGTTTGCCAGATGTTTATCTGCGCTCGCATGCAGCAACGAAGAGTGCGACACTCGGCGTGCTTTGTGTTCTTTTAGGTGTATTCCTATATTTTTGGCTTGTGCTGGATCACATAAGCATCAAGCTTTTGCTCGGGATTGTATTTGTATTCATTACCTCGCCAGTAGCAGGACATTTGAATGGTCGTGCAGCCTACCGCAGTGGAGTAGCCCTTTGGAGAAATAGTGTTCGTGATGATCTTCATAAGAAAAAAAGTGAAGCACCTAGCACTGAATAAAGGAGAACATTTATGACTAGAGCTATTGCTGTTCAGCCATATGTCATTATCGAACGTGCCATTACAAACCAAAGGCAACAAATTACAGTCCATCAACATGAGCTGTACTTGTTCGAATCAAAAATTGTTTCACGTCATCGTGAGTATTCGTTATATAATGTGTACGACCTGTCTTACAAAATTATAAGTGGTGATGAAGGGTTTTTGTATTTGCATACGAACCAAGGTGTTTATTCCTATATGGTAAAAACAGATCCTTCGATGTTTATAGAGGAGTTCAAGCTACTGCGTAGCTTGCAATCATAGAGATTTTTGTTGAGTCTTCTAAATCAGCTATCCTATGTAAAAACCGCGCTCTGCGTGGTTTTTTTTATCCGTACATCTCACTTGAATGAACAGTTTAATTAAAACTTTCAGGACTCAATTGACAGGAGTGGCAGTGAGATGTTATCCTCTAATCGTAATTATTACTATTAACAAAAGTGATGATTACGGTTTATTTTTGGCGTAAGCAACTAAATAAGATATAAGAGGTGTGTACCAATGAATATTGATAAAAAGATGCCTGTAACTGTTCTAAGTGGATATTTGGGAGCAGGGAAAACAACCATCCTTAACCATATTCTAAATAACAGAGAAGGCATGAGAGTCGCAGTCATTGTAAATGATCTGAGTGAGGTCAATATAGATGCTGATTTGATTCAGGGAGGCGGGGGTCTTTCACGTACCGATGAGAAGCTGGTCGAAATGTCGAATGGCTGCATTTGCTGCACGCTTCGTGAAGATTTGCTTCAAGAAGTAGAAAAATTAGCCTTGGAGCAGCGTTTTGATTATATTTTGATTGAATCGACGGGTGTAGGTGAGCCTATACCTGTTGCCCAAACCTTCTCCTATATCGATGAGGAGCAGGGAATAGATCTGACCAAGTTTTGCAGGCTTGATTGTATGGTTACCGTTGTAGATGCCTATCGTTTCTGGAGCGATTTTTCCTCCGGCGACACATTGCTTGACCGGAAGCAGGAGGTCGCAGAGGATGATGTCAGGGAGGTGGTCGATCTGTTAATTGATCAGATCGAGTTCTGTGATGTTCTAATACTGAATAAATGCGATCTAGTTGATGAGAAGGAGCTAGATGAGCTAGAAACCGTTCTTCGAAGCTTGCAGCCGCGTGCCAAATTCATCCGTTCTAATCGTGGGAAGGTAGATCCAGCCGAGATTTTGAATACCGGCTTGTTCGATTTTGTAGAAGCAAGCCAATCAGCAGGCTGGATGCTTGAAATGGCGAAGGAGCATCATACTCCCGAGACCGAGGAGTATGGAATATCCTCTTTCGTTTATGAACGTACGCGACCGTTCCATCCGGAACGATTAATGAGCTGGATGCGTGAATGGCCGGAAGAGATCGTACGTGCCAAAGGGATCGTATGGCTCGCCACACGCAACGATATGGCACAGAGCATTAGCCAGGCTGGACCTTCCATCCAATTCGGACCAGCAGGTAAATGGGCTGCAGCACTACCAGAAGCAGAGCTGAAGGAAGTGCTATTGGAGGATCCGTCTCTAGCTGAGTCCTGGGATGAACGATATGGCGATCGAGTAAATAAGATTGTGTTTATCGGCCTTGCTCTGGATCGCTTGGCGATCTCTAATGAACTAGATCAATGCCTGCTTAGTGATAATGAACTAATCGCGGATTGGGCTCAGTTCCATGACGAGTTTCCGAATTACTTGGATGTACAAATGGAGCAGCAGCTCGCTAACTAGATGTAGATTAGGAAAAGGAGTTAGGAGTTAATTATATAAGAGTAAAGCGAAAAGGTCTTGCACAGCAAGGCTTTTTTTATTTCTACAGATCCTTATGAATTCCTTATAATTACCTTTTATTCTTAACCTATCAAAGAAAGCTATGATGATAATGGAGGTAATTAGAATGTCAGATTACGCCTTAGAAGTTAAGGATCTAACTAAAAAGTTCAACAATCAAATTGCTGTAAATCAAGTTTCATTACGTATTCGAAAGAATTCAGTTTATGGATTACTAGGACCAAATGGAGCAGGAAAATCAACACTATTAAAAATGATTACAGGGATGATGAAACCGACCTCAGGAGACATCTATATTGAGGATCATCTGTGGACGAGACAAGATCTAAGGAACATAGGGGCACTAATAGAGCATCCGACCATCTACCCTAATCTAACTGCAAGGGAAAACCTGAATGTGGCTTGTACCATTTATGGTCTTCCTAAAACAAGGATTGAAGAGGTACTTCAAATTATAGGCCTTGAGCATTCGGCTAAGAAGAGAGTAAAGAATTTCTCAATGGGTATGAAGCAGCGCTTAGGACTCGGAATAGCAATTATTCATAACCCGAAGCTGCTCATTCTTGATGAGCCCACTAACGGTCTAGACCCAATTGGTATTGAGGAGCTGAGAGCTTTGATTAAAGCTCTGCCCTCTAAAGGCATTACAGTTATTTTATCCAGTCATATATTATCGGAGGTAGCGCAAGTTGCTGATGAGATCGGTATTATTTCAAATGGAGTGATTGGCTATAGTGGAGAGGTTGATCCAGATCTTGAGCTTGAAAAGCTATTTATGGAGATCGTAGCAAGAAATAGAGGTGTAAACGAATGCTAGAACTCATTAAGGCAGAATTTCAAAAGAGCAAACGTACAACTACCAATACATTCGTTGTGATAGCTCCACTATTTACACTATTCATTTGTGCGTTATGGAGTGGAGGGCAAGCTGGAGCTTACAACTGGTGGTATACGATGTTTCTTCCAGGTATGATCTCAATCATTTCTTCGCAAGTCATACTTAGAGAGAAAAGTCTTTCATATAAAGGGATTCTTTTATATCCAATCAATAAAGCTGCTGTGTGGTTAGCAAAGATATTGTATGTTAGCCTATTGGTTATCTGTTCGAATGTGATCTTTATGATTGGCATTGAAGTTGTCGGTATTGCCTTTGGAACGTATATTCCTTTGTGGGCAAATGTATTGGCAATCGTTATATTAATTTGTACCTTAGCATTTACGATCCCGATATCATTATTTTTAACGGTTAAATTTAATATGTTTGTAGCTGTCCTCTTTAATATTGGTATGTCGATCATTGGCGTAGTTAGCTTTGGCTCGAGTTCATTTTTTAGTTCCTTACCTTATGCAACACCATCTGCTTTAATGGTACCCATTCTGCGCATTTTGCCAAATGGACTCCCTGTACCTAGTGATAGCGAATTGATCCATAACGAGGGAATTGCAATGGATTCGATCATAAACTTCATCGTATTTATTATTTTGGCGCTTCTTACTACGATTTGGTTTAAGCAGAAAGCGGTGAATCAATAATGCGACTCTTGAGACTATTGAAGGCTGATCTGTTGAAATTAACATTTACCCATATGATATGGATGCATTTATATATCCCACTATTAGGACTATTCATTTTTTTAAGTTACTTTTCTTATGCTCCCTGGAGCAATTTTGATGAGATCATCGTCTATATTCAGGTATTGTGCATTGTATTTCCTATATTGATTGGTATCATCACTTCAATGTTAGCAGATCAGGAATGGTCAGCAGGCGGCTTTCAGAACATGTTATTTCATTCCGATCCAAAGTATTTAACGATGGTGAGTAAATTAATATTATCCTTATTACTGGGGACGATTAGTACACTTTTCGCAGTTTTAGGGTTTTATATCGGCTATTCATTTATAGATAATGCTATATTTAGTATTACGATATACTTAGCCGTTGCCGGAATAATTGTAGGAAGCAATATCTTTCAGTACATTCTGCATTTATTTCTAAGCTTTAGATTTTCGAAAGGGATATCGATTGGCGTAGGCATAGCAGAATCACTTGTCGTAGCATTATTTATTACGGGCATGGGGGACGGAAGATGGCCTTTCGTCCCAAGCACATGGAGTATTAGATTCATTGCTGCTTTGCTAACAAATACTGAACATGTAAGTGAACATTTGTTTGATCCCTTTTTACATTTAGGCGTTATAATATCTATTGGTGCTACTGTTTTATCCATCGTGTTGCTGTTAATATGGTTCACTCGCTGGGAAGGAATAAAGCTGGAAGAATAGGAGCTTGCAATGGCAAATATTTTAGTCGTGGATGATGATACTACCATTCTCACTTTAATCGAGAATGTCCTAATGAAAAGTGGGCATTTTGTGAAAAAAATTGATAATCCTGAGCAGGTTATGTTTGAAAATTTACATTACTTCGATCTTATTATATTAGATATTATGATGCCTAACGTTAACGGGTTTGAATTATGTTCCCGAATAAGAGCTCAAGTCGATGCTCCTATCCTATTTCTGACTGCGAAGACAGAGGAAGCAGATATTATCAAGGGATTAGGTCTAGGAGCGGATGACTACATAAAGAAACCTTTCGGCGTTCATGAGCTGCGTGCAAGAGTAGAGGCTCATATTAGAAGGGAACAAAGAGAGAAAATTCATACCGTTCATTTAGGCAATATTAGATTTTTTATGTCTAGTAAAGAGTGCTTTATATTGGAACATAAGCTACCACTTACTAAGAGCGAATATGAAATAAGTGAATATCTAGCCCTTCATCACGGACAGGTTTTTTCCAAGGAGCAAATATTTGAATCCGTTTTTGGATTTGACAAAGAGAGCAATGTTTCTGTAATCGTTGAGCACATCAAAAACATTAGAGCGAAATTCATAGAGTATAAAGAGGAACCGATAAAAACAGTGTGGGGAATAGGATACAAATGGGAATAAGAAAAAGTAAAAAGCTTCGTACCATATTTATTGAATACATCATATCTATTGGGTTTTTGGTTATTCTCTTAATCGTAGCCAATTATATTTTATTTACTTCGACGGCTTTAATGTATCCAGCGAATTATACTGAAAAAGCAATACAAAGGAATTATGACGAACTAAAAGAAGCACCTCACGTAACGATGGACTTATTAACACCGATGAGTAGCTTTGGTGTTTTTTCTCCCGATGGGCAATACTTGTACGGTAATTTTTCAGCTAGAGACATAAAGCTCAACTGGGATTACTATCGTAATGGGGATCTATCATCGGGCTTATCAACGTTTATTGTTTGCATTGATAGAGACAGCGAAGTACTAATTATTAGCTATCCATTAACTATGCAATTTAAGAATGATGCATTGAGGAATCTTTTACCTCATGCAGAAATAACCGCTGTTATTTTATTTTTGCTGCAGCTTCTTTTCGTTATTGTACTTTGGTCTAACAGATTTGCTAAACGAATTAATCGTGAATTAACATTTTTACTAGCGACTACAAAGCAAATTCAAGAGCAGAATTTAGATTTTAAAGTTAGCAATAGCAGAATAGAGGAGATAGACGGGGTCCTTAAAGGGATTGATACGATGAGAGTCGCTTTGAAAATCTCTTTAGAGGAGCAATGGTCATTAGAAAGACAAAAGAGGGAGCAGGTATCCGCTTTAACTCATGATCTGAAAACTCCTCTTACTATCGTTAAAGGCAACGCAGAACTACTTATGGAAACTACGCTGACAGAAGAACAAAGAAACTACTGCATGGATATAGAAAAGAGCAGCCTCCAAATGGATCATTATATCCATAAGTTATTGACCATCAGTAAAAACGAACTCGATCATCAGGCTGCTAGGACGACTATTGAAGTGACAAAGTTTCTACATTCAATAAAAAGGCAAACTGAGGCAATAAGTAAAATAAGAGGAATAGGCGTAGTCTGGCAAATGAATGTAAAGGAGAATCTAAGGTTAACAGCCGATCAACATGATGCCGAACGTGCAATAATGAATATCATAACAAACGCATTTGACTTTTCTCCAGGCGGCTCAACGATTACGATTAATAGTATGGCGAACGATTCCGAGCTTACCATTCAAGTGATAGATCAGGGCAAAGGTTTTACGAAAAAGGCGTTGAAGCATGGTAAAGAGCAACTGTTTATGGAAAATGAAAGTCGAACGATAAACGGGCATCATGGATTAGGTTTATATATCGCCAACACCATCATTACCAATGATAATGGGGAGCTGATCTTATCAAACGATGAGCATGGCGGCGGATCAGTTACAGCTAAAATTCCAATCTTAGCTGAGAATATGAAATATTTAACAAGATGATATAATGATGCACAAAAGCACATTCTCTTCAAACTAAACTAATAGGAAATTATAGAAACGTAGGTTAACATGAAAATTGAATTTGAAGGTCACCTCATAACATGTAATGTGCAGTATTCGAAAAGAAAGAAAATTTCTCTTCATATGGACGCTCAAGGCCTCGTAACGGTCAAGGTTCCAAATCATACGAGTGAAGAGGTCATTATCCAGGCCGTGAAGCATTATGGACAATGGATCATAGAAAAATCGCAACTCATTGCGAAGTCTCAAGAAACTCCTAAGGAGCGGGAATATGTGCATGCAGGCAAGTTCCTTCATCTAGGGAAAGAATATGATCTTAATGAACTGATCGACATTGAAGACCTAAGCGAAGAAGAACTTAAGAATAAGTTGAAGAGGTTTTATTTTACCAGCTGTAAAAAGATTATTGGTGAGCGTATCATCAACTACCAGCAATTGCTGAAAGTTAAGCCGAAGAGCTTCGACATTGTTGAGTCAAGAACGAAGTGGGGGAGCTGCAGCTCGGATAGAAAGCTCACCTTCAACTATCGCCTAGCAATGGCTCCAATTGAAGTAATCGATTACGTCATTATTCATGAACTGTGTCACCTGCACCACATGAACCATGACCGCTCCTTTTGGCGGCGCGTCGGCAGTATCATGCCAGATTACAAAGAGAAGGAAGCCTTTCTGGCTAGGCAGGGGCAGTTTATGACTTTATAGTGGTCTATTGATTGAGCTGATCAAGCGATGGAAGTATGATGTAATTAATTGGTATAACAATATGAAGCAGACTAGGGGGTGTGTGAAATGGGGAAACGTATTAACTTCAGTATTATCGGCGGCAGTGGATTTCGGGCTCAATATTTTTTAAGAATAGCACAAGCATTGCCTGAGCAATTTCATGTAAGCGGCATGGTTGTTCGCGATGAAGCGAAAGGGAAGGCTATGGAAGAACAATGGCATGTAAGTACATATCGTACGATAGATCAGCTGTTAGAGTCAGAACAGCCCAGCTTTGTCGTGCTAGCCGTAAATCCTGGTGCCGCGATGGAATATATGATCGATTTGGCTGAACGCAAAATACCGGTACTAGCAGAGACTCCTCCTGCACCAGACCTAAGCGGTTTATTATTGCTGCATGAAGAGCTAACCCTGAAAGGGGCACAGATACAAATTGCTGAACAGTATCATTTGCACCCGTTGCAACAGGCTCGTCAGCAAATTATACAGTCTGGTCAGCTTGGCCGAGTAACTGAAACAACAGTATCTATTTCTCATTTGTACCATGCGGTCAGCTTAATTCGATTTATGCTAGGTATAACTTACGAGAACGTTCGGATACAAGGTAAGCGATTTACATCAAGCTGGGTGGCTGGGCCTAACCGCGGCGGGCCGCCAACCGAAGATAAATTGATAAGCTCTGAGCGTGATTTGGCATGGCTAGATTTTGGGGAAAAGCTCGGAATTTATGACTTTACGAGTAACCAGCATCGATCCTGGACTCGCTCTAATCATTTGAATGTTCGCGGAGAGCGCGGGGAAATATTTGATAATCGAATAATGATTCAGGATCGCGACTGTACAGAAATTCAGCTCCATTTACATAGAGTCAATAAAGGAGAGTATGAAAATGCGGAAGGCCATTTCTTAAAAGGGATTATGGCTGGAGAACGCTGGGTGTATGAGAATCCATTTATGCCTGCAAGACTTTACGATGATGAAATTGCTATCGCAAGCTGTCTTGTGAAAATGGCTGATTACGCTTCTGGTGGTCCGTCTTTCTATAGTCTTGCAGAAGCTTCACAAGATCATTATTTAGGGATGTTAATAGAGCGGGCCGTAGCTACAGGAGAAACCATAGAATCTGAGACACAGCCTTGGGCTAACGTGAAGTAAAGCAAATTAGAATACGGATCATACCGAAAGTTTCCATGTGAAAGAGCTCAGAAACGATCTTAATAGAAAGTAGGTCAATTTCTTACATATAATAGCCTGCTAAATAATCCAATAATGTCGAAGGCAAGATGTATTATAGATTAGAAGTCGCGTAAATCGCGACTTTTTTATTTTTAAAGGATATATTTCTCGTCCAAATGTAAAGTCGGTAATTTACCTTATACAGCTTGTAGAGAGGGGAATCCTCGGATTACCATCTATCTTCGAGAAGGTAATATACCTAGTTATGTAGAATAACTCATAAACCACATTGTAAGGAGCGACACTGCATTGAATTTGATTAAAACATTTACCGAGGGTGAAGAAATCATCGGTTTTTATTTGTTAAAAAGAGCAGATATAAAGCAAACCAACTCAACACCTCCAAGAGATTATTTTGATTTTGTTTTTGCTGATACGAGTGGAGAGATTCCAGCTAAGCTCTGGGATGTTTCTCCTGTCGATAAAGAGACATACTTCCCGATGATGCTAGTAAAAGTTCAGGGTTTTGTTCAAATGTATCGTGATAAACCTCAACTTAAAATTAATCGAATTCGTAAGGCTACTGAAGAGGATGGTTGCAACCTGACAGACTTTATCAGATCAGCTCCGATTCAAGCGATTGATCTAGTACACATGATTAAGCAAACTGCTGTCAGCATTCAAGACAGCGATGTTAGACGTGTTGTGGAGTACTGTGTCAGCAAGGTAGAAGAAAGGCTTATGCATTATCCAGCTGCTAAGGGGATGCACCACGCTTATTATGCCGGACTAGCCTATCATATTTGCAGAATGCTTGAGCTAGGAGAATTTGTCGTAAAACAGCGTCCTTTCCTTAACGCTGATCTAATCAAAGCGGGTATTATACTGCACGACATAGCTAAACCTGAGGAAATGAACGCAGAACTCGGCATCGTAACGGATTATAGCTTTAAGGGGAAGCTGATCGGGCATATTTCGCTAGCAGCAAACTGGATTATTGAAGCAGCCATTGCTCTCGGGTTGGATACCTCGGATGAAAAAATCGTTATACTCCAGCATCTCGTTCTTTCTCATCACAATCTTGGGGAATGGGGCAGTCCTGTGCAACCACAAATACCTGAGGCAATTGCTCTGCATTATATTGATACGCTAGATGCAAAGCTTCAGGCTGTTGAGGATGCGTTAGATTCGACACCTGATTCCGAAGAATGGACGCAGCCACTAAGAATCATTGAGAACAAACCCATTTACCGAATGAGAAAATAAAGCTCTGTAACTTTGAATTGTAGTTTACAAAAGAGGGAATGATTTGATAATATTAGAGCAAATTCAAACGCGATGACGAGAAGAGTAAGGGAAAATGTACTTGCACAGAGAGCTCCGGAAGCTGAAAAGGAGTCAAGAGCTTTTCCAAGAAACAAGCCTCTGAGCAGCATGTCGGAACCGTATTAGGGGATGGCATGACGGGAGCTCCCGTTACAGAGCTAGAGTATAAGCATTGCATGTAATGCCGTACTTGAAGAGGTTAATATGGCGACATATTAATGAAGCTGGGGTGGCACCACGAAATTTCGTCCCCAAGACATTAGGTCTTGGAGGTGAAATTTTTTTTTGTTTTTCCACATCCAGTTCATTAGGAGGAGTCGACATGTTAAAAGATAAGGAACACCAAACTGATAATTTTATGTTTAGATGGATTAAGGATGAGCTTGGACAGAATCCTTTTGGCAGGAATATGTGCACGCGCTTTCCACCCGAGCCTAATGGTTACCTTCACATTGGGAGCGCCTATGCCATACACACTAACTATTCGGTGGCTCAAAAATTTAATGGGACATTTCATTTGCGTTTTGATGATACCAATCCCCTTAAAGAGGACCTTGAGTACGTTAACGCGATCGTTGAGGACATAAAGTGGCTAGGCTACGATCCGGGTAAACATATCTACTTTGGATCGGACTACTCACACGAAATCTATCATGCCGCGGTTAAATTGATCAAGAAGGGGAAGGCCTACGTCTGTGATTTGGCACCGAACGAAGTGACAGAGTATCGAGGAACTTTAACTGAGCCAGGTAAAAATAGCCCCTATAGAAACCGTTCAGTCGAGGAAAATCTGGAGCTGTTCGAAAAAATGAAAAACGGAGAATTCCCGGCTGCTTCTAAGGTTGTTCGCGCCAAAATTGATATGGCTTCGCCTAATATAAATATGCGAGATCCGATTATTTATCGAATTATCTTCGCTGAGCATTACAGGACAGGAAATGAATGGTGCATCTATCCGATGTACGATTTTGCTCATCCGATCCAAGATGCAATGGAAGGGATCACCTACTCCTTATGCTCAGTTGAATTTAAAGATCATCGTCCCTTGTACGAATGGGTATTAAGAGAGCTTGACATCCCTGATCCTCCGCGGCAAAGGGAGTTTGGGCGGCTAAATTTAACAGGCGTTGTCACAAGTAAACGTTTTTTAAGACAAATGGTTGAAGGTGGTTACGTTGACGGGTGGGATGATCCAAGGCTTCCAACAATACAAGGGCTTAGAAGAAGAGGCTTTACACCGGAAAGCATCCGTAGTTTCATCGAGACAAATGGTGGAATTCGAACAGAAAGCATGGTGGACATATCCCTCTTAGATCATTGCCTCAGACAGGATTTAAAAGAAAAATCGGTTAGCGTAATGGCGGTATTGCACCCTCTGAAAGTCGTCATTACAAACTATCCTGAAGATGACGTGGAGATGCTAACGATTGATAATAATAGCGAAAACGAGGAACTGGGGAAGAGAGAGGTTCCTTTTTCCAGAACGATCTATATTGAGCGTAATGATTTTTTGGAGCAGCCGCCTAAGGGTTTTCACAGGCTAAGTCCTAATGCAGAGGTTAGGCTGAAGGGAGCTTATTTCATCAAGTGTGAAGAAGTGATCAAGGATCGTGAAACAGGAGAAATCACGGAACTTCGCTGCACCTATGACCCGCTTACGAAGAGTGGCACTGGGTTTACAGGACGAAAGGTGAAAGGGACGATTCATTGGGTTTCGGCGGACCAGGCAGTAAAGATGGATGTTAATCTTTATGAAAAAATGCTGCTTGATGAAGAAACTTCGACGGAAGGTGGCAAAGAGTGGACAGAAAAGATAAATCCTAACTCATTGGTTACCATACGGGACGCACTTATTGAGCCTTCCATTAAAGATTTCCCTCTGGAAATGAAATTCCAATTTATCAGACATGGCTACTTTTGCCTTGATCGTAAGTATAGAACTAACGATCAGCTGATGTTTAACCGAATTGTTCCGCTAAAGGATAGTTGGGGCAAAAAATAATGCGCTACTTGTCGCACATAGAAATATATGGTTATAAGCAGGAGATTTCACCATCAGGAGATAGTCGCTCTATGTCATGACGGCAGCCGACGGCAGGCTGCCGTTTTTCAACATACTGGGAAGATCACCAACAAAAAGTAATCCTTACACTGACGGAGTTTCAGTAAATTATTAATAGAGGAAGTCGTGCGTGATGACATCGGTATAGGTGATTCGTAATCGCAGCTGTTAATTCATGAATCTTCACTCCCAATACCAATACTCATCCCATATTACGCCCAATGATAGGATTGAAATGGTCTACTAATGTAACATTTTTTATCAAGGCTTCGTCAGAAGGATAAGGAACCATTGCTGTAATGAAGTAATTAGGGCTTCGAGCAAAAAAGGACCTCCGATATAAGAAGAATTACAGGAAAAACAATACTTGATCGTGGGAGTTGATCATGATGACAATTAGGAAAAGAGCTCTCCATCTAACCATGCTTTGTGCAATACTGCTAATAACAGCTTGTGGGGGAGGAGATACGAACAATAAGCAGGGGACAGGTGATAACCCACCTATTCAGGATGACATTCATTCAGTGAAAGCGATTGACAGGGGAGAAATTATTCAAACCAGTAATGATAGCTTGCTCATTACAACCTTCGTAGACAAGGGAGCCGATTCTTATGTAGATGCTATCTCGTTTCGAATTAATGATCAGACTGAGCTACTGAGTAAGAACGAAGAAGTGGTGACCCTTGACCAACTGACTGTTGGTGCACAGGTGGAAGCATGGCATACTGGAGTAGTAGCGGAATCATATCCTGCTCAAGCTACTACAGTGAAAATTGTGTTGCTTGATGATGAGAATTCAGTGGATACTACGATTAATCGGGCAGATGCCATTCGAATTGCACTTAACGCGCAAACAGAGGTGAATGGTCCTTGGGCAGTTAAGCAAGCGAAGCTAGATGAAGGCAATGCGTTCTGGCTGGTGGAGATCGTAAATTTTCAATATATGGATCAACCGGTAACTGTACGCATCGATTCTAAATCAGGCGAAATCGTTCCGATTGTTGCAGCGGAGAATGATGCATTCCGTTTATATAGCCCTCAAGCTCAGGAAGAATTAGGTCCTACGTTTACTGTTGAAGGAGAAGCCCGTGTTTTCGAAGCAGCGTTCAGTTGGGTGTTGGAGGACGGTCACAACATACTAGCTGAAGGTCATGAAATGACTGATGCGGGTGCACCTGAATGGGGAAGATTTAAGTTTGATGTAAGTTTCGAGCATGCAACTCAGCCCCATATGATGTTAATACTGTATGTAAGCAGCGCCAAAGACGGCAGCTCGGAGCATCAGCTCATTATTCCGCTGAAGGTTCCGGAGACCTTAATTAAATACTCTGCTGATCAGTAAGACCCGCCAATACCTACCTATGTTTACCTATTGGCACCAACGATACGAATAAGCTCGCAAAAGAAAAGTCGCCGCTGGCGGCTTTTCTTTAATTTACACTAATCGAATAATGATTCATCATCGACCCCGTACATGACTAAATTAACACGTCTCATATCCTTAGTCCATCTTCAATCCCTATAGTGTTGGATTCTTAACTACCTAACGCCCATATCTTTTTGTATGTTTTTGTTTACAAATTACAATACATATAATTTCTGGGGTTGTTTTCCATCATCCCTTGTAGTAAATTTTGATTATTTATTGGGTAGAGCTTTTTCAAAATGCTGAATAAATACTCTTAACGATACGAGGGGGAAGGAACGATCTTGAAGAGGCTACGCCATACATTCCAGCATATTAAAGTCAATATCGCCAACAACTTATTTATGTTCAAATTAGCATGGAGTATACATCCGCAGAGAGTGGTGGCTGAGTTTGCAGTCCAAGCCGGTAGACAGCTTGCTAATGTTTTTTTTACCGTGTATTTTATGAAGTACATAATCGAGTCCATATCAATCGGAAGAGATTTTCAACAAATTGTCTATTTCATATTGCTGACATTGGGTTTGCTTTTCGCATTAGTCTTGCTGGACAACTGGTATGATTATCGCTTCAAACCTATAAGCGATCTCAAGTTATATGAGAAGCTTTATCTCATTCTCTTTCGCAAGGCTGCTTCCGTAGAATTGAAGTGCTTTGAAGATCATGAGTTTTATAATAAATATACCAAAGCCATCCAAGAAGCGGATATACGAGTAAGCGCTGTTCTTGCCAATCTCTCTAGGATTATATTCGTCTCGCTTGCAACGATAAGTATATTTGCCGTCATGTACGCCATAGATCCTTGGGTGGTATGGTTTGCTTTATTGCCGATTATCGGTAATTTTTATTTTGGAAAAAAGCTGAATCGACTTCAGTTCCAGCAAAATGATGAGCGGATACCCTACCAAAGAAAAATGGACTATGTAAACCGTGTCATTTATTTATCTCACTTTGCCAAGGAAATTCGATTGTCCCGCATCTTTTCAGTACTGAGAAACACTTACATTGAAGGGTATGACGGTGTCATTTCTGTCATTCATAAGTATCGAGTAAAGGCGGGAGTCATTTCCTTTCTAAAAATATTTACTACCTTCACGCTCATTTTCCAAGGGGTGTTGCTGTACGGTGCTTATCTAGCAATTGTTAAGCAATCGATTTCTATCAGTTCCTTTATCGTTCTTGGAAGCGCAATGGTTGGTGGCGCCTGGTCGCTCATCCGGCTGTCTGACAGTTTTGTAGAGATCAACAAGAACGGCATTTACATTGAAAATTTAAAAACTTTTTTAAGCTATGTTTCTGAAATTCAGGAGGATGACGATCCAGTCAAACCCATTGCGCCACCGATACAGCAATTAGCAATTCGGAAGCTTCAATTTACGTATGATGGAGCAGATAGACCCTCTATTCGCCATATTACGATGGAAGTGAATAAGAATGAGAAAATTGCTCTTGTTGGCCACAATGGAGCAGGTAAATCAACGTTAATCAAGCTCATGATGCGATTGTACGATCCTACTGAGGGAGAAATACTGTTAAATGGCCGCAATATAAAAGAGTTCGACCTCATGTCCTATCGCTCATTGTATGGGACCGTATTTCAGGATTTTAAGATTTTTTCGATGACAATTGCAGAGAACGTGCTTATGCGCGATGTGGAAACTGAAGCAGACCGCCAGCTCGTCATAAATGCGCTCAAGAAAAGCAAAGTATACGATAAGGTAGCCACTTTGCCGGAGGGAATAGATACGATGCTTACGAAGGAATTCGATGAACAAGGAGTGGTTTTATCAGGCGGCGAGTTTCAAAAGATTGCGATCGCGCGCATTTTTGCGCAACAGGCTGAACTACTCATTCTTGATGAGCCTACAAGCGCACTCGACCCAATTGCGGAATATGAAATCTTTGAAAGTATGATGGAAGCCTGCAAGGATAAAGCCGTTGTCATTATTTCTCACCGCATGTCGTCCGCTATGCTGGCAGACCGCATTTATTACATGGAGGATGGCGAAATTCAAGAGTCTGGTTCACACATGGAATTGATGCAGCTGCAAGGAAAATATGCGGAGCTATTCTTAAAGCAAGCAGAAAAGTATGTTGATCAAGAAGAGTTGGCTGGGGTGGTGAATCTGCATGAAGCCTAATAAGCATAGCTTTAGTCGGGTTCTTCAAAATAATTGGTTTGTTTTGAAATACGGGCTGCGCTATTCACGAAAATATATCATCTTTACATGCTTGTATGCATGCTTGCAGGAAATCGAAATTTTTATCGAGCATGTCATTTTGATTAAGTTTGTGTTCGACAGCGTTCAATATGGAACTTCTTTTTCTACGGTTGCCTTCTATATCGGACTAACCATTTTGTTTATCGCAATCTGCTTTGTACTAGACAGTATTTACTACCAGAGCGTTGAACCTAAAGGAAAAGAATTGCTGTATCAAAAGATAAGGATGGATCTTTACGGAAAAGCGATTAGTACCGATTTGGCGAATTATGATGATCCCGTTTACTATAATGATTATGTCTGGAGCGCCAATGATGCTCATAATCGAATAGATGCTACAATAAACAACATCAGAACAATTTGCAAATCCGTTACGGTTATCATAACCTCTATAAGCTTTTTCTTGTTCGTTGACAAGGTCGGTTTACTGTTTGTGCTCGTGTCCTTCATTTTAACCCTAATTGTCAGCATGATCACCAATAAAATCGGGTACAAAATGAGGATGGAGCTAAACGAAAAGGATCGCAAACGAATCTATTTTAAGCGGTTATTTTACTTAGCTGATTATGCAAAGGAATTAAGACTTTATTCCATCAAGGAGAGATTTTTTAGAAATTTCTCAGATACACATAAAGAGATGCACGGAATCGTGCAAAAGCATTCGAAAAAGCAGTTCTGGTTAAACTTTTCCTCTGAGTATTTTTTTAATGAGTTGATTTTGAGCGGCTTGTACGTCGTCTATGTTGTGTTTATGACGTTAGTGAAAGGAACGTTAAGTTTTGGAAGCGCGGTTACGCTGCTCAATTCTTCCTGGCGTTTAAAGGGCAATTTGCAATACATGACGACGCTAATTAGCCAGATGCAAGAAAATAGCTTGTATATTGAGAAGTTAAGAAGCTTCCTGGATCAAAAGAACCGTCTAATAGAAGCTGAAGATCCTATGCCTGTGCCAAACAAGTTTGTTGGATTAACGCTAAGAGATTTATCATTCCAATATGGTCAATCTGGGCCGCCAATCCTCCAAAACGTTAATTTAAGCATCAAGCCTGGAGAAAAGATTGCAATCGTTGGCTATAATGGTGCGGGAAAAACGACATTGACAAAGCTGATCATGCGTCTATATGATGCAAGCTCGGGAGAAATTCTTTTAAATGGGATACCCATCGATCAATTGAAGCTGGATGATTATCGAATGAAGATTAGCTCCGTGTTTCAGGATCATCAGTTGTTCGCTGCTACGCTTTCTCAAAACGTTGTCATGAACCATGCTGCATCAGGCGATACCTATCTGATAAGAGAAGCGCTAGAGAAAAGTGGTTTTGGCAATAAGCTACAATCTTTGCGACTAGGGACTGAGACTTCCGTTACTAAGGAATTTGACGATGCCGGGATCGAGTTATCTGGTGGAGAGGCTCAGAAGGTGGCAATCGCAAGAGTATTCGCTAAGCCGACTCTCCTAATTATATTAGACGAGCCTTCCAGTGCATTAGACCCTATGAGTGAATACCATTTGAATCAAGTCATGCTAGAGAAGGCAGAAGATAGACCAATCATTTTCATTTCCCATCGCTTATCGACGACCAGAATGGCGGATCGCATTCTCATGATGGAAAATGGTCAAATCATTGAGCAAGGCTCACACGAAGAGCTTATGAACATCGACGGGAAATACGCTCAAATGTTTAACCTTCAGGCGTCCAGATATCGCGTGGTCGTTGGAACTTCTTAACGGATGATGTGTTGAAGCAGGAGGTAGCGGCTGAATAGTACCTGGCTTACCTATAAAATCCTACTGGAATTTCAACCATTAAATGCAATATCTTCATTACTCATGTACTCCGAGAAACTTAGTTCAATAATAAACATTGATGAGCAGGTGCTTCGGTATCCTGCTCATTTTATTAGACTAAAATGCAGGATAGCTCAATAATTTCGAGAATACTCTACAATATGAAGTGATTACGAAATTTGTAAAAAAAACGTTATGTGAAAGATGGAAGCTATTCATGGGGGAATGAAATGAATAAAAATCAAAGTTTTCAAGTATTCATAGTTTCAATAGTACCTACTGTTATTGCTATTTATTTAATGATTTATTATTTTCCTATGACAGGATTAGGTCGTATTCTAGCGTTCCTATGACATTGGTAATTAATTCCATAATTATTTTGATTTTTATTTATGGTATGAATCTTAGGCTTAAGAACATGAAGAGAAATTTTACAATAAATATATTGATATGGTTGTTATTTATAGTAATAACGCTAGTAGTGGCTATATCAATGCATCCACAAGAAGCAGGACCAAGTACATGGAGTATGATATTTGAAAAATTTATAGATAAGTAATTCAAAGTTAATTGCATAATATTTAGATAATGATAGATTTATTTATAAGTTATTTGAATCAATTTCATAATGCACTTATCTAAACAAAGTCAGACTAACAGAATTTATTAATTCCTGTTTTTTGAAGCTTAAGCTGCTTGATGTTTTAATCTTTTATTGATGCGGTCTA
>Ga0180216_1000391_pt1 | contig 48035 bp, 45 predicted proteins | sample eDN3rd37CBELigMG_FD_128879 | JGI IMG/M metagenome (GOLD analysis project Ga0180216, IMG submission 128879) | Enriched Miracle-Growth compost microbial communities from Emeryville, California, USA - eDNA 3rd pass 37_C BE-Lig MG (version 2)... ...
CGTGTGGTGGAGCGAGCACGGCGGTCCGGCGCGCGATTACTTCCGCGTCGAGGACAAAAACGGCCTGCGCTTCTGGCTGTTCCGCGCCGGCCTTTATCGCGAGTTGATGCCGGGCATGCCGGCGCCGGCTTGGTACGTGCACGGCACGTGCGCGTAACGTCTTCTTCGTCATTCCGGGGCGCGGGCGCAGCCCGCGAACCCGGAATCCAGAAGAAGGCACATACCTTTCTGCTGGATTCCGGGTCCGGCGCTTCGCGCCGTCCCGGAATGACGAGAGTAAGTTCATGCGTTATCTCGAATTCGCCGTCGCCTCGAACTTCTCCTTCCTGCGGGGCGCCTCGCATCCGGAAGAGCTGATGATGCAAGCGGCGCATGCCGGGCTCACGGGGCTCGGCCTGTGCGACCGCAACACCGTGGCCGGCGTCGTGCGCGCGCATCTGGCCAAGCGCGAACATCGCCTGCCCTTGCGCTATCACCCCGGCGCGCGGCTCGTCTTTGCCGACGGCACGCCCGACATCCTCGCTTATCCGAAGAACCGCGCCGGGTGGGGACGGCTCACCCGGCTGCTCACGATCGGCAATCTGCGCGGCAAGAAGGGCGAATGCATCCTGACGCGCGACGATCTGATCGCGCATGCCTTTGGGCTCGAGCTTGTGGTGATGGCGAGTTCAAGCGCGCCCATTCCTGCGTCATTCCGGGGCGCGAGCGCAGCGAGCGAATCCGAACTCCATACGCCACAGCACAAGGATGATGGATTCCGGGTTCGCGGCCAAGCGGCCGCGCTCCGGAATGACATCGCGGTGCTGCGCGCCGCGGCGCCCGGGCGCGTGCGGCTTGCCGCCGCCATGCTCTACCGCGGCCGCGACCGGGCGTACCTTGCTCATCTCAAGGACCTCGCCCGCGCGGCTCAAGTGCCGCTGATCGCGATCAACGACGTGCACTTCCATCATCCCGAGCGGCGCAGGCTCGCCGACGTGCTCACCTGCATCCGCGAGAAGGTGACCATCGACCGCGCCGGCCGCAAACTGACCGCCAACGCCGAACGCTTCTTGAAGCCGCCGGCGGAAATGGCACGGCTGTTCCGCGACGCGCCGGAAGCCATCGAGGAAACGCTGGCGCTGAGCGAAGCGCTCGAATTCTCACTCGACGATCTGAAATACGAATATCCCGACGAGCGCATGGACGGCTTCGCCACGCCGCAGGAGGCGCTCGAGCATCATACGTGGGAAGGCGCGGCCAAACGTTATCCGGACGGCATCGACGACGCGGTCCGCCGGACCCTTGCGCACGAATTCGCGCTGATCGCCCAGCGCAACTATGCGCCCTACTTCCTCACCGTCTATGAGATCGTCCGCTACGCGCGCGCGCAAGGCATCCTTTGCCAGGGCCGCGGCTCGGCCGCCAACTCGACGGTCTGCTATTGCCTTGGCATCACCGAGGTCGATCCGGTGCGCGGCGGCCTCCTGTTCGAGCGCTTCATCTCCACCGAACGCGACGAGCCGCCCGATATCGACGTCGATTTCGAGCACGAGCGGCGCGAAGAGGTCATCCAGCACATCTACGAGAAATACGGCCGCGACCACGCGGGCATCGCCGCCACCGTCATCTCCTATCGCGGCCGCTCGGCGATCCGCGAAGTCGGCAAGGCCTTCGGCCTGAGCGAGGACATGATCGGCGCGCTGTCGTCGTCGATCTGGGGTGGCGGCGGCGGCGCCGTATCGCAGGATTCCGTCCAGCGCACGGGCCTCGATCCGAGCAGCCCGCGCATGCGCCAGATCCTCGATCTCGCCCGCGAGATCAACGGCTTTCCGCGACATCTGTCGCAGCATGTCGGCGGCTTCGTCATCACCCGCAGCCGGCTCGATGAGGTCATGCCCATCGGCAACGCCGCGATGGAAGACCGCACCTTCGTCGAATGGGACAAGGATGATCTCGACGCACTCGGCATCCTCAAGATCGACGTTCTCGGCCTCGGCATGCTCTCGTGCCTGCGCAAGGCGCTCGATCTCGTTGAGAAGCATTATCCGGATGCTTTTCCCCTCCCCACCGTTCGCAAGGGGTCGCGGGGGGAGGGAAAAGCCGTGCCGCGCTTCGACCTCTCCTCCATCCCGCCCGAGGACCCCACCGTCTATCGCATGCTCTGCCGCGCCGACTCGCTTGGCGTCTTCCAGGTGGAAAGCCGCGCGCAGATGACCATGCTGCCGCGGCTGCGGCCGCAGACCTTCTACGATCTCGTCGTCGAGGTCGCGATCGTCCGCCCCGGCCCGATCCAGGGCAACATGGTCCACCCCTATTTGTTGCGGCGGCAAAAGCGCGAACCGATCTCCTACCCCTCCAAGGAGCTTGAAGCCGTCTTGTCCAAGACCCTGGGCGTGCCGCTGTTCCAGGAGCAGGCGATGAAGATCGCCATCGTCGCCGGCGGCTTCACGCCCGGCGAAGCCGACAAACTCCGCCGCGCCATGGCCACCTTCAAGCGCACCGGCACCATCGGCACTTTCCGCGACAAGATGGTCAACGGCATGCTGGCCAGAGGCTATGCACGCGACTTCGCCGAGCGCTGCTTCGGACAGATCGAGGGCTTCGGCGAATACGGCTTTCCGGAAAGCCACGCGGCGAGCTTCGCCATCCTGGTTTATGCCTCGGCCTGGCTGAAGTGCCACTATCCGGACGTGTTCGCGGCGGCGCTGCTCAACGCCCAGCCCATGGGCTTTTACGCGCCGTCGCAGATCGTGCGCGATGCGCGCGAGCACGGCATCGAGGTGCGCCCGCCCGACGTGAACCATTCGGCATGGGACACGACGCTGGAGCCGGCGCCGCTCGGCCCTCTGCACGCCATGCACCGCGACATGCAAGGCGATATCCGCACCAGGCACGCCATGCGTTTGGGGCTGCGCGAGATCAAAGGCATGAGCGAGGACGATGCAAGGTTGATTGTCGAGAAGCGTGTTTCTCCTCTCCCCCCGCGTCTTCTTTCTTCACTTCCCCCTAGAGGGGGGAGGTCGGCTGCCGAAGGCAGCCGGGAGGGGGGCAATGGCGACGTCGAAAAAGAAAATACCCCCCTCCCCAACCCTTCCCCTTTCACGGGGAGGGAGAATGCTGCGGCAAGGGGCGAGCTCGAAACTCGCTACGACTCCATACGCGACCTGTGGCTGCGCACCGGCCTGCCGACGCGCGTCTTGGAGCGCCTCGCCGACGCCGATGCCTTCGGCTCGCTCGGCCTCACGCGGCGCGACGCGCTGTGGGCCGCCAAGGCGCTCGGCCGCGTCGGCGATCGTGACGACGATCTGCCGTTGTTTGTCAGCACGTCGCAACGCCCTGTCACCGGATCGCCCGCTTTCGCGGGCGATGACAGGCTGAGCGAGCCCGACGTTGCCCTGCCCGCGATGCCGATCGGCGAAGAGGTCGTGAACGACTACCGCTTCCTGCGGCTGTCGCTGCGCGCGCATCCGGCGCAGTTCCTGCGCGAGGATCTCGCCAAGCGCGGCATCCTGCGCAACGACGCGCTGCGCACCACCGCCTCCGGCACGCGGGTCACGATCTCCGGCCTGGTCACCTGCCGGCAGCGGCCGGGCTCCGCCAATGGCGTCGTGTTCATGACCATCGAAGACGAAAGCGCGGTCGCCAATGCAATCGTCTGGCCGAAGGTCTTCGAGCGCGTGCGCCCCATTGTGCTGGGCGCGCGCTATGTGGCGATCCGCGGCCGCGTGCAGTCGGAATCGGGCGTCATCCATGTGGTCGCCGAGGAGCTCGAGGATCTCACGCCCTGGCTGACGCGCCTGTCCGAATTCGGCGCCGAGATCGACGGGCTCGCCCGCTGCGATGAAGTGCGGCGGCCCGTCGAAGAGATGCGCGAAGCGCGCGCCACCGGCGGACGCGAGAGCCGGCTGGAGCGCCTGCTCCGCGAGATGCCGGAACTCGCCGCCGATCTCGGCGTGCATGCGCGCGGCTCCGCGCACACGCCGGCGCGCAAAGCCCGATGAACTACATCGGCGGGGGGACGTCGCGTCCGACGACGATCCGCGCCGCGGCCCAGTTGCCGTCGGCCTGATGCGTCGCGCCGGGGATCACAACCTGCGCGCCCGGCTTGAGGTCGGCATTGCTGCCTGCCACGAGAGAGACCACCGTGGTTTCCGGCGTCACATCGACCGTCTTTTCACCGTCGCCGTACTTCAACGTCAGCGTCGTGCCGCTCGCTTTGGCGACGTTGCCGCCCACGGTGCTCGGCCCCGCGGCCGCGCCATTACCCATCGCGCTGACCGTGCCGTTGGTCATGGTGCTTTTGGGCCGATAATCGTACGCGCGATCGCCCTCGCCCGTGCCCCGCATCGAACTCGGGAAGATATGCACTTCCGCCGCCTTCCAGGCGCCGCCCTCCGCCGGCACGGCCGTGGCACCGACGAAATCGCCCGCCTTGATGTCCGACAGCGAGGCCTTCACCACCGCGCTGACCTTTGCATCGATGAGCTTGACCTTCAGCGTCTCGCCACTACGCGATTTCACGGTCAGGAGCGGACCGTCCACCTGCTCGATCGTGCCGCGCACGATCGCAGGCTTCACCTGCGCCGAGACCGGCACAAGCGCGAACGCAACAAGCAAGCCGGCGGCTATCGGCAAAGAGCGCATCATAAGATGTTCCTTTCAGCAACGTAGACATCGCCCCACTGGCGCCGCTTGGGACGTTCCCTGTCGCAGCGCCGCGGTGACATATAGCTACATCGCCGGGGCAACGCCGCGCCCGACCTATAACGTTTTCGCGAGCACCGAGCCGTCCGGATGCTTGTCGGCCGCCGTGACGACGACCGCCGCATCCGCTTCAGTTCGCTTTGGTCGCCGGGCCACGGCCGTGTTCGCCGTGTCAGGCGACCCGGCAATCGTCTTCTCGCGACATTTGACGGTGAGCGAGGCGACGCCGAGAGAACCCCTGCCGCGGTTACTTATTCCTTGGCGGTTTGGCGGGCTTTGCCTTCACTTTTTCTTGTTCGGCGGACGCCTGCTTCTCTTGCTCTTTTTCGCGCAGATCGGCCTCGACCAAGGCCCTGAGCTCCGCCGTGACTTCCGGCTTCACGCCGAACCACAGCTCGAAGCCGCGCACCGCCTGGTGCAGCAACATGCCGAGGCCGTCGGCCGTGCGCAGCCCCCGCTCGCGCGCCGTCGCCAGCAGCTTGGTCACCAGCGGGCTATAAACGATGTCGGTTACGACCATCGAGGCCGGACACCGCAAGTTGATCTCGAGCGGCGGCTGGCCGACCATGCCGAGCGTCGTCGTATTCACGAGCAGGCCGGCGCTGCCGAGCAGGCCCGTGAGTTCTTCCCACGCCGCCGGCTTCACGCGCGCGCCGAACTGCTTCTGCAATATCTTGGCCCGCTCGACGTTGCGGTTGACGACATAGACGCGCTGCACATCGCGCGCCAGCAGCGCGAACACCACGGCGCGGGCGCCGCCACCGGCGCCCAGCACCACGGCATTCTCGAGGCCGCGGTCCCAGCCCGGCGTCGCGCTGTCGAGATTGGCGAGAAAGCCTTCGACATCGGTGTTGGTCGAGCGCAGCGTGGTGTCGGCGTACCAGAGCGTGTTCGCCGCGCCGACCGCGCGCGCCCGCTCGTCCGGCTGCGACAGCGCGAGCGCGGCCTCCTTGTGCGGTACCGTGACATTGGCGCCGACATAGCCGTGGTCGCGCAGGTTCTTGACGAAATCGGGAAACGCCTCGGGCGCGACTTCCTCGCGCCGGTACTCGGCATCGAGGCCGTACTGCTTGATCCAGTAATTGTGGATCAGTGGCGAGCGCGAATGCGCGACCGGCCAGCCGATGATGCACGCGGCCTTCGTCATTGTTCGGCGACAACCTCGTTACGCAGAATTCCGATTTCCGCACACTCGACTTCGACCGTGTCGCCCGGCTTGAGCCACACGGGCGGATCGCTCTTGGCGAGCTTCACGGGTGTGCCGGACACGATGATATCGCCCGGCTTCAGCGTCATGAACGTGGAGATGTAGGCGATCAGCTCGGCGAACGATTTGATCATGTTGCCGGTGTTGTCGTCCTGCGTGACCTCGCCGTTCACCCGCACCGTCAGATGCAGCGGCTTGGTGAGGTCGACTTCGTCGCTGGTGACGATCCAGGGGCCGATGCTGCCGGTCGCGTCCCAGTTCTTGCCCTGCGTCACGTTGAACTTGCCGTGGCGAATCCAGTCGCGGATCGTGCCCTCGTTGCACAAGGTGACGCCGAAGATATGGTCGATGGCGTTCTCGGGCGCGATCCGCCGTCCCGCTTTGCCGATGACGAGCGCGATCTCGCCTTCGTAATCGAGCTGCTCCGATTCGAGCGGCCGCACGATCGGCTGGCGATGCCCGACCAGCGAATTCGGCGCGCGGTAGAACATGCTCGGATACTGCGGGACCTCCTGGTCGCCGTAGTCGGCATTGCGGTTGAGATAGTTGATGCCGATGCAGAGGATCTTCTCCGGCGCGAGCAGCGGCGGCAGCAATTCCACCTCGGTCAGCCGGTAGTCGGCGCGCACGCCCTCGGCCGCGGCGCGGGCCTTCTCCAGCGCGCCGTCGCGCAGGAGGTCGAGCGCGGTCTCATAGCGCGGCCCGAGCCTCAGCTTGAGGTCGACCACACCTTCGCCGACGACGGCGCCATAGCTCTCGCGCCCCCTCACCCTGTAGCTTGCCAGTTTCATCGGCTGTCCAGACTTTGACCGGCCACGGGCCGCTTGGAGAAGGTTACGGTTCGGCGATATGCTTAGCAGACCTGCGGCAGCGATCTAGTCCGCAGCCCGGGAGCCGTCAACGCCGGAGGGCGCATGCCGCATATCATCGCCGAGTATTCGGCCAATCTGGAAGACTCGCTCGATATCCAGGGCCTTGTGGATGATTTGCACCAGGCGGCGATCGTCAGCCAGGTGGCGGAACTCGCCGGCATTCGCAGCCGGGCCGAGCGGCGCACCCATTTTCGCGTCGCCGACGGCCACCCGGACAACGGATTCGTTCACATCGTCGCGCGCCTGCGCGTGGGGCGCAGTGACGAGCAGCGCCAGCGGCTCGGGCAACTGCTGTTCGAGGCCGCCGACAAACGGCTCACCGCCGCCTATAACAAGCATCCCATCGGCCTGACCGTCGAAATCCACCAGATCGACCACCTGACATTCCGCCGCAATACATTACGCGAGCGCGCAGAGAGTGTCGCTTGAGGCACCATGAAGTCCATTTTCATCGATTGTAACGACCAGCTCGCGCCGGTCTGGTCCAAGGTCATCCGCCCCGACGATCCGCCCATCACCGTCCACCACACCGAGCGCGTGGGGGACGAACTGCCGCGCGTGATCGGCGACCACGAGATCGCGCTCGACGATCACTCCTACATGCCGACGGCGCTGGTGGCGCAATGCCCGCGCCTCAAGCACATCGTCTTCCTCGGCACCGGCGCCGCGAGCTACATGGACATCGCCGAACTCAACGCGCGCGGGATCGCCGTGCACACGATCAAAGGCTACGGCGACACGGCGGTGGCCGAGCACACCATCGCGCTGATGTTCGCCGCGGCCCGCGACGTCGCGCGGATGGACCGTGACGTGCGCGCGGGCCGATGGACGCCGATGGAAGGCATGCAGCTTCTCGGCAAGACGCTCGGCGTCATCGGGCTTGGCGGCATCGGCGGCGAGGTCGTGCGCATGGCCAAGGGTCTCGGCATGGAGGTGATCGCCTATAACCGGACACCGCGCGCCGAGGCGCCCTGTCCGCTGGTCGATCTCGATACGCTGCTCGCTCGCTCCGATGTCGTGTCGCTCAATCTCGTGCTCAACGACGAGACACGCGGTTTCCTCTCGCGCGAACGCATCGCGCGCATGAAGCCCGGCGCGCTGCTCGTGAACACCGCGCGCGGCGCGCTGGTCGACGAGCAGGCGCTGATCGATGCGCTCGAGAGCGGACACATCCGACACGCCGGCCTCGACGTTTTCCACAACGAGCCGCTCAAGCCGGACCATCCTCTGGCGCAGCTACCCAATGTCACGCTGACGGCGCACGCCGCCTTCCGCACCGCCGAGGCATCGATGACGCTGCTGCGGCGCGCTATCGATATCGTGAAAAGGCTGACTTAGTTCCGGCGCGCCAGCCGAGCGTCACATACTTCCGCGCGCTCGAGAGGCGCATTGCCACCTCTCTCTTTCCCCGTCACAATGACGCAAACAAAAGCGGGGGAAACAGGTGAAGCCGGCGCCGTTCGCCTATCATAAGGCGCGCACGCTCGAGGATGCGGTGGCCCAACTGGCTGCCCACAAGGACGCGCGTCTCTTGGCCGGTGGGCAGAGCCTCATCGCCACGCTCAACATGCGGCTGTCGGCGCCGACGCTGCTCGTCGACATCAACGGCATTGGCGGGCTCGATCGCATCGAGCTCACAGGCGACGTGCTCGAAATCGGCGCGCTCGTCCGCCACACCCAGGCCGAACGCTCCGGCCTCATCGCCACGCACGCGCCTTTGATCGCTCGCGCGATGCCCCACATCGCCCATCCCGCCATCCGCAATCGCGGCACGCTCGGCGGCTCCGTTGCATTCGCGGATCCGGCGGCGGAGCTTCCGGCCTGTCTGCTGGCGCTCGGCGGCGAGGTGGTGGCGAGCGGCCCGAAAGGCGTCCGCGCCATCAAGGCCGACGATTTCTTCAAAGGTCTGTTCGAGACGGCGCTGGCCCCGGATGAGATTCTGACGGCGCTGCGCCTTCCGGCAGCAAAGCCCGACACCCGCGTCGGCTTTGCGGAGCTGGCGCGCCGGCACGGCGATTACGCCATCGTCGGGCTGGCCGCGACCGCGCGCGCCGCCGGCGACAAGCTCACCGATGTGCGGCTGGCCTATTTCGGCGTCGGCGACACACCCTTGCGCGCCCGCAAGGCCGAAGCCGCGCTGATGCAAGGCAGCATCGATGACGCGGTCGCCGCGCTCGACCTCGCGCCGCACGACGATGTGCAGGCGACCGCCGCGACCAAGAAGCATCTCGCCGGCGTGCTGCTGCGGCGCGTGGCAAAGCAGTTGATGGAGCCGGTTCGTGCCTAAACACAGCGTGGACATCTGCCTCACCGTCAACGGCGAGAGCGTCGCCGAACGCGTCGACGCCCGCACGACGTTGGTCGACTTCCTGCGCGAGACCTTGGGCCTGACCGGCAGTCACATCGGCTGCGAACACGGCGTCTGCGGCGCCTGCACCGTGCGCATGAACGGCGAGATCGTGCGCGGCTGCCTGACGCTCGCCGTGCAATGCGACGGCGCGCGCGTCGAAACCATCGAAGGCCTGTCGGACTCCGGCGAAGTCGCCGACCTTCAGCGCGCCTTCGAAGAGCGCAACGCCTTGCAATGCGGCTTCTGCACGCCGGGCATGGTGGCGACCGCACAGGACCTGCTCGCGCGCGGCGGCGTGCCGAGCCGCGAGGAAATCCGCGAGCACATCTCCGGCAACTACTGCCGCTGCACCGGCTATCACGCCATCGTCGACGCCGTGGAGGCGGTGGCCAGGCAACGCGCGGGAGCCAAGGGATGACGCCATCCCGGCAAATACCACTCGATGACGATGGCGGGTGGCGTCTGCGCCGCGGCTTGCGCGGAGACGACCGAGAGATCAATTCCGCGCGTTCCCAAAAGCTCCGTTCGTCGCCGCGCAAGCGGGGACCCAGTTCTTTACTGCAGCATATCCGCGATGCCGCGCCACTGCGGCTTGGACTTCTTGATCAGCTCGAGCTTCCAGACACGATTCCATTTCTTGATCTGTCGCTCGCGAATGAAGGCGCTTGCGCGTGTCTCACGCAGTTCGAACCAGACAAGTGTCTGGATGCCGTAGGCTCTCGTGAATTCCGGCACAGCATCGGCATGGTGCTGTTCAACCCGGCGCGAAAGATCATCGGTCATGCCGGTGTAGAGCGTACCGTTGCGCCGGCTCGCCAGGATATACGCAAGAAGCCCATCACTTGCTGCCCTGGGTCCCCGCTTGCGCGGGGACGAGCGGAGTATAGCGCATCCCCATGAAAATCGTCGACGACTCCCCGCCGGTGCTGAGCGCGCTCGATCGTCCGAACTCCTATATCGGCCGCTCGGTGCCGCGGCCGAACCTGCAGCGGCTGACGCAAGGCCGCGGCCAATACGTCAGCGACATCGTGCTGCCGCGCATGGGGCATGTCGCCTTCGTGCGCTCGCCGCATGCCCATGCGCGCATCGTCGGTATCGCGACGGACGCAGCGAAGAAAGCGCGGGGCGTGATCGCGGTCGTCACGGGCGCCGAACTCGCCAAAGTCATGACGCCCTGGGTCGGCGTGCTGACGCATCTCAAAGGCTTGAAATCGGCGCCGCAGCATCCGATCGCGGTCGATCGCGCTTGCTGGCAGGGCGAAGCCGTCTGCGCCGTTGTCGCGCGCTCGCGCGCCGAGGCGGAAGACGCCGCCGAGCTGGTCGAAGTCACCTACGAGGAATTGCCCGCCGTCGTCGATCCGGAGACCGCGCTCGAGCCGGGCACGCCGCTCATTCACGAGAGCCTGGGCGACAATCTCTGCTTCGAACGCAAGCTCGACGCCGGCGAGGTGGACAAGGCCTTCGCCGAGGCCGACGCCGTCGTCGAAACGACCTTCCGCACCGGCCGCCACACCGGCGTCACCAACGAGCCGCGCTCCATCGTCGCCGATTGGAATGCCGGCGAGCAGCGTCTGACGGTGTATCAAGGCACGCAGGCCCCGCACATGATGCAGGACCTGTTCGCCAAGCATCTCGGCCTCACCTATGCGCAGGTGCGCGTGCTGACCAAGGATGTCGGCGGCTCCTTCGGCATCAAGGTGCACACCTATGCCGACGAAATGGCGGCGGTCGCGCTTTCCAAGCTGCTGAAACGCCCGATCAAGTTCGTCGCCGACCGCATCGAAAGCTTCGTCACCGACATCCACGCGCGCGACCACCGCATCAAGGCCAGGATCGGCGTCAAGAACGACGGCACCATCACCGCCTTCGAGATCGACGACCTGACCGGCATCGGTCCCTATTCGGTCTATCCGCGCACATCCGGCATCGAGGCGAACCAGGTGGTTAACCTCGTCGGCGGGCCGTACAAATGTCCTAACTACCGCGCGCAGGCGCGCGTCGTGTTCACCAACAAGAACGTCATGTGCCAGTACCGCGCCGTCGGCCATCCGGTCGCGGTGGCGGTGACCGAAGGCTTGGTCGAACTCGCGGCGGCCAGGATCGGCATGGATCCGCTCGAATTGCGCCGGCGCAATCTCATTGCCGACGACGCCTATCCGACCCAGTCGGCCTCCGGCCTCAAGTTCGAGCTGCTGTCGCATCACGAAGCGCTCGCCCATCTCGACAGCATGATGAACTATGCCGGCCTGCGGGCCGAGCAGAAGCGCCTGCGCGAGCAGGGCATTTATCGCGGCATCGGCTTTGCCTCCTTTATCGAGGTGACCAACCCGTCGGCGGCGTTCTACGGCGTCGGCGGCGCGCGCATCACCTCGCAGGACGGCGCCACGGTGAAGCTCGATGCGCAGGGCTCGGTCGTCATCCAGTCCGGCGTCACCGAGCAGGGCCAGGGCACGGAAGCCGTGCTGGCGCAATGCGTCGCCTCCTCGTTCGGCGTGCCGCTCGACAAAGTGCGCGTCGTCATCGGCGACACCGACAACACGCCCTATGGCGGCGGCACCTGGGCCTCGCGCGCGGCCGGCATCGGCGGCGAAGCGGCCTGGCAGGCCGGCAAGGCGCTGCGTGAGAATGTGCTCGCAGTCGCCGGCGCGATGCTGCAGGCCAAGCCCGACGGTCTCGATATCCGTAACGGCCTGGTGGTGGACAAGGCGACCGGCAATGAGCGCCTGCCGCTCGAAGAGCTGGCGCGCGTCGCCTATTTCCGCCCGGACACCCTGCCCGCCGGCGTGCAGGCGGAGTTGATGGTGACGCGGCATTACGTGCCGCGCGGCTGGCCCTTCGCCTTCACCAACGGTATCCAGGCGAGCTATCTCGAAGTCGACACGGACACCGGGTTCGTCAAGCTGCTCAATCACTGGTGCGTGGAGGATTGCGGCACCATCATCAACCCGCAGCTCGTCGACGAGCAGATCCGCGGCGGCGTGGTGCAGGGCATCGGCGCGGCGCTCTACGAGCAGTGCCTCTATGACGAGCGCGGGCAGATGCTCAACGGCAACATGGCCGATTATCTGGTGCCGATGGCCGTCGAGATGCCCGACATCGTGTGCGGCCACGTCGTCTCGCCGACGGCCGACTCCGAACTCGGCGCCAAGGGCGCGGGCGAAGCCGGCACAGCCGGCGCCCCGGCCTCGATCATGAACGCGATCAACGATGCGCTGCGCCCGCTCGGCGCGGCGCCGCTGACCGACATGCCGTTCACGCCGGACAAGATTTTGCACGCCTTGGGGAAGGTGTGATTGATCATTCCGGGGCGCTCGCACGGCGAGCGCACCTGGAATCCAGTAACCGCTCTCTTTCGTGACTGGATTCCGGGTTCGCGCCTTCGGCGCGCCCCGGAATGACGGTTAGAACTTGATCATGTCGCTGCGCGTCAGGGTCGACTTCACCGACACCTGCGGCGCGCTGGTGAAGGTGAACACGGTCGACAGCTCGGCATAAGGATCGCGTGCCGACATGCCGTCGACCGGCACGACCACGTTCATGCCGCGAAAGACCGCGCCCGCCGCGGTGAACAGCACCGCGCCGTTCGACGCCGTGCCGACCGTGATGACGGTATTGACGTTCCTGTCCTTGAGGATCTTCTCGAGGTCCGTGCGCACGAACTTGTCCGGGCCGGACAGCACGCTCGGCTCGTCGGGCAGTGGCGCGACATCCTGCAATACGTCCGCCGCCGTCGTGTTGGCGATCAGCGTGTAGACAACCGGCATCTTGGCGGCGCGGGCGCGCTCCAGCAGCTTCTTCATGGCAGGCAGCGTCGCGAGGCATCGCTCGTTCTTGCCGCAGTTGCCCGGCATGAAGTCGAGCATCAGCAGGGCGGTCGTTTTGGGATCGACCGTCACCGGCTTGAGCGCCGGCGCGGCCGGCGCCGGCACACTCGACCATTGGTCGACGACATTGGCATGAGCCACGGTCGAGAACACGACAGCCGCGGCGATGCCCAACATTTTGCACTTCATGAAACTTCTCCCTCAACCGCAGGGCGGTTCGTCATAGTGATGATACCTAATTGGCATGAAAGCACGACAGCCGCTTGCTGAAACACCGGAGGCCCGCCAAAATTGCCGGCAAGCGGGCGGCCCTGTGGTGCACGGCCGCGATAACGAAAACACAAGAGGAAACGCGGCATGAACATCAAGGTCGACAGGCACGCGATCGAGGAAGCCTCCAAGAAGCTGTCCAACTGGGGCCGCTGGGGCAAGGACGACCAGATCGGCACGCTCAACCACGTCACCCCGCAGGACATCGTCAAAGCCGCGAGCCTGATCCGCACCGGCAAGGTCTTCGCGCTCGGTATCCCGCTCGACCGCACCGGCCCGCAAACGGGCCTTTTTGGCGGCCGTTTCAATCCGATCCACCAAATGCTGGCGACCGGCACCGACGCGACCACCGGCCAGCAGGACTGGAACAAGATCCGCTATGCCGACGACACCTTGATGCTGTGCGTGCAGGGCGCGACGCACTGGGACGCGCTCGGCCACATCTTCTACGAGGACAAGGCGTATAACGGCCACGACGCCAAGCTCATCGACTCGCGCGGCCTGTCCGTGCTCGGCATCGAGCATTCGAAGAACAAGATGGTCGGGCGCGGCGTACTGCTCGACATCGCTCGCTTTCGCGGCGTGAAATGGATGCAGGACGGCGAGAGCATCTCGAACGATGAACTCGACCAGTGCGCCAAACAGCAGAATGTCGAAATCCGCAAAGGCGACTTCGTCATCGTCCGCACCGGCCAGATGGAGCGCTGCCTCGCCGAAGGCGAATGGGGCGGCTATGCCGGCGGCGACGCGCCGGGCGTCAAGTTCGAGAACTGCTACTGGAGCCAGGAAAAGCAGATCGCCGCGATCTGCACCGACACCTGGGGCGTCGAGGTGCGGCCCAATGAAACCACCGACGCGAACCAGCCCTGGCACTGGGTGGTGATCCCGGCCATGGGCCTGTGCATGGGCGAGATCTTCTATCTCAAGGAACTCGCCGAAGACTGCGATCAGGACGGCGTCTACGAGTTCTTCTTCTGCGGCCCGCCGCTGATCATCACCGGCGGCACCGGCTCGCCGATCAACCCGCAGGCGATAAAGTAAGTGGCGTCGTCCCGGGCGACCGAGCGCAAGCGAGGAAGCCCGGGACCCATACGCCCCGGTCTAACGAGACGCTGCGGCGTCCGGGTCCTCGCTTACGCGGCGACGACAGTTCTGGAATAGGAGTTTCCCCATGGCCCGCTATCTCAAACGCGGAATGGACGCGAGCGCCATCAAGGCCGCGGACGCCAAGGTGCGCGAGACGGTCGAGAACATCCTCGCCCAGGTCGAGGAGAAGAAGGACGCCGCCATCCGCGAGCTGTCCGAGACGTTCGACAAGTGGTCGCCGCAAAGCTTCCGGCTGAGCCCGCAGGACATCGAACGCGCCATCGCCCAGGTGCCCCAGCGCGATCTCGACGACATCAAGTTCGCGCAGGCGCAGGTGCGCAACTTCGCGCAGAAGCAGCGCGACACCATGCTCGACCTCGAGGTCGAAACGCTGCCCGGCGTCGTCCTCGGCCACAAGCACATCCCGGTCAACGCCATCGGCTGCTACGTGCCGGGCGGGCGGTATCCGATGGTCGCTTCGGCGCATATGTCGATCGTCACCGCAAAGGTCGCCGGCGTGAAGCGCATCATCGCCTGCGCCCCGCCCTTCAAGGGCGGCCCGCATCCGGCGATCGTCGCCGCGATGCACTTCGGCGGCGCCGACGAGATTTACGTGCTGGGCGGCGTGCAGGCTGTCGCCGCGATGGCGCTCGGCACCGAGACCATCCAGCCGGTCGACATGATCGTCGGCCCAGGCAACGCCTATGTGGCGGAGGCCAAACGCCAGCTCTTCGGCCGCGTCGGCATCGACCTGCTCGCCGGCCCAACCGAGACGCTCGTCATCGCCGACGACAGCGTCGACGGCGAGATTTGCGCGACCGACCTGCTGGGCCAAGCCGAGCACGGCCCCACCTCGCCCGCGGTGCTGCTGACCAATTCCGAGAAGCTCGCGCGCGCGACCATGAGCGAGGTCGAGCGCCTGCTGTCGATCCTGCCGACGGCGGACGCCGCCGCCCAGGCCTGGAAGGACTATGGCGAGGTCATCGTCTGCGACAGCGAGGACGAAATGGTACGCGAGGCCGACCGCATCGCCTCCGAGCACGTGCAGGTGATGACGCGCGATCCCGACTACTTCCTCGCCAACATGAAGAACTACGGCGCGCTGTTCCTGGGCCCGCGCACCAATGTCGCCTATGGCGACAAAGTGATCGGCACCAACCACACGCTGCCGACCAAGAAGAACGCGCGCTTCACCGGCGGCTTGTGGGTCGGCAAGTTCATGAAGACCTGCACCTATCAGAAGGTGTTGAGCGACGAAGCGAGCGCGATGATCGGCGAATACTGCTCGCGCCTCTGCATCCTGGAGGGCTTCGTCGGCCACGCCGAACAGGCCAACATTCGCGTGCGCCGCTACGGCGGGCGCAACGTGGCCTACGGCGAAGCGGCGGAGTAGCGCTTATCCCTCCCCCGCTTGCGGGGGAGGGTGGCGAGCCTTAAGCGCGGTTACGCGCGTCGTAGACGCGCTATAGCGAGCCGGGGGCGCCCCTTGCAATGCACGGGCAATGGGCGACAACCTCGACCCCACCCGGCTGCTCGCATGCGCTCGCAACCACCCTCCCCTTCCGGGGGAGGGATACGAAGAAGAGGCTGCCGTTTCCGATGACTTTCAAGCTGATCGCTATCTTGGCCATGGCACTTGCTCCCCTCGCCACCCACGCCGCCGAAGTGCGCGACCTCATCAAGGAATGCGCCTACTGCCACGGCGATGCCGGTGTCGCGAAGGACAAGGACGTGCCGCACCTTGCCGGCCAGCAGAGCAGCTACCTCTATAACCAGTTGCTCGCGTTCCGCTCCGGCAGCGGCCGCACAAGGAGATGCGCTACATGAGCCGCCACATGACCGAGCCGGAGATGCGCGCCATCGCCGACTACTACGCCAGCCTGCCGCCACGCTGACTTTATTTCTTCACCTCCCCCTGGAGGGGGAGGTCGCCGACCGAAGGTCGGCGGGTGGGGGTGAAGCAACATCTCCGCCCATTTCACCCCACCCCGGCGGCTTCGCCGCCGACCCTCCTCCTCCAGGGCAGGGCAGAAGCAAGACGCCATGACAGTTGAGCTGACCCCTACCCCTTCATTCCGTCTCGACGGGCGCCGCGCGCTGGTAACCGGCGCCGGCCGCGGCATCGGCCTTGCCGCGGCGAGCGCGCTCGCCGATGCCGGCGCGCATGTCACGCTGGCGTCGCGTACGACGGCGGAGATCGAGGAGGCCGCCGGCGCGATCCGCGCGCGCGGCCAAAACGCGGAGGCGCTGACGCTCGACGTGCGCGACGTCGACGCGGTGCGGGAGGCCATCGCGGCACAGGCGCCCTTCGACATCCTCGTCAACAATGCCGGCACCAACAAACCCGCGCCATTCGCCGACGTGAAGGTCGAGGATTTCGACTTCGTCTTCTCGCTCAATGTGCGCGCGGCCTATTTCGTCGCGCAGGCCGTGGCGCGCCGGCTGATCGAAGCCGGCAAGCCAGGCGCCATCGTCAATATGTCGTCGCAAATGGGCCATGTCGGCGGCCCGACGCGAACCGTCTATTGCGCCACCAAGCACGCGATGGAAGGCTTCACCAAGGCGATGGCGATCGACCTCGCGCCGCACAAGATCCGCGTCAACAGCATCGCGCCGACCTTCATCGAGACGCCGATGACGCGGCCCTTCTTTCAGAACCAGGCTTTCCGTGAGGATACGCTCAAGCGTATCAAGCTCGGCCGTCTCGGCCAGCTCGAGGACCTCACCGGCGCCATCGTGTTCCTGGCGAGCGACGCCGCGGCCTTGATGACCGGCACATCGCTCGTGGTCGACGGCGGCTGGACCGCGGAGTGAGTTCATCCCTCCCTGAGAGGGGAGGCCCCGGCGCGGCAGCGCCGGGGGTGGGGTCACATCATTTTCAGCAATAACTTCCACCCGGCTCGCTGACGCTCGCCACCCTCCCCGCATGCGGGGGAGGGATAAGAGCAGCGCCCATCCGCCCTCGTCCTGCGGAAAGGGCGAAGCCCGCGTCTCGAAGGACGGGGCGGCCCCCATCCTCCGAAACGCCTGCCGACGCGTCGCATCGGCAGGCTCCTCAGGATGAGGCCCGCTAAAACAGCTTCCTCAGCGCTTGCGGATTGAGGCAGCTTACCGGCGGCTTGCCTTCGATCAGCGCGATCGTGTTGTCCACGACGACGTGCGCCATGCCCTCGCGCAACTCCAGCACCGCGCTGCCGAGATGCGGCGTCAGCACGACGTTCGGCATGGCCACCAGATCGGGCGAGACCTGCGGCTCGAACTCGTAGACGTCGAGCCCGGCGCCGGCGATCCGCTTGGCTTTCAGCGCGCGCACCAGCGCCGCCTCCTCGATCACCGGTCCGCGCGCGGTGTTGATGACGAAGGCGCTCGGCTTCATCAGCGCGAATTGCGCGTCGCTCATCAGATGGCGCGTCTCGGGCGACAGCTGCGGATGCAGCGAGACGAAATCGGCCTCACGCAGCACATCCTCGAACGACATATAGCGGGCGTCGAACGTCGCCTCCTCCTCGGCGGGCAGGCGGCGCGGATCGCAATAGACGACGTTCATGCCGAAGCCGCGGCCGCGGCGCGCCACCGCCTGGCCGATGCGGCCGAAGCCGACGAGGCCGAGCGTCTTGCCGCTCACCGCGTAACCGGCAAGATGGTTCGACTGCGAGCCGGGATAGATGCCCCGCCGGAACAGCTTGTCGCCCAGCGCGATGTTGCGCGCGACCGCCAGCAGCAGCCCGAAGCAGATGTCCGCCGTCGCCTCGGTGACGATGGCCGGGATGTTGGTCACCGGGATGCCGAGTTCGGTCGCGGCGGCGACATCGATCCGATCCGCCGTGATGTTCATCGACGACACCGCCTTCAGCGCCGGATTGGCGGTGAGCACCTCGCGGTCGACCGTGTCGTGCAGCAGCGAAAGCAAAATGTCCGCGCGCTTGACCGCCTCGATCAGCTTTTCCTTCGGCAGGACCTGGCTCGAATCTTCATTGATCTCGACGTCCGCGACCGCGCGCAGGCGCGCAAGCGCGCTTTCGGCAATCGGCTGCGTGACGAATACGCGGGGACGACTCATTGCTTGAGCGCGGCGTTGAGCTTGGGAAGAACCTTCTCGGCCAGGAGGATCATCGAGCGCCGGCCGAGATCGCGATCTTTCCAGTCTTTGCCGGCATAAAGCAAGGTGCCGAAGTCGCCGACGGTCTCCCGATATTTGAGCAGCTCGTCGGCCACCTTCTCCGGCGTTCCGTATGTAATGAGCTGGTCGCACACGTAATCGAGCGTCACCTCGTCGTCCGGCTGATCCCGCCGCGTCTTGAACAGTTCGATGCGGCCGTTCTTTTTCAGCTTGGTGTAAAGCTGGCTGTAGTAATAGCGATAGGGGCCGTTCGGATCGGTCGCGTAGGCCTTGGCCGTTTTCTCGTCCTCGGCCACGAAGATGCTGCGCGCCACGCGCCAATTGGCGGGTTCGGCCTTGCGGCCAACGCGCTCGCATCCTTCGACATATTTCGGCCAGTGGCTCTTCACCCATTGCGGCATCAGGAAGTTCGCCGAGATCGGATCCCAGCCGCGCGCCGCCGCCTCCGTCACGCCCTTCGAGAACGGCGCCACGGCCGTAACGACGATGGGCGGATGCGGCCGCTGCAGCGGCTTGCCGACATAGCCCTGGCCGAGCTCGGGAATGAACTGACGCTCGACGCTCACGTTCCAGAACTTGCCCTTGAGGTTATAGGGCGGCTCGCTCGTCCAGATGGCGAGCACCTGGTTGATCGCCTCCAGGAACATCGCGTTGCGGTCGGCATTGAGGTTGCCGAAGATCTCCGCGTCCGACAGAAGCCCGCCCGGGCTGATGCCGAAGATGAAACGCCCGTCGAGCATGTGGTCGAGCATCGCGATCTGGCCCGCGATGGCAGCCGGATGGCTGTTCGGCATGTTGATGGTGCCGGTGCCGAGCTTGATGCTCTTGGTCGCATCGACGAGGCTGGCAATGAACATCGCGCAGGACGTGATGTTCTCGGCGCGGTCGGTAACATGTTCGCCGCAATAGCCCTCGACGAAGCCGAGTTCGTCCGCCAGCACAAAGGCCTCGCGGTCCTCGCGCAAGGACTGACGCCAGTCCTTGTCGAGCGGATGGATCGGCATGGTGAAAAAGCCGAGCTTCATCGAGCGTCGCTCCCTGAAAGCGGGCCTTCGAGCCCCCTGTTTGGCGAGGAAGCTAGCGCCGTGGCGACGCCAAATAAAATAATATAATCTACAGCTCTGGATTAGCTTTCTTAATGCCGACCTTCGCCGCCGCGGCACGCGGGCGGAAGCGGAATGACGGTGAGGTATAGCCGATGTCGAAAATGTCGCTGCGCCAGATTCGCGCCGTCATCGCCGTCTGCGAGGAAGGCTCCTTCACCCGCGCGGCCGCGCGCGAGCACGCGACGCAATCCGGCATTTCGCAGCACGTTGCCGCGGTCGAACGCACGCTGAAGACCAAGCTGTTCGAGCGCGTCGCCGGCAAAGTGACACCGACGCCGGCGGGCCTGCGTTATTACAAGCGCTGCGTCGAGGCGGTCGGCACGCTCGACCAGGCTGCCGAGGAAGCCCGCGCCCTCGCCGGCAAGGTCACCGGCGATCTGCGCATCGGCCTGATGCCGACCTTCACCCGCGCGGTGCTCGCGCCCGTGCTCGACGACTTCGTGCCACGCTATCCGGACGTGCGCCTGCACATCGTCGAGGGCTACAGCGCCGTGCTGACGCAGATGGTGCTCGACGACACGCTGGATTTCGCCGTCGTCCCCGCCTTCGAAGGCGCCGTCGGGCTGAAGTCGCGCCTTCTGGTGCGCGACCGCGAAATGCTGGTGTCCGGCAAACGCAGCGGCATGACGCCGCTCGCACCGGTGCGGCTTGCCACGTGCGAGCCGCTGAAGCTGGTGGTGCCCGGCCCCGACAACATCCGCCGGCGCAATCTCGATACCTATTTCCAAAGCAACGGCGTCGAGGTCGCGGCGATGCTCGAGCTCGACGCCATGCTCGGCACGCTCGAATTCGTCGCCCGATCGGATTGGATGGCCGTGCTGCCCAGCCTCATTTCGGTCAACGACATCGGGGCCAAGGACCTGATCGTCAACCCGATCGTCAGCCCCGCCTTGCACGCCGACTTTGTCGTCATCCAGCCGACGCGGCGCACCCTCTCGACGCAGGCGCGGCTCTTCCTCGCCCGTTTCGAGGAGGAGACGGCGCATATCCAGCGTGTATGGGATCGGGCGATCAGGGGGACGAAGACCGCTTCCACCTCACCCCGCTCTTTGCGAGGAGAGGTCGGTCGCCGAAGCGCAGCGAAGGCGACCGGGTGAGGGCCGTGCACAGCCCCCCACCCGGCTCGCGCTCGCTTGGCCTACACGCCCGCCGGGGCGCCGGGCTGCTTCAACGGATGCGCCCGCGCGAAGGCGTCGATCGTGAACAGCTCATCGACGATGCGCTTCACCGTCGGATAGGGCGCGAGGTCACACTTGAAATAGAATGCGCCGACAGACTGGCTCGCAAGGCAGATGTCGGCCACGGTCACCTGATCGCCCTGGCAATAGCGGCCGGTTTCCGGCGACTGCAGATGCGTCTCGAGCCCGGCGAGCGCCTCCGAGAGCCAGTGATTTCCCCATTTGATGACGCCGGCGTCGTCGACCTTGTATTCACGCGCGAGATATTCGCGCACGCGCGGCACCGTCAGCGGATGCGTATCGCAGGCGACGATCTGCGCCAGCGCCCGCGCGCGGGCACGCGCCTTCGGCTCCTTCGGCAGCAGCGGCGGATGGGGATGCGTCTCGTCGAGATATTCGAGGATGGCGAGCGACTCGAACAGCACCGTGCCGTCGTCCTCGACCAGCGACGGGATCGCCATCATCGGATTGACCTTGCGGAAGCTATCGCCCCGCTGATCGCCTTTGAGCAGGTTGATCTCGACGATCTCGTCGGGCGTGATGCCCTTGAGATTGAGCGCGATGCGCACGCGAAAAGTGGCGAGCGACCGCCAGAAGGAAAAGAGTTTCATCGTGATCCTCCAATGCCCCGCGGCGGCGGCCGCCGAGCGTCACTTCCCTCGCTCGGCCCAGTATACCGCCATGCGTGAGCCGTCGGCATCGCCATTGCCGTGCTGCGCCGCATCCTCGAAGCCGGACAGCGCCGCCTTGGTGGCGCGCATGTCGGCCCCCAAGCCCTCGCCGGTCTCGACCATGGTGCGCAGGTCCTTGAGCGCGTTGGCGATGGAGAAGGTCGTCTCGCCGGGGTCCTTGCCCTCGAACATCGTGACGATCATGTCGGCGCGCATTTTCAGCGCATTGTTGGCGCCGTTGCTCTCGACGAACAGATCGAGCAGGCGCTTGGGCTCCCAGCCGACGGTGCGGGCGATGGCGAAGGCCTCGCCATAGGCCTGCCACGCCACCATCAGCGGCAGATTGATCGCGAGCTTCATCGCCGCGCCGCTGCCGACCGGCCCGCAATGCTCGAGGCGCCGACAGAGCTGCTCCATGATCGGCTTTGCCCGCGCCGCGGCCGCCGGTTCGCCGCCCATCAGGCCGAGCAGCTTGCCCTGCCGCGCCGGCGCCGTTGAACCGCCGACCGGACATTCGACGAAAGCGGCGCCCGTGGCCCGCACCTTCGCGGCAAGGCCGATCGCGACCTTGGGCGGCACCGTGCTCATGTCGATGAACAGCTTGTCTTTGACATTGCCCGACAGGAGCCCGTTCGGGCCGGTGTACACCGCCTCGAGCGCGGCGCCGTCGGTCAGCATGGTGATGACCGCCTCGCAGCTTTCGGCCAGCGCCGCGGGGCTCGCGGCCAAAGTCGCGCCCGCATCGACCAACGCCTTGGCCTTGTCGGCGGAGCGATTCCAGACGCTCACCTGATGGCCGACCTCGATCAGGCGCGCGGCAATCGCCGCACCCATTGCACCCAGTCCAGCAACACCGATCTTCATGTGTCCTCCCCGGCCTGTTCTTATGCCGACGATAGGCGATCGCCGCTTGCGTTGAAAGCAGGACACTCGACAGAATGGCCGAAGAGCGCATATGACGAATCGCAAGCACAACTGAAATTACGAAGGGGAGAAAACAATGGCGGCGAAGAAGAAGAAGAGAGCGAAAGGTACAATCGGCGTTGTCGGGCTCGGTATCATGGGCGGCTCCTTCGCCAAGAACCTTGCCGCGGCCGGTTGGCGCGTCGTCGGCTACGACGTGAGCACCGCGCGCCGGCGCGAAGCGCAGCGCGCGGGCGTGGAGATCGCGACGAGCGCGATCGATGTCGCGGAGAAAGCGCCGATCATTCTCACCAGCCTCCCCAAGCCGCAGGCGTTGATCGATACCGCCCGCGCCATCGCCGCCTTGAAGCTGCCGCGCAAGATCGTCGTGGAAATGAGCACCTTCGCCATTCCGGACAAGGAAAAGGCTGAGAAGATCCTGGGCAAGGCCGGTCACATCGTACTCGATACGCCGGTGAGCGGCACCGGCGCGCAGGCCAAGAGCCGCGACCTCGTCTTCTATGCCAGCGGTGACAGCGCGGCGATCCGTAAGATCAAGCCCGCGCTCGAAAGCTTCGGCCGGCACGTCTACGAGGTCGGCGCTTTCGGCAATGGCAGCCGCATGAAATACGTCGCCAACCTGCTGGTCGCGATCAACAACGTGGCGAGCGCCGAGGCCATGGTGCTCGGCATGAAAGCCGGCCTGCCGCCGCAGGTGATCTTCGACCTGATCAAGTCCGGCGCCGGCAATTCGCGCGTGTTCGAATTGCGCGCGCCGATGATGGTCAAAGGCAAGTACAACGACGTCACCATGAAGATCGACGTCTGGGACAAAGACATGCAGGTGATCGGCGACTTCGCCAAGCAGATCAAGGTTCCGACCCCGCTGTTCGACGCCACCAAGCCGGTCTATCGCCGCGCGCAGCAGGAAGGCTATGGCGACCAGGACACGGCCGCCGTCTGCGCCGTACTGGAAAAGCAAGGCAAGGTGAAGCGCAGCAAGGCCCGCGCAACGAAACGCTGACGCGAGAGCGGTCACACTGACGCGCTCGGCGCATTGCGCCGAGCGTCGAAGGGCGACGGCCCGGCCGTTCATCCTTCGAGGGCCGCGCTCCGCGCGGCCGCCTCAGGATGACGGATCGAGACGGCTCATGCGGATAGACTGAGCTTGCGCATTGCCGCTTCCTCTCTGTAGCCTCCCACAAAACAGAAAATCTCAGGGAGGCCCGCGATGCCCACGCTCCAAGAGCGATCGGAAATCCGTGACGGCATGCACGTCGATTGGAACGTGCCGATCACGATGGACGACGGGTTGGTGCTGCGCGCCGATGTCTTTCGTCCGGTGAAAGACGGGCGTTATCCCGTCATCCTCACCTACGGGCCCTATGCCAAGAACCTCGCCTTCCAGGACGGCTATCCGAGTGCGTGGCAACGCATGGTGGAGAAGCATCCCGACGTAACGGCGGGTTCGACCAACAAGTATCAGAACTGGGAAGTGGTCGATCCGGAGAAGTGGGTTCCGCACGATTACGTCTGCGTGCGCGTGGACTCGCGCGGCACCGGCTGCTCACCCGGCTTCATCGATCATTTTTCGCCACGCGAAACGAAAGACTTCCACGACTGCATCGAATGGGCCGGCGTGCAGGCCTGGTCGAACGGCAAAGTCGGCCTCAACGGCATTTCATACTACGGCATCAACCAGTGGCACGTGGCTTCGCTGCAGCCGCCGCATCTTGCCGCCATCTGCGTGTGGGAAGGCGCGGCCGACTGGTATCGCGACATGACGCACCATGGCGGCATTCTCTCCACGTTCTGGGAGAACTGGTACGACATGCAGGTGAAGACCGTGCAGTACGGCGCCGGCGAGCGCGGCAAGCGCAGCCGCGTGCACAACGAGCTGGTGTGCGGACCGGAAACATTGCCCGAGGAAGAGCTAGCGAAGAACCGCGCCGACTTCGGGGCGGAGATCGTGGCGCATCCGCTCGACGACGACTACCACAAGGCGCGCTCGCCCAAGTGGGACAAGATCACCGTGCCGGTGTTCTCCGCCGCCAATTGGGGCGGCCAGGGCCTGCATCCGCGCGGCAACTTCGAGGGATTCCTGCGCGCCGCCTCCAAACAGAAATGGCTGGAAGCGCACGGCATCGAGCACTGGACGCACTTCTATACCGATTACGGCCGCGAGCAGCAGCGCAAGTTCTTCGACCATTTCCTGCACGGCAGGGACACCGGCTGGTCCAAGCAGCCGAAAGTCCAGCTGCAGGTGCGTCATCCGGGCGAGACATTCGTCGCTCGCGCCGAGAACGAATGGCCGCTCAAGCGCACCAAGTGGACCAAGTTCTATCTCGATCCCAAGGCAATGGCGCTGACGACGAAGAAGCCTTCCGGCAATGCGCGCCTGAGCTTCGCCGCGATGGGCGACGGCCTTACCTTCCTCACGCCGCCACTGGCGCAGGAGACGGAGATCACCGGCCCTTCCGCGCTCAAGCTGTTCGCCTCCTCCTCCACGCCCGATGCCGATTTCTTCATCGTGCTGCGCGTCTTCACCGGCGACATGAAGGAGATCGTGTTCCAGGGCGCCATCGATCCGCACACGCCGATCGCGCAAGGCTGGCTGCGCGCCTCGCATCGCAAGCTCGACAAGAAGCTCTCTCTGCCCTACCGCCCCTATCACACGCACGATGAAAAGCAGCCCTTGAAGAAGGGCCAGACCGTCGAACTCGACATCGAACTCTGGCCGACATCGATCGTCGTTCCCGCCGGCTATCGCATTGCACTGTCGGTGCGCGGCAAGGATTACGAATACGGCGGCGGCAGCGGCGGCAAGCTCTCCAACTTCAAGAACGAACTGAAAGGCTGCGGACCTTTCCTGCACGACGATCCGCGTGATCGCCCGCCCGCGCTTTTCAACGGCACGACGACGCTGGCATTCACCGGCACGAAAGCACCGTATCTGCTGTTGCCGGTCATTCCGCCGAAGCAGCAGAAGAACACCAGCAAGCGCGCGCGGCGTTAGCCGCGGCGCAACATGCACACGCGAACACCGCGCGTCTGCAACCAGCAAGATCGTCGCATGTAAACAGCAAAACTCGATTTATGTGTTCACATGCCGCGCGGCTGAGGTAAGCTTCGGTCAAACCTTCGATAGAATGAGAAGGATCAAGGGGGGATGAATACGCAGTTCTGGATCGTCCAGATATTCAACGGCGTATCCTACGGCGCTCTGTTGTTTCTCGTCGGCAGCGGCCTGTCGCTCATCTTCGGCGTCATGCGCATCGTCAACCTGTCGCACGGCGCATACTTCCTGTGGGGCGGCTATATCGCGCTGTCGGTGATCTGGGCCACCGGCTCATGGGCGCTGTCGCTTCCGCTCGCCGCGCTTGCCGTCGCGCTCATCGGCATCGCCATGGAGCGGCTGTTTCTCCGTTCGGCCGGGCTCGAATGGCTGCGCAACGCCGTCATCGCCGTCGGCATCGGCGTCCTCATCAGTCTCGCCGTCAATACGCGCGCGCCGCAGATCATGGGCGGCGGCTGGGTGCAGTTCGTGCTGATCGCCGCCATCGGCGCGCTCGCCGCCTATGCGCTGCTCAGCCGCATCGCGGTCGTGCCGATCGACAACGACGTGCTGCGGCAGGTGCTGCTCACCGTCGGCTTCGCCTTTCTGTTTCAGCAGGCCGCGCTCGACATCTGGGGCGGCAACAACATGGACATCAACCCGCCGGCCGAACTGACGCGCAGCATACAGATCGCCGGCATCTACGTGCCGCTTTATCGCGTGTTCATGATCGCGATGGCCTTCGTCATCGGCGTCGCGCTGTGGCTGGCGATGGAGAAGACCCGGATGGGCGCGGCCGTGCGCGCCACCGTCGACGACGCGCAGATGGCGCGCGGCGTCGGCATCGACACCAACCGCATCTCGATGTTCATTTTCGCGCTCGGCGCCTTTCTCGCCGCGCTCGGCGGCGTCATCGGCGGCGCCTTCCTCGGTGTTTATCCCGGCCTCGACTTCGAGATGCTGCCGCTCGCCTTCGCCGTGGTCATCATCGGCGGCATGGGCTCGCTCGGCGGTGCCGCGATCGGCGCGCTCGCGGTCGGCCTCGCCGACAACTTCGGCAAGGCGCTGTTTCCCGAGCTCTCCTACTTCACGCTCTATGCCCCGATGGTCCTGATCCTGGCGATCAAGCCGGTGGGCCTGTTCGGTCGGGAGTGAGACGCATGGCCAGCCAAAAGCTCAAAATCCTGGCGGTGATCGTCGCGCTCCTGGCGCTGCTCTATATCGTGCCGCAGTCCGGCTCGTTCGTCGTGCTGCTCGCGACCCGCGCCATGGCTTTCGCCATCCTGGCGATGAGCGTCGATCTGCTGCTCGGCTTCACCGGCCTCTCCTCGATGGGCCAGGCCGCCTATTTCGGCGTCGGCGCCTATCTCACCGCCGTCCTGGCAACCAAATTGCAGTTCGGCCTCGGCTGGGATTTCTGGATCGTCGTTCTGCTCGGCATTCTCATCGGCGCGGCGCTCGCGGCGCTGTTCGGCCTCTTCGCCATCCGCGCGACCGGCGTCTACTTCCTGATGATCACGCTGGCGCTCGGCCAATGCGTCTGGGGCCTCGCCTATCGCTGGAATTCGCTCACCGGCGGCGACAACGGCATCAATATGACCGGCCGGCCGAACTTCGGCCTCGACCTGTCGAACGACGTGACGTTCTTCTACCTCGTCTTCGCCTTCTTCTCCGTGTCGCTGTTCATGCTCTATGTGCTGGTGCGCTCGCCCTTCGGGCGCAGCCTCGAGGGCATCCGCGAGCGCGAATTGCGCATGCAGATCCTCGGCTACAATACGTGGCTGCACAAATACATCGCGTTCATCATCGCGGGCGGCTTCGGCGGCCTCGCGGGCGTGCTGTGGGCGCACACCAACGGCCATGTCAGCCCTGAGACGGTCGTGCTCACCACCTCGGTGGACGCGCTGCTGATGGTCGTTTTGGGCGGCGCCGGCACGCTGGTCGGCGCCATTCTCGGCGCCGGCATCGTGTTCGGGCTGCGCGAGTATCTCTCCACATTGGTGCCGTGGTGGCAGTACGTGCTCGGCGGCGTCTACGTCCTCACCATTCTTTATTTGCCGATGGGGCTGATGGGCATTCCCTCGCTCGTGCGGCAGCGTTTCAAAGGCCGGCCGAAAGAAGCCGGAGCCAACATGGCGACCAAGGAACTGGCATCGAAGCCTTCCTGACCTTCGGGCGGAAGGCGCCGACAACAACGGGAGGAACAAGAATGAGAAAGACGTGGCGAGCCCGGCTCATGCCGGCGCTGATCGGCACCACCATCGCCGCCGGCGTGACCGTCGCGGCGGGCGCGGAGGAGCTCCGCATCGGCTTCGTCGCACCGACGACCGGCATTTTCGCCCAGGTCGGCAAGGACATGGTCGACGGCTTCCAGCTCTATCTCGAGCAGCACGGCAACAAGCTCGGCGGCATGGACGTGAAGTTCATCGTCGAGGACAACCAGGGCAAACCGGACGCCGCGGTCACCAAGGCCAAGAAGCTGATCCTCCAGGACAAGGTGCACATGGTCGTCGGCGGCCTTCTGGCCTCGACCGGCTATGCGCTCGCGCCGGTGAGCAGCGCCGAGAAGACGCTCTACATCTCCTCGACCGCTTCGGCCGACGACCTCACGCAGCGCCAACTCGACAAATATCCTTATTTCCTCCGCACGAGCTGGACCTCCTCGCTGCCGCATCACGCGCTCGGCCAGTGGGCCTGCGACAACGGCTTCAAGACGGTCTCCGTGGTGGCCGCCGACTACGCCTTCGGCTACGAGGTCGCCGGCGGCTTCCAGAAGGCCTTCGAGGACTGCGGCGGCAAGATCATCCAGAAGGTGTGGGTGCCGCTCAACACCAAGGACTTCGGCCCCTACATCCCCGCGATCAAGAAGTCTGACGCGATCTTCACCGTGATGGTCGGCCCCGGCGCGCTGCAGTTTCCCAAGCAGTTGCGCGGCGCGGGCATCAAGACGCCGATCGTCGGCAGCGGCGTGAGCTACGATGAGTTCGTCCTGCCCTTCATGGGCGACGAAGTGATCGGCGACATCTCCGCCTTGCACTACAGCGCGGCGATCGACACGCCGGCCAACCAGGCTTTCGTGAAGGCCTATCGCGCCAAGTTCGGCAAGGTGCCCGGCTATTACTCGGAGAACAATTACTCCACCGCCTTGTGGATCGACGAAGCCATCAAGAAGGCCGGCGGCAAATATCCGGGGCCGGAGGAGTTCATCAAGATCATGCAGAGCATCAAAGTGGAGACGCCGCGCGGCACAGTCGAACTCGACGGCATGCGCAATCCGGTCGAGAACGTCTACATCAAGAAGGTCGAGAAGAAGAAGATGCTCGGCTACGACAAGGACGAGCTCTGGAACACGGTGATCCACACCTATCCGAAGGTCAGCCAGTTCTGGACCTACGGCAAGGACAAGTTCCTGGCGCAGCCGCTGTACAGCCGCGACTTCCCGGCCTGCAAATACTGCGAATGAGCGACATCACGCCGGGGCCTTCATTTCGGCCCCGGCGCCCTTCCCTTTGAACAGGAGTCCTTCGCGTGGCCCTGGAAACATCGGCGAGCGGCGACGTACCGGTTCTCGAGCTGCGGTCGCTGTGCAAGAGCTTCGGCGGCCTGCAGGCGACGCGCTCCGTCTCGCTGCGCATCATGCCCGGCGACCGCCAGGCGATCATCGGCCCGAACGGCGCCGGCAAGACCACCTTGTTCAACCTCATCACCGGCATTCATCCGGTGACATCGGGACAGATCCTGCTCTATGGCCGCGACGTCACCACCTGGCCGAGCCATAAGCGCACGGCGATGGGCATGGCGCGCACCTTCCAGGTGACGAGCCTCTTTCCCAAGCTCACCGTCCTCGACAACGTGCTCCTCGCGATCGAAGGACTGCGGCCGAGCAAGTTCGTCATGTGGCGCTTCCTGTCGTCCTACAAGGACGTCTACCAGAAGGCGCATCACCTGCTCGAACAGGTCGATTTCATCGACCGCAAGGACGTCGAAGTGCGCAACCTGTCGCACGGCGAGCAGCGCCAGCTCGAGATCGTGGTCGGCCTCGCCAGCGATCCCAAAGTGCTGCTGCTCGACGAGCCGGCGGCCGGGCTCTCGTCGGGCGAATCGGTCGAGATGGCCAAGTTCCTGATGAAGCTCGATCCGAAGCTCGCGATCCTGCTCATCGAGCACGACATGGACGTGGTGTTCGACGTCGCCTCGCACATCTCCGTGCTGCATTTCGGGCAGGTGCTGGAGACCGGCACGCCGGAACAGATCCACACCAGCGCACGCGTCCAGGAAATCTACCTGGGGACCGGTTGAGCCATGGCCGCCATTCTCGAAGTCAACGACATCCACACCTACTACGGCGACGCTTACGTCCTGCAGGGACTGTCGCTAAAGCTCGAGCAGGGTCAGATCCTCGGGCTGCTCGGGCGCAATGGCGTCGGCAAGACCACGCTCGTCAACTCGATCGTCGGCTTCAACCCGCCGCGCCGCGGCTCGGTCGTGTTCAAGGGCGAGGAGATCAGCCGCAAGTCGTCGTTCGAGACGGTACGCAGCGGCATGGGTCTGGTGCCGCAAGGGCGGCGTGTGTTCCCGACGCTCGGCGTCGAGGAAAATCTCATGGTCGCGGAGCGCAGCACCGACCGGCACGGCTGGACGCTCGAGCGCGTCTACGCGCTCTTCCCGCGCCTGCACGAGCGGCGCAACCAGCGCGCCAAGACATTGTCCGGCGGCGAACAGCAGATGCTCGCGATCGGCCGCGCGCTGATGACGAATCCCGATTGCCTGATCATGGACGAACCGTCCGAAGGCCTGGCGCCGATCATCATTCAAGGACTTTGGGAGGCCATCGCCAAGCTCAAGGAGCAAGGCCTCTCCATCCTGCTCGTCGAGCAGAGCGCGCATCTCGCCCTCAAGCTCGTCGACTATGTGCACGTCATGAGCAAAGGCCAGGTGGTCTATTCCGGCACACCGCAGAGCCTGCTCGCGAACGAAGACATTAAATCGAGCTATCTCGGTATTTGAAGAGCGCACGCGTACTGCTGCACTGCATCAGCAGTTGATGACGCAACAATTGCGATCGCATGCGCAACTGCCGATACAATCGGCTTTACATTCCGGAAGTCTCTGACCGATGATGGGCGCGGGAAACGCTACACTCGCCTGGACGCAGACGGTTGCATAAGACCGCATAAGACATAGCCCGATAGGGCACACAGGGAGGAACTTAAGATGACTCGCAGGTTCTCTCGCCGCACGTTCATGAGCGCTACCGCCGCCGGCGCCGCGCTCGCTACCTTCCGGTTTCCGGCTCCTGCCATCGCGCAAAGTGCGCCGTTCAAGCTCGGTTTGCTCACTGTGAAAACTGGGCCGCTCGCGCAAGGCGGCATTCAGATGGAGCAAGGCGTCGTCACCTATCTGAAGGAGAAGAACTACACTTTCGGTGGACGAAAAGTTGAGTTCATCTCCGCCGATACCGGCGGCAATCCGGCAGGCACCAAGACCAAGGCGCAAGAGCTCGTCGAGCGCGACAAGGTCGATGCCATTCTCGGCCCGCTCGCGGCATTCGAGCTGCTCGCCATCAGCGACTACATCAAGGACCAGAAGACGCCGATGCTCAGCCTCGCCGGGGCCGAGGACATGACGCAGCGCCGGCCCAATCCCTACTTCCTACGCCCCTCGGCGACCTCGGCGCAGGCCATGCATCCGATGGCAGACTTCGCCGCCAAGGAATTGAACCTGAAGCGCATCATCACCGTGTCCGAGGACTTCGCTTTCGGCCACGAGCAGATGGGCGGCTTCCAGCAGACCTTCGAAGCGGCGGGCGGCAAGATCGTCAGCAAGATCTGGCCGCCGCTGGTCACGCCCGACTACACACCCTTCGTCGCGCAGATCGCGGATTGCGACGGCGTATGCCAGGGCTTTGCCGGCTCGAACCCGCTGCGCTTCATGAAGACCTATGCCGCCGCCGGCCTGAAGTATCCCGTGGTGACCGGCGAGACGGGCGGCGACGACGCGCTGATGCGCTCCTTCGGCGACGAGGCGATCGGCATGTACAGCTCCTGCCCCTATACGCTCGACTACGGCAACGACAGCAACAAGCGCTTCGTGGCCGCGATGCAGAAGGACTACAACGTCGATCCCGGCTTCTATGCCGCGGGCCTTTACGTCGCCGCGCAAGTGGTCGACGCCGGCCTGCAGGCCGCCGGCGGCAAGACCGACGACAAGGAGGCGTTCGTGAAGGCGCTGCGCTCCGTCGATCTCAAGGACACGCCGCGCGGGCCCATCAAGTTCGACCATTTCGGCAACGTGATCGGCAACTTCTTCATCCGCCGCGTCGACAAGGAGAACGGCAAGCTCGTCAACAAGACGGTCAAGACCTACGAGAACGTCGGCCAATTCTGGACCTACGACGAGAAGGATTTCCTCTCCAAGCCGGTCTACAGCCGCAACTACCCGCCCCTGAAGTCGTAGGCTGTCATTCGGGCGCGCGCCTTGGGCGCGCGACACCGACGCCGCAACCGATCGCCTCGCAAGCTGCTGAATTCCGGGCTCGGCCTTTGGGCCGGTCCCGGAATGACCGGACGAAGTCGAAGCCGAGACAAGCCGCGCATGAATTTCTGGGTGTCGCTCACCGTCAACAGCATCACATTCGGTGGGCTGTTGTTCCTGCTGTCGGCGGGCTTCGCGCTCATCTTCGGCCTGATGCGCATTCCCAACCTGACGCACGGCTCGCTCTATATGTTGGGCGCGTATATCGGCGCGACCTTTCTGATCGGCATCGTCGGCATCAAGATCAACTTCTGGGCCGCCGCCGTGGTCGCCGCCTTGATCGTCGCCGCCTTCGGCGCGCTGATCGAGCGTCTGCTGCTGCGGCGCCTGCCGGGCGACCAGCTCGCGCAAGTGCTGGTCACGCTCGGCATTTCCTTCATGGTGGCGGACTTCTGCCTGATGATCTGGGGCGGCGATCCGCTCAATGTCGCGCCGCCCGAAGGTCTCGGCGGCTTCGTCCGCTTCGGCAGCATCGCCTTTCCGCTCTATAGGCTCGCCATCATCGTCGTCGCCGTGCTCGTCGCGCTCGGCCTCTGGCTGCTGCTCGAGCGCACGCGGCTCGGCGCGATGATCCGCGCCGGCGTCGACGACCCGGACATGGCGCGCGTGGTCGGCATCCGCGTCTCGCGACTCTTCACCATCGTGTTTGCGCTGGGCGCCGGCCTTGCCAGCTTCGGCGGCATCATCGGCGCGCCGATGCTGTCGGTCTACCCGGGCCTCGACCAGGACATGCTGCCGCTCGCGCTCGTGGTCGTGATCCTCGGCGGCACCGGCAGCCTGCTCGGGGCTTTCGTCGGCAGCCTGATCATCGGCTTCATCTACAATTTCGGTCAGGCCCTGCTTCCGGAGCTCGCCTACTTCGTGCTGTTTCTGCCGATGCTGCTGGTGCTGCTGTTGCGCCCACAAGGCCTGTTCGGGAGGCACGTCCCGTGAGCGCACGCAACCTCGCTCTTGTCGTCGCCTTCGTCGCGCTCGCCGCGCTGCCCTTTTGGATGCCGGGCGTCTACTACATCAATGTCGGCAGCCAGATCCTGTTCTACGCGATCTTCGCGCTCGGCCTGAATGTCCTCGTCGGCTATGCCGGCCTGGTATCGCTCGGCCATGCCGCGCTGTTCGGCGTCTCCGCCTATGCCATCGGCTACATGCTGCAACTCGGCTACGGGCACACGGTGTCGATCATCGTCGCCCTCCTCGTCGGCGTCTTCGCGATGGCGATCTTCGCGCTGCTGTCGCTGCGTTCGACCGGCATCGGTTTCATCATGATCACCCTGGCGCTCGGCCAGATCCTGTGGGGCCTCGCCTATCGCTGGATCAGCCTCACCGGCGGCGACAACGGCATCAACGTCACCGGCCGGCCGGCGCCTTTCGGCTATTCGCTGTCGAGCCCGATCACGTTCTACTACACGACGCTCATCGTCTTCCTGCTGGCGGTCGCGGCGATGGCGGTGTTCGTGCGCTCGCCCTTCGGCGCCGCCCTGATGGGCACGCGCGACCAGCCGCGGCGCATGAACGCGCTCGGCTATCACGTGCTGGCGATCCGCTTCTGGGCCTGCCTGCTGTCCGGCCTGTTCACCAGCGTATCGGCGATCCTGTTCGTCTACTACACGCAGTTCATCAGCCCGCAGACCTTGTCGCTCACCTCCTCGGCCGAGGTGCTGCTGATGGTGATCTCCGGCGGCCCCGGCACGATCCTCGGCCCCATCGTCGGCGCCGGGCTCGTGGTCGCGGTCAAGACCGTCGTCAGCGGCTTCATCGAGCGGTGGAATTTCCTGCTCGGCGCCGTCTTCGTCGCCATCGTCATCCTGGTGCCGGAAGGCATCGTGCCGGGCAGCGTGCGGCTCTGGCGGCTGCTCACGCGTCCCCGGACCAAAGGCAAAGCGGGGTCCGCGCCATGAGCGCCCTCGTCGTCTCCGATCTGCGCAAGTCCTTCGGCGGCCTGCACGTCACCAAGGGCGTCAACCTCACCATCGAGCCCGGCGAGCGCCGGCTGATCATCGGCCCGAACGGGGCCGGCAAGACCACCTTGTTCAACCTGATCACCGGCGAAATCGCGCCCGATGCCGGCACGGTGATGCTCAACGGCCGCGACATCACCCGCCTGCCCTCGCGCGAGCGGCCGCATCTCGGCATGGCCCGCACCTATCAGATCATCACTTTGTTCGCGCGCAACACCATCGTGCACAACGTGACCCTGGCGCTGCTCGGCCTCTCGCCGCTGCGCTGGAACCCGCTGATCGATCTCAAGCGCCTGAGCCATCTCACCGAGCAGGCGCGCGCCGCGCTCGACCAAGTCGGCCTCGGCCACATCGCCGAGCGGCCGCTGGCGCAGACCTCCTATGGCGAACGCCGCCGCGTCGAGATCGCCATGGCCCTGGCGCAGAAGCCGAAGGTGCTGCTGCTCGACGAGCCCTTCGCCGGCCTGTCCATCGACGAGCGGCAGGACGTGCACAAACTGCTGATGGCCATTCCGCGCGATGTCACCATGGTGATGATCGAGCACAATATGGACGTGGCGCTGGAGTTTGCCGAACGCATCACGCTGCTGCATTTCGGCGCGGTGATCGTCGAAGGCACGCGCGGCGAGGTCGTCGCCGATCCGCGCACGCGGGAGGTCTATCTTGGCCACTAATGCGCTCTCGCTCGCCCATGTCGACGCCTATTACGGCGACAGCCACGTCCTGCAGGACGTCTCGTTCGACCTCGGCGAGGCGCGTATGCTGGGACTGCTCGGCCGCAACGGCGCCGGCAAATCGACCTGCATGAACGTCGCCATGGGGCTGTTGGCGCCGCGCCGCGGCACGGTGACCGTGTTCGGCGAAAAGGTCGGCGGCCTCTCGCCGGAGCAGATCGCGCTGCGCGGCGTCGCGCTGGTGCCGCAGGGCCGCCGCATCTTCCGCAGCCTCACCGTGCGCGAGAACCTGATCGTCGCCGCCAAGAAGCCGCTCGAAGGCAAGCACGCCGCGGCCCACGCGCCTTGGACCATCGAAACCGTCTTCTCCATCTTTCCGCGGCTGAACGAGCGGCGCGACCAGATGGCGGCGCACCTGTCCGGCGGCGAGCAGCAGATGCTGGCGATCGGCCGGGCGCTGATGGGCAATCCGCGCGTCCTCTTGATGGACGAGCCGTCGGAAGGGCTTGCGCCGCAAATCGTCGCCGAGGTGATGGCCACGATCCGCAAGCTCAAGGAAAGCGGCCTCTCCATCGTGCTGGTGGAGCAAAACCCGCAATTGGTGTTCGATGTCGCCGACGACATCGTCATCCTCAACACGGGGCAGGTCGCCGTCGTGTCGACGCCGTCGCATTTGACCAAGGATGGAGTCGATCTGCAGCAGCATTTGGGGGTGTTCTGACTTCAAACGTCATCCTGAGGCGCCCGCCGGAGGCGGGCCTCGAAGGATGACGGGCACGGGTTGTCGCCCTTCGAGGCTCGCCGCTCAGCGGCGAGCACCTCCGGGTGACGGGACAGGTTTACGCACTTGAAATCGAGGAACTGGCAATGACCACGCACTGGAACAAATACGCCAACACCGCGGCCCGCAAGCATGGCAAGCCGGGGCGCGAGCACCGGCCGAAGTCGACCACCATCGACGCGCACAGCCACATCGCCGTGCCGCGCGCGGCCGAATACATCAAGCCGCACCTCGACGTCTCGACCATCCCGCTGGCGCACTTCTCGAACCAGGAGACGCGCGAGCTCAACGCCAAGCAGGAAGCCGACATCCGCGGCGCCATGACCGGCTACGACGCGCGCTTCAAGATCATGGACGAGATGGGCGTCGACATGCAGCTCGTCATGCCGCCGCCGCCCCAGCTCTATCACTCGGTCGCGATCGAACACGCCGTTCCGGCCGCGCAGATGATCAATGACGGCGTCGCCGAGTTCGTGTCGCGCCACAAGGACCGCTTCATCCCGGCCGGCACCGTGCCGATGCAGGACGGCAACGAGGCCGCCAAGGAGCTGGAGCGCTGCGCCACGCAGCTCGGCTTCAAGGCGGTCGAGATCCTCACCAACGTCCACGGCAAGGAACTGTCCGACCCGGCCTTCGCACCGTTCTGGAAGAAGGCCGAGGAGCTCGGCACGCTGGTGATCATCCATCCCAACGGCTTCACCGAAGGACAGCGGCTGTCGCGCTTCTATTTCAACAACGTCGTCGGTAATCCCTTGGAGACGACGCTGGCCCTGCACTACCTGATCTTCGACGGCGTGCTCGAGCGCCATCCCAAGCTCAAGATCTTCGCCATGCACGGCGGCGGCTATCTCGGCGCCTATTCGGGCCGCATCGACCACGCCTGGGGCGCCCGGTCGGATTGTCACGCCAATTTGCCGAAGCCGCCGACGACCTATCTCAAGCAGGTCTATGTCGACACCGTCGTGTTCACGCCGGATCAGCTCGAGGCGCTGGTGAAGACCTTCGGCGTCGACCACGTCATCATGGGCACGGATTATCCGTTCGACATGCTCGAATACGACCCGATCGGCCATCTCAATTCGGTCGAGAGCTTCGACGATTGGACGCGCGCGGAACTGGCCGGCGGCAACATCCGCAAGGTGCTGGGGATTTAGGGCGACGCTTCTCATCGCCCCCGGCGCCGGCCTGCGCTGCCACGCTACCCGACGCTGTCATGCCCCGCGAAAGCGGGGCATCCAGTAATCACAAACGCCCCGGCTGCCCCAAACGCTGCGGCGTACTGGATCGCCCGCTTAACGCGGGCGATGACAGCGGCAAAGGGGCCCCCTGCGCGACGATATCCACCCATCACGCGTGCAGGAAATCCAGCGTCGCCGTTTCCTTGATCACCGCCTTGTTGGTGCTGTGGCGGCCGGCGCGCGCCTGCTCCTCCTCGGTCCGCGTCGCCTGCAGATAAGCGCCGAGGTGGCGCGCGTAATTGATGATGCGATGGTTCTCGGCCAGCCGCGCGTTCTCGAAGCGCTTGAGCGCGGCGGCGACATTGCCGTCCTGCTCCAAGGCATCGGTCAGGGCCGCTGCGTCATCCGCCGCCTTGGCGACACCGGCGCCGACATGCGGCCGCGCCACGAATGCGGCATCGCCGAGAATGGCGACCCGGCCAAAAGCCATCCGTGGCGATTCCAAATCGTAGATCGGCTGCAGGATCGGCTCCTTGATCAGCCGCACGATCTGCCTGAACTGCGGCGCCAGCAGCCGCTCCGCCGCGTCGCGCATCTCCGCGATGGCCTCGCGCCGGATGAGCGGCGGCGGAATCGAGATCGCATGCGTCACGCCGCGATCGTCGGTCAGCAGCCATTTGAGCTTGGTCGCCTCGTCGGCCGGACGGTACCAGATGACGTTGTAGCGCCGATGGCCCGGCCGCACGTCGTTGTCCGGACCCGCCACCGGATAGCCGAGGAACTGCTCGCCCGGCGGCAAGCCGAACGCCATCAGCTCGAACCACGCGCCATGCACATCCGGCGGGAAATCATGCTCGTGCAAAAGCGCGCGCCAGGCGCTGTAGCCCGCATAGCGCGGCCCGACATCGGGCAGGCATTGCGCGCGGACCGTGGAACGGATGCCGTCGGCGCCGACGAGCAAGTCTGCCGTGATCGTTTCGCCATCGGAAAATGTCGCCGTGGCGGCGTCATCCGTCTGGCTCATCGTCACCAGACCGCGCCCGCGATGATAATGCGCCGCCGGGAAAGCATCGCGCAAAAGGCGGTAAACGCGCTCCCACGCGGTCGCGACCTGCGCGCATTCGATCTCCTCGACCACGGTTCCCTCACGATCGAGAATCTTGCGGCGCGCAATGCGCACGCCGAGGCCGTCGGTCGACAGGCCGAGGCCGTTCAGGCGCTGAAGGAGTTCCGGCTGCGCGACGATTCCGGCGCCGCGGCCGGACAGTTCGGTTTCGACGCGCTCAAAAATCTCGACGTCCCAACCATTGCGGCGCAGCAACAGTCCCGTCAGCAGTCCGCTCATCGAACCGCCGATGACGACCGCGCGCCTCGACCGGGATCCGGGCATTGGCGTTTCCTCAGATTGTTGTTGCTGCTATTATTCTACACATCAAAAGGAAATGCACCCGGAGGAAATACCATGGCTCTGACCATGCTGGACAAAGCGGCCGAGGCAAAGAGCAAGTCCGAATGGCCCGCGGAGATCGCCGCCGAGTTCGAGCGCGAGGCGCAGAACCCGAACCCCTGCGTCGGCTCGACGCTGCTGTCGGAGAACGAGCGCACGCGCGTCTGGATCATCCGCTTGGCGCCGGGCGAGCGCATCGGCTTCCATCGCCACGTGCTCGATTACTTCTGGACGTCCGTCTCGGGCGGCCGCGGCCGTCAGCATGTGCACGACGGCACCACCGTCGAATACACCTATGTGCCGGGCGAGACGCGCCACGAGACTTACGGAGCCGGCGAGTTCAAGGTGCACGATCTCGAGAATCTCGGCGACCGTGAAATGGTGTTCATGACGGTCGAGTTCAAAGACAGCGCCAACAAGCCGATGCCGCTGCCGGCGACGGTGCAACGTCAGGCGGCGTGAACGTCACGCACGTCACGATAGTTTGAAATCATCCATCGCATGTTGATGTCGTCCCCGCGAAAACGGGGACGACAAGCGCTCAGAGCGCATTTGCACGCCCTGGGGCTCATACGGCCAGAAAACGATAGCCGCCCGGCTCCAGCACGATACAGGTGAGCCGTCCGGTCATCACCGCACCGGTATCGATGTTGATGCGGTTGCTCATCACCTCCGGCACCGGCACGGGCGTATGGCCGTGCACGACGATCTTGCCGAAGCTCGATGTGCAGGTGAGAAATTCCCTGCGGATCCACATGAGATCCATCTCGCGCTGCTGCTCGAGCGGCACGCCCGGCCGCACGCCGGCATGGCATAGAAAATAATTGCCGAGGCTGAACGAGAACCGCAGCGACGACATAAAGACCGCGTGCGAAGCCGGCATCGCTTGGCGCAGCCGCTCCGCCATCTCGACGTCGCTGCGCCCGATCAGCCGCATCCACGTCGCGACACCGTAAGAGCGCAAGGTCTCCGCGCCACCTTGACGACGCCAATGGCGGCCATGCTCCGGCTCGGCCAGGAAATCGAGCAGCATCGCTTCGTGATTGCCGCGCAAGGCGACATAGGGCGTCGGAAACGGATTGGCGGACAGCCGCTCGATCACGCCGCACGAGTCCGGACCGCGGTCGATGTAGTCGCCCAACGTCACCGTTACTGCATCGCCGCCATGCACAGCGACATCGCGCCGGATCGCGGCGATGGCGCGCTCGAGCAGATCGAGCCGGCCGTGAATGTCGCCGATCGCGTAAATTCGGGTGTTTTCGGCCGAAATGGTCTGTCTCCGCCTCATACCGGTCCCAGCGCACGCATTGGCGAATGCCGTGCGCCGCGCCTTGGCCTATGTTATTCGGAATTGCCAATTTTGTCGGGTCAATCAGAAGAACGCATCGAAAATGCCGGGTTCCGCCATCGCCGGTGCCGGCGGCCTTGCGCCGCGGGCACGCATCATCCTCTCTTTGTGTCTCCTCTGGCTCGTGGGCAACACCCTGCGGCTCACCATTCTTGCGGTGCCGCCGGTGATCCCGCTCATCCATGACGAGCTCGATCTCAGCGCCACGCAGGTCGGCATCCTCACCGGCCTGCCCTCGATGCTGCTGGCGCTCGCCGCCGTGCCGGGCTCGCTGCTCATCGCACGCCTCGGCCTGCAGACCGCGCTGATCGTCGGCCTGTTGCTCACCGCGCTCGGCGGCGCCTTGCGCGGCGCGCTGCCGGATGTCGCCTGGCTTTACGCCATGACGGTCGTGACCGGCGCGGGCGTCGCCATCATGCAGGTGACAATGCCCTCGGCGGTGCGGGCATGGACGCCCGCGCGCATCGGCTTTGCCACCGCGGTCTACACCAACGGATTGCTGATCGGCGAAGTGCTGCCGGTGTCGCTGATGCTGCCCGTCGTGCTGCCGCTGGTCGGCAGCTGGCAGTGGGCTTTCGTCGTCTGGAGCGCGCCGATCGTCGTGATCGCGCTCATGGTGATGTTCCTCGCGCCGCGCGATGCGAAAAGCAGCGGCGGAGCGCCCGGTCGGCGCTGGTGGCCGGACTGGTCGCAAGGCCTGATCTGGCGGCTCGGCTTCATGCTCGGCACCGTCAACGCCATCTACTTCTCCACCAACGCCTTCATTCCCGATTATCTGCGCGAACATGGTCAGGGCGAATGGATCAGCGCCGCGCTCGCGGCGCTCAACATCGGCCAGTTGCCGGCGTCGTTCCTGCTGCTGGCGGTCGCCAACCGCGTCGAAGGCAAAGTGTGGCCCTACATCGTGAGCGGGCTTCTGGCGATCTGCGGCGTCGCGGGCATCGTCTTCGCCACGGGCCTGTGGGTGGTGGCCGCGGCTGCACTGATCGGTTTCACCTGCGCCACCATTCTCATTCTGGCGCTGGCGCTGCCGCCTTTGCTCAGCCCGCCCGAGGACGTGCATCGCGTCACCGCCGCGATGTTCACTGTCAGCTATAGCTGCGCGGTGATCGTGCCGATCATCTCCGGCATGGCCTGGGATCTTTCCGGCATGGCCGCCTTCGCATTCCTGCCGATCGGGCTGTGCGGAATCGTGCTAGTGGTTTTGGCGCCGGCGATCAATCACGTGCCCAAAGCAAGGAGTTGAGCAATGCGGCCGATACCACTGGGCGCCAAGGGCACCTACACGATGAAGGTGACGCCCGCGCATCTCGCGAACCAGTTCAAGGACGCCGTGCTGCCGAAGGTGTTCGCCACGCCGATGATGGTCACCATCATGGAGAACGCGGCGCTCAACGCCGTGCGCGATTATCTCGAGCCCGGCGAGAGCGTCGTCGGCACCATCGTCAACGTGAAGCATCTCGCGGCGACGCCGGTCGGCCATCAGGTCACCGCCGAGGCGGTCGTCACCAAGGTGGACGGGCGGCGCATCGAATTTGACGTGACCGCGCGCGACGAACAGGAAGTGATCGGCGCCGGCACGCATGAACGCGCCGTCGTCCAATTGGAGCGGCTGGAGAAGCGGCTCGAGGCCAAGGCGCCGAAACGGTAGCCCAGTAAGCCCTTGCCTCCCGCGAATCGCGGCAGTATCCATCAGTAGGTAGCGCTCAGCTATCCATACTGATGTTTTAAACATGATAACTGGTGCCCAGATGCGGGCGGCGCGGGCGCTGCTCGGGATCGACCAGCGCCAACTGGCGGCGCTCGCCGGTCTTTCCTTGCCGACCATTCAGCGGATGGAAGCCTCCGAAGGCGTCGTCCGCGGCAACGTCGATTCGCTGATGAAGCTCGTCGACGCGCTGTCGGCGGGCGGCATCGAACTCATCGGCGAAGGTGCGCCCTCGACGGGCGGCGGCCGCGGGGTGAGGTTGAAGTGAGGATCGCGGCTCACATTAACTGCGTCATTCCAGGGCGCGTCTTGGACGCGAACCCGGAATCCGGACACACGCACCGCATTCGGCTCCGGATTCCGGGTTCGCACGCTGCGCGCGCATCCCGGAATGACGGAGGAGCACGGAGGCCCTGATGGTCGTCGCCGCGCTGTCATGCGTGCTGGTCCTTTTGGCGCTCGCGCCGCTGGCCATCGCCGTGCGCGCGTCGTCGCGGGCCTCGATCCTCATTTACGGTGCCTGCCTCCTCGTCACGCTGACGCTCGCGATCATCGCGCTGCTGGCCCTGCTCGGCCACGCCGGTCCCGCGACGGCCGTGACGCTGCCGCTCGGTCTGCCCTGGCTCGGCGCGCATTTCCGCATCGACGCGCTGTCGGCCTTCTTCCTCCTGGTGATCGATCTCGGCGGCGCGGCGGCCAGCCTGTTCGCGCTCGGCTATGGCCGGCACGAGGAAGAACCGGGCCGCATCCTGCCGTTCTATCCGGCCTATCTCGCCGCCATGAACGTCGTGCTTCTGGCGGCCGATGCGTTCTCTTTCCTTGTTGCGTGGGAAGTGATGTCGCTTGCCTCCTGGGCCTTGGTGATCGCGCATCATCGCGACAGCGAAAACCTGCGCGCCGGCTATGTCTATCTGCTGATGGCCGGCTTCGGCACCTTGATGCTGCTGCTCACCTTCGGCCTCCTGGCCGCCGGCAGCGGCAGCTATGACTTCGAAACGATCCGCGCCGCGCATCCGACCGCCGGCGCCGCCGCGCTGGTGCTGATCCTCGCGCTTCTGGGCGCGGGCTCGAAAGCCGGCCTCGTGCCGCTGCATGCCTGGCTGCCGCTCGCGCATCCCGCCGCGCCCAGCCACGTCTCGGCGCTGATGAGCGGCGTGATGACCAAGGTCGCCGTCTACGGCTTCATCCGCATCGTGTTCGATCTCGTCGGCGCGCCCGCCTGGTGGTGGAGCATGCCGGTGCTGGCGCTCGGCGCCGCCAGCGCCGTGATGGGCGTGCTCTATGCGCTGATGCAGCGCGACCTCAAGCGCGTGCTGGCCTATTCGACCATCGAGAACATCGGCATCGTCTTTGTCGCGCTTGGCCTCGCGCTCGCCTTCGAAGCGAGCGCGATGGAGAGCGCGGCCGCGCTCGCCCTCACCGCGGCGCTGCTGCACGTGTTCAACCATTCACTGTTCAAGAACCTGTTGTTCTGCGGCGCCGGCGCGGTGCTCGCCGCGACGGGAGAGCGCGATCTGGAGAAGCTCGGCGGGCTCATCCACCGCATGCCGCAGACGGCCTTCGTGTTCCTGATCGGCGCCACCGCCATCTCGGCGCTGCCGCCGCTCAACGGTTTCGTCTCCGAATGGCTGACCTTCCAGGCGATCCTGCTCAGTCCGCAGCTCCCCTCCTGGGGCCTCAAGCTGATGGTGCCGGCGGTCGGCGCGCTGCTCGCACTCTCCGCCGCACTCGCGGCCGCTTGCTTCATCCGCGTCTTCGGCATCGCCTTCCTTGGCCGGCCGCGCTCGGCGGCCGCAACGGCCGCGCACGAGACCGACACCAATTCGCTGTCCGCGATGTACGCGCTCGCGGCGCTGTGCTTCGTCGCCGGCATCCTGCCCGGCCTGTTCATCGACGCGCTCGCGCCTGTGACGCGGCTCATCGTCGGGCAATCCATGCATGCCCAGAGCGCGATCGAATGGCTGTCGATCGTGCCGATCGCCGAGAGTCGCAGCTCGTATAACGGGCTTCTCGTCTTCGTCTTCATGGCGATGTCCGGCCTGATCGCCGCCTTCATCATCCACCGGCTCGCCTCCGATAGGATCCGCCGCGGCCCGGCCTGGGGCTGCGGCTATCCGGACGCGGGCCCCCGCACGCAATACTCCGCCGACAGCTTCGCCCAGCCGATCCGCCGCGTCTTCGGCACACTCATCTTCAGCGCCCGCGAGAACGGCGAGATGCCGCCGCCAGGCTCGGTGGCCCCGGCCCGCCTGACCGTAACGCTGCGCGATCCGGTGTGGGATTGGCTCTATGCGCCGATCTCGGCCTTCATCGCCTATGCGGGCGAAAAGCTGAACACCCTGCAGTTCCTCACCATCCGCCGCTATCTCTCGCTCGTCTTCGCGGCGCTCGTGCTGCTCTTGCTGGTGCTCGCGATATGGCCGTGATCGCCGATTTCGCCTTCCAAGGCGCGCAGATGCTGCTGGTGCTCCTGTTGGCGCCGCTGCTCACCGGCTTCGTGCGCAAGGTGAAGGCGCGGCTGCTGCGCCGGCAGGGACCGCCGCTCACGCAGCCTTATCGCGACCTCATCCGCTTGCTGCGCAAGGACGTGGTGCTCGCCGACAACGCGTCGTGGCTGTTCCGGGTCGTTCCGTATCTCGTCTTCGCCGCCACCTGGGTCGCCGCCTCGCTGGTGCCGACCTTCCGCAGCGGACTGATGTTCTCCTGGACCGCCGATCTCATCGCCATCATCTCGCTGCTCGGCAGCGCGCGCTTTTTCCTCGCGCTTGCCGGCATGGATGTCGGCACCGCCTTCGGCGGCATCGGCTCCAGCCGCGAGGCGATGATCGCCTCCCTCGCCGAGCCGGCGATGCTGATGATCGTGTTCGCCATCGCGCTGATCGCCGGCTCGACGCAGCTATCGACCATGGCGGCTTTCATGAACTCGCCGGAGGTGGGCCTGCGCGTCTCGCTCGGCCTCGGGCTGATCGCGCTCGTCATCGTCGCCATCGCGGAGAATGCGCGCATTCCGGTCGACAATCCGGCGACGCATCTCGAACTGACCATGGTGCACGAGGCCATGGTGCTGGAATATTCCGGCCGGCATCTCGCGCTGATCGAACTTTCGGCGATGCTGAAGCTGCTGCTCTATATGTCGCTGATCGCCTGCCTGTTCGCGCCCTGGGGCATCGGCGGCGCCGGTGCGGGCGCGGGGCTTTTGCTGATCGGCGTCGGCGCTTACGTCGCCAAGCTCGCGGGCGGCGGCTTCCTGCTCGCCGTGTTCGAGACCTCCATCGCCAAAATGCGGGTCTTCCGCGTGCCGGAATTCCTCGTCGCCGCCTTGATGCTCGCGCTGCTGGCGACGCTGCTGCGCTTCGTGTCGAGGAGCTTCTGATGGGCAGCTGCGTAACGCACATTGTCATTCCGGGGCCGGCCGAAGGCCGGAACCCGGAATCCAGACATGAGCACGACGATTGGTTCTGGATTCCGGGTCCGCTCGCTGCGCTGGCGCCCCGGAATGAAGAAGGGCCGCAGCGATGAAGGGGCTGACCTTCGACATCGCCCATATGCTCGCCGGCTCGCTGGTGCTGGTGAGCTTCCTGCAGCTCTACCAGGACCGGCTGTCGGCGCTGATCAATACCTATGCCGTGCATGCCTTGGTGCTGACCGCCTCGGTCGCCTGGCAGGCCTATGTGCAGCACGCGCCGCATCTCTACATCACGGCGCTGATCGCGCTCGCGTTCAAGGCGATCGTGATCCCGGTCGCGCTGCGGCGCATCGTCGTCAAGCTTGGCATCCACCGCGAGATCGACAACGTGGTGGGTGTCGGCCTCGCCATGCTCGCCGGCATCGGGCTCGTCGCGCTGTCGATGGTGGTGATGCTGCGCGTGACGGCCGATGCCGATCCCTTGGCCCGCGAGGACCTCGCTTTCGCGCTGTCGGTCGTCCTGCTCGGCCTTCTGATGATGGTGACGCGGCGCAACGCCGTCAGCCAGGTGATCGGCTTCATGTCGCTGGAGAACGGCCTCGTTCTGGCGGCGACCGGCGCCAAGGGCATGCCGCTGGTGGTCGAGATCAGCGTCGCCTTTTCCGTGCTGATCGCCTTCATCGTCATCGGCATCTTCTTGTTCCGCATCCGCGAGCGCTTCGACACCGTCGACGTGCAGGCGCTCGATCGCTTCCGGGGAGAGCGCCGATGACCTTTGACGCGCTCACCGCGCTGCTCATCATCCCCGCCGTATCGGCGGCCGTGCTCGCGCTCCTGCCCGGCTACCGGCTGACCGCCGGGCTGAACGTCGTCGCCGCGCTCGCGACCTTCCTCACCTCGCTGTCGCTGTTCGTGGTCGAGCCGGCCGCAGGCGACTATCTGCTGGTCGACGACCTCAACAAGATCTTCATCGTCCTCACCACCTTCGTCGCCTTCACGACGTCGGTGTTCAGCGCGAGCTATATCGGCCACGAGATCGAGATCGGCCGCCTGACGCCGAACTTCGTGCGCTTCTACCACGCGATGTATCAGGTGCTGATGTTCGCGATGAACCTCGCGCTCACAGCCAACAATATCGGCCTGATGTGGGTGGCGATCGAGGTGGCGACGCTGACCACCGTCTTGATGGTCGGCATCTACCGCACGCACGAGGCGCTGGAAGCGGCGTGGAAATACTTCATCCTCGGCAGCGTCGGCATCGCGCTCGCGCTGTTCGGCACCATCCTCATCTATATGGCCGCCGGCCCGGTGATCGGCGAAGGCGCCAGCGCCATGGTGTGGACCACCTTGGTGCAGCACGCGGCGCAGTTCGACGCGCCGCTGCTCAACGTCGCCTTCGTGTTCCTGCTGCTCGGCTACGGCACCAAGGTCGGCCTTGCGCCGCTGCACGCCTGGCTGCCCGACGCGCATGCCGAAGGCCCGACGCCGATCTCGGCGGTGCTGTCCGGCCTCCTGCTCAACGTCGCGCTTTATGCGCTGCTGCGCTTCAAGATGCTGCTGGCGCTGGCGCCCGCCGCCATCGCGCCGGGACCGCTGATGGTGACGATGGGGCTGATCTCCTGCCTGTTCGCCGCCTTCATGCTGTACCACCGCCGCGACATCAAACGGCTGTTCGCCTATTCCTCGATCGAGCACATGGGCATCATCGTGTTCGCCTTCGGCATGGGCGGACCGCTGGCCAACTTCGCCGGGCTGTTGCACATGACCATGCATTCGCTGACCAAATCGGCGATCTTCTATGCGGTCGGCCACATCGCGCAGGTGAAGGGCACGCAGAAGATCGCCGAACTCGGCGGCCTCACCGTGACGCATCCGGTGCTCGGCTGGGGCCTCGTCGCCGGCGTTGTCGGGATCGCCGGCCTGCCGCCGCTCGGCATCTTCATGAGCGAATTCCTGGTCGTGTCGTCGACCTTCGCGCGCGAGCCCGTGCTCGCGGTGCTGCTCGGCCTCGGCATCCTCATCGCGCTCGGCGGCCTGTTCCTCCGGCTGAACCAGGTCGCGTTCGGCGAGCCACGCGGGCCGACCGGCCCCGCGCATGCGTCCTATGTGCCGATGTTCGCGCATCTCGGCATCGTCGCCTGCGCCGGCGTCTATCTGCCGCCCGCCCTGGTGTCGGGCTTCGAGAACGTCGCGCGGCTTTTGGGGTGAGCCGATGATCCATGCCCGCATCCAGGTAAACGAAGACGACTGGCGCGAGGCCATCGACAACCTCGCCTCCGGCAACGCGACGTTGCTCGGCCTGTGGGCCGACGGCGGCGACGTGATGATGGCGCTGAGCCGCGGCGACAGCGACGTGTCGGTGCTCGGCTATACGTGCCGCGACGGCCACTTCCCGAGCGTCGGCGCCAAGCACCCGCCGGCCATACGCCTGGAGCGCGCGATCGGCAGTCTGTTCGGCTTGCAGGCCGATGGCGCGCCGGACACGCGGCCGTGGCTCGATCTCGGCTTCTGGGACGTGAGCCACCCTCCCGGTACGCACGCAGCGGCACCACCCGCCGCGCCCTATCAATTCCTCCCCGTCGAAGGCGAAGGCCCGCACGAGATCGCCGTCGGCCCGGTGCATGCCGGCATCATCGAGCCGGGCCACTTCCGTTTCACCGCCAACGGCGAGCACGTGGTGCGGCTCGAACAGCGTCTCGGCTACGTGCACAAGGGCATCGAAAGCCTGATGCAGGGCGCGAGCCTGGACCACGCCGCCAAGCTTGCCGGCCGCACCTCCGGCGACAGCACGGTGGCCTACGCCTATGCCTTCGCGCTTGCCGCCGAGACCGCTCTGCGGATCGAGGCGCCGCCGCGCGCCGTCTCCTTGCGCGCGCTGATGGCCGAGCTCGAACGCCTCGCCAACCATCTCGGCGACATCGGCGCCATCTGCAACGACGCGGCCTTCGCGCTGATGCTGGCGCATATGGGCGTGCTGCGCGAGCGCACGTTGCGGGCCGCGGACGCCTGCTTCGGCCACCGGCTGATGCGCGACGTCATCGTGCCGGGCGGGGTGGCGCGCGATATCGCGCCTGACGGGATCGCGGCGCTGCGCACCCTGCTCGCGACGATCCGCGACGCATTTCCGCGCCTGAAAGAACTCTACGAGAATACGGCCTCGTTGCAGGACCGAACCGTCGCCACCGGCGTTGTGAAGGCCGAATACGCCCGGCAGTTCGGCGCGGGCGGCTATGTCGGCCGCGCCTCCGGCCGCGCCTACGATGCGCGGCGCGCGCTGCGCTACGCGCCTTACGATGTGCTGAGCTTCGATGTGCCCGTGCTGGCCGCGGGCGACGTCAATGCGCGCGTCTGGATCCGCATTCTGGAAGTCGAACAGAGCCTCGCGTTGATCGAGCAGATCATTGCAAGGCTGCCGGGCGGTCCGCTCGCAACGCCCATCGACGCCAAAGGCCCGTGCGAGGGCCTCGCCATGACCGAGGCATTTCGCGGCGACGTGCTGGTGTGGCTGCGGCTCGACGATGCAGGCCGCGTCGCGCGCTGCCATCTGCGCGATGCGTCCTGGTTCCAGTGGCCGCTTCTGGAAACCGCGATCGAGGGCAACATCGTCGCGGACTTCCCGCTCTGCAACAAGTCGTTCAACTGCTCGTATTCGGGACATGATTTGTGATGAAGACCGAGC
>Ga0180216_1000392_pt1 | contig 47943 bp, 43 predicted proteins | sample eDN3rd37CBELigMG_FD_128879 | JGI IMG/M metagenome (GOLD analysis project Ga0180216, IMG submission 128879) | Enriched Miracle-Growth compost microbial communities from Emeryville, California, USA - eDNA 3rd pass 37_C BE-Lig MG (version 2)... ...
GGGTGGATGCGGTGGGGGCTGGGGTGACTGCTGTGAAGGAGGGGGACCGGGTCGCCTTCCTCTCGGGGCACGCCTACGCGGAGTACGATCTGGCGCCGGTCACGTCGCTGGTGCGGCTTCCGGACCAACTGGCCGACCGGCCGTTCCCGGGCGAGGCGCTGGGGTGCGCATTCAACGTCTTTCGCCGGAGCGCGATCGGGGCCGGGGATACGGTTGCGATCGTCGGGATCGGGTTCCTGGGCGCGGTGCTGACGCGGCTCGCGACGCGGGCGGGGGCGCGGGTGGTGGCGATATCGCGTCGTCGTTTCGCGCTCGAGGTGGCGCGGGCGCAGGGGGCGGCGGAGACGATCGCGCTGGACGAGAAGTGGCGGGTGGTCGAGCGGGTGCGGGAGCTGACCGACGGGGTCGGGTGCGACTGCGTGATCGAGGCGGTCGGGTTGCAGGGGCCGTTGGAGCTCGCGGGTGAGTTGACGAGGGAGCGGGGGCGGTTGGTGATCGCGGGCTATCACCAGGATGGTGAGCGGCGGATCAACATGCAGCTCTGGAACTGGCGGGGGCTGGATGTGATCAACGCCCACGAGCGCGACCCGGCGGTCTACGTGGCGGGGATACGAGACGCGGTGGCGGCGATCGCCGAGGGGGAGCTGGAGCCGTGGCCGCTCTTCACGCACGGCTACTCGCTGGATGAGTTGGGGGATGCGCTGACCGCGGTCGCGGAGCGGCCGGAGGGGTTCCTGAAGGCGGTGGTGTTGGTGTGAGTGCGTCGAGTGGTGGTGGTCGACGGGGGGGCTTCGGGTGATCATGCCGAGACAGTGGAGGGCGTTGGCGCTGTGGCAGAGGCTGGTTTGGCCAGGACCGAGGAGGTCGGGGTGAGGGAGAGCGTTGCGACGGTCGTGCCCGGGACATGGGAGGGGGGGCGGCGTGATGAGCCCGCCGGGGCGAGGATGCGGCCGCGGTTGGGGTTCCTGGGGGTGGGGTGGATCGGTCGGCATCGGCTGGAGGCGATCGCGGCGAGTGGGTTGGCGGAGGTGGTCGCGGTCGCGGATCCGGCGGGTGATGCGGTGGCGGCGGCGCTCGGGGTGGTCCCGAGCGCGGTGCGGGCGGTGGGGTTGGATGAGCTCCTGGCGGCGGGGTTGGATGGTGTGGTGATCGCGACGCCGAGCGCGCTGCACGCCGAGCAGGCGATCGCGGCGCTGGAGGGTGGGGCGGCGGTCTTCTGCCAGAAGCCGCTCGGTCGGACGGCGGCGGAGGTGGAGGCGGTGGTGGCGGCGGCGCGGCGGGCGGACCGGCTCCTCGGGGTCGACCTCTCGTACCGTCACACCGCCGGGCTGCGTGCGATCCGGGAGCTGGTCAGGGGTGGCGAACTGGGGGAGGTCTACGCGGTCGACCTAGTCTTCCACAACGCCTACGGCCCCGACAAGCCGTGGTTCTACGATCCTCGCCTGTCCGGCGGTGGTTGCGTGATGGACCTGGGGATCCACCTCGTCGATCTGGCGCTCTGGATCCTCCCGGAGGCGCGGGTCGTCGGTGTGGAGAGCAGGTTGTACGCCGGGGGGCGGGCGCTGGAAGGCGACGCGGGCGGGTCGGGCGTCGGGGTGGCGGAGGACTATGCCGTCGCGCAGCTGGAGCTGGAGAGTGGGGCGGTGGTCCGGGTGGCGTGTTCGTGGCGGCTCCCGGCGGGGTGCGACGCGGTGATCGAGGCGAGCTTCTACGGCACCCGTGGGGGTGCGTCGTTCCGGAACGTGGGGGGCTCGTTCTACGACTTCACCGCCGAGGTCTTCCAGGGCACGGCGCGTCGGCTCCTGGTCGGTCCCCCGGATGCGTGGGGTGGGCGGGCGGCGGTCGCGTGGGTGGAGGGGTTGGCGGCCGGGGGGAGGTACGACCCGGAGGTCGAAGGGGTGGTCGAGGTCGCGCGGGTGCTCGACCGGATCTACGGGCGATGAAGGTACTGCTGACCGCCGACACGGTGGGAGGTGTCTGGACCTACGCGCTCGAGCTGGCGGGGGCGTTGGCGCCGCATGGGGTGGAGTTCGTGCTGGCGACGCTGGGCGCGCCCCTCTCCGCGGCGCAGCGCGAGGAGGTGTTGCGGCTGGAGAACGTCGTCTGCCACGAGAGCACCTACCGTCTGGAGTGGATGGCCGATCCGTGGGAGGACCAGGAGCGCGCCGGGGAGTGGCTGTTGGAGCTGGCGGCGCGGGAGTCGCCCGACCTGGTGCACCTGAATGGCTACGGCCACGCCTCGCTCCCGTGGGGGGTACCGGTCGTGGTGGTGGCGCATTCGTGCGTGCTGACCTGGTGGCGGGCGGTGAAGGGGGAGGGGGCGCCGGCGTCGTGGGAGCGGTATCGCCAAGTGGTGCGTCGTGGGCTATCTGCGGCCGATCTGGTGGTCGCGCCGACGGCGGCGCTCCTCGCGGCGCTACACCGGGAGTACGGGCCGATCCCGGGGGCGCGGGTGATACCGAACGGGGTCGACACGTCGCGGTTCTGGTCGGCGGAGAAGGAGACTTTCGTCCTGGGGGCGGGGCGGATCTGGGACGAGGCGAAGAACTTGGCGGCGCTGGCGGCGGTCGCGCCGGAGCTGCCGGGGCCGGTCTACCTGGCGGGGGAGGTGGGGGAGCCGGGGGGGGAGCGCGCCACGTCGCTCGCCGGCCGGGTCAACTACCTCGGGCGCCTCTCGGGCGCCGAGCTGCGCGGGTGGTTCGCCCGCGCGGCGATCTACGCGCTGCCCGCGCGCTACGAGCCGTTCGGGTTGTCGGCGCTCGAGGCGGGTCTCTCAGGTTGTGCGCTGGTGTTGGGGGAGATCCCGTCGCTGCGTGAGGTCTGGGGGGACGCGGCGCTCTTCGTCCCGCCGGGCGATGTGGAGGCATTGCGGCGGACGCTCGTCGGATTGCTGGGGGATAATGAGGAGCGGGCGCGGTGGGGGGCACGGGCGCGGGCGACGTCGTATACCGCGGAAAGGATGGCGGTGCGGTACCTCGAGGTCTACGAGGAGTTGCTGAGCCGTCGGGCGGTCAGGGGGAGTGACGAAGGGAGGGTGGGGGCGGGATGCGTGTCGTGATGTTCTATCACTCGGCGATCTCGGACTGGAACCACGGGAACGCGCACATGCTGCGCGGGGTGGCGCGGGAGCTACAGGAGCTCGGTCACGAGGTGCGGATCTACGAGCCGCGGGAGGCGTGGAGCGTGGCGCAGCTCCGCGCGGACCGGGGGGAGGAGCCGATCCGTCGTTTCCACGAGACCTTCCCGCACCTGGATGTCAGGCGCTACACCCTCGATGAGCTGGACCTGGACCGAGAGCTGGACGGGGCAGGGCTGGTGATGGTGCACGAGTGGAACGATCCGGAGCTGGTCCGCCGGATCGGCGAGCATCGCGCGCGGGTGCGGGGGTACCGGCTCTTCTTCCACGACACGCATCATCGCGCGGTGACGGCTCCGGAGGCGATGGCTCGATACGACCTCCGCAATTACGACGGGGTCCTGGCCTTCGGGGCGGTGCTGCGTGACATCTACCTGGAACGGGGGTGGGCGGCGCGCGCCTGGACGTGGCACGAGGCGGCGGACACGCGGCTCTTCCGGCCGGTCGAGGGGATATCGCGGGAGGGCGACTTGGTTTGGGTGGGGAACTGGGGGGACGAGGAGCGGACGGCGGAGCTGCGGGAGTTCCTCTTCGAGCCGGTCGCGGAGTTGGGGTTGCGGGGGCGGGTCTACGGGGTGAGGTACCCGGAGGAGGGGCGGCGGGCGCTCGAGGGGGCGGGGCTGGAGTACGGTGGGTGGCTCCCGAACTACGAGGTGCCGTCGGTCTTCGCGCGTTATCGCTGCACGGTCCACATCCCGCGCCGGCCGTACGTCGAGCGGCTCCCCGGGATCCCGACGATCAGGGTCTTCGAGGCGCTGGCGTGCGGGATCCCGCTGATCACGGCGCCGTGGGAGGATCGGGAAGGGCTCTTCACCCCGGGCCGGGACTTCCTGGTCGCGCGGGATGGGGCGGAGATGAAGCGTTTGCTCGGGGAGGTGTTGGAGGACGATAGGTTGGCCCGGGAGCTGGCCGCGCACGGGTTGGAGACGATACGACGTCGTCATACCTGCGCGCACCGGGTGCAGGAGCTGCTGACGATCGTGGCGGAGCTCGATTCGGCGGAGAAGGAGGGGGTGCTGGCGTCATGAAGGCGGGGTTGGAGATAGCGTTCTTCGGGTCGAGTCTGGTCTCGGCGTACTGGAACGGCGCGGCGACGTACTACCGCGGGATCCTGCGCGCGCTGGCCAGCCGGGGTCATCGGATCACCTTCTACGAGCCCGACGCGTACGACCGGCAGGCGCATCGCGACATCCCGGACCCGGACTGGGCGCGGGTGGTGGTCTACCCCGGGGTGGGGGAGGAGGGGGTGTACCGGGTCATGGAGGAGGCGCGGCGTGCGGACCTGGTGGTGAAGGCGAGTGGGGTGGGGGTCTTCGACGAGCTCCTGGAGCGCGAGGTGCTCGCGCTGCGGCGGCCGGAGACGCTGGTGGTCTTCTGGGACGTGGATGCGCCGGCCACGCTGGAGCGGGTGCGTAACGATCCAGACGACGCGTTCCGGGCGCTCATACCGCGCTATGACCTGGTCTTCACCTACGGCGGCGGCCCGCCGGTGGTGCGGGAGTACGAGGCGTTGGGGGCGCGGGGGTGCGTCCCGGTCTACAATGCGCTGGACCCGGAGACGCATCATCCGGTCGTGGCGGACCCGCGCTTCGAGGGGGACCTGGGGTTCCTGGGGAACCGGCTCCCGGACCGGGAGGCGCGGGTAGAGGAGTTCTTCCTGAAGGCGGCGGGGCTGCTCCCGGCGCGGCGGTTCTTGTTGGGTGGGAACGGTTGGGGCGACCGGGCGATGCCGCCGAACGTGCGGTATCTGGGGCACGTCTACACGCGCGATCACAACGCCTTCAACTGCACGCCGCGCGCGGTCCTGAACATCAACCGAGCGAGCATGGCGCGGACCGGGTACTCGCCGCCGACGCGGATCTTCGAGGCGGCCGGTGCGGGGGCGTGCATCATCACGGACAGATGGGAGGGGATCGAGGAGTTCCTCGAGCCGGGGCGCGAGGTGTTGGTGGCGGGGTCGGGGGAGGAGGTGACGGCGCTGCTGGAGGGGTTGAGCGGGGAGCAGGCGCGGTCGATCGGGCGGGCGGCGCTGGCGCGGGTCCTGGCGGAGCACACCTACGCGCGGCGGGCGGAGGTGGTGGAGTCGGCGCTCGCGGTGCGGGGGGCGCTTGCCCCGGCGGGGGCGGTAGACCATGCGAGTAGGGGAGGAGCTCGATGAGCCGTGCGACGCTGCGGGTGGTGATACTGGGGCTCTCCGTGACGTCGTCGTGGGGGAACGGCCACGCGACGACGTATCGGAGTCTGGTGCGGGGACTGAGCGCGCGGGGCCACGACGTCCTCTTCCTGGAGCGCGACCTCCCCTGGTACGCGGAGAACCGGGATCAGCCCAACCCGCCGGGGTGCCGGGTGGGGTTGTACAGTAGTCTGCGGGAGTTACGGGAGCGGTACGAGGACGATGTCAGGGGGGCGGACTTGGTGATCGTCGGGTCGTACGTCCCCGAGGGGGCGGCGCTCGGCGCGTGGGTGACCGAGATCGCCGAGGGGGTGACGGCGTTCTACGACATAGATACGCCGGTCACGCTCTCGTACCTGGAGCGCGGCGGCGCGGATTACCTCTCCCCGGAGTTGATCCCGAGGTACCGGCTCTACCTCTCGTTCACGGGCGGTCCGATCCTGGAGGTGCTGGAGCGGCGCTACGGCGCCGCGGCGGCGCGTCCCCTCTACTGCGCGGTGGACCCTGAGGTCTACTACCCGGAGGCGGTCGAGCCGAAGTGGGAGCTGGGGTATATGGGGACCTACAGCGACGACCGGCAACCAGCGCTGGAGTCGCTCCTCTTCGGTGTCGCGCGGGAGCGGCCGGATGCCCGTTTCGTGGTGGTCGGCCCCCAGTACCCGGAGACGATCGTCTGGCCCGGGAACGTGGAGCGGATCGTCCACCTCTCGCCCGCTGAGCATCGTGTCTTCTACAACAGCCAGCACTTCACGTTGAATCTGACGAGAGCGCGCATGGTGGAGGCGGGGTATTCGCCGAGCGTGCGGCTCTTCGAGGCGGCGGCGTGCGGGACGCCGATCATCACCGATCCCTGGGAGGGGCTGGAGTGCTTCTTCGAGCCGGGGAGCGAGATCCTGGTGGCGAGGTCGGCGGCGGAGGTGGCGAACTACCTGTGGGAGCTGCCGGAGGAGGAGCGGGTCGAGATCGGCCGCCGGGCGCGGGCGCGGGTATTGGCCGCGCACACCTCGGCGCACCGTGCGGCGGAGCTAGAGAGTTACGTGCGGGAGGTACAGGTAGGGGAGCCGGCGCTGTCCTGAGGTTCGAGACCGGGGAGCGGGGATGAAGCTGGTGATCTTCGGGCTGACAGTCAGCTCGTCGTGGGGCAACGGCCACGCCACCCTCTGGCGCGGGTTGATCCGGGCGTTGGGTGAGCGCGGCCACGACGTCGTCTTCTTCGAGCGCGACGTCCCGTACTACGCTTCCCACCGGGATCGCTGGAAGATCGACGGGGGGCGCCTCGTCCTCTATCCGGAATGGGACGCGGTGCGTGGCCAGGCGGCGCGGGAGCTGGCGGGGGCGGATGTGGGGATGGTGACGTCGTACTGCCCGGATGGGATAGCGGCGGCCGAGCTGGTACTCGGCTCCGCGGTCCCGGTGCGTGTCTTCTACGACATGGACACGCCGGTCACGCTGGACCGGCTCGCGGCGGGGGAGCCAGTACCGTACATCGGGGAGCGGGGGCTGCGGGACTTCGACCTGGTGTTGAGCTACACCGGCGGCCCCGCGCTGACTGCATTGCAGGAGATGCTAGGGGCGAGACGGGTGGTCCCGCTGTACGGGAGCGTCGACCCGTTGGTGCACCGGCCGGTCCCGCCGCAGGAGAAGTACCGGGCGGACCTATCGTATCTGGGGACGTACGCGGCCGACCGGCAGGAGATGCTGGCGGAGCTGTTCCTGGAGCCCGCGCGTCGTCTTCCAGACCGGCGCTTCATGATCGGCGGCTCGCAGTACCCGCCGGACTTCGCCTGGAGTGCGAACATCCATTACAAGCACCACGTCCCCCCACCCGAGCACCCCGCGTTCTACTGCTCCGCGCCGCTGGTGTTGAACGTTACCCGCCGTCCGATGGCGCGGATGGGCTACTGTCCGTCCGGTCGCCTCTTCGAGGCGGCGGCGTGTGGCGTCCCGGTCGTGAGCGATCCCTGGCCCGGGATCGAGGAGGTGTTCGAGCCGGGGCGGGAGATTCTGATCGCGAGGTCGGCGGACGACGTCGTCGCCGCGCTGATGCTCCCGCGCGAGGAGCTCACGCGGATCGGCGCCGCCGCGCGGGAGCGGGCGCTGGCGGAGCACACCGCCGCATGCCGCGCCGTCGAACTGGAGAGGGCGTTGGAAGGGGCCCAGAGGTGATAGCATGTGGGGGATCATCCCGGCAGCCGGGGCGGGGAGCAGGATTCAGCCGCTGGCGTTCTCGAAGGAGCTGCTCCCTGTAGGGAGCCGGATCGACGCCGGGGTCGAGCGGCCGCGCGCGGTCGGGGAGTACCTGATCGAGCGAATGATCCTCGGCGGTGTCGAGAAGATCTGCTTCGTGATCGCGCCGGGGAAGTCCGACATCATGGAATACTTCGGCGCCGGCGTGGGGGATACGACCTTCTACTACGCCGTCCAGCCTCGGCCGGTCGGGTTGTGCGACGCGATCTTCCGGGCGCTCCCCCTCGTCCACCCCAGCGAATCGGTCCTGGTGGGGCTGCCGGACACGATCTGGTTCCCGGCCGGGGCGTTGCAGACGTTGGACGACGCCGACCTTTCCTTCCTCCTCTTCCCCGTGGCGCGCCCCGAGCTCTTCGACGCGGTCACCCTCGACGACGACGGGTGGGTGCGGGAGATCCAGGTGAAGGACCCGGCGCCCAGGTCGCAGTGGGTGTGGGGCGCCTTCAAGCTCCGAGGGGGGACGCTGCGCGAGCTATTCGAGCTGTGGTGCGAACCGGGGCGAGGAGATGAGTACTTCGGGACGCTGGTGAGTGAGTACCTGCGCCGGGGTGGGAGGGCACGCGGGGTGCGAGGGGGGACGGCCTACGTGGATGTCGGTACGCTGCACGGCTATCGCGAGGCGATACGGCTCCTGGCGGCGGAGGGGGAGGGGACGGGTGGGGGCGTCGGGGTGGTGGGGGAGCGGGGGGTGATGGTGGGGTGAGGGGGGCGCTGCGCCGCGCGGCTCGTGGAGACGCGAGCGTCGTCTACTGAGCATCGAAATTTCGGGACAGTGTTGCATTGATCGGGTTCGATACCGGAGGGGAGGGAGTGTGAAGGCGCGGAGCGAGTACACGGCCGAGTCGATCCGGGAGCGGGTCGCGGCGCTCGGGGAGTGGTTCCACAACATCGATCTGCTGGGTGTACAGACCGCACCGGATCACTTCCTGGGCGATTATCCCACGGTGAAGTGGCGTAAGTTCGCGCATGCGGTCCCGGCCGACCTGCGGGGGAAGACGGTACTCGACGTGGGGTGCAACGCCGGGTTCTATTCGCTGGAGATGAAGCGGCGTGGCGCGGACCGGGTGGTGGGGATCGATTCGGACGAGGGGTACCTCGCGCAGGCGCGTTTCGCGGCGGAGGTGCTGGGGCTGGAGATCGAGTGGCGTCGGATGTCGGTGTACGAGGTGGCGCGGCTGGGTGAGCGGTTCGACCTCGTGATCTTCATGGGGGTGCTCTACCACCTGCGTTACCCCCTCCTGGCGCTCGACCTCCTGCACGAGCACGTAGTCGGCGACCTGCTGCTCTTCCAGTCGATGCAGCGTGGGGGGAGCGAGGTGACCGAGCTGGAACCGGACTATCCGTTCTGGGAGATGTCGGTCTTCGAGGACCGTGGTTTCCCGCGGCTGCATTTCGTGGAGCGGAAGTACGCCGGCGACCCGACGAACTGGTGGATCCCGAACCGGGCGTGCGTGGAGGCGATGTTGCGCAGCTCCGGGTTCGAGATCGTGGATCACCCGGAGGAGGAGGTCTATCTCTGCCGTCGAGCCGAGGGTGGCGGTCGTAGGGAGTTGCTGGAGATCGCCGCGATCAGGGAGGAGGTGCGGGCGTGATCGAAGCGGTGATGTTCTGGAACGAGCCGAACAACAAGTCGCATTGGGACTTCGAGATCGACCGCGACTGGGCGCTCTACGCCGCGATGGTGCGACTCGCGGCGGATGCGGTGAGCGCGGAGCGGCCGGAGCTGACCAAGGTCATGGGCGGGATCTCACCGATCGACCCGGACTTCATCCGCAACATGGAGAGCAAGGGGGCGTTGGATCGGCTCGACGCGGTGGCGGTACACGGCTTCCCGCTGGACTGGAACCACTGGAACATCCACGAGTGGCCGGCGAAGCTCGAGGAGATCAAGGCGGTGACGCCGCTCCCGGTCTGGGTCTCGGAGGTCGGGGTCTCTACTTTTGGCGCGGACGAGGTGCAGGAGTTCGGGTTGCGGCGGAGCGCGGAGCTCCTGATAGGCCGCACCCCCCGTATCCACTGGTACAGCCTCTTCGACCTCCCGCGCGCGTGGCCGGCGACGACGCGGCACCGTGAGGCGGAGGGCTCGGCGTACTACCGTCATTTCTACATGGGTCTGATCCGCGAGGACGGCTCGCCCAAGCCCGCGCTGCGACGGTTCGCCGAGTACACCCCCGAGCTCGGCATCTGCCAGTGGTTCCACTTCGAGGACCACCGTCTCGACGATGCGGTCCGTTGGCTACGCGAGCTAGGGGTCAGGAAGCTGCGGACCGGGCTGAGCTGGGCGGACAGCCACCGGCCGAACGCGGAGGTCTGGTTCGACCGGATGATGGCCGCGCTGGACGAGTTCGACCTGACGGTTACCTTCTGCTTCACCCCCGAGTCTTGCGGCATCCAGCCGCACCACACGAGCCCGCCACAGAGGTTGGAGGAGTACGCGGAGTTCTGCGCGCGGATGATACGGCGCTACGCCCGGTGACCAAAGCCGATTCCAGTGTGACGGATCCTCCCGTCACGCCGTTCGTCTAGGGGGACTGTAAGACGACGATCGAGACCCGCTGCCGTCTGCCCGTGCTACTGCGGCGTGTGCTACGGTTCAATTGCTAGTGCTGGCCAACTTCTCCAGGACCGCGTAGGGGTCGTCGCTGTCGCGGGTGGCCTCGATTATCGCAGCTATCGCCGCGCTCATATCCTCCCCGTGGCGCTGCAGCACCGCCTCGAAGAGATCGAGGCGATGGTAGTAGAGCCGGGTCCCGACCAGTCGTGCGTTGTTGAGGGGAGACTCGATCAGGCGACGATACCCGGGGGAGAGCTCGTCGCCGTACTCGGCGAGGAATTCGCGTTGGTTGCGAGCGTAGACCTCCTGGCGCAGCGCGAGCTTCTCCTCGCGGGTGAGGTCGGTGCGGGAGTAGACCCCTTCGAGGTCGGGGATGAGCCGGCCGAGGTAGCGGCTGAAGAGGAGGTCGTCGCGCCACTGGGCGCGCGCGACGCGGCAGCGGTCGCCATCGTCGCCTTCGAGGTTGCAGAAGTAGTCGACCGCGCCCCGGTCCCCGACGAAGTTGGCGAAGCTCTCGTTGAAGGTGACCTGGCTCGGGATGAAGAGGGTGCTGTGGGTCAACTCGTGGACGATCGTGGAGAAGAGTCCGACGTCGTCGTATTTGAGCATGGTGGAGAGGACGGGGTCGGCGAACCAGCCGAGGGTGCTGAAGGCGCTGGTCGGCCGGACGTAGGTGTCGTACCCTTGCTCCCGCAGCTTGGCGGCGGCCTTCTCCGCGCTCTTCAGGGAGAAGAACCCCTTGTACGGCACCCTGCCGACGATGGGGAACCACCAGGTATAGGGCGCCAGCCGGTCGCTGGGGGCGGCGGAGAGGACGAGCGCCAGGGTGTCGCTGTCGAGCCGGGAGTAGGTGGTGTAGTTCTTGGCCGCGGCGAGACCGAGCCCTTCGTTGGCGAAGGTACGGGCCTGGAGGACGAGCTGGAGCTTGGTGCGGGTAGCTTCGTCGGTCCGCGGGTCGGCGATCACCTTCTCGATCGGGGTGCGCCGGGTGAGGATCTTGGCTTCTTCGTATCCGGCCCTGGCGATGTAGATCGGCGAGCAGGCCCCGAGGGTGCAGGCGACCAGTGTGGCAAGGGCGGCGGCAAAGAGTCTGGGCACGATACGCGGGTCGGGCGGATGACGTCGTCTAGATAGAGATGCCGCGGCGAACCACGGTTCACCGGCGATCGCACCGGTACCGAAATATAACACCCCGTGCGTTCGGGATCGGTTCCGCGCGGGGGAACTGGTCGGCGGCCGAGGGAATGAGTAAGATGGCAATCACAGCCCGTGGCCGAGAGTGCGGCGGGCGGGATGGTGCCGTCGGATAGCCGGTACGGCATGAGCTTGGACCAACAGACGGGTACGGTTCCTGTGGATCGACTCTTCTTCGCGCTCGGCGCGATCTTCGGTTTCCTCAGCGTGGCGCTCGGTGCCTTCGGTGCGCATGGGCTGGCGCCGCGCCTGACCCCCGAGCAGATGCACACGTACGAGCTGGCGGCTCGTTATCAGTTCTACCATGCGTTGGCGCTCCTCGGGGTCGCCTGGGCGACGGTGCGGTGGCCGGGTGGGGTCGCGCCGGCGGCCGGGTGGTTCTTCACGGTCGGGATAGTCCTCTTTTCGGGGAGTCTCTACGCGTTGAGCATCGGGGCACCGCGCTGGGTGGGGATGATCACGCCGTTCGGTGGGGTTTCGTTCCTGATCGGGTGGGGGCTCCTCTTCTGGCTCGGGGCGGTAGCGAGCGGGGCTGGGCGCGGCTAACGGTCTACGCAGAAGAGTAGTTCGACGACCTCGTTGCCACGGTAGTGCCGGCGCTGGCTATCGGTGTCGGAGCGATAGCGGCGGTAGGTGCGGGTGTAGCGGCGGTAGGTCGCAGCACGGCCGTAGTTCTTGAAGATCCGCTCGATGGTCTGCTCGGGGATGAGCCCCTCGGAGTTGTAGCTCATCACGATGTGCCGGCAGTCGGCGCTGGCGACGAGAGCTTCGAGCGCGTCGGCGCAGCGCCTACGGCTCGACCATTCGCTGCGCTTGTCGGCGTCGTGGAGGAGACCGGTCTTGCCGCGGAGCTCGACCGGTCCGTCGAACCAGCCGATGGCGATCAGTTCCGGGATGTGGTAGTAGGCCGGGTACTGGCGCTCGTTGTACGGCGGGTCGATGTAGAGGAGGTCGAAGGGGGCGAGGTCGCGGACGAGCTCGACGGCATCGGCGCGGGTGGCGCGGGAGGTGGGCCCGGGGGTGATGCGGGGGGGGCGGAGGTGGAGCGCTCGCCGGGCGTTGGGCTGCCAGCTCTTGATACAGGCCGCGTAGACGCCGGCGGTGTTGGCGACGCGGTCGGCGGCTTCGATGGTGGCGGTGAGGAGGAGGTAGTAGGCGTCGTCTCCTATGAGCCGTTCCCGACGCCACCGTTCGATCGTGGCGCGGATGTGGTCGATGTGGGCGGCGTTCTCGGGGGTAAAGAACATGCGCTCATGGCGTTGCCCCTCGGCGCCGGCCGGTGAGAAGTGTTCGTGGATGAAGCCCGGTTCGGGGCCGAGGTGGTTCAGATAGGCGATGGCGCCGGCGAGGGTCGGGGGGTGGGGGCGCAGGATGGGAGCGAGCGCGGTGAAGTCGGGTGGCGCGTCGGCCTGGACGTAGGCGTGGGCGAAGACGTGCGAGAACTCCATCAGGTCCGCGGCGATGACGTGGAACCCCCAGCGCTTGAGGGCACGGGCTACGCTGGCGGTACCGGTGAATGGGTCCACCGCAGTACCGGACCGGATCCCGCGGGCGTCGAGGACGCGGCGGATGAAGTCCAGGAGTCTGGTCTTGTTGCCGATGTAGCGCACGATGTTGAATATACGTCGAAATGGTCCCGGAGTCGAATATTTCGTTGTCGGAGGATGAGATGCCGCATTTTCGGGTCACGGTTCGGTACGGCCGGCCGCGTCCGCAGTACGAGGTGCTCGACCTGGAGGGGGAGGACATCGGGGAGGCGATGACCGCGGCGGTGGGCGCGCTCGCGCCGGAGGTGCGCGCGGCGGCGGACCTGGTCGAGGTCAGGGTGCTGGTGGACGAAGAGGAGAGGGAGTACATCGAGGGGTAGGAAATAAGTAGAAGACCGGCGGTGGTGGTTTGCCGGGGTCAGGCAATGTTTTCGGCGATCAGGGCCTCGGGGGGCTTGGGCCGGTGGAAGAGGAAGCCCTGGGTGAGGTGGACGCCGATCTGGCGGATGGTTTCGTACTCCTCGCGTCGTTCGACCCCTTCGGCGATGACCTTGGCGCCGTGGTTCTCGGCGAAGGAGACCATGGTCTCGACGAGGTTCTGCTTGAGGAAGTTGGTGTCGATGTTCGAGATCAGTGAGATGTCGAGCTTGATGTAGTCGGGCGCGAGGTTGGCGATGGAGCCGAGGCCGGCGTAGCCGGAGCCGGCGTCGTCCACGGCGAAGCGGAAGCCGCGCTCGCGGAACTCGGCGAGGTAGCCTTGGAAGCGGGGGTAGTCGTTGATGGCGGTCCGCTCGGTGATCTCGAGGACGATGTGGGCGGGGTCGTCGATCCCGAGTTCGGCGGGGTCCATGTTGCGGAACTGGGGGTCGTTGAAGTCGTGGGGGTCGATATTGAGGAAGAGGTACTGGTCGTCCTTGATGGTCTTGCTGATCCCCTGGATGGCGCGGGTGCGGAGCAGCCGGCCGAGCTCCCAGAGGAGGTTGGCTTCGGCGGCGACCTCGAAGAGGACGTCGGGCGAACGGAGCTCGCGTTTGGCGCCGCGGGCGAGGGCTTCGTAGCCGTAGATCCGTTCGTCGTCGGTGACGATTATCGGGTGGTATTCCATGTAGACCGCGCCTTCGCGGATGGTGTCCTTGAGATCGGCGATCTTCTGGGTGCGTTCCCACTCCATGGCGCTGCGGGCGGCGCCGGCGGCCTCGCGGATCCCGCGGTAGATGAGGCGTTCTGTCCGGATCTTCGGGTTCCGGAAGATAGTCGACGTTCCCACGTATACATTGCAGAGCGCCGCGATGTCCTCGCCGTGGGCGCGTTCGATGGCGTCTCGCAGCGCGGCTTCGAGCTGGGTGGCGAGGGAGCGGAGCTCGCGTTCCGCGACGTCGGCGCTGGTGGGGAGGTGGGTGAAGAGGATGAAGTCGTCGTCGGCGGCGTGCGAGACGAGGATGACATTCTCGGTGCTGGGGTGTTCGCGGTTGTAGAAGTCGCGGACGGCGTCGGCGGTGGTCTCGAGGACGTCGTCGAGCTTCTGCCAGCCGTAGAGCTCTTCGAGGCGCGAGTACCAGACGAAGTGGATGTAGAGGATAGTGATCTCGCCGCGGGTGGCGAGGATCTCCCGGGCGTGCTGGATGACGACAGGGAGGGTGGGGAAGCCGGTCAATTTGTCGTAGAGGAGCTCGCGGTAGCGAATCAGATTGACGAGCTCTTCTTCGCGTCTCGGGGAGTCGATCCCGAGGGCGCGGTTGCGTGCGGCGGTGAGGCGGAGCGCGATCTCGTCGGGCTCGGCGGGGAGGAAGAGCCATTCGTCGGCGCGGGTCAGGAGCGCGTTCTGGCAGGCGTTGGGGTCGCGGCAGGCCGCGACGATGGCGGTGCCGGTCCCGCGGACGCGGGAGTGGATCAGCTCGAGGTCGGCGTTCTCGGAGATCTCGACGAGGATCACGTCGGCGCGGGTGCCGGGGAGGCCGCCGGCGTCGGTGATGTTGGATGCGTCGAATTCGACGATGTCGGCGTCGATCTCCCGGGCCGCGGCGGTGAGGTCTCGGCGGAGCTCGTCGTCGCGGATGTCGGCGAGGATCTTCATTGCCCGCGCTCGCGTGCCTGCAGGTTCCTTTCGACCTTCTCGCCCAGCTCCTGGAGCCGGATCGGTTTGACGATGTAGTCGTCGGCGCCGGCGCGGAGCCCTTCCTGTTTGTCGGTGAAGTCGCTGCGGGCGGTGAGCATGACCACGCGCGTGTCCTTGAAGTCCGTGCTGTTCTTGATGGTGCGAGCCACCTCCCAGCCATCTATCTCGGGCATCATGACGTCGAGGAGGACGAGTGCGGGTTTGGTCTCCTCGGCCTTGACGAGCGCTTCGCGCCCATCGGTGGCGGTGACGACGCGGTACCCTTTGGATTCGAGGTAGGTGCGGACGATCTCGAGTGCGTCGGGGTCGTCGTCGACGGCGAGGATGGGTGCGTCGTTCATCACGTTGTCCGCCCGGCGAGGGTTGCACTTTCCGGGGGGGAGGGCGGGCAAGAAGCAAGCCAATGGGGCTAGGAAAGAGGAGAGCCGCGCTCCTTGGGGGAGCGCGGCTCTCGGAGCGTGCTGGCTCGGTCGATTACTTGTTGAGGATCGAGCCGGCGGTGATGTGGAATTCGGCGCGCCGGTTCTTGGCCCACGCGGCCTCGTTGGAGGCGGGGTCGAGGGGCTGGTTCTCGCCGAGGCTGCGGACCTCGAGGCGCGCGGCGTCGATCCCGTAGCCGGTGAGGAAGTCCTTGACGGCGTTGGCGCGACGCAGCCCGAGGGCGAGGTTGTACTCGTCGGAGCCGCGCTCGTCGGCGTGGCCGTCGATGCGGAGGCGGATCGACGGATCGGCGTTGAGGATCGGGATCTTGGCCTCGAGGGTGGTACGGGCGTCGCCACGGATCGAGTACTGATCGTAGTCGAAGAAGATCATCTCGGTGAGGGTGGCGCGAGCCGCGGCCGCGGCGCGGGCGGCCTCCTCGCGGCGGCGGGCCTCTTCGGCCTCACGGGCGCGGCGGGCCTCAGCCTCGTGATCGACGGTCGGCTGGGTCGACTTCTCTTCGACCGGCGGCTGCGGCTGGGGTTCCGGAGCGGCCGGCTTGGCCTTGGAGCAGGCGGTGAGGCCGACGACGGCCACGGCCGCCAGGATGGCGAAATGATTGTACTTCTTCATACGTAGCGCCTCCACGTTCAACGATTGGGGTCGGAAGGTCTCTGGAATTTAGCGACTGCGGTTATAATCGCGCATCGCTGTCGTTCTGGCAATAGGTCAGCTCGCGGCGAGCCTGGCGGAAATGTCGCTTACGGCGGCAGTTGTAGTTGCCGCGTCGGCGTGGCGCGGACCGGCTGCCGGGGTGGCGAACTGGAGCTCGTAGAGCCGGGCGTAGATCCCGTCGGCGGCGAGGAGTTCGTGGTGGGTCCCCTCTTCGCGGAGCTCGCCGCGGTGGAGTACGAGGATCCGGTCGGCGTTCTGGATGGTGGAGAGGCGGTGCGCGATGGCGATCGAGGTCCGCCCCTGCATGGTCGACTCGAGGGCGTGCTGGATCTGGGTCTCGAGTTCGGTGTCGACCGAGCTCGTCGCCTCGTCGAGGACGAGGACGAGGGGGTCGAAGGCTAGGGCCCGGGCGAAGGAGATGATCTGCCGTTCACCGGAGGAGAGGGAGATCCCGCGTTCGCCGAGGGGTTGGGCGTAGCCGAGGGGGAGCCGTTCGATGAAGGGGACGGCGCCGACGCGTTCGGCGGCGCGGCGGACCTCCTCGTCGGAGATGTCGTCCCGCCCGAGCCGGATGTTGTAGGCGACGTCGCGGCTGAAGATGAAGACGTCCTGCAGCACCATCCCGATGCGGCGCCGGAGTTCGGCGAGGGGGATCCGAGCGATCGGGACGCCGTCGAAGAGGATCTCCCCGCGCTGGGGCTCGTAGAAGCGCATGAGGAGGTTGACGATGGTCGTCTTCCCCGCGCCGGTGTGCCCGACGATCGCGACACGCTCCCCGGGGCGGACGGTGAAGGAGATCCCGCGCAGGACCCAGTTGGGCTCGGCGTCGGTGGCGGCGACGTCGTCGTAAGTGAACCAGACGTCGCGGAACTCGATCTCGCCGCGGCCGTCGGGGCGTGGGAGGATCGGGTCGCTGGGCTCGGTGATCGCCGGCTCGGTGTCGAGGAGCTGGAAGATCCGCTCGGATGAGGCCATGGCGCCCTGGAGCATGTTGTACTTCTCGGAGAGGTCCTGGATCGGGCGGAAGAAGCGGCGCGTGTACTGGAGGAAGGCCGCCACCACACCGACGGTGACGGTGCCGTCCATGATCCGGAACCCGCCGTAGGTGATGATCAGCGCCATGGAGACGGCGGTCAGGACCTCCATCACCGGGAAGAAGAGGGCGTAGTAGGTGATCGAGCGCAGGTGCGCGTCGAGGTGGTCGCGGTTGATCTCGGCGAAGCGGTCGGCGGTCGCCCGCTCGCGGTTGAAGATCTGGACGACGCCGATCCCGGTGATCCGCTCCTGGAGGTAGGCGTTGATGCGCGCCAGGCGGACGCGGATGTCGCGGAACGCCTCGCGGATCCGGCCGCGGAAGTAGAAGGCGGCCAGGAGGACTAGGGGGATGACGGCGAGGGTGACGAGGGCGAGGCGCCAGTCGAGGAGGAAGATCGCGCCGACGATGAAGAGGACGGTGAAGATGTCGCCGAAGACGGTGACGATCCCGGAGCTGAAGAGCTCGTTGAGGACCTCGACGTCGTTGGTGACGCGGGTCATGAGCCGGCCGACGGGGGTCTTGTCGAAGAAGCGCAGGTCGAGCTTCTGGAGGTGACCGAAGACCTCGCGGCGGAGGTCGTACATGATCTGCTGGCCGAGGCGCGTGGTCAGGATAGACTGGGCGTACTGCATGGCGAAGCCGAGCGCGAGCGAGGCCGCGTAGGCGGTGGCGAGCCAGGCGAGGAAGCGGGTGTCGCGGTCGGGGATGGCGCGGTCGATGGCGATCTTGGTGATCCATGGCCCGGCGAGCTCGACGGCGGCGCCGGCGAGGAGGAGGCCGATGGCGAGCACGACCTGGATGCGGTACGGCCGGACGTAGCGGAGCAGCCGGCGTAGGAGCTGGGAGTCGTAGGCCTTGCCGAGTTGTTCTCTGTCGTGGTCGGATCCACTCACCGTGGTCACCAATCCTTCGGTCTATCGAGAATATTCGATGTGCGGCGCTGCTGCTGGAGCGCCTTGCGTTCCTGGCGCTTGCGCCTGCGTGCGTCGGCGGCCGTCTCGCCCGGGAGGCGGACCGTGACCTCGACGCCGCCCATGAGGGCAAACCCGTTGATACGCAGGAGTGGCGCCGTGGAGCCGGCGTGGTCGCGCAGGTCGGCCTGGTGCTCGAAGCCGCCGAGTATGCCGATCCCGGAGCAGTCGACGGCGAGCCCCGGCGGTACGATGATCTCGGCCCCGCCCATGACGGCGACGATGAAGAGCTCGGTGGTCCCGCCGGGGAGGTCGGCCTCGCGGAAGTCGAGCTCGACGCCGCCCATGAAGGCGATGACCTTCGAGTGCCGGGCGGGGAGCCAGTGGCCTTTACGGGCCACGCCGCCCATGATGGCGGCGATGACTTCGCTGTCGCGCCGGCGCTGGGGGTCGGCCGTGGGGGTGGCGGCTCCGTCGAGGGTCGTCGCCGCGGGGGGCGCGAGGTCGCGGACGAGGTCGTCGAGTGCGGCGAGGGTGGTGGCGCGGTGGGCCGCGTCGACGCGTCGTTCGAACTCCTCGATGGTCAGGGCGTCGGCCGCGACCTGTTGGCAGAGGAGAGCGATGACGCGCTCCCGGCGGAGTTCGAGGGGTACCGGCGCCTGATCGCGCGTGTGCGACATGGGTTGTGCGCTCCTTGTATGGTTGACTGCGTGCGAGCCGCCGCGTTGCAGGCCAGGAGTACCCCGCGGCCGGGGCAGAGGTTCAGGGCGCCGCGGGGCCGAGGTCGAGCGGGGGCATCTTGCATTCGTCCAGGATTGACGGTAGGGTTTCGCGTACCTATTCTAGCGAGTCTCCCCGGTCCAACCAACGCAGATCTCTGATGGGTAACATTCGGGCATATCTCAACCGAATCGTGGTGTGGCTGATCGCCGGCTTCGTCATGCTGGTGCTCGGCATGTCGTCGAGCTGGATCTTCGGCGCGTACACCCTGAATCAGTTCGTGACCCGAATCTCGGATCGCATAGATCGGTTGCACGAGAGCATCGATCTCGGCCAGCGGCTGCAGCTTTCGATCCTGGATCAGCTCACGGTCGGCGAGCGGTACCTGGCGATGGCGGAGCCCGAGCACAGGGAGCGGTTCCGCCAGCTGGGCGACCAGGCGCACGACCTGAGGGTGCGGTATCACAAGATCCCGGGATTGACCCCGACGGAGAACATGCGGGTCGCGCGGATCCAGGATCTGCACGCGCGGCTGGAGGTCTACTACTCGTTGGCGCATGCGCTCCGTGATCTGGGCAGGACGACCGCGGCGGTGGAGATGACGGGGTCGGCGGCGCCGGTGGTGGACCAGTTGACGCGCGAGATCGGGGAGTTGAGCGCGGCGGAGCGGGCGAAGGTCGGGATGGCCGCGGCCGAGCTGAGGCGGGATGCGGAGGAGCGGCAGGCGATCCTGGCGGTGATGCTGCTGGCGACGATCGGGGTGAGCGTGCTACTGGCGATCCGGACGTTGCGGGCGATCACCCGGCCGCTCGGGCGGCTGGTCGCGGCGGCAGACCAGTTCGGCCACGGCGATCTGAACGTCCGCATCGAGGGGCGGATGCCGGCGGAGTTCGAGGTGCTGGCCGGCGCGTTCACGACGATGGCGGACCGGCTGCGCGCGATCGTGGGGGAGACGGTCTCGACCGCGGAGCAGATCACGGCGTCGGCATCCGACCTGGCGGGGATCGCCGAAGAGGTGGCGGCCTCGAGCGGCGAGGTCTCGACGGCGATGGTCGGGATCACGCAGGGGGCCGAGCAGCAGGCGCAGGAGTTGGCGGTGGTGACGAGGTCGCTGGACGTGATCCGCGAGCGGGCGGAGGAGATGACGGAGACCTCGGAGCGGGTGACGGCGCTGGGCGGCCGGATCCGGACGCTGGCCGATTCGCGGCGGCAGGACATCGGCAATGCGCTTAAGATGCTGCTGGATGTGCGGGAGGTGGTCGAGGAGTCGGGGCGGCAGGTCCATCAGCTGGACGAGGCGTCGGACCGGATCACGGACTTCGTGGAGACGATCCAATCGATCGCGAGCCAGACGAACCTGCTGGCGCTGAACGCGGCGATCGAGGCCGCGCGGGCGGGGGAGCACGGCCGTGGGTTCGCGGTGGTGGCGGATGAGGTGCGGAAGTTGGCGGACGCGAGCGCGCGGGCGGCGGAGGAGGTCTCGCAGACGGTGCGCCAGGTGCGCAAGGAGATCCAGCACGTCGTCGGGATCATGTCGCGTGGTACGACGACGGTGCGCGGCGTCGAGCGGGTCTCGGAGGGTGCGGAGCGCGCCTTCGAGGAGATCATCGTGGCGGTTGGCGAGGTGGTCGAGGCGGCCGCCGTGGTTGGGAAGTTCGCGACGGAAAACCTGCGGGAGGTCGCGGGGGTAAAGGAGACTGTGAGTACGGTGGGCGCGACCGCCGAGCTGCACGCCGCGAGCGCGCAGCAGGTGGCGGCGGCGTCGCAAGAGCAGTCGGCGGCGACGGAGGAGATGAGCGCCGCGACGATCGAGCTGCTGCAGGCCGCCGAGCGCCTCCGCGAGCTGGTCTCCGGATTCAAGGTGTAATGGGGCTGTTCTCCTGGATCGTATTCGGTCTGATCGCCGGTGGGATCGCGAAGTTCATCATGCCGGGGAAGGACCCGGGGGGGTGCCTGGCGACGTCGCTGCTCGGGATCGCCGGGGCGTTGCTGGGCGGTGGGCTGGGCACCTATCTCTTCTCGTGGGGGACGGTGACGGGGTTCGACATCAGGTCGTTGGGGATCGCGGTGGCCGGGTCGGTGGTGCTGTTGGTGCTGTATCGGCTCTTGCGGCCCGCCCCCTTGACACCGCCGCGCTGAACTGGTTAGCTTTGGCGACAGCAGGAGCTATATCTCGTTACTCTGTGCACACGATGAATAGGCACGTAGCCATTCACCTTATTATCAGCCTTCGACTTCCCGGCCTTATGCAGGCTCGGGCAGAGGAGGCGCGTGTGTGCATGAGTAGTAGATCGTAAGACACGCTGAAAACCGCTAATCGTTGCGGGCCTTCTCGCTGGAGGAGGCCCGCTTTCTTTTTGTACCAGTGAGACCTGGAGCCTGAGGATGTCACGGATCGTTGTCTTCGATACGACCCTGCGGGACGGGGAACAGTCGCCGGGCGCGACGATGACGCCTGCGGAGAAGCTGCGGATGGCGCATCAGCTCGACGCGCTCGGCGTGGACGTGATCGAGGCGGGGTTCGCGATCAGCTCGCCGGACGATTTCAATGCGATCCGCATGATCGCCAAGGAGGTGCGCCGGCCGGTGATCGCGGCGCTGGCGCGGGCGAACGCCGGTGACATCGAGCGGGCGGCGGCCTCGCTCGAGGGGGCGGAGCGTGGTCGGATCCACACCTTCATCGCGACCTCGGGGATCCATCTCCGGCACAAGCTGCGGATGACCGAGGATGAGTGCCTGGAGCGGGCGGTGCAGGCGGTCGAGCTGGCGCGCAAGTACACCGATGATGTGGAGTTCAGCGCCGAGGACGCGACGCGGACCGACATCGCCTTTCTCTGCCGGGTGGTCGAGGCGGTGATCAAGGCGGGCGCGACGACGGTGAACATCCCCGACACCGTCGGCTACGTGCACCCCACCGAGTACAAGAAGATCATCGGCACCCTCTTCGAAGTAGTGGAGGGGATCGAGAACGTGATCGTGAGCGTACACTGCCACAACGATCTCGGGCTGGCGGTGGCGAACTCGCTGGCGGCGATCGAGGCGGGTGCGCGCCAGGTCGAGTGCACGATCAACGGGATCGGTGAGCGGGCGGGCAACGCGGCGCTGGAGGAGATCGTGATGGCGCTGCGGGTCCGCAACGATGCCTTCCCGTACACGACGGGGATCGAGACGACGGAGATCTACCGTACGAGCCAGCTCCTATCGCACCTGACGGGGCTGCACCCGCAGGTGAACAAGGCGATCGTCGGGAAGAACGCCTTCGCGCACGAGGCGGGGATCCACCAGGACGGGTACCTGAAGGAGCGGACGACGTACGAGATCATGACCCCGCAGATGGTGGGGGCGCCGTCGACGCGACTGGTGTTGGGGAAGCATTCGGGTCGGAACGCGCTCTCGCAGCGCTACCGCGAGCTGGGGTACGAGCTGAGCAGCGAGGAGCTGGATCGGGTCTACAAGCTCTTCAAGATGCTGGCCGACCAGAAGAAGACGGTGTTGGACGAGGACCTGATCGCTATCTTGAATCATGGTACGATCGAGGATGCGCCGCCGGTCTTCAAGCTGCGCGCGTTGGAGGTGCTCTGCGGGAAGCGCGAGTCCGAGGCGCGGGTGCGGGTCGCGGAGAACGGGATCGAGCGGAACGCCGAGGGGCGGGGCGATGGCCCGATCGCGGCGGCGTTCGCGGCGGTGAACAAGCTGCTCGACTATGAGTGCGAGCTGGAGGAGCTCGAGATCCGCGCGGCGACGCCGGGGAGCGACGCGGTCGGCGAGGTCTCGCTGCGGGCGCGGGTCGGTGGTAAGACCTTTACCGGGCGCGGCGCGTCGACGGATGTGATCGAGGCGGCGGTCCGCGCGTATCTGCACATGTTGAACAAGGCGGCACACGCCAGGGAGCTGGAGGCGAAGGTCCTGGCGGAGGCGAGTTATCTGTGGGGGGTCTGATGACGAAGTCGGCTGCGAATGGCGCGGCGGGCAATGGGGCCGGGCCGCGTACACTCTTCCAGAAGCTATGGGATTCCCACCTCGTGAGGTCGGAGACGACAGCGACGCCGGCGATCCTGTACGTGGATCTCCACCTCGTCCACGAGGTCACCTCGCCGCAGGCGTTCTCCGAACTGCGGGCGCGCGGGCTGAGGGTCCGGCGCCCGGACCGGACGCTGGCGACGATGGACCACTCGACGCCGACGCTCCCGCGCCGCGCGGATGGTTCGCTCCCGGTGGTGGACGACCAGGCGGCCGCGCAGCTGGCGCAGCTGGAGGAGAACTGCCGGGAGTTCGGGATCCGGCTCTTCGCGCTTGGCCACGAGCACCAGGGGATCGTGCACGTGATCGGCCCGGAGCTGGGCGCGACGCAGCCCGGGATGACGATCGTCTGTGGCGACAGCCACACCAGCACGCACGGCGCGTTCGGCGCGCTGGCGTTCGGGATCGGGACCTCCGAGGTCGGCCACGTCCTGGCGACGCAGACGCTGCTGCAGCGCAAGCCGAAGACGATGGAGATCCGGGTCGACGGCCGGCTGGCGCCGGGGGTGAGCGCGAAGGACCTGATCCTGGCGGTGATCGCCGAGATCGGGGTCGGCGGTGGGACGGGCCACGTGGTCGAGTACACCGGGAGCGCGATCCGCGCCCTCAGCATGGAGGAGCGGATGACGGTCTGCAACATGTCGATCGAGGCCGGGGCACGGGCGGGGATGATCGCGCCGGACGACACGACCTTCGAGTACCTGGCCGGGCGGCCGTTCGCGCCGCAGGGGGCGGCGTGGGACGAGGCGGTCGAGCGGTGGCGTCGTCTACCGACGGACGAGGGTGCGGAGTACGATAAGACGGTGCGGATCGACGCGAACCGGCTCCAGCCGATGATCACCTTCGGGACGAACCCTGGGATGGGGATCCCGATCGATGGGCGGATCCCAGACCCGGCGGAGGTCCAGGACGCGGCGGGCCGGGCGGCGCTCGAGAAGGCGCTGCGCTACATGGAGCTGAATCCGGGGACGCCGCTGAAGGGGCACCCGATAGACGTCGTCTTCATCGGGAGCTGCACGAATTCGCGGCTGACCGACCTGCGCGCGGCGGCTTCGGTGCTGCGCGGGCGGCGCGTGGCGGAGGGGGTGCGGGTCCTGGTGGTGCCGGGGTCGCAGCAGGTGAAGCGCGAGGCGGAGCGGGAGGGGCTGGACAAGATCTTCCGCGAGGCGGGAGCCGAGTGGCGCGAGGCGGGTTGCTCGATGTGCATCGCCATGAACGGGGACCAGCTGCAGCCCGGGGAGTACGCGGTGAGCACGAGCAACCGCAACTTCGAGGGGCGGCAGGGGAAGGGTAGTCGCACCTTCCTGGCGAGCCCGTTGACCGCGGCGGCGGCGGCGGTGACCGGCCGGGTCACCGATCCGCGGGAGCTGCTGGGTAGATGAGAGACAACGAGTTCGGTGCGCGGTGATGCGGACCGAGGGGACGAGACGTGCCGCGGAGGGCGGTACGTCTCGCGTCCCGAAATGTCGTGAGGTGGTGGGGTAGCGGCAGGGTATGAGGAAATTGTGCGTCGCCCCGACGGTACCGGGGCGGCGTGAGCTCGAGATTGTGGGGGGGTATGGAGCCGATCAGACCATTCGAATCGAAGGTGGTGGTGCTGCCGGTCGAGAACATCGACACGGACCAGATCATCCCCGCCCGTTTCCTGAAGGTGACGGACCGCGCGGGGCTGGGGGATGCGCTCTTCGCGGACTGGCGCTACGACGGCGCGGGGCAGCCGATCGAGAACTTCGTGTTGAACCGGCCGACCTCGCGGGGGGCGCAGGTCCTGGTGGCGGGCGACAACTTCGGGTGCGGCTCGTCGCGCGAGCATGCCTCCTGGGCGCTGCTGGGGTATGGCTTTCGGGCGGTGGTCAGCACATCTTTCGGTGATATCTTCCGCAACAATGCATTGAAGAACGGGCTCCTGCCGTTGATCGTCGACGCGGCGACGCATGCGCGGCTGCTGGAGCTGGGCGAGTCGGACCCGGAGGCGCGGGTCAGGGTCGACCTGGAGCGGCAGGTGATAGCGCTGCCGGATGGTACCGAGGCGACCTTCCCGATCGAGCCGTTCGCCAAGCATTGTCTGCTCAACGGTGTCGACGAGCTGGGGTTCCTGCTCTCGGCGGAGGCGGACATCGCCGCGTTCGAGGCGAGCCGCGAGGGTGCCACGGCGGTAGGAGGTGCGGCATGAAGGCGCTGATCGCGGTACTGCCTGGGGATGGGATCGGCCCCGAGGTGACGGCCGAAGCGGTCGAGGTGCTGCGGGTGGTGGCGGAGCGGTGGGGGCACGACTTCGAGCTGCGCGAGGCGTTGCTCGGGGGGTGCGCCATCGATGCGACGGGGGCGCCGCTCCCGCCGGAGACGCTCGAGCTCTGCCGGGCGGCCGACGCGGTCCTGCTGGGCGCGGTCGGCGGGCCGAAGTGGGACGACCCGGAAGCGAAGGTCCGGCCGGAGCAGGGGTTGCTCGGGCTACGGCAGGCGCTGGGGCTCTACGCTAACCTGCGCCCGGTCCGCGTGCACCCCGATCTGGTCTACGCCTCGCCGCTGCGCGCCGAGAAGCTGAGCGGGGTGGATCTCCTGGTCGTGCGGGAGCTGACCGGCGGGATCTACTTCGGCGAGAAGCGGCGTGAGCAGGGGGCGGGGGGTGAGCGCGCGGTCGACGAGTGCGCGTACACGACGGAGGAGATCGAGCGGGTGGTCCGGACGGCGGCGCGGCTCGCGCGGGGGCGGCGGGGGAAGGTGACCTCCGTCGACAAGGCGAACGTGCTGGAGACGTCGCGGCTCTGGCGGCGGGTGACGACGAGGGTGATGCGGGAGGAGTTCCCGGACGTCGAGCTCGAGCACCTGCTGGTCGACGCCTGCGCGATGCATCTCCTCTCGCGGCCGGCGAGCTTCGATGTGATCGTGACCGAGAACATGTTCGGCGACATCCTGACGGACGAGGCGTCGATGCTCGCGGGGTCGATCGGGCTGCTCCCGTCGGCGTCGCTGGGGGGCGAGCCGTCCGGCGGGCGTCAGCCGGGGCTGTACGAGCCGATCCACGGCTCGGCGCCGGATCTGGCGGGGCGCGGGGTGGCGAACCCGATCGGGACGATCCTGAGCGCGGCGCTGCTGCTGCGTTATTCGCTGGGGTTGGAAGAGGAGGCGAGCGCGGTCGAGGCGGCGGTATCCGCGGTGTTGGCGGAGGGGCTCCGCTCGGCCGATCTGGCGGCGGGCGGCGCCGCGGCGAGCACTTCGGAGATCGGGGCCGCGATCGCGCGGCGCGTGGCCGAGGCAAGGTAGTTTCAGATACCCGCGCCGCGACTGGTGGCGCGGCGCGGGAGCGAGTTGGTGGCGCCGTGGGGTGCGGCTGCCACGGGTCCGGTGAGGTGCCGGTAACGAGAGACCACAGGAAGGTCGAGATGTCGAAGTTCCCGAGTACTAAATGGATATGGCGGGATGGGGAGTTCATCCCCTGGGAGTCGGCCACGCTCCACGTGATGAGCCACGTGGTACACTACGGCACGTCGGTTTTCGAGGGGATCCGGTGCTACCGGACGCCGGATGGTCCGGCCATCTTCCGGTTGGACGACCACCTGCGCCGGCTCGAAGACTCCGCGCGCGTCTACCGGATGGTGCCCGAGCACGACCGGGAGACGCTGGCGCGCGCATGTGCGGAGCTGGTGGTGCGCAACGAGCTGCAGGATTGTTACATCCGGCCGTTGGTGCTGCGCGGCTACGGCGCGCCGGGGATCTACCCGATGTCGAGCCCGATCGAGACCTACCTGATCTGCTGGCCCTGGGGTACGTACCTGGGTGACGGCGCGCTGGAGCAGGGGGTCGACGTCTGCGTCTCGAGCTGGCGTCGCCCGGCACCGAACACGCACCCGGTCATGGCGAAGGCGGGCGGGAACTATCTCAGCTCGCAGCTCATGAAGATGGAGGCGGTCACCAACGGGTACGCCGAGGCGATCGGTCTCTCGTACGAGGGGCTGGTCAGCGAGGGGAGCGGCCAGAACCTCTTCCTAGTGCAGAACGGGGTCCTGATCACCCCCTCCTCGGACGGCTCGTTCCTCTTCGGGATCACGCGGGACTGCATCCTCACCCTGGCGCGGGATCTGGGGATCCCGGTCCGAGAGCAGCCGATCCCGCGCGAGCAGCTGTATTCTGCCGACGAGATCTTCATGACCGGGACCGCGGCGGAGGTGACGCCGGTGCGGAGCGTGGACCGGATCACGATCGGGAGCGGTAGCGTCGGTCCGGTGACGCGGCAGCTGCAGAGCGAGCTCCTCGGCATTGCGCGAGGCGAGCGCCCCGACCCGTACGGGTGGCGTGCGCCGATCCATTCGCTGCTCGGCCGGACGCTGGTCTAGATTGCGGACCGCGGTTCCATTGTTTGAACCCGCCCTGCCTGATAGATTGCGGGGAGTGAGTCCACGATCGTGCAGGCGGGTCCGTGAGGCCGGACTCGCCCGGGGCGGCAAGCCGCCGGGCGAGTTGCCGTTCGTCGTGGGGCCAGTAACCAACTTCAACCAACTGTGATCATGTATCAGTCAGCGAAGCGAAAGGTGATCCACACGGGGCTGGCGTTCCTGGCCCTGGGTGCGTTGGCCACTGGCTGTGCGCGGCCGGCGGTGGTGGATGCCAGGCAGGCGCAGGTAGTGGTTGCGCCGAGCGGTAAGGGTCCTGCCCGGGCGCAGTCGGCGATGGTCACGTCGGCGACGGAGCTCGCGAGCCGGGTCGGTGAAGAGATCCTGCGTGCGGGTGGGAACGCCGTCGACGCCGCGATCGCGACCGGTTTCGCGCTGGCGGTAACGTACCCGCAGGCTGGGAACATCGGTGGTGGCGGGTTCATGGTGATCCGGTTCCCGGACGGCACGTCGACCGCGATCGACTTCCGGGAGAAGGCGCCGCTCTCGGCGCATCCGGAGATGTTCCTGGACTCGGCGGGGAACTATTCGTACGACATCCATCACAACAGCCACATCGCGGTCGGCGTCCCCGGGACGGTGGCCGGGCTGGAGCTGGCGCACAAGAAGTACGGGAAGCTTCCGTGGGCGAAGCTGGTGGAGCCGTCGGTACGTCTGGCGGCGGACGGGTTCCCGATGATGTCGTACCTCTCGCGTTCGCTGAAGGGGGTACTCCCGGATATGAAGAAGTACCCGGCGAGCGTGGCGGCGTACTCGAAGAACGGGGTGCCGTACGAGGTGGGCGAGCTCTTCCGCCAGCCCGATCTGGCCCGTACGCTGGAGCGGATCCGGGATCAGGGTCGCGACGGCTTCTACAAGGGTGAGACGGCGCGGTTGATCGTCGAGGAGATGAAGCGCCACGGCGGGTTGATCACCTACGAGGACCTGGAGCGGTACGAGGCGAAGGAGCGCGCGCCGGTCCGGGGCACCTACCGCGGGTACGAGATCATCAGCATGCCGCCGCCGAGCAGCGGAGGCGTGGCGCTGATCCAGATGCTCAACATCCTGGAAGGTTTCGACCTCAAGTCGATGGGGCACAACTCGCCGAAGTACCTGCATCACCTGGCGGAGACGATGCGGCTGGCGTTCCGTGACCGTGCGCGTCACCTCGGCGACCCCGACTTCGAGGAGATCCCGGTGGCGGCATTGACGGACAAGGCGTACGCGGCCGAGCTGCGCGCGCTGATCGATCCGAACCGTGCCACCCCCTCGCGCCTGGAGGACGTGGCTGGTGTCGCGCTTGCCCCGGAGAGCATGGAGACGACGCACTATTCGGTCGTCGACAAGGACGGGATGGCGGTCGCGGTGACCTACACCCTCGAGGCGAGTTACGGGATGAAGGCGGTCGTCGAGGGCGCGGGGTTCCTGCTCAACAACGAGATGGGCGACTTCAACGGGAAGCCGGGGTTGACCAACGAGACCGGGTTGATCGGGACGAAGGCCAACCTGGCCCGTCCGGAGAAGCGGATGCTCTCGAGCATGACGCCGACGATCCTGGCCAAGGACGGCAAGCTCTTCGCCGTGGTGGGGAGCCCGGGTGGCCGGACGATCATCAACACCGTGCTGCAGGTGGTGTTGAACATGATCGACTTCGAGATGGACGTGCAGGACGCGGTCGACGCGAAGCGGATCCATCATCAGTGGTTCCCCGACCAGATCCGGATGGAGCCGGGCTCCGACAGCAAGACGGCTGAGGCGCTGCGCGCCATGGGGCACAAGGTCACGGTGACCCGTAGCACGCAGGGTCGTTCGCACTCGATCAAGATCGATCCCGCCACCGGGATGCGGATTGGTGCGGCGGACCCGCGTGACGGCGATGCGGGGGCGGTAGGGCACTGAGTCCCTCGATCGGCCTGATTATTCTCGCCGATTATCAGCTCATACGGGGTCGGCTCCTGGAGCCGACCCCGTATGAGCTATCTCTCTTCATATCACGACGGCCACTAACCGAAGAATTCTTGACAGGGGATCTCGCACGCTGCACCTTACGGTTCCGATACACTCCATTATCAATCCAATGAGGAGGTTGGGACGATGAGGCGGATACTACTTCTGGCGGCCGCGCTATTCCTATTTCCGGCATGCGAGAATCTGCTGAATGACCCCGATGATGACGGTTTGGTTGGGACGGCGTTCACTCTGGTCAAGGCCAACGACCAGACTTTGCCGTTAGAGACCATTATCGGCGTCTGCGACGTGACGGACCAAGCTGTAGTGAACGAGTATTTCCGGATCGAGGGAGGTACCTTGGTAGTCACCTCGGACACGTTGCTGAAGGTCGAGCTGGCTCTGCAGTACAGGTGCGGCTCCGAGGGCACATGGGAGCGGGTCACCGAAGCAGCTTCCGAGTTGAAGTACGAAAGGAATGGGAGCTCGCTGACCCTTTTCGAGAAGTATGATGACTCCTCCCCCTGGGAAGAGGTCGGGGTGGCGACGCTCACCTTGGACGGGCTGGTAGCCGTGGTGCAAGTCGGCGAGAGCGAGACGGATGTGTTGAAACTCGAGTTCGAGCAGGATCAGCCCCGCTCGTAGGAGATAATGATCGGCGATTCTCAACCCGATTGGGGGATCGCTTCGTAGGACACCCCGGCGCACGAGCCCCGCTAGAGGGAAGCACGGTGCGCCGGGGTGTTCCGCATCACCTGGGAAGCCGCGCGGCGAGGGCGCGTAGGACCCGGTCGGTATCGACGCCGATCGCCTGACAGGCGACCAGGGCGTGGTAGATGAGGTCGGCGGCCTCCTCTGCGGCCCGATCGGTGTCATTGGCGGTACAGGCCATCACGAGCTCGACCGCCTCCTCGCCCAGCTTCTTGTGGCGGAGGTTGGGGTCGCCGAGGAGCTTGGCGGTGTAGCTACCCTCCGTGGGGTTGGCGGCGCGGGCGGCGAGGATGCGGCCGAGCGCGGGGAGGGTGGGGGGCGCCTCGAAGCAGCTCCAGCTCCCGGTGTGGCAGGTCCGGCCGGCGGGCTCGACGAGGGCGACGACGGCGTCGGCGTCGCAGTCGGCGTGGATGGCGCGGACGCTGAGGGTGTTGCCACTCGTCTCGCCCTTCTTCCAGAGCCGCTGGCGCTGGCGCGACCAGAACCAGAGCTCGCCCGTCTCGATAGTGGCGGCGAGCGCCTCTTCGTTCGCGTACCCCAGCATCAGGACCTCGCCGGTACGCACGTGCTGCGCGACGACGGCGATCAGGCCGCCCTGTTTGGCGAAGTCCAGGTACCGGAGATCCTCGACCCGGTCGATGCGGCGGCCCGGGAGTTCGGTATCGATCTCAGCTGACATCGTTGCCTATTAGGGTTGCGCGGATGGCCTCGGCCAGGGCCGCGTTGGTGGCTATTGCGTTGCCGCCCAGGTGCGTAGGGGCGCCGGTCCAGTCGGTGAAGACGCCGCCGGCCTCCTCGATGACCGGCTTGAGGGCGGCGCTATCCCAGGGCGCGAGCACGGGGTCGAGCATCGCCTCGGCGCGGCCGGTAGCGACCAACGCGTAGCCGTAGCAGTCGCCCCAGGTCCGGGTGATGTCGACGCGCCGGCGGAGCCGGTCCCAGGCCTCGCGGCGGCCGTGGGCGTCGAAGAGCTCGACGTCGGAGGCGCAGACGAGGGCGGCGTCGAGCCGGTCGGTGGTGGAGACGCGCGCCCGGCGCCCATCGAACCAGCACCCCTCGCCGCGAGCGGCCCAGACGGTCTCGCCGAGCGCCGGGAAGTGCAGCACCCCCAGCACCGCCTCGCCGGCCTCCTCGAGGGCGAGGAGGACGCCGTAGAGCGGGACGCCGCGGACGAAGGAACGCGTCCCGTCGATCGGATCGACGATCCAGCGGCGCACCGCGTCCGGCCGCGTCTCGCCGAACTCCTCGCCCAGGATCCCGTCGTGGGGGAAGCGGGCCTCGATCAGCTCGCGGACGAGGCGTTCGGACTCGCGGTCGGCGATGGTGACCGGCGAGGCGTCGGATTTGGTATCGGCGGCGACGCCGGTCTGGTAGTGGGCGAGGGTGACGCGACCAGCGCGCCAGGCGACGTCGACCGCGAAGTCGAGTACGTTACGCAGCGGTTCCGGCTTCATGCCTTCACTTCCCGGTCGACGTCGGTCCGGATGGGGATCCCCGCCGCCGCGAGCTCCCGTTTCACCTCGCCTACGCTGACGACGCCGTCGTGGAAGATCCCCGCGGCGAGCGCCGCGTCGGCGCCGACCTCGAAGGCCGCGCGGAAGTGTTCGGCCCGCCCCGCGCCGCCGCTGGCGATGACCGGTACGTCGACGGCGGCGGCGATCGCGCCGGTGAGGTCGAGGTCGTAGCCGTCGCGGCGCCCGTCCTGGTCGATGCTGGTGATCAGGATCTCGCCGGCGCCGCGGCGGACGCACTCGCGGGCCCAGGCGACGGCCTCGAGCTCGGTCGGGGTGCGGCCGCCGTGGGTGTAGACGCGGTAGAAGGTGGCGCCGCCCTCCGTGGGCTCGGATTTGGCGTCGATACTCGCGACAACGCACTGGGCGCCGAAGCGTTCGGCGGCCTCGGTGAGGAGCTCGGGGCGCCGTACCGCGCCGGTGTTGATGCTGACCTTGTCGGCGCCGGCGCGGAGGGCGTTGGCGACGTCGTCCACGGAGTTGATCCCGCCCCCGACGGTGAGGGGGATAAAGAGCCGTTCGGCGGTGCGGCGCACGACGTCGAGGAGGGTACGCCGCCCCTCGGCGGAGGCGGAGATGTCGAGGAAGACGACCTCGTCGGCGCCCTCGGCCTCGTAGCGGGCGGCGAGTTCGACGGGATCGCCGACGTCGCGCAGCCCCACGAAGCTGACCCCTTTGACGACGCGGCCGTCCTTAACGTCGAGGCAGACGATCAGGCGTTTACGCAGCATGTTACCTCCGGATCAGCCGTTTTCCCGTTCGAGCCGCACCGCGCCCTTGGTGCTGAAGACCGTATCGCCGCGGGCGACCGCCTGGCGCAGGGCGAGGCCGAGCGCTTTGAAGGCGGCCTCGACGACGTGGTGCTTGTCGCGCCCGCGGAGGACCCGCACGTGCAGGGTGATGCGGGCGTTCTCGGCGAACGAGCGCAGGAAGTGGTCGTAGAGGGAGCTCGGGACGGGTCCCTCGTAGTAGAAGCGACCGACGAGGTCGAGGGCGACGTGGACCATGGCGTCGTCCATGACGACGGTCGCATCGCCGTAGCGCCGGCAGGTCTCGGGGATCTCGTCGCGCAGCGCGGCGCCGAGGGTGATGGCGACGTCCTCGATCAGGTGGTGGCGCAGGTCGCCGGTGGCCTCGACCTCGAGGTCCCAGCCGGCGTACTTCCCGAGGGCGGTGAGCATGTGATCGAGGAAAGGCTCGCCGGTGGCGATGCGGGTCGTGGCCTCGGCGCCGGCGAAGGGGTCGAGGCGGACGCGGACGCGGGTCTCGCCGGTCTCGCGGCGGAGGATACTCATCGGCTGAACTCCGTTGCTGTGGCGCGCGGGTCGAGCGCGCCGGTGTACAGTGCCATCCCGAGCACGGCGCCGGCGACGCCGCGGCGGGCGAGCTCGTGCAGGTCGTCGATGTCGCGGATCCCGCCGGAGGCGAGGAGCGGGTGGCGGGTCGCGGCGGCGAGGGCGGCGAAGCGGTCGGCGTCGGCGCCCTGCATCCGCCCCTCGCGGGAGACGTCGGTGACCAGGATCCCGCCGAGCGGGAGCGGGTCGAGCCGCTCGAGGAAGTTGGTCGCCTCGAGCCCCGTCCCTTCGGTCCACCCGCGGGTGACGACGATCCCGTCGCGGATGTCGGCGGCGACGACGATGCGCCCCGGCCAGCGCGCGGCGAGGGTCTCTAGCCAGGCGTGGTCTTCGACAGCGCGGGTCCCGACGATGACGCGGGCGGCGCCGGCCTTGAGGAGGGTGTCGGCGGACTCGTCGTCACGGACGCCGCCGCCGACCTGGACCGGGACGTCGACTTGCTCGAGGATCGCGAAGATCTCGTCGCGGTTGGAGCCGGAGCCGAGCGCAGCGTCGAGGTCGACGACGTGGAGGGCGCGGAACCCGTCGGCGACCCAGCGACGCGCGACGGCGACGGGGTCCGGCAGGCTGACGCGCTCGTCCTCGGGGCGTCCGCCGACGAGCTGGACGACGCGCCCGCCGCGGAGGTCGACTGCGGGGTAGGCGATCATCGCGCGGCCTCCGGTTCAGGGTGGCGTGCTGCCTCGAGGAAGTTGCGGATCAGCCGGAGCCCCGGCGCGCCGCTCTTCTCGGGGTGGAACTGGACCCCCCACGCGTTGCGGGCGCGGACGGCGGCCGGGAAGCGTTCGCCCTCGTACTCGGTCCAGGCGATCACCGACCGCGGGTCGGCCGGCTCGACGACGTAGCTGTTGGCGTAGTACGCGACGAGCGGGGTGGTCCCGTCGAAGAGCGGGTCGGCGCCCGCGTCGACCGCGTTCCATCCCATGTGCGGGACGCGGGGTGCGCGGAGGCGCCGGACCCGGCCGGGGACGACGCCGAGCCCCGCGCCCGGCCCTTCGTCGCTCGCCTCGGTCAGGAGTTGCATCCCGAGGCAGATCCCGAGGGAGGGGAAGCCGTCGAGGAGGGCGGCGCGGAGATCGGCGGCGGCGGGCGCGAGACGCGCGGCCGCGGCGCCGAAGGAGCCGACCCCCGGGAGGACGAGCGCGTCGCCGTCGAGGAGGCGGGCCGGGTCGGGTTCGATCCGGACGGTCGCCCCACCGGCCTCCAACGCCTTGGCGAGCGAGTGCAGGTTGCCGACGCGCGAGTCGAAGACGACGATCTTCACGAATCCCTCCCGGCGGCCCCGGCCGCCACTGCTTGCGTCAGGATCTCTTTGGTCGCGGCGAGGAAGCGCTCGAGGAGCTCCCAGGGGCCGACCGAGACGCGGAGCGTGTCGCCCGCGCCGGGGAGCCCCGGGAAGGCCCGGACCGCCACGCCCCGCTCCCGGAGCGCCGCGTTGAACCCCTGGGCGGTGAGGCCGGCCGGGACCTGGACGAGGATGAAGTTAGCGGCGGAGGGCCAGGTGCGCAGGCCCAGCCGTTCGAGCTCGGCTTGGAGCCGTTCGCGGTTCTCGATCGCCTGCGCGACGGTCGCCGCGACCCAGCCCCGGTCCTCGGTCAGCGCCGCGCGGGCCGCAGCGTCGGCGGCCGCGGTGATCTTGTACGGCCCCCGGCTCTTCTCGATCTCTCGGATCAGGGCGGCAGGCCCGATGGCGTAGCCGATCCGCAGCCCCGCGAGCCCCCAGGCCTTGGAGAGGGTCCGCAGCACGACGACGCGGTTGGTCGAGATGGCCCAGTTCGCCATGGATTCGCCCGCGAAGTCGGCGTAGGCTTCGTCGAGCAGTACGACGCCGCGGGCGCGTTGGGCGATGTACTCGATCGTGGCGCGTTCGGAGAGGGTCCCGGTCGGGTTGTTGGGTCGGCAGATGTAGGTGATCCGGCCGTCCGCGGCGAGGAGCGCGTCGGGGTCGAGCGCGAAGTCGGGGCCGAGCGGGACGGCGCGGGGGCGCGCGGCGTTCATCTTGGCGAAGAGCGCGACCATCCCGAAGGTCGGGTCGGGGTAGGCGACGACGTCGCCGGGCTCGCAGAAGGCGCGGATCGCCGAGTCGATCACGTCGTCGGAGCCGCACCCGGTGGTGATGTTCTCCGGCGCTACCCCGTGCAGTTCGGCGAGGAGCTCCTTGAGCCCGTCGGCGAAGACAGAGGGGTAGCGTGTGAGCGAGTCGGTGCCGAGCGCGGCGAGCGCGCGTTCGGCGGCGGGCGGCGCCCCGAAGCGGTTCGTGTTGTCGCTCAGGTCGACGTCGATCGGGCGGCGTCCGGGGTTGTAGAGCTCGACGTCGCGGTAGGCGGCGCGGACGAAGAGCGGTTGGCTCTGGTATTCCGGATAGGGGACGACGTCCGTGGCATCCTTCCAGCGCTCGCCGCGTGCGCGGGCGGTCGCCGCGTGGCCGGGGAGCCCCTCGGCGGTGGCGAGGGTTGCGGTCGGGCCGGCGAGCCGGGCGGCGGCCGCGGGGGTGACCTCCTGGTAGTTGACGAAGCGCAGGAAGTCGAGGGTCGAGAGCCCGGAGTAGGAGCGGGCGAGCCCGGCGGTCGGGAGGGTATGGTTCGCGCCGGTGATGTAGTCCCCGAAGGCGACCGAGGTCGGCGCGCCGAGGAAGATCGTCCCGGCGTTGCGGACGCGGTCGAGGGCGGCGCGCGGCTCGTCGATGAGCAACAGGAGGTGTTCCGGCGCGTAGCGGTTGGCGAAGTCGAGCGCCTCGTCGAGGGACGCGGCGCTCAGGATGGCGCCGGCGTTCTCGAGCGCGGCGGTGATGATCTCGCGGCGCGGCTGGGCCGGGACGAGCCGGTCGAGGGCGTCGGCGGCGGCGCGGGCGAAGTCGTCGCCAATGGTGACGAGTACGGCGGCGGCGAGGGGGTCGTGCTCGGCCTGGGCGATCAGCTCGAGGGCGGCGAGCTCCGGGTCGGCGTTCTGGTCGGCGATGACGAGGACCTCGGAGGGGCCGGCGGGGCAGTCGATGGCGACGGTGCCGTTGAGCTGGCGTTTGGCTTCGGTCACGTACGCGTTGCCGGGGCCGACGATCTTGTCGACGCGGGGGACGGATGCGGTGCCGAAGGCGAGTGCGGCGATCGCGCCGGCGCCGCCGAGAGCGAAGACGCGGTCGGCGCCGGCGATGCTACAGGCCGCGAGGACGGCGGCGGGGGGTAGCCCATCGGGTCCTGGCGGCGAGCAGACGACGACCTCTTCGACCCCGGCGGCGCGGGCGGGGATGACCCCCATGAGGACGCTGCTCGGGTAGCTGGCGCGCCCGCCCGGGGCGTAGACCCCGACGCGGCGCAGCGGTTCGGCGCGGCGGCCGACCCGGACCCCGGGTTGGACCTCGAGCTCGAAGGGCGCCGGGATCTGGGCCTGGTGGAAGGCGCGGATGTTGGCGGCGGCTCGCTCGAGGGCGGCGCGGACCGCGGGGTCGAGCTCGTCGAGCGCCTTCTGGCAGGCCTCGCGGGGGACCTCGATCGTCGCGGGGACGGCGAGGTCGAAGCGCCGAGCGAGGTCGAGGAGGGCGGCGTCGCCGCGGTCGCGGACGTCGGCTACGATGGTGGCGGTCGCGCGCTCGATCGCCGGGTCGAAGCCGAGCCCCCGGTCGAGGAGGCGAGTGCGTTCGGCATCGGAAAGTGCCGCCAACGGCTTCTGGATCGCAACCCTGACGGTCATGGCATCAACCTCTCGATCCGGGTGACGAGGATCCCCTCGGCGCCGAGGGCTTTGAGCTCGGCGATGACGTGGTTGATGTCGCGCCGGTCGACTACCGCGTGCGCGGCGACGATCTCGCCGCCGTCGAGGACGTCGACTATGGTGGGGCCGTTGATCCCCGGGAGGATGCGCCGGATCTCGGGGAGCACGCGTCGCGGGACGTTGGCCATGAGGTAGCGCTTGTCGCGGGCGCGGAGCACCGATTCGAGGGTCGCGGCGATCTCGCTGGCGCTGCGGGCGCGCTCGGGGTCCTGCATCAGCGCGGGGTTGGCGATCAGGAGCGCGGTCGACTCGAGGATCGTGTCGAGCTCACGGAGGCCGTTGGTGCGCAGGGTCGAGCCGGTCGCGACGAGGTCGACGATCGCGTCGGCGACACCGAGCAACGGGGTGATCTCGGCGGCGCCGCTGATGCGGACGATCGTGGCGGTACGGCCGCGTTCCCGGAAGAAGCGCTCGGTCAGGTTCGGGAAGGTGGTCGCGACGCGCATCCCATCGGGGAGCTCGGCCACCGAGGTCGCCGGGTTCTCGTCGCGGACGGCGACGGAGAGGCGGCAATAGCCGAAGCCGAGGTCGAGGAGGGGGGTGACGGTCCTGCCCGACTCCTCGATGAGGTCGCGGCCGGTGATCCCGAGGTCGGCGGCGCCGTCGGCGACGAACTCGGGGATGTCCTGGGCGCGGACGAAGAGGGCGGTGTACTCGCCGCCGAGCGCGGCCTGGAGGGCGCGCTCGCTGCGGAATTCGAGCTCGAGCCCGGCGTGCTCGAAGAGCTCGCGCGCGTCCTCGGCGAGCCGGCCTTTGTTGGGTAATGCGATGCGGATCATCGTCGGTCGTGGTTCCTGTTCGCCTCGCGGCGCTCCGGTAAACAAAAAAGCCCGTCCTGCATGGACGGGCCGCGGCGGACCTGCGTTGTACTCGTCGGCTATCGCCGGCAGACACGCAGATACCCCCACGACCCGTGCGGGTGGTGGTGGGTATGGTGACAATGCCGGTGGATAGCGACGAAAATAGTCATGGAGATCATGATAGTGGGTGGGGGGCTGGTGGTCAAGGGGATTCGCTTGGGGGTCGGGGGTCTGGGGCCAGGGGTCTGGGGTCTGGGATTGGGGATCTGGGGTTCGATATTGGGGGCTAATACCAAGTTCGGCTATTCGGGCATCGTTCCAGCACAGTACCACCCTGAATCCCGAATGCCGAATCCCGAATCCCTCACCTACGCTCCAGGCACGAAACTACCGTATTCGGTATGACAGCCTCTCGCTCGCTCCAGCGATCCACCCCAGCGCCTCCGCTTCGGGCGGGGGAGGGGTGTGCGGCTGCGAGCTCGAAGATCGCCGCGCGCGACGCCGCTCCGGCAGGGGAGGGGAGCGGTGCACCCCAGATCCCCACCGGCTCCTCGCCCCCGATCCCCAATCCCCAATCCCCGAATCCCACCCCCCGAATGCCGAATGCCAATCCCCGAATGCCAAGCCGCCCCCCTGGCCCCCGACCCCTGACCCCCAACCCCCGAATGCCAAGCCCTAACGCCTCACCCCCGAACCAATCACCCCTTCCAGAACTCGCCACACATTCTCGGCGATGATCCTGTGACCAGCCGCCGTCGGATGGATACCATCCTCCTGGTTGAGCTCTGGGACTCCGCCCACCCCTTCGAGAAGGAACGGTATGAGGGCGGCGTCGTTCGATCTGGCCAGATCGACGAACAGTTGGCGGAACTCTTCGGTATAGCGAGGTCCTAGATTGGGTGGGGCTTGCATCCCGGCGATCACTATCTTCGCTTCGGGGTAGCGGGCGCGGGTGCGGTCGATGATCGTCTGGAGGTTGGCGCGGGTGTTCGTGAGGTCGTGGCCGCGGAGGGCGTCGTTGGCGCCGAGCTCGAGGACGAGGATGGCGATGGGTTGGCGGAGGAGCCAGTCGATGCGGCGGACGCCGCCGGCGGAGGTTTCGCCGCTGACGCCGGCGTTGACGACGCGGTAGCGGTAGCCGGCGGAGTCGAGCTTCTGCTGGATGAGGGCGGGGAAAGCCTCTTCGGGGGTGAGGCCGTAGCCGGCGGTCAGGCTATTGCCGAGGAAGAGGATGACCGGCAGACTATCGCGGTCGGTGTCGCCGGGGGCGGGTGGGGTCTCGGGGATCCAGGGCTCGCGGTCGGTCGCGGCGCCGGGGCGGGGCGCGCCGGAGTCGGCGGTCGCGGCGGGCTGGGTGCGCGCGGTGTCAGCGGCGCCGGCGTCGCCTGGCGCTTTGCCGGGGGAGCAGGCGGCGAGGACGAGCAGGGTCAGGTGGGCGAGGAATCGCTTGGTCATATAGCTGTCGATGGAGCGCATGGTCATTGTAGCCGAAAAATTGGAGAAGTCATACCCCAGCGGCGGGAGGATGTTGACGGTGCTGCAGGGGGTGGACCTGGTGGTGTCGGCTGGCGAGTTCGTGTCGATCATCGGTCCATCGGGGAGCGGGAAGACGACGCTGCTCGGGCTCCTGGCCGGGCTCGACCGCCCGACCCGGGGGACGGTCCGGCTCCTCGGTCAGGATCTGGGCGCGCTGACGGAGGATGGCCGGGCGCGGCTGCGGGTGGAGAAGGTTGGGTTCGTCTTCCAGACCTTTCACCTCCTCCCGACGCTGACGGCGCTGGAGAACGTGCTCGTCCCGCTGGAGCTGCGGGGTGGGGGGGCGAACGGGAAGGCGATGCGCGAGCGGGCGGTGAGTCTGTTGGAGCGGGTGGGGCTGGGCGCGAGGCTCGACCACTATCCGTCGCAGCTCTCGGGGGGCGAGCAGCAACGGGTGGCGGTGGCGCGGGCGTTCGCGAACGAGCCGCAGGTCCTTTTCGCGGACGAGCCGACGGGGAACCTCGACGCGGAGACGGGGCGCGGGGTGGTCGAGCTGCTCCTCGAGCTGAACCGCGAGTCGGGGGCGACGGTGGTGCTGGTGACGCACGACCTCGAGCTGGCGGCACGAGGGGATAGGGTGGTGCGGTTGGCGGGGGGACGGGTGATCGAGGAGGTGTCGCACGTGGGGATGGGGGCGACGGGGCGCGGGGCGGAGCCTGCGGGCGGGGACGAGGGGGAAGTCGGCGGAGATGATGGGGCGCGCGGGGAGTCCGGGCGCGGGGTGAGTGGGGATGAGCGGTGAGCGAGGGCACGGGGGGGCGGCGGGAACCGGCAGACAGGGGGTGCGCTTCGCGCTGAAGCTCGCCTGGCGGGAGCTGCGGGGGAGCGCGCGACGGATCGGGTTGTACATGGGGGCGGTGGCGTTGGGGGTGGCGGCGCTGGTGGCGATCGATTCGTTGCGGGCTAACGTGCTCGGGGCGGTCCGGGGGGAGGCGCGGGAGCTGATGGGGGCGGACCTGCGGGTGTCGAGTAGCGCGCCGCTCGCGGAGCCGGTCCGGGCGCTGGTCGATTCGCTGGCCGCGCATGGGGCGGGGGTGGCCACGGTGACGCGGCTGCCGTCGATGGTGCTGGCGCCAACTACCGGCGCGGTCCGTCTCCTCCAGGTGCAGGCGGTCACGGGGGCGTATCCCTTCTACGGCACGCGGACGACGGAGCCGGCGGGGCTCTGGCCGTTGCCGGCCGGGGAGCGGCGGGCGCTGGTCGATCCGGCGGTCCTGGTGCAGCTCGGGGTCGGGGTGGGGGACACTGTGCTGGTGGGGGAGTCGCGCTTCGCGATCGCGGGGACCGTGACCGAGAGGGTGGGGGAGGTGGGGCTGCAGAGCGCGGTCGGGCCGCGGATCTACATCCCCGGCGAGTATCTCGGCGAGACCGGGCTGGTGAGGATGGGGAGTCTGGTCGAGTACCAGACGTACATCGCGTTCGCGGGGGACCCGGAGCGGTTCCGGCGCGAGCACGAGGAGCTCTTCCGGGAGGAGCGGGTCCGGGTGCAAACCGCGCAGGGGCAGGTGGAGCGGCTGGTCAGGACGGTCGGGTCGCTGGGGAGCTACCTCTCACTGGTCGGGCTGGCGGCGCTCCTGCTCGGGGGGGTGGCGGTGGCGAGCGCGGTCAACCTCTTCGTGGAGGAGCGGTTGACGGCGGTGGCGGTGCTGCGGTGCTTGGGGGCGGGGGCGGGGAGTATCTTCGGGGCGTACCTGCTGCAGACGGGGGTGCTGGGGCTGGCGGGGGCGGCGGTGGGGGTGGGGGGGGGCTTGGCGGCGCAGTGGCTCCTCCCGCGGGTCCTCGAGGGTGTGCTCCCGGTGGGGGTGGAGTTCGCGGTGCACTGGCCGTCGGTCGCGTTGGGGCTGGGGGTGGGGGTGTGGGTGGCGGTGGCCTTCGCGCTCCCGCCGCTGCTGCGGGTGCGGGGGGTGGCGCCGCTGCGGGCACTGCGCCGGGATGCAGGAGAGAGGGATGACGGCGGCGTAGATTGGCCGCGGGTCGCGGCGCAGGCGATGATCGGGGGGAGCGTCGTCGCGCTCGGCGTGCTGCAGGCGCCGGGATGGCGCGAAGGGGTCCTCTTCGCGGTGGGGATCGGCGTCGTCCTCGGGCTACTCTATCTGTTGGCGCGGCTCCTGGTCGGTGTTACACGACGTCATTTCCCACGCCGCGCGGGGTACACCGTGCGCCAGGGGGTCTCCAACCTCTTCCGTCCGCAGAACCAGACGCTGGCGGTGACCCTCGCGTTGGGGTTCGGCGTCTTCCTGATCGGTGTGATCTTCCTGGCGCAACACAGCATCCTCGACCGGTTCCGGATCGACGCGGCGGCGGGCCGGCCTAACCTCCTCTTCTTCGACCTGCAGACCGATCAGAGAGCCGGGGTGGAGGGGCTCCTCGCCCGGCGAGGCGTGGCGCTGGAGGCGGTGACGCCGCTGGTGCCGGGGCGGATCGCGGCGATCGGGGGGCGGGGGGTGACGGAGCTGCTCGGGCTGCCCGAGGGGGAGGGGCCGAGCCGGTGGGCGCTCCGGCGGGAGTACCGGAATACGTACCGGGACACGGTGGCGGCTACCGAGCGGGTGGTCGCCGGGGAGTGGTGGAGTACCGTAGACGACGACGCGCCGGGCGCCATGCTCGGCACGGCCGCCCGCCCCGCCCGGATCTCCCTCGAGGTGGACCTCGCCCGGGAGCTGGGGGTCGGGGTCGGGGACCGGATCACCTGGGATTTCCAGGGGGTGGAGCTCGAGACGGTGGTGGCGAACCTGCGCGAGGTCGATTGGGCGCAGTTCGCGCCGAACTTCTTCGTCGTCTTCGAGCCGGGGGTGCTGGAGTCGGCGCCGCAGACGCTGGTCGCGCTGGCGCGGGTCGAAGACGCGGGGGCGCGGGCGGAGTTGCAACGGGAGCTGGTGCTCGAGTTCCCGAACGTGTCGGTGCTCGATCTGACGGCGGTCCAGGGCGCGGTCGATGGGATCCTGGGGAAGGTGGGGGTGGCGGTCAGGTCGTTGGCGCTCTTCGCGGTGGGGGTCGGGGTCCTGGTCTTGATCGGGGCGCTACGGGCGACGCGGGTGCACCGGCTGCGGGAGGCTGCGCTGCTGAGGACGTTGGGGGCGAGTCGTCGCCAGGTGGAGGGGATACTACTCGCCGAATACCTGGCGCTCGGCGGGCTGGCGGGGTTGGCCGGGGTCCTTTTCGCCGGAGTGGCGGCGTGGCCGCTGGTCACGCAGCTCTTCGGGTTGGAGTACCGGCCGCCGATCGTCGAGCTCCTCGGTGCGTGGGTCGGGGTGGCGCTCGCGGCGGCCGTGGTGGGGGTGCTGAACGGCCGCGCGGCGACGGAGCGGACGCCGCTGGAGGTGTTGCGGGAGGGGTAGGGCGCCGTCGTGAAGGGGTCGGGTACGGGGCAAGGGCGGGGGGGCCGCGGAGGCGGCAGCGTCCACGGGTGCGGGCGGGGTCGTCCCGAGGGGGGCGGAGTCGCGGGCTGAGGTGTCGGGGGCTTGCCCTGGGATCGCAACGTGTGGCGTCGTCTACACTTGCGTGAAGGTCGTTGCGCGTGGGGGCGTCGGGTACGATCTTGAATAATTTACCGGTCGTAACGTCTTGCGTCGTCGCGGCCTCACCGTCACTTCCCCACGGGAGATCTCCAATGCAAAAAGCGGTATGCGCCGCGGCTGAGAGCGGAGTTCGGCCCGACGGTCTCTGCCCTCCTGGACCGTCTCTCCCAGTTGGAATCACGGCTCCGGGGCGGCGGCGCCTCTCCGGGCACCAGGTCGGCGGGGGAGCCGACACCTCAATAAAAGGAACTTTCATGAGAGCAATTGGAACCGCGGTCGTCGCGCTGGCGCTCCTTCTCGGCGCCAGGGAGGGTCGGGCTCAGCAGGATTCGGTCTTAAGGTGAAGCGTGAGGGTACGGAGCTCCTCCGCCTCAACACGGACGGTGGGTTCGTGGTACGCGGCTCCGCGACCGGGGAGATCCCGGCGCAGGGAAGCGGCGCCCGGCTCATGTGGTTCCCGGCGCGCTGGGCGCTGCGCGCGGGGAAGGTGGATTCGTGGGGCTCGACGTACTGGGACCCGACCAACGTCGGGGCGGGATCGGTGGCGTTCGGATACAATACCAGGGCTACGGGCACAAACGCCTTGGCCGCCGGGGAGGGGACGACCGCGACAGGGGGCAATTCGGTGGCTTTGGGCAATTTGTCCACGGCTTCCGGGGACGGATCTTTCGCCGCCGTGAACGGCACCGCTGGGGGTAGCGGCGCGATAGCCATGGGGAACGGCGCCCAAGCAACCGCCGACGATGCGCTGGCATTTGGGCCGTCCTCTATCGCTAATGGCTACGCATCGGTGACGATCGGCCCGTCGATCGCCAATGGCAGCTTTGGCGTAGCCATCGGGCTGCAGAACAGTGCCAGCGGGAATTTCTCGGTGGCGATCGGGAAGAATGCCCGTACGGCGAATCGCCAGGGGTCGATCGTGCTGGGCGATGGCTGCGCCGGGGTCAGCTCCGACTCGGTCTACCCCACCGCGAACAATCAGATCGTCATGCGCGGGTGCGGCGGGGTGAAGATCTACTCCAATCAGTCGCTGTCCAGCGGCGTGGAGCTGGCCGCCGGGGGAGGCTCCTGGAGCAGCGTCTCCGACGTGAACCGCAAGGAGAACTTCGCGGAGCTCGACGGTGAGGAGGTGCTGGCGCGGCTGCGGGAGGTCCCGGTGCGGACGTGGAACTACACCTCGCAGGACCCCTCCATCCGGCACGCCGGCCCGACGGCTCAGGACTTCCACGCCGCCTTCGGGCTGGGTGAGAGCGAGCTGCTGATCAACGCCGTCGACATCGACGGGGTCAACCTGGCGGCGGTGAAGGCGCTGGAGGCGCGGAGCGCCAAGCAGCAGGAACGGATCGAGTCGCTCGAGGCCGAGGTCGCCAAGCTCCGGGCGGAGCTCGAAGCACAGAGGCGGCTGCAGGCGGAGCAGCAGGCGGCGCTCGCAGCGCTCGCGGCGCAGCTCAAGGAGATCGCAACGCGGGAGAACTGAAGAGATGAATCATTTGAGCGATCTGCGGGTCGGCCCGCGCCGGTGGGCACCCTTACTCGTGATGGCGCTCCTGTCGCTGGGGTGCGACGAATCGGCGCCGACCGTGCCGAACCTGTCCGGCGGGCCGGGTTCGCCGGAGGCGCCGCTGCCGGCGAATACGGTGAAGATCGGCTGCGTGGTGGATGTGCGGGAGGGGAGCGTGGCTTGTGCGACGACGTCGCCTGACGCATCTGGTGTGGATCCCCTCATCCTGGGTGGCCAGGACCTGAACGTGCTCCTCACGGGGACCGAGACCTCGTACGACGAAAACACCGGTAAGTTCTCCTCGACGGTGACGGTGCAGAACCTGACGAGCCAGGTGATGGGGACGTCGGACGGTGAGACGGTGGAGGGGATCAAGGTCTTCTTCAACAGCGATCCGATCGTGGTGAGTGGTACGGGTTCGGTCGCGGTGGCGAATGCCGATGGGATCGAAGTCTTCGTCGCCACCGAGCAGTCGTACTTCGCCTACCCGGGGTTGATCGAGCCGCTCGAGATTTCGGCTGGGAGACGGTGGGAGTTCGACGTCCCTGCGACCGTCGATGTGTTTACCTTCACGGTCTACGTCTCGGCACCGATGGTGGCGGCGCCCGCGGAGTTGCACGGCCCCATCTGGATCGGTGCGGCGAGCGACGACTGGCATGATCCAGCCAACTGGGATCGCGGGGTGGTGCCGCAGGCGGGGACGAGCGCGACGATCCCCTCGCTCGCGAAGCTCGCGCCCGAGGCGTCGCAGCCCCGACTCTCGGCGGCGGGTACGGTGCTGCACCTGCGTGTCGGGAGCGGGAGCGAGCTCGCGCTCGATGGCCGGAAACTGACGGTTACCGGTAATGTCGAAGCGCTGGGGCGGCTCAGCGGGGGGAGGCTCTCGCTCGAGGGCGACGACATCCTGATCGGCGGCGAGCTCCCGACCGTCGTGGTGGCGGGGGATGCCACGTTGCAGCGAGCGACGACGGCGACCGGGCCGGTGACGGTGACCGGGTCGCTGACGATAGCCGACAAGCCGCTCACCATAGTGGTCCAGTGACCTCCCGGGCCCGGGCGCCGACAGGTACCCGGGCCCACTTCTTTTTGCAGACCAGGTGGCGCTCCGGCGGGCGGGGGTGCGTCAGGCGAGCCCTTCGTCGCGGCCGTGCACCTGGAACGGTGGGGTGGTGGCCTCCACGGCGGTGAACGGCTCGATGATCCGGTAGTAGTGTTCGGCGCCTTTAGGGACGACCCAGGAGTCGCCGGGCTCGAGGAGTACCATCTGACCCTCGATGTGGAGCTCGGCGCGTCCGTCGATCACGTAGCCTACGGTCTCGTAGTCGCGGCGGGTGGGCGACTTGTCGTCCCGCGGCGCCTCGTGCTCCCAGAGTCTCATCGACACGGATTTGCCGGAGGCGAGGTAGCGCAATCCCGAGGGCCCTTTGGGGGAGGTGTCGGAGTCGATCTTGGTCACGGTGGTGTCGCGGCTCATCTCGAGTCTCCAGCAGGTTGTGGGTTGGCCCCGGTCGGGGCGGTAACGTGGGGGTAGCGCTGCAAGATCGGGGCGCGTGCGATGCGGGGCGCCTTGGGTTGGAGAGGGCGCGGTGGGTGGCGGGGGAGTCTCGTCGTCTATAGCTGGTACGGGCTCATCCTGGCCGCCGCGGTCTCGGTGGCTCAGCCGAGGAACTGGGCGGCGGTCGATTCGGCGTGGAAAGCTGGGGTGCGCGGGGTGCCGCGGATGAAGCCGACGTGGCCGCCGCGGCGGGAGATGGCGGGGATGAGGTTCGAGTTGCGGGCGATGGCCTGGCGGGGGATGGCGGCGGAGGGGAGGAAGGGGTCGTCCTCGGCGTGGATGAGGAGGGTGGGTACGCGGATCGACTCGAGGTAGCGGGCGCTGCTCGAGAGGTGATAGTACTCGGCGGCGTCGTTGAAGCCGTGGATCGGCGCGGTGACGGCGTCGTCGAAGGCGCGGAGGGTACGGGCGCGAAGGGCCGCGGCGGCGTCGATCCCGGGGGGGATGATCGAGAGCTTCGCCCGGATCTTGGCGCGGAGGCTCCGGAGGAAGTACTCGGTGTAGACCCTGCCCATCACGCCGCGTTCGAGGGTGTCGGCGCCGACGGCGAGGTCGAAGGGGACGGAGATGGCGACGGCGGCGTCGAGGCACTGCCGGGCCGCGTCGCCTTCCTCGCCCAGGAACTTGAGGAGTACGTTCCCGCCGAGGGAGAAGCCGATGGCGCCGCGGATCCCGCCCGGGGAGCGTGCGGCGATGTAATCGAGTGCGAGGCGGAGGTCGCCGGTGTCGCCGGAGTGGTAGAAGCGAGGGAGTCGGTTCGGCTCGCCGCTGCAGGAACGGAAGTTCAGCCCGACGGGTCGGAGCCCGCGCCGGAGGAGCTCCCAGTAGGTGAGGAGCATGTAGCTCCGGCGGGCGGAGCCTTCGAGCCCGTGGAGGACGAGGACGGTGGGGGCCCGATCGAGATCGCTGGCGCCGGCGCCGGGCGCGGGTGAGCCGGGGCGCGCGGGGTCGGTGGGGGCGGCGAAGTCGAGGTCGATGAAGTCGCCGTCAGGGGTTTCGATGCGTTCGCGGCGCAGCGATATACCCGGATCGCGGCGGAGGAACTTCCCGCCGATCGTCTGGGCGTGCCGCGAACGGAGCCACCACGGCGGATCGAAGTGAGGGGCAACGACCGCGGGCAGGTTGCCCACACGTTCCCCCCGACCTCCGACCCCCGGCGTCTGCTCCCCGAATCCCGAATCCCGACCCCCAAATCCCATACCTTCACCTCTCCTGCACGATCGCGTCCACTTCCTCGACCGCGTGTTCCATCTCGATGGCGCGTTCGCCCTCGATGGCCTGTTCCATCTCGAGGGCGAGGTCGCCGCCCTGGTCGCCGTTGTCGATCGTGCCGGCGAGGCGTAGCGTAGCGCGGCAGATGTGGTAGACGACGCGGTCGACCCAGCGGAGCGCGTCCATCTGTTCGAGGGCGTCGTCCGGCGGGAGCTTGCCGGTGGCGGTGCCGTCCATCAGCACGAGGCGTGCGGAGCGGCGCTGTTCGGCGATATTGGCGGTCAGCGCCGCCGCCTCCGCGACCGGCGGCGCCCCCTCGCCCGAGGAGAGCCAGCTCTCGATCGGCTCCAGGTTGGCCAGCGCGTCGAGGGCGAGCTGGCGTGGCGCGCCGGGCCGGGTGAACAGCGGGAGGTAGCGGGTCTTCTGGAGCGCCGCGATCAGGCTCTCGAGGTGGTCGATCGCGTGGAGCACGTCGAGGTGGCGAGTGTGCTCGCGCGGGGTCTCGGGCGAGGAGCGGATGTCGGCGAGGAAGCGGCGGACCTCGGCGAGGGCACGGTCGGCGGTCGCCAGGGTCTGCGGGATCGAACGGTCGCGGAGGCCGTCCTTCAGAGTGGCGCGGGCGGCGCCGGTCAGGAGGCCGGCGGTCTGGAGGACGGTGCGACGCGCGGCGTCGACCGCCAACGACGGGACGCTGGCGACCGAGGCGTCGAGGTAGCGGGTCAGCTCGGGGCCGCGCTCGGGGACTAGGCGTTCGATCAGCTTGGCGAAGGAGCCGAGGACCGGAAGCAGGAGGACGACGCCCAGGATGTTCGTCCCGGTATCGAAGATCGCGATCGCAACCGCTGGCGTGCCGGGGAAGAAGAAGTCGGCGAGCACGCGGGTGGCGCCGACGGCGAGGGGGAAGATCGCGAGAACGACCAGCCCGGCGATGGTGTTGAAGAGGATGTGCGCCATGGCGGTCCGGCGCGCGGGGGTAGACGCGCCGATCGAGGCGATGATCGGCGTGACGATCGTCCCGATGTTGGCGCCAATGGTGATCGCGGCGGCCTGGTAGAGGTCGAGGGTCCCGACGGCGTAGGCGGTGAGGGTGGTCATGATCGCGGCGCTCGAGGACTGCATGACGACGGTCATGATGAAGCCGACACCGACGAGGACGAGCCGTCCGAGCCCGGTGCCCGCGGGGAGCGTGGCGGGGTCGATCTTCTGGGCGAGGTCGAGCATCCCGGTCTGGAGGGTGTCGACGCCGACGAAGATGAGGCCGAGCCCGGCGAGGGCGAGGCCGAGCGGGGAGAGTCGGCCGCGGCCGAGGAGGCGGAGGATCGCGCCGGCGCCGACGAAGATGAGGGCGAGGGTCCCGATCCCGAGCTTGAGACCGAGGAGCGAGACGAACCAGCCGGTGCTCGTCGTCCCGATCCTGGCGCCGAAGACGATCCCGATCGCCTGGACGAAGGGGAGGAGCCCGGCGTTGAC
>Ga0180216_1000394_pt1 | contig 47789 bp, 40 predicted proteins | sample eDN3rd37CBELigMG_FD_128879 | JGI IMG/M metagenome (GOLD analysis project Ga0180216, IMG submission 128879) | Enriched Miracle-Growth compost microbial communities from Emeryville, California, USA - eDNA 3rd pass 37_C BE-Lig MG (version 2)... ...
CGACGCCACGCTGACCAAGGTCAACGGCAACCTGGTGAAGGTCTCGTCGTGGTACGACAACGAGTGGGGCTTCAGCAACCGCATGCTGGACACCACCGTGGCGCTGATGTCGGCGAAGTAAGCGCATGGGCAAGGTCATCACGCTGGCCGATCTGGCGGCCAAGGGACAACTGGCCGGCAAGCGGGTGTTCATCCGCGCCGATCTGAACGTGCCGCAGGACGACCAGGGCAACATCACCGAGGACACGCGCATCCGCGCGTCGGTGCCCGGCATCGAGCTGGCGCTCGGTGCCGGCGCCGCCGTCATGGTGACGTCGCACCTGGGCCGTCCCACCGAGGGCACCCTGACTCCCGCCGATTCGCTGGCGGCCGTGGCCAAGCGCCTGTCCGAGCTGCTCGGCAAGCCGGTGCAGCTCGTGACCGACTGGGTGGACGGCGTTGCCGTCGCGCCCGGCCAGGTCGTGCTGCTGGAGAACTGCCGCGTCAACAAGGGCGAGAAAAAGGACGACGACGCGCTGGCGCGCAAGATGGCCGCGCTGTGCGATGTCTACGTCAACGATGCCTTCGGTACGGCTCACCGTGCCGAGGCCACCACCCACGGCATTGCCCGGCATGCCCCGGTCGCCTGTGCCGGTCCGCTGCTGGCCGCCGAGCTCGACGCGCTGGGGCGCGCCCTGCAGTCGCCCAAGCGGCCGCTGGTGGCCATCGTGGCCGGTTCCAAGGTGTCGACCAAGCTCACCATCCTCAAGAGCCTGGCCGACAAGGTCGATCAGCTGATCGTGGGCGGCGGCATCGCCAACACCTTCATGCTGGCCAAGGGCCTGCCCATCGGCAAGTCGCTGGCCGAACCCGACCTGGTGAACGAAGCCAAGGCCATCATCGACGTCATGGAAAAGCGTGGCGCCGCCGTGCCGATCCCCACCGACGTCGTCTGCGCCAAGAGCTTCGCTGCCGATGCCCAGGCGGAGACAAAGTCCGCCGATGCGGTGGCGGCCGACGACATGATCCTGGACATCGGCCCGGTCACGGCCGAGCGCCTGGCCGGGCTGCTCAAGGCTGCGGGCACCATCGTCTGGAACGGACCGGTGGGCGTGTTCGAATTCGACGCCTTCTCGCACGGTACGGAAACCCTGGCGCGCGCCATCGCGGCGTCGCCGGCGTTCTCGATCGCCGGGGGCGGCGATACGTTGGCCGCGATCGCCAAGTACGGCATCGCGGACCAGGTGGGCTACATCTCGACCGGCGGCGGTGCCTTCCTCGAGTTCCTGGAAGGCAAGGCCCTGCCCGCGGTCGCCATCTTGGAGGAGCGCGCCGCCCAAGGCGCCTGACCCTGTGGACGCACCTTCCGCTCGCGCCACGAAAATCGTGGCCACGCTCGGCCCGGCTTCCAGCTCGGCCGACACGCTGGCGCGGATGATACGCGCCGGCGTCGACGTAGTACGGCTCAACTTTTCGCATGGCACCGCGGAAGACCACGCGGCGCGCGCCGGCCTGGTTCGCGCCGCCGCCCTGGCCTGCGACCGCGAAGTCGCGATCATGGCCGACCTGCAGGGGCCCAAGATCCGCGTCGGCAGGTTTGCCGACGGCAAGGTGCTGCTCGAACCCGGCCAGCCCTTCATCCTCGACGCCGCGTGCGAGCTGGGCGATGCCGGCCGCGTCGGCCTCGACTATCCCGACCTGCCGCGCGACGTGCGGGCCGGCGACATCCTGCTGCTGAACGACGGCCTGATCCGCCTGCGCGTGATCCGCGTCTCGGGTACCGAGATCCACACCGAAGTCGTGGTCGGCGGCGAGCTGTCCAACAACAAGGGCATCAACCGCCAAGGGGGCGGCCTGACCGCGCCGGCCCTGACCGGCAAGGACATGGAAGACCTGCGCTCGGCGGTGCAGATGGGGGTGGACTACATCGCCATCAGCTTCCCCAAGAACCGTACCGACATGGAAATGGCCCGCCAGCTGGTGGCCATCGCGGGGGCGCCCACCGGCGCCCGGCCGCAGCTGATCGCCAAGATCGAGCGCGCCGAGGCCATCTCCGTGCTGGAGGAAATCATCGATGCGTCCGACGGCATCATGGTGGCGCGCGGCGACCTGGCCGTGGAAGTGGGTACGGCCGCCGTGCCGGCGCTGCAAAAGCGCATGATCCGGCTGGCGCGCTCGCGCAACCGTACCGTCATCACGGCCACCCAGATGATGGAGTCCATGATCGTCAACGCCATGCCCACCCGGGCGGAAGTGTCGGATGTGGCCAACGCCGTGCTGGACGGCACCGACGCCGTCATGCTTTCGGCCGAGACCGCGGTGGGGCGCTATCCGGTGGAGACGGTCGAAGCCATGGCGTCGATATGCCTGGAGGCCGAAAAGTCGCAGCATTTCGAGCTGGACAAGGACTTCCTCGACCAGACTTTCCAGCGGGTGGACCAGTCCATCGCCTATGGGGCGCTGTTCACCGCCCACCATCTGCGATGCAAAGCCATCTGTGCGCTGACGCATTCCGGCGCCACCACCTTGTGGATGAGCCGGCACGATAGTGCAACACCTATTTACGCGCTGACCCCGCGCGTGGCGACCCAGCGTAAAGTAGCGCTGTACCGCAATGTGCGGACGCTGCAACTGGAAGAATCGGGCGACCGCGACGCTTCGCTGCTGGCGGCCGAGAAACTGCTGGTGGAAAAGGGCGTGGCGGGGCCCGGCGACCTGGTCGTTTTCACGGTAGGCGAACCCATGGGGTCTCCAGGCGGAACCAATACTCTAAAAATCGTGCGGATAGGCCAGCACGGCTGACACCCACACATCATTTCTCATTCAGGAGTTCACAATGGCACTCGTTTCCATGCGTCAACTGCTCGACCACGCGGCGGAAAACGGCTATGGCATCCCGGCCTTCAACGTCAACAACCTGGAACAGGTCCAGGCCATCATGGAAGCCGCCGACGAAACCAACAGCCCGGTCATCATGCAGGCCTCGGCCGGCGCCCGCAAGTACGCCGGCGAGGGCTTCCTGAAGGCGCTCATCGCCGCCGCCGTCGAGTCCTATCCCCACATCCCCGTGGTCATGCACCAGGACCACGGCCAGTCGCCCGATGTCTGCAAGGGCGCCATCGCCATGGGCTTCTCCAGCGTCATGATGGACGGCTCGCTGCGCGAGGACGGCAAGACCATCGCCGACTACGACTACAACGTCGAAGTCACCCGCAAGGTCGTCGACATGGCCCACGTGCAAGGTATCTCGGTGGAAGGCGAGCTGGGCTGCCTCGGTTCGCTCGAGACCATGAAGGGCGACAAGGAAGACGGCCACGGGGCCGAGGGCACCATGACCCGCGAGCAACTGCTGACCGACCCCGAGCAGGCCGCCGACTTCGCCAAGCGCACCCAGATCGACGCGCTGGCCATCGCCATCGGCACCAGCCACGGCGCCTACAAGTTCACCCGCAAGCCCAGCGGCGACATCCTGGCCATCGACCGCATCAAGGAGATCCATCGCCGCCTGCCGACCACGCACCTGGTCATGCACGGCAGCTCCAGCGTGCCCCAGGACCTGCTGGCCATCATCCGCGAGTTCGGCGGCGACATGAAGGAAACCTACGGCGTGCCGGTCGAGGAGATCCAGGAAGCCATCAAGCACGGCGTGCGCAAGATCAACATCGACACCGACATCCGCCTGGCCATGACGGCCGCGATCCGCCAGTTCATGGCCGAGAACCCCTCGAAGTTCGACCCGCGCGAATACCTCAAGCCCGCGCGCGCCGCCGCCAAGAAGATCTGCGTGGAGCGCTACACCCAGTTCGGCACCGCCGGCAACGCCAGCAAGATCAAGCCCGTGCCGCTGACCGTGATCGCGTCGGAGTACGCCTCCGGCAAGCTCGCGCAAATCGTCAATTAAGGCATTCAACCCGCAACAAGGCAGCGTCATGTCCGCACCGCTTTACCAGTCCACCATCCGTTCCCTGCCGCTGCTGGCGCGCGGCAAAGTGCGCGACATGTACGCTGTCGGCGACGACAAGCTCTTGATCGTCACCACCGACCGCCTGTCCGCGTTCGACGTCATCCTCGACGATCCGATCCCGGGCAAGGGCGAGGTGCTGAACTCGCTCACCAACTTCTGGCTGGGCCGGCTCGGCAACATCATTCCCAACCACCTGACCGGCATCGACCCCGAGTCTGTCGTCGCGGCCGACGAGCGGGACCAGGTCGCGGGCCGGGCAGTCGTGGTCAAGCGGCTCAAGCCCGTGCTGGTGGAGGCCGTGGTGCGCGGCTACCTGATCGGATCGGGGTGGAAGGACTACCAGGACACCGGCAGCGTATGCGGCATCAAGCTGCCCGAAGGGCTGGTGCAGGCGCAGAAGCTGCCGGCGCCCATCTTCACGCCCGCGGCCAAGGCGGAACTGGGTTCGCACGACGAGAACGTCAGCTTCGCGCACGTGGTCAAGGAAGTCGGCCCGCAGCTGGCCGAGCAGATCCGCGAGGTCTCGCTGCGCATCTACCAGCTGGCGTCCGAATATGCCGCCCAGCGCGGCATCATCATCGCCGACACCAAGTTCGAGTTCGGCCTGGACGAGAAAGGCGTGCTGCACCTGATGGACGAGGTGCTCACCCCGGATTCGTCGCGCTTCTGGCCGGCCGATTCCTACGTGCCGGGCAGCAGCCCGCCATCGTTCGACAAGCAGTTCGTGCGCGACTGGCTCGAGACCCAGCCCTGGAACAAGACCGCGCCCGCGCCGCGGCTGCCGCAGAACGTGCTGGAACGCACGTCCGACAAGTACCGCGAGGCGCGGGTCCGGCTGGTCGGGGTCTGATTGATGGCCGGGGCGGGCGCAAGTGCCGACAACCGGCATGGATGCGCCAGCCCCTCGAGCTGTTCTCGACCGGGCGCGGCCGGCCGATCTGTATCGCGGGCTAGAACAATACCGTCGACAATCTCCGGCGGTACTGCGAAACCAGTTCCGGTTGCGCCGAAGCCATGTCGAAGACCGCGATCATGGTCTTGCGGCCGATCTCGTCCTGGAAGCTGCGATCCCGCTTGACGATTTCCAGCAACTCGTCCATCGCCCCCGCCCATGCGCGCCGCGCGATGCGCTTGTTGGCCAGGTCGAGGCGCGCCTGCAGATCGTCCGGGTTCTGCTCGATGCGCTTCATCAGCTCGGTTTCCTCGGGCGAGTCCTGGGCCTGCTCGACGGCGTTCAGCGCGGTTTCCAGGTTGGCGTAGTGGGGGTCGGCCTTGGCCTGGGGCGTGAGCAGTTCGAACTGGGCCTTGGCATCCTCGGGGCGGCCCGTGGTGAGCAGGAGCTCGACATAGTCCATCCGCGCCGGATCGTAGGTCGCATCGAGCACGAGGGCTGCGCGCAAGTGTTTTTCCGCCGCGGCGACGTCGCCGGCCTGCATGGCCGCCATCGCCTGCTGGTGCTCCTGCTCGTGGGGCAAGGGCAGGAGGCGGTCGATGAAGGCGCGGATCTGTCCCTCTGGCAGCGCGCCGGTGAACTGGTCCACCGGCCGGCCGTTGAGGATGGCGACCACCAGCGGGATGCTGCGGGCCTGGAAATGGGCGGCCAGCTGCTGGTTTTCATCGACGTTGACCTTGACCAGCTTGAAGCTGCCGCCGTAGTCGCGTTCGAGCTTTTCCAGGATCGGGGTCAGCGAGCGGCAGGGGCCGCACCACGGCGCCCAGAAGTCGACGAGGACCGGCTTTTCGCGCGAGGCCTGCAATACCTCGCGCTCGAAATTGGCGAGCGTGACATCCATACCGGAAATCCTATGAAGCAATGAGCGAAAAAGAGATTGTGCTTCATTTTGGCGCGCGGCGGGCTGGCCGCCTCCGCGGCGCTCGGGTGGGTCAGGGCAGGGGCGGCGCCGAGGTCAGCGCGAACGTGCGCAGGTAGGCCGTCAGCCGGCGCACGCCCGGCGTCGCATGCTTGCGCGCATGGGAAATCAGGTAGAACGATCGCACCAGCCGGGGCAGCGCAGTGGGCAGCTCGACCAGTTCCCCGGTCTTGAGCATGTCGCTCACCACCCAGCGCGACAGGCAGGTGATGCCCAGCCCGCCGGCGGCGGCGCGCTTGATGGCTTCCGAGTTGCCGAACTCGATGCCCGATTTCATGTGCAGCAAGTGGGGCGTCAACGCTTCGCGTATGGTCTCGCGCGTTCCCGATCCCTCTTCGCGCAGCAGCCAGGTGGCGGCACGCAACTGCGCCGTGGAAACGAGGCCGCCGCTCGCCGGCACGATGGGGTCGCGCGCGCCGGCGACGATGACCAGCTCGTCGGCCAGCCACGGCTCGACCGTCAGCTCGGGCTGCTCGCACGGTCCCTCGACCAGGGCCAGGTCCAGTTCGAAATTCACCACCTGCGTGGCGATGGCCAGCGTATTGGCGATGGCCACGTGCGCGGTCCAGCTCGGCTGGCCGGAGCTTTCCAGGTCGCGCTGGAAGCCGGCCAGCAGCGTGGGCAGCACGTAGTTGCCGATGGTGGTGCTGGCCCCGATGCGCAGCAGGCCCACGTGTCCCTGGTCGTCGTGGGCCCAGCGTTCGATGCCGGCGGCCCGGTCCAGCAGCTCGCGTGCCTGGGGCAGCAGTTCCCGGCCGTTGTCATTGAGCACGAGGCGCTTGCCCACGCGGTCGAAAAGCGCCATGTCGAGCGCACGCTCCAGGTCGTTCAGCGCGGCGCTGGTGGCCGACTGCGACAACGCAACGGCCGCCGCCGCCGCGCTGGTACTGCCGGTGTCGGCCACGGCGGCGAAGATCTGCAATTGGCGCAGCGTCAGGCGCAAGGTTTCCATATAACTCGAATAACCAGTTTTTCCGTTTGAATATACAAAAATAAACCGTTTTACCCCGTCAAGGGCGGCGAATAGAGTGGAGGGCGTTAATTCCAGAAGTTATTAGCTTATGCCTTATTCCTCCGTTTCTCCCGCCCCGGCGCCTGCTTTGGTGCGCGGACCGGCAGGCTTCTTCCGGCAGGCGGGCCCGGGGTTGCTGCTGGCCGGCGCCATCGGGGCGGCGGCGATGATGCTGGGAGGATGGGACGTGTTCGCCAGCCGCGGCCTGAGCGCGCTGACGCTGGCCATCGTGCTCGGCATGCTGGTGGGCAATACCGTCTACCCCCGCATTGCCGCGCAGAGCGCCGCCGGCGTGGGGGTGGCCAAGCAGACCCTGCTGCGGGCCGGCGTCGTCCTTTACGGATTGCGCCTGACGTGGCAGGACATCGGCGGCGTAGGCGTGGCGGGCGTCGCTGTCGATGCGGTGGTGCTGCTGTCGACCTTCGGCCTGGCCTGGCTGCTCGGCACCCGCGTATTCAAGCTGGACCGCGCCTCGGCCTGGTTGATCGGGGCGGGCAGTTCCATCTGCGGCGCGGCGGCGGTCATGGCCACCGCGCCGGTGCTGCGCGCCAAGCCCGACCAGGTGGCGGTGGCCGTGGCCACGGTCGTGGTGTTCGGCACGCTTTCCATGTTCCTGTATCCGTTCCTCTACGAGCTGAATGCGCAGTGGGGGCTGATTCCCGGCGGCGCGCACGGTTTCGGCGTCTACGTGGGCTCGACGGTCCACGAGGTCGCCCAGGTCATCGCCGCCGCGCGGGCGGTGGGCACCGAGGCGGCCGACACGGCCGTGATCGCGAAGATGGTGCGCGTCATGATGCTGGCGCCGTTCCTGCTGGCGCTCTCGGCATGGCTCGCCTGGGGGGGAGCCAGGAACGGCGCGGGCAGCCGTGCGGGCGAGGGCGGGGGACTGTGCATCCCCTGGTTCGCGGTGGGCTTCATCGCCATGGTCGCGTTCAATTCTCTCGTCCATTTGCCCGCGCCGCTGGTGTCGGTGGCGATCGACATCGATACCCTGCTGCTGGCAATCGCCATGGCCGGCCTGGGGCTGACGACCCACGTTGGCGCCATCCGCCGCGCCGGGCTGCGCCCGCTGCTGCTCGCCGGCCTGCTGTTCGCGTGGCTGGTGGCCGGCGGCGCGGTGATCAATCGCTTGATGGGGTAGGGGCGCCGTCGAAACCGACAGGGGCCGAAGCTCGGCTGCGGGTTAAAATCCTGTCTTTAGACGCTCGCCCGGCTCATGCGCCGGGCGCCCGCAAGGTCCCACATGTCCAGTCCTTCCTCTTCTTCCCCTTCTTCCTCTTCCGCGGCGGTGCAGGTCGGCATCGTCATGGGGTCTTCCAGCGACTGGGAGATCATGAAGCACGCCGTGGCCGTGCTCGACGAGTTCGGCGTTCCCCACGAGGCGCGGGTCGTGTCGGCCCATCGCATGCCGCTCGACATGGTGGAGTACGGCGCCGACGCCACGCGCCGCGGCCTGCGGGCGATTATCGCGGGGGCCGGCGGGGCGGCGCATCTGCCGGGGATGCTGGCGGCGCTGACGCCGGTGCCCGTGTTCGGCGTGCCCGTGCCGTCCAAGTACCTGCGCGGCGAGGATTCCCTGCTTTCCATCGTGCAGATGCCCAAGGGCGTACCGGTCGCCACGTTCGCCATCGGCGAGGCAGGCGCGGCCAATGCGGCCTTGCACGTGGTGGCCAACCTGGCTTGTACCGAGCCCGCGTTGCGGCAAAAGCTCGACGCCTTCCGCGCCCGGCAGACCGAGGCCGCGCGCGCCATGGCGCTGCCGCCCGGAGGCCAGGCATGACGGCGGGGCGCACGGTGCAGCCGGGCGGCTGGCTCGGGCTGCTTGGAGGCGGTCAGCTGGGACGCATGTTCTGTCATGCCGCACAGAGCATGGGATATCGCGTGGTGGTGCTGGATCCCATCGCCGACTGTCCGGCGGGCGCGGTAGCCGACCTGCACATCCGCGCCGACTACGACGACGAGGCGGCGCTCGCGCAGCTGGCCGAGCGCTGCGCCGCCGTCACCACCGAATTCGAGAACGTCCCGGCTGCCAGCCTGGAGAAGCTGGCCGAGCGCTGCCAGGTCAGCCCGGCCGCCGGCGCGGTGGCCATCGCCCAGGACCGCATCGCCGAAAAGGGCTATATCGCTTCGATCGGCGTGCCGGTGGCGCCGTATGCCGAGATCCGCTCCGCGGCCGACATCGACGCCGCGTCCGCATCGCTGTTTCCCGGCATCCTGAAGGTGGCTCGCCTGGGCTACGACGGCAAGGGCCAGGCGCGGGTCGAGTCGGCCGACGAGGCGCGCGCCGCGTTCGCCTCCTTCGGCGGCGTGCCCTGCGTGCTCGAGGCGAGGCTGCCGCTGGAATTCGAGATCTCCGTCGTCGTGGCGCGCGGCTTCGACGGCGAAGTGGTGACCTATCCCGTTTCCGAGAACGTGCACCGCGACGGCATCCTGGCGATCTCCACCGTGCCGTCGCCCCGGGCTTCCGCGGACATCGCACGCCGCGCCGCCGCGGCGGCGCTCCAGGTCGCCGCGGGGCTGGATTATTGCGGGGTCCTTTGCGTGGAGTTCTTCGTGCTGCCCGAGGATCGCCTGATCGTCAACGAGATCGCGCCTCGTCCCCACAACAGCGGCCACTACAGCATCGATGCGTGCGTCACCAGCCAGTTCGAGCAGCAGGTCCGCGTGCTGGCAGGCATGCCGCTGGGCGCTCCCGACTTGCTCGCGTCCTCGGTCATGCTCAACGTCCTGGGCGACATCTGGTTCCGGCGCGGCGACCAGGCGGTCGAGCCCGAATGGGGCCGGGCCTTGCAGGCGCCCTCGGCCAAGCTCCACCTGTACGGCAAGGCCGAGGCGCGGCGGGGCCGCAAGATGGGGCATGTGACCTGCCTCGGCGCGGACCGTGACGAGGCAGGGCGCAGCGCGGCGCAAGTCGCGGCCGCCCTGGGCATCGTTTTTCCGTAGTCGCCGATGAGCGCGCGCATCCTGCCGCCGACGCCCGCGGCCATCGCCGAAGCGGCCGACCTGCTGCGTGCCGGGCAATTGGTGGGCATGCCCACCGAGACGGTCTACGGCCTGGCCGCGGATGCGTCCGATCCCGAGGCCGTGGCGCGCATCTTCGCCGCCAAGGGCCGGCCCAACGACCACCCGGTCATCGTCCACGTGGCCGCCGGCGCCGACCTGTCGCGCTGGGCGGCGCGCGTTCCCGACGCCGCGCGGCGACTGATGGCGGCATTCTGGCCAGGCCCGTTGACGCTGATCCTGCCGCGCGCCCCCGGCGTGCTCGACGCCGTCACGGGCGGGCAGGATACGGTGGGGCTGCGTTGCCCTTCGCATCCTGTGGCCCAGGCCCTGCTGGCCGCATTCGGCGGCGGCGTGGCGGCGCCCTCGGCCAACCGTTTCGGGCGGGTGAGCCCGACCACGGCGCAGCACGTGGCCGGCGAGTTCGACCAGGCCGTGCCGGTGGTGCTCGATGGCGGACCGTGCGAGGTGGGCATCGAATCGACCATCGTCGACGTCTCCAGCGACATCCCCATCCTGCTGCGGCCCGGGCACGTATCGGCCGTGGCCTTGTCCGCGGTGCTCGGCACCGCCGTTCTCACGCGGGCGCAGATGGACGAACGGCGCTCGGTGCCGCGCGTGTCGGGATCGCTGTCGGCGCATTACGCGCCCCGCACGCCGCTCAAGCTGGCCGATGCCGCCGTGCTGGCGGCTGAAGTGGCTGCCGCGCGCGCCCAGGGTCGTTCGGTGGGCGTCTGGTCGTCGCGCGATCCCGGCGGGGCCACCGTCTGGGTCCAAGCCCCCAGCGAGCCCGAACGATATGCGCAGGCGCTCTATGCCACGCTGCGTGAACTCGATGGCCGCGGGTTGGACTTGCTGCTGCTAGAGAATCCGCCCGCGGCGCCGGCCTGGTCCGCGGTGCGGGACCGTCTTGGCCGCGCGGCCGTGGGATCGGGGGCGGGCTAGGGCCTGAACGGGCCCTGGTTCCTCACGGCTGCTTGCGCGCGTAGGCGAACCACGCCGCCGACTGCGCGCTGTTGGTCGCCATGATCAGCAACAGTGGCTCCTTGTTCTGTTCCGTCAATCGCATCGCCACGCCTTGCATGCTCGTGCCCGCGTGCTGGCTCAGGCAGTTGGTGGCGTTGCCGAACGAAAAGGTCGTGGTGGCGTAGTTTTTGCCCGACGAGGCCTTGGTCAGCGCGCCACTGATGTTGCAGGTGTCAGGCCGGCCGCTGATCTCGGACCTGGCCTCGAAATCGCCGTTGGCCTGGATGGTGAAAGTTACGCGGGAGCTGGCGCTGTCGCGACCCTGCCAGGTGCCGGCATAGGCGGCGAGGTCGAAGGCCTCGTTGTACTGGCCGTTGAACGTCGAGGTGAAGGTCACGTTCTGCCCGAGGTTGCCGTCGAAGCTGGCGCCGCTGGCGACGGTGCCTGTGATGTTCGCGGTTTCCGCCGTGGTGTCCCCGGTGCCGAAGGTCTTGCCGGTGCCCGAGTAGGCCTTGCCGTTGAGCGAGCCGGTGCCGCGCGTCAGGCGCCGTACCTGGCTGAAGTTCTCGCTCCAAGACATGGCCCACAGTTCGTTGGTGGGCGTGACCAGCATGTGCATGGATAGCGTGTCGCTGGTGATGTTGCCCGCCCAGATGCCCTGGGCATCGCTGTTGCCGCCCCCGCCCCCCCCGTCGCCCCCGTCTTCCTCCGGCGAGCCGAAGTAGCCGCCGTTGCAGGCGGCGAGGGACAGGGTGCAGAGCAGAGCGAGAGCGAAGCGACGATGCATGGAAAGCCCGGCGGAAAGGTTCTAGGAAGCGGGAGTCTTGCGCGAACGCTGCGGCGTGAGGTCGAAGCCTCCCGCATGGAACACCAGCGGCATGGCGTCGGTATGACCGCAGCGCTCGACCTCGCCCACGAAGATGCAGTGATCGCCTTCACGGTACCTGCTGCGGTTATAGCATTCGAACCAGGCCGTGCAACCCTCCAGCAGCGGCGCGCCGTTGCCTCCCGGCCGCCAGGGGAACTGGGCGAAGCGGTCGGTCGCATTGCCGCGGGTGGCGAAACGCTTGGCCACCTCGAGCTGGTCGGCGGCCAGCACGTTGACGGCATAGTGGCTCGCGGCGTCGAGAATGGGCAGCGAGCCCGAGGTCAAGGACAGGCTCCACAGCACCAGCGGCGGCGCCAGCGAGACCGAGTTGAACGAACTGACCGTCAGGCCGATGGGGCGCCCGTCGGTACCCATGGCGGTGACGACCGTCACGCCGGTGGCAAAACGGCCCAGGGCCGAACGGAACGCGGTGGAATCGAAATCCGGAAGAGCTGCAGGCATCCAGGAAGGGGCTGACGCACCCAGGTCGCTGGTTGCGCGGCTGACGTTGCTGTAAAGCCCCATTTTATCCGGGTGGCGCCAGGCGCGCTGCGATTTCCCGCGCGAGCAGCTCGAGCGTGAGCGGAGCGCTGCCCTCGGCCTTGTTATTGGCGACGATCCAGGCAGGCTGACCCGCGGCGTGCGCGGCCCGGGCCGCCTCGGCCAGTACCCGGCGCGTTTCCGGATCTTCCACCTGTATCTTGTCGAAAGGCGAGAAGCGCGCCTTGGCGGCCTCGTAGCGCTGTCCCGCGAGCAGGCTCCACCGCACGACCAGCGGGCCCGGACCGGTGGCCGCCACCGCCTGCATCTGGCGGGCCGCCGACGGCATGCGCGCGTGGATGGCCACGCAATAGCGCACCCCTTGTTCGGCCAGCATTTTCATCATGCGCGGCGTGACCACCTGCGGATCGCGGAACTCCACCGCGTAGAACGGCTGCTCGTGGCCCCGGGAGGCCGGCAGAGGGGGAAGCGCGGCAAGAAAGGCCGACAGGCGAGCCACCCAGCCGGCAGGATCGGCCAGGATCTCGGGCGGTAGCGGCGAGAACTGGAACACCAGGGGTCCGGCTTTCGTTCCCAGGCCCTCCAGGCACGGGGTGACGAAATGGTCCGTGGCCAGGACCGGGTCGAGGAAGCTGGGATTGGGGCCCGCCGGCACGCCGCGGTTCTCGCGCAGCACCGCGTCGGTCACCAGGTTCGGCGCCTTTACGACGAAGCGAAAGCCGGCCGGCACCTGGCCTGCATAGTGGGCGTACTGTTCGGCGGTCAGCGGCGCGTAGAAGGTGCGGTCCAAGCTGACGCTGTTGAGCAGGGGGTGGGACGAATAGGCCGGCAGGCCTTCGCGAGAGAGCAGCGATTCGCTCGCCTTGGCGCCGTAGACGATGCCGTTCCAGCCCGAGAATGCCCAGGACGAGGTGCCCAGATAGACCTCGGGCGGCATGGCGGCGCCCAGCTGCCGCAGCCCGGCGGGATGCTCGGCCGCCGGCACGGTCTTGGCCTTGCCCTTGGCAGCCGGCTTGGCCGCAGCGGGCGCGTCGTCGAAAAACGAGCCTTGGCCATCGGCCATGTCGGGCGGCACGCTGGCGCCCGGACGGCGGTCCTGCGGGGTCATGCCAGGCTCACGGAGCGAGGCGCACGATGCGCCAGCCGCCTTCGGGCAAGAAGCGATAGACCAGGCGGTCGTGCAAACGGGACGGCCGGCCCTGCCAGAATTCCATGGCGTCCGGCACGACGCGGTAGCCGCCCCAGTGCGCCGGCCGCGGCGGGTGTTCGCCCAGCTCGGCGCGCAAGCGTGTCTCGCGTTCGCGCAGGACGTCGCGGTCGGGGATCTCCGTGCTCTGGTCCGAGGCCCAGGCGCCGATGCGCGACCCGAGCGGCCGGCTGTGGAAGTAGGTATCCGATTCCTGCTCGGACGTGCGCTCCACGCGGCCTTCGATGCGGACCTGGCGTTCGTGCGCCGGCCAGAAGAACAGCAGACTGGCGTAGGGAAGATGAGCGAGGTCGCGGCCTTTGCGGGACTGGTAATTGGTGTAGAAGACGAAGCCCCGTTCGTCGTAGCCCTTGAGCAGGACCGTGCGGGCCGCCGGCCGGCCACGTTCGTCCACGGTGGCCAAGGCCATGGCGTTGGGATCGGGCAGTTGGTCGGACACCGCGCGGCCGAACCAGGCGCCGAACAACTCGAACGGCGAGGCAGGCGCGTCGGCCTCCAGCAGGGCGCCTTGCTGATAATTCTGGCGAATGTCGGCAATGGACATGGTCGGACGCGAAGAAGAAATTCCACCCATCACTATACCGGGTTGCGGGGGTCGGCCTCGCGCGGCGCGGCCAGCCGCCTGGCGAGCTGGTCCAGGCGCCGGTCGCGTATGCCGTGGGCGCGCAGCGCCCGCGCCGTATCGAGCACGTAGTCCACGCAGGCGCCGTAGCGGCCATGCGCGCGGCGGATCGCCGCCAGCACCTCGGCCTCGGCGAGGCCGCCGGCATAGCCGGATCCGCCCCGGTCGATGACAAAGGCCAGGGCCTCGACGGGACCCGTGGACGTATCGCAGCGCAACCAGCGGGGCAGGTAAGAGCCCATCATCATTTCGCGTTCCCACAGCGCGGCGAAAACGCCGTCGACGTCGGCGGCGGCGACGCGCAGCGCGACCCCGCGGCAGCTGCCGCCCCGGTTCAGCCCGAATACCAGGCCCGGCGAGGCCAGCGTGCCGCGATTGATGCGGGACCACAGGCACAGCGAGCGGTGGTAGCCCCGCACCGTGGCCATGCGGCGCTCCTGCAAGGGAAAGTCGGCTTTCCAGATGAGCGAGCCGTAGGCGAACAGCCAGACGTCGTCGCGCCGGTTCCAGTTGCGCAGGGTGGCTTCGATGGAGGCCTCCCGCTGGGCGGCGGTAAGGAGCAGCGGGGCGTATTCGGCAGGAAAGGCGGTGACGGACAACGGTGCGAAACCAAGGCGGGAGGTTCCATTCTATCGCCGGCCCGGGACGCCCGTCCAAGTCCGGGATTTCTCTGGTTTTCTGATTGCAATCGATAGCATGCATAATGCTATCGATTGCAGCAGTGGGTAAGCGGCATTCCAATCAAGACCCGGAGGAGAAATGGAACGCAGAACCTTCATGAAAACGGCCGTCGGGGCAGCGGCGGCCTTGCCGGCACTGGGCGCGGCGGCGCCGGCCGATCTGGCCGCGAGAAAGGACTTCGTCATCCGCGGCGGCTACGTCGTGTCGATGGATGCCCGGCTCGGCGACATGCCCATGGCGGACGTGCTGGTCGTCGACGGGCGCATCGCGGCGGTGGGCCGGCACCTGGAAGCGCCGGCCTCCGCCGTCGTACTGGACGGCACCGGCATGATCGTGTCGCCCGGATTCGTGAACGGCCACATCCACCTGGCGCAGACCATGCAGCGGGGCATATCGACCGAACATACCTTCGCCGACTACTACAGCACGCTGGTGCTCAAGTACTCCAACCGCATGAGTCCGGAGGACGTGCGACTGGCCGAATACGTGGGGGCCCTGGAACAGATGTCGCTCGGCACCACCACCTTGATGGACTGGAACCGCGAGGCGATGACTCCCGATCACGCGGAAGCCGCCATCGACGGCCTGCTCGAGTCGGGCGTGCGTGCGATCTTCGCCTACACCATCGCGGCGCGTACGCCCCAGGGTTCGGATGCGCCGCTGCGCCGCATGGTCGAACATGCCCGGTCGCTGCGAGTCGGCCGGCTGTCGTCCGACGCCGGCCGCGTGGCGCTGGGCGCCTGCCTGCCGGGTCCCGACTTCATGCCGCTCGAGCCGGCCTTTGCCGATATGAGGATGCTGCGCGAACTGAACGTCCTGACTTCCTTCCATTGCGGCGCACCCATCTACGCGCAGCGCAAGAAGCGCCTGGTCGCCACGCTGGCGCAGCAGGGCCTGCTGGACGGCAAGCTGCAGCTGGTGCACGCCAATGAACTGGACGGCGACGAATTCCGGATGGCCGCGGACCACGGCGCCTGCATGGTCTGCACCCCCGAGGCGGAACTGCACTGCGGCCATGGCCACCCCGCCATCTGGAAGGCGGCGCGCGCGAAGTTGCCTGTCAGCCTGGGCACCGACATCCCGTCGGCATTCGGCGGCGGCATGATGACGCAGATGCGCGTGGCGCTGGCGGCCGAGATCGCCCGCCTGAACGCCGAGTCTTTCGCCGCGACCGGCAAGGCCCCGGCGACCAAGGCGGTGTCGGCGCGGGACATGCTCGAACTGGCCACGATAGCCGGCGCGCAGGCCTTGGGCCTGGGCGACCTGACCGGGTCGATCACCCCGGGCAAGCGCGCCGACCTGTTGCTGATCCGCAGCGACAGCGTCGCGACGGCGCCCATGCTGGATCCGGTGGGGACGCTGGTCTTGCAGGGCACGCCCGCCGATATCGACACCGTGATCGTCGACGGCCGGGTGGTGAAGGCGGCAGGTCGCCTTACCGACGCCCGGGCCGGACTGGCGGCGCGTCAACTGCGTCAGCGCGCCCTGCAGATGGTGCAGCGGGCGCAGCAGGCGTGACGCGCGGCGGGGGCCGGTTGAAGATCCCGCCCGCGAACAGGCACGCCGCGACCGTCCAGAAAGGCAGGCCCAGGCCGGCCATGGCGCTGAGGCTGCCGAAGGCCAGCGGCAGCACGAACTGCCCGCCGTTGATGGTGGCCATCCGCAGCCCCAGCGCCTCGGCCGCCCGGCCGGGCGGGGCGTGGGCATGGAGCAGGGCCAGCAGGCTGGGCTGGCCGCTGCCCAGCGCCAGTCCCAGCAGGAAGGCCAGCAGGATCAGGACGGGAACCTCACGGAAGAACGGGTACAGCACGTAGACCGCGCTGGCGGTGAACATGGCGGTGCGCAGCAGTGTCCACGGCGCTATCCGCCGCTGTATCCACGGCAGCATGATGCGGATCACGAAGGTGGCCACCGCGAAGGCCGACAGGATGATGCCGATGGTCGTGGCGGACAGCCCGATGGCGGCGCCGAAGATGGGCACCATGAAGGAGTTCAGGTCCCAGGCGCCGGACAAGAGGGCGGTGGCGATCAGGACCCGTCGCAGGATGGGGCTGGCAAGCAGGTCGCCCACCTGTTCCCGGGCGGCGTGGCGCGCCGCGCCCGCGGCGCGCGGCAAGCGGCGCTGATGCTTCAGCAGGACGCCCAGCGCGAGGAGCTGGCACAGCAGCAGGACGCCGAACGCCCAGCGGAATCCCAGGTGATCGATCGACAGTCCGGCAACCAGCGGTCCGCCGAATCCGGAGATCGACAAGGACAGCGACAGGCGCGAGAAATTGAGAATGCGCCGGTCGGGCGTCGCGTACACGCCCATCACGTTCTGTACGGCGATCTGGAACACCATGCAGCCGATACCGGTCAGGCAGCTCGACACGAACAGCACGCGCGTGTCCTGCAATACGAAAGGCAGCAGGCTTCCGGCGATGAGCAAGGCGGCTCCGATACGCATGGGCCGGCGCGCGCCGATGTGGTCGACCCAGCGGCCGGTATGGACCGACAGCAGCATGGGCACCAGCGCGAACAGGGCCATGAGCACGCCCACGGTGAAACTGGATGCCCCTTGTGCCAGCGCGCCCAGCGAGACAGTGACGCGTCCGCCGGTCAGCGCGATGTGGGTGAGGACCGCCAGCGCGCAGAAGACGGCGACGCCGCGTTCGTCGAGCGGCGCGGGTTGCGGCTCGGCGGCGGTGGCGTCGTGGCGCGGCGGCGGATGGGGCAAGGTGGGTGCGGCGGCAGAGTGCCGCCGTGGTCTCGCGGCGGCTTGTGGTTTGGCCTTCATTCTAACGCCGCGCGCGGGCGTGTGGCCACGTCGCGGGCCAGGATTCCGCCGCGCCCGGCCACGCAGGCCGGCCTGCTACTATCGGGGCGTTCTTGCCCGCACGGCCTGGCGCCGTATCTTCCATGCGTTCACTTCGTCTTTTCCGCGGATCCCCGTCATGAGTTGCGACATCGATACCGAACGCCGGTTCGGCGGCCTCGATCGCCTGTACGGACCGGGCGCGCTCGATGCGCTGCGCGCGGCGCGCGCCACGGTGGTGGGGCTGGGCGGCGTGGGCTCGTGGACGGCCGAGGCCCTGGCCCGCTGCGGCATCGGGACCCTGACGCTGATCGACCTGGACCACATCGCGGAGTCCAACATCAACCGCCAGGTCCATGCCCTGGGCCGTACGCTGGGTCAGGCCAAGGTGGAAGCCATGGCCGAACGCATCCGCGACATCAGCCCCCACTGCGCCTTGAACCTGGTGGACGACTTCCTCGACCCGGACAATGCTGCGCGCCTGCTGGCCGATGCGGGCAGCGTGGTGGTGGACTGCACCGACCAGGTGGCGGCCAAGATCGCGATGATCCTGCACGCGCGGCGCAGCGGCGCGCCGCTGGTGGTATGCGGCGGCGCCGGCGGCAAGACCGACCCGCTCGCCCTGCGCGCGGGAGACTTGTCGGAAGCGGTCAACGACGCGCTGCTGGCCAAGATCCGCAACCAGTTGCGGCGCCAGCACGGCTATCCCAAGGCCTCGCCCGTGGCCGGCAAGCCGCCGCGCCGGGTGCCGAAGATGAAGGTCCGCGCCCTATGGGTGGACCAGCCGGCGCGGCTGCCGGCGGCCCGGACCCAGGACGTGGACGGACCGGCCGAGGCGCCGCAGGGCTTGTCCTGCGCCGGCTATGGTTCGGCCGTAACGGTGACCGCCGCCATGGGACTGGCGGCCGCGCACGAGGTGTTGCGGGTGGTGTTGCCAGGCTGACTGTCGTCGGCTCTTCAAACGAAGCTTGCCGTCAGTCAGAACTTGTGTCGCAGCCCGACCGTTATACCAGCCTGGTTCGAGCCGGGCGTGGTGCTGCCGAAGCCGCCTCCGCCCGCACCAAGGCCCAGATTGGAATCGTCCTTGTTTTTGGTGTAGCCCACGGAAAGATACACGTCGGTTCGCTTGGACAGCGCGTAATCTCCCATCGCCACGAATAGCCACGGATCCCGGCTCGTTTTCTTGAAATCCTGGTAGTAGGCCGCGACGGCGAGGGTGAGCGCCGGTGTCGCCTGCCACCTGGCGCCGGTCCACCACAGGTTCGATCCCGGGCTGCCGGCCGGTGCGCCGGACAAAGTGGCGCCGTGGCTGATGCGCGCCCATCGGTAGCCGGCATAGGCCGTGACGGCGCCGAACTGATAAGTCATCGCGGCAATGGCGCGCCGCGCGGTTGCGCCAGGGTTGACCGTCAGTGTGCCGCTGTTGACTTCATCGTAGGCGGTACCGAGTCCGGCCGGTCCGATTTTGGTATCGACGCGGAACCCATAGGCGCGGCCGAGCCTGCTATGGCCGGGCACTTCGCTGCCGTCGGCGGTCTTGCTTTCCGTACCCGTGCTGTAGATGGCGCCCAGGTTCACCGCACCGAAGCTGCCCGCGTATTTGAGCGAATTGTCATAGCGTGCCACGAACGCGGTATCCTGATTGATGATGGAGTATCTGGGAGCGAGCGCCATGGCGTCGAAGCGCCCGCCCAGATCGAAGATCATGCTTTGCTGGCGGCCCGCGGTGAACGCCCCCCAAGGTCCCTGCAAGCCGACGTAGGCCATACGGCCGAACAGCCTCCCTCCTTGCCCAGAGTTGCCGGTATCGGGATCGAAACCGCTTTCAATGACGAATACAGCTTTCTGGCCGCCGCCAAGGTCTTCCGTTCCGCGCAGCCCCCAACGGGATCCTGAAAGATTGCCGCTGGTCAGCCGGGTAACGTGCCCGCCCGCTGATTGGTGGTTGGCATACTCCAAGCCCATGTCCATCAGCCCGTAAACGGTGACGCTGGACTGGGCATGGACACCTCCGATTGGCAGGAGCCCGACTGCTGCGGCAAATAGATGCGGTTTTCGAATTAGTGACATTGTCTCCTCCGTGTAGATGGGCCAGCTGCAGCAGGGCTGCGGCAAGTTTCTTGTGATGTTTTTTTTTGGCGCTATGCGCGCGATTTATATAATGGGTGACCCAAAAATTCAGGCGTGATAAAAATCCTCCCGTCGAATGGTCGGGACCGGTGGTGTCCTCACTTGCCCGAGATATTTCCCAGGAGCGCTTTGGACAGTGCAGTATCCGAATGCAGCTTTGCCTTGAACCCGTCCGGAGTCTGAAGTTCTGGATGGATGCTCTGCTTGAGCATGACGCTCTGGAACTCCGGCGCTGCGTGCGCCTGGGCCACTGCCTCGTAAATGGTCCGGACAGCCTCGGCCGACATTCCCTTCGGGCCAAGCACGCCGTACCAAACGGTTCCTTCGAAGTCTTGGATGCCCGTGGCTTCTTTCAACGTTGGTACATTGGGATAGGGCGACAATCGTTTCGTGGAACCAACGGCTATGGCTCGAAGTCGTCCGCTGTCCAGCAGCGGGGAGGCGGACGTAATGGAGACAAAAGCCGACAGGATATGGCCGGCCGTTACGTCGCTGAGCGACTGGGGGGTGGACTTGTAGAGCACATGTTGGATCTTCATGTTCTTGGCGGCCGCGAGCCGCTCCATGGCCAGATGACCCGCTGATCCGGGGCCCGGGGAGGCATAGCTGGCCAAGGCAGGATGGCTCTTGACATACTCGACGAATCTATCCATTCCATCGATGCCCGACTCTGCCGAAACGACGAGCGCCATAGGCGTGGATCCGACCATGGCAATGGGGCTGAAATCCCGCTCGGCATCGTAGAGGGGGGGGTCCTGGGTCATTGGATAGGTGACGAAAGGCGGGTTCGCGTTCAAAAGCAGCGTTCGTCCGTCGGGTTTGGACCGGACGACGAAGAGTGAACCGATCGCGCCGTTTGCGCCGACCCGGTTTTCGACAATGATCGATGTGCCGAGGCTTTTCCCCAGTTGGGGCGCCAGGGCGCGGGCAATCGTGTCGACACCAGTGCCGGCGGCATGGGGAACAACGAGTGTGATGGGTTGATCGGAGAACGACGGCGAGGCCGCGGATGCCGTACCGAACAGCGCAGCTGATACCAGCAAGGCCGTGACGAGGTTGGATAACATTCTTGTCTCCTGATTCTCTATGTACGTTGGGGAACAGGTCGATCGGCAAGCGGAACTTTCTTCTCGCACTTGCGGCGTCCGGGCCTATCGCGCGGCAATGCCGCCACCGCGCCGCTCGGGGAAAACGTCCATCAATGTGCCCATGTCCCGGGCGTGCGCGTCGAAGCCCAGCGGGACGTACCAGACGCGTTCGAATGCAATCGATGCGCCGCTCTGGGCGAGAACACAGCGCTCGATACGGTCTCGAGCGTCCGATGACAGCGTCTGTCCTGCCCGAACCATGTCGGCAATCGCCACACTCATTTCGGCGAGGCAATGCCGAAGCGTGGCGATCGGGATGGGCATGGCGAGAGCCATACCCGTCTGTGCCTGTTCTTCGCTGGCACCGATCTGGTCGATGCAGTCCTCGAGTACGCGCCGTAGCGCCTCGCGTGCGCCGAATTGCTCGTCCTTCGTTTCCGCGAGCAGCGTGGACGCGAGCTCGAATCGATGTCTGAGCTCGAAATAATGGCGCTCGTGCAGATGGTCGATGCGTTCGAGAAGAAAGCTCAGGTGATCGACCGAGAGGTTCAGTTGCTCCCTGGCGCGTGCATTGTGAGGATCCACAGCCGGAGCCACGACCTCGACGAGCGCGCGGATAGTGGAGGCAAGATTGACAGTGCTCTGATCCATTAGATGTGTTCCTTCAGCAGGGCCAGCAATTCGTCCGAAATCAGCGGAGCGATACCCTTCAGGCGCGCCAACAGTACGTCCTGATGCGATTTGCCGAGTTTGGCGACCCGATAGGCCGTCGCCATCGTGGTAGTGATGATCTGAAAACAGTTCAGCGTTCGATAGAACGCGAGCCGATCGGGATCGACCGACAGTCCTGAAACTTGTTCGTAGCGTTCGTAGAATTCGTCGAGCGGGATGAGACCGCAGACGTAATAGATTTTTCCATCCTCGCTGAAATGGCCCTTCTCGAGTTGCGTCATCCAGGCGAGGTCGCGATGGCGGTCCCCCAGGTGTCCGCGTTCCCAGTCCAGCCAGGCCGTGATCTGCCCCGTGGGTTCGTCGAACAGGAAATTGCCGCTGCGAAAATCGCCATGGACCACGCTGACCCGGTCCAATGTGGGAAGATTGCGAGCCATCCAGCCGGCGGCGACTTCCATCAGCGGAGACGCCTCGGGTCGGTCTTCTTCCCAGATGCGCCGTGCCTGGTCCAATTGCCGGCGAGCGCAATCCGTGGTGCCGGGTTGGGGACAGTCCATGGTGGCCAGGGACATCGTCCTGATATCGGCCGTATGGATTCTGGCCAGGTGTTCCAGGAACTGCGGCGCCAGCTTTTCGCGCAGCACCGGGCCGAAATCCGTGCCAAGGCCAACGATGCGGCCCGAGGTGTTGTGGCTCGGTTTGGCCACGCCGTCCAGAAAGCTGTAGACGATGGCAGGTTCCGGAAACCATCTGCACTCATGATCAACCCAGAATACGCGTGGTACGGGAAGCCGTTGCTCAAACGCCTGCAGCAATTCCGCTTCCCTTCGACGGCTGGTGGCATTAGAGCCTTCCGTCGGATCCATGCGGACTACCAGCCGTTCACGCCGGACCGCTGTCCCCGGCGTTCTGATCTCGAGCGTGAATGCCATCTGTACCTTCGATGCTCCGCCGGTCAGCCATCGGGTCTCCGATACTTCGGTGTGGCCGTCAACGACATCCCGAAGCATGTCCTTCACCCACCCGACCATCTCCTCGAGATCGATATGGCGGTATTGCGGCCCAGATCGTCGATGCATCTTCCTGGTCAACAGCAGGTCTATTTCCCTTTCCGCAGGAAAATGGTGCCGAATGGACGAGATAAACGCCTCTGTCGGCGCATCGCGTGGATCGACGTCTCGGGTTCTAAGAAATGCGATGGTGTCGAGCGTGTTCATGCGCGGGCTCCTTCGCGCGGGAGGTGCCGAGCGAGATACTCCTGTCCGAACAGCTTGCCGTGCCCGCCGTAGCCGGTCTTGCCGTTCCAGTGATATCGCATCAGAGACTGGAAGGCGGAGATGGAGGGGTTGATGGATCCCATTGGGCGCGTGCCGATGGCCCCTCCGTGGAATTCGTAGCGTGTCCCGTTGGCATCTTCGAGAACAGCGTGATCGTTGATGGTGAGCATATCGATCGCGCGTGCCTCGACGGTCGCGTGGACGATCGGAATCGTCTTCCCATGGCGCACAACGAAACCCGTTTTGAGTTCGTCGTAGAGCACGGTGCCATTGGGCGAAATTCGCAATGTGGTGGTGAGCTAGACCGCTAGTTCTTCGCCGAAGTTGATGGACAGGTACGCGCTGGCGCGGGCAGGCGTTTCATTCCGCGGTCCCCAGCTGCGATCCATTCCCTCATAGCAGTCGACGGAGTACTCGTTGCCCCGCAGCCAGAGCTTGCCGCTGATGTGGCCTTTCAGATCGAAGTGGCCGTTCGACCATGCGTCTCCGACGCGCGGATCGCCGTGAGGGCCGTTCCCTGGGGCGCGGTGGAGAGGGTTCTCCGCCGGGTCTGTGGGGTCATATGGATCATGCAAACCTTCGAGCTGCAGGTCGAAGCGGCAGGATTCGAGCTTGTGCCGATAGCTGAACCGCCAGTTTTTCAGGGATTCGGCCTTGACCGACAGACCATTTTCCAGGATGAAATCAGAGTATGAGGACGGGCAGGGAAGATGTATCTGTGGATCGCAGAATTCGGCCTCGTGCGGCTTCCGGGTGTAGCCACGAGTGATGACGACGGATGACATGGCGACACCGAGGTTGGGGCGGGCCAGTACATAAAGCGTGCCGTGCAGCGCGGCTTCCGGAACAGTGAAAGCAAGGTAGGTGGTTTCTGTCCAGCTACGGTCGTGAGGCGCGCTCGGATGAAATTCGAGATCGTTGGCGTTGATCATGGGAGTTGTATCGACGGTTGGGGCGAAGTTGGCGTGGGTGGCTAGCGAGCCCGGAGGTTGGCTTGGTCCACCAGTTTCTTTGACACCTGCAGTTCGGTTTTCATCGACCTGGCGAATCCGGCGGAGTCGATCACTGCGGGAACCATGAACTGCCTTTCCATGAACGCGCGTATGTGCTTGCCATTCGTCGCCCTGGCAACCTCCTCGTAGATGGCTGCCACGCGTTCTTCAGAGGTTCCCGCGGGGGCGAGAACGCCGTACCAGACACTTGCTTCGAAATCCTGGCTCTGCAGGGATTCCGCCAGAGTAGGAACGTCGGCGAGAGCCGGTAGTCGTTCTTTCGAGCCCACCGCCAGCGCGGTCAGCGCTCCGCTCTTGATGTGAGGCAATGCGGCGGAAACCGAGACGAGGCTGGCGAGCACGTTCCCGGCAACGACATCCATCAGTGCCTGGCCGGTCGCCTTGTAGCGGATCTCCTGAAGCTGTACGCCAATGCTTTGATTCAGAAGTTCGCCATAGATCTGGCCGGGCGAGCCGATGCCCGCGGATGCATAGCTGGCCAGCGCTGGATTCTTGGCCGCGAAGTCTCGCAACTGGGCGACGTTGCGGATCGGGTACTTGGTTCCGACAACGAGAACCAGGGGGGCTGAGGCAACGCGGGCGATGGGGGTAAAAGCGTTCACCGGATCATAGGAGGGCTTCTCCATGGCCAGCGGCGATGTGATGAAAGGCGGGTTTGCGGTGAAGAGCAAGGTGTAGCCGTCGGGCTTGGCCCGAGCCACGTACTGGGTGCCGATGACTCCTGCGGCGCCGTCGCGGTTTTCGACGATCACGGGTACGTGCATTTGCTGCCGGAGGGCTTCGGCGAATTCTCGTCCGAGCAGATCCAGGCCGTTGCCGGGAGAGTAGGGAACGACCAGCGTTATTTTATCGGTAGGGTATGGCGGCCTGTCGGCTGCCATGCTGCTCGCGGCGCTCAGCGCGCAGAACAGTAAGGAAAGCACGGGCTTGAATGGATGATGAAGCATGATGTCTCCTCGAGTCGTTCGCGGCGGCAGTATGGTTCCGTCTTATGTTGATTTCGCGGTGTTGGGTCTGCCGGGCAAGTTGATCGCTTTACTGACGGCGACGCTCAGGCCCTTGCGTCCAAGGGCAGGAAGTCGGGGGGCCGTTTTTCCCGGAGTGCGGAAAGGCCTTCCAGGCAGTCCGGGTGCTTGAGCAACTGCGCGGTCAGCTTCTTCGAGTCTTCGATCGAAGTGCCTGGCAGCAGGTGCAATTGTTCCGCGTAGATTTGTCGCTTGGCTGCTCGGACGGCGACTGGAGAGGTCGAGGCGGCCATCGCCCGTGCCTTGGCGAGCACCTGGTCCTCGAAACCGGCCGATGGAAGAACTTGGTGAATGAATCCGAGCGCTTGCATTTCCTCGGCAAGCAGGATTCGCCCTGTGAAGAGGATATCGGTGGAAGCCGCGAGACCAACCAGACGAGGAAGAATCCATGACAGGCCATACTCCGCGGGCAGCCCGAGCCGCGCCGTGGCTGCGGTGATTTTTGCTCCTTCGGCGGCAAACCTAAGATCGCAGAACGCGGCCAGCGCCAGTGCTATACCGGCGCAGGCCCCGTTGATTGCAGCGATCACCGGTTTCGACAAGCCCCAATGCCAGATCAACTCGTGGTCGAACTCGGCCTGGACACCGTACCCTGGCGTTACCATCTCCAGGCCGGCCGTAGCCTCCGCGTAGTCGCGGTTGTCGCTCCGGTGATGCTCCAGCGCGCGGAAGTCGGCACCGGTGCAGAATTGGCGGCCCGCCCCAGTGACGACGATGACGCGAACCTCAGGGTTGTTTTCGAAAGACTGCATGATCCACCGATATTCGGCGTTCATGCGATGCGTCCACGAATTTCCGCGTTCGGGTCTGCTCAATCTGGCAATGCCCACGCCGCGGTCGATAGCGAACTCTGTAACGTGCAAGTCCATGTGCTGGCCTCAGTTGCCGAAGTGCTTGTCTCGTTCCTTGAAGGTCGCAGTGGTACCGTCCTGTCTGCGCTCCTTCAAGAAATTGAATTCGCCCGGCTCCAGGCGAAGATTCGTGCCCAATGTGTGCCCTACGTAGCCTCGGGCGAACTGTTCCGCGGCGCCGAGGCTTTCCATGGCCATCTGATGCATCGCTTTGCCGGTGACCAGGGCATCGCGTGGGTGTCGGCAAATCCTGCGAGCCCAGTCCTCCACCGCCTGCTCCAAGGTATGCGCGGGAACCGCTTGATTAATCAGGCCGAGGCGCTCGGCGGTCTGCCCATCGAATTCGTCGCCGAGCAACATGAGTTCGCGCGCCTTCTTGGCGCCGTACATGAGTATTTGGCTATTCATGTGCCATGTGTTGCCGGCGAGTCCCAGGCGTTGTTCAGCGTGGCTGAATCGGGTGTCGGCAGCGGCAATTGCAAGATCGACCAGCTCCACCATGTACAGGCCGACACCCGTGCAATGGCCATGCACCTGAGCAATGATCGGTTTGAGCGAATTCTGGAACGACATGTAGTTCATTCCCAGTTTTCGGTCACGCAGCAATCTGGTGCGGATGCTCGGGCGGCGAGGCGGAGCACCGTCTTCGCCGGGGTCGAGTCCGTAAAGGCGCAGGGCATCGTTGTAGTCGTGGCCGGCGCAGAACGAGGGACCTCTTCCCTTGAGAATGATGACTTTGATGTTGTCATCGTCTTCCACTGCGTGAAGCGCCTCGACCAGGTCGTCAAGATCGTCGAATCGCAGTGCGTTGTGCTTCTCCGGCCGGTTCAGAATTAGCCGGGCGATCGGCCCGTCCTTTTCGACAATCAACGCGTCAGGCATGGCGATGTGCTCCTGGATATCTGCAGATGGATGATTCGTTGCAAGAACGGAATATTTGCGATTTTCGACGTGTCATTAATGGATGACCCATTTTGTGGCTTGTGCGAGGAGATGTCAATATCCCTCCGCGAGGATGGATGAGCACGAAAAAAAACGGGGCGTTTCCGCCCCGTTGCTCAGGAAGATTCGGCTCTTGCCGCGACTTCGGCCAGATAGATTTTCTGTAGTTCCAGCAAGTGCTTCTGCATGCGCGCGGATGCGGCCTGCGAGTCGCGCTCGCGCAACTCCGCCAGCAGCTTGCGTCGGAAAGGCATCACGGTTGCATCGGAAGTACGCATGAATTCTTCGACGAAGCGAAGGGTCATGGTCATGACTGCGTCGGTGATGATCTCCAGGAGCGGGTTGTGGGTCATGCGCGCGAGAATTCTGTAGAACTCGAGGTTCACCATGGTGCGTTGCCGTACGTTGCCGGCTTCGACCGCGCGCTCGGCCTGTTGGACGTTGGACGCCAGCTGTTCGATCTGTTCGTCCGTACCTCGTTCGCATGCCAGCCGCACGACCTCGACGCCTATCAGCAGACGTGCTTCGATCAGATGCATGGGTTGAATGGCGCCGAGCGAATAAAGATCGGCCAGGCCCGCGCGTACGGCGTCTCCGCCGCCGTCGCGTATGAAGGCTCCGCCGCTCGCGCCCTTTCTGACTTCGAGCAGGCCGCTGTCGGCCAGAGACCGAATCGCTTGCCGCACGGAATTGCGGCTGACTGCGAACTGCTCGGACAGCACTCGCTCCGATGGAAGACGGTCGCCCGCTTTGAGTTTGTGGGTGCCGATCAGGCTCCGTATTTGCGCTTGGATGGCGTCGGCCGGGCGTGTGCCTTCGTTGACAGGCTTGAAAGCAACGCGCCGGGCTTTGCGGACCTGAGAGGCCGGCGCTTTGGGAGTACTGTTCATGGTCGATTTCTTTGTGTACGAACTCGGCGTGGCCGCAGACAAGCATGGCGAGTGTACTATGCGAAATCGACGTTACGGGCTCAGTCTCCTTGCCAGTCCGCGCGCAGCTCTGCCTTTGCGACCTTGCCCGCGGCGTTCGTCGGCAGCGGTCGGCTGCGCAGCCACCAGCGGGACGGTACCTCGAATTTGCCGAGTCGGGATGCTGCATGCGCCGCCAGTTCCTCCTTGTCGGCATGCAGGCCTGCGCGAAATACGACCACGGCGGCTACTTCCTCCCCAAGATCGGGATGGGGTAATGGGATGACGGCTACTTCGCGAACGGCGGGATGGTCTCCAATGCAATGTTCCACGTGGCTGCACGCGATGTTTTCTCCGGCGCGGATGACGATGTCTTTGGATCGGCCGTTGAGGTAGAGGTAGCCGTCCCGCAACGATCCGAGATCGCCCGTGCCTATCCAGCCATCCGTATCGGCCACCGGCGTGGCATCGTTCAGATATCCCAGCGTCGCGGTGGGTGTTCGGACCTGGATTTCGCCTATGCCGTCCTCGTTGGGCTTGGCGATCTTGATTTCAACGACAGGCAGCGGCCGGCCGACGCAGCCAGGCCGGTTTTGCAGGTCGTCGGCGGAACCGGCCGCGATAACGCCTCCCGCTTCGGTGCATCCATACAGGCTGCCGACGCTCTTTCGGACCGATGGGAAGGCGCGCCGTACCTGGTCTCGCAGCGCTGGCGGGATCGCCGCACCGCCCATCGGAATGGATCGTACGCTCGAGACGTCGAAGCGGCCAAATTCGGCATGTGCCAGTACGCGCGAGACCATGGTAGGGATACTCCCCCAGACCCGAACCCGCTCTCGTTCAATGAGTTCAAGTACCGCCTGTGCGTCGAATCTTCCGGCCAGCAGCACCAGTTTTCCGCCGGACAGCAGCGTGGACAGGCTTATCTGTATTCCCGCGAGATGGAAGAGCGGTACGGTAAGGAGGCTGATAGTTCCTGGAAATCCAGGGTCCAATTCATTGGGCAAGCGGCCGGTCAGAATAAGCAGGTTGTGGATGTTTGCAACCAATCCCCGATGAGACAGCATGACTCCCTTCGGCCGTCCCGTCGTTCCCGAACTGAACATGATGACGGCGACGTCGTCTTCGTCGACTTGAATCGGTGCCGATAAGAGGGGCAGTTCAGGTGAGTCGACGATGGCGCGCAGCGTGGTGATGTCGAGTATCCGTTCTTCGCGGTCGAGCGCGCGTTTTTCCAGATGATCGGCAAGGACGAGGGACGGGCCGACGTCGGCCAAGGCGGCCCGTCCCTCATCCGGGCTCCACCAGGCGTTCGCAAGAACGGCGATGGAGCCCAGCTTCTGAATCGCCCAGAAGGCGGCCAGCCATTCCACGCTGTTGTATGCGAGCAATACCACCCGGCTTCCCCGCCCGGCACCGTTCCGGGCCAGGAAGTGGGCCACCCGCTCGACTGCCTGCGCGAAGGCACCGAACGTCAATCGCCGTTGACCTTCCACAATGCACTCGCGGCTCTCCCATCGCTGCGCATCCAGGAGCAGTTCGGCGACCGAGCGCGGCCGATGCCGATATACCCGGCATGGATGACCGCGAACTAGCGTTTGCTCGATATCCCGTCCCCAGGGCGTTGTCACCGTATTCGCCATGTTTCGCTCTCTATTTTGTATTGGCCTGAGCCAGAAATTGTTGGATTTCATAGTCTCCATAACCGCATTCGGCGAGTATCGCCGCGGTTTGTTCTCCAGCGCTTGGGGCGGGCTTGACGTCTGAGCGATGAATGAAATCGAAGCGCACCGGATTGTCTACGGAGCGGCGGCCGTCGATTTCAAGCCACGCGCCGACGGCTGCCGCCTGCGGATCGTCCAGTACTTCTTCCGGCGTCTGTACCGGCGCCCACCAGACTTCGTGCCGGTCGAGCCGATGCTTCCAATAGGAAAGAGGCTGTTTTTCGAAGACTTCATCCAGGAGGCGAATCAACTCAACGCTGTGATCGGCGATCGAGCGGGCGGTTCGGTAGCGTTCGTCTTGAATCAGATCGGCACGATCGATGGCTCGCAAGAGCGCGGGCAAGTGCCTTTGCGCTTCGACGCCGACCAGGAACAGCCAGCGGCCGTCGGCGGTACGGTAGGAGTTGTACAAGGGGGTGCGGGAACGTTCCCTCGGCCTTGGCGGGCGGGGCCGGCCGCCAAGGGCTTGCTGACCCAGCTCGCCGCCGAGCGCCCACATGCCGGTACGCATGAGCGAAGTTTCGACGAACCGGCCGAGGCCGGTCCTGTTGCGTTCCATTAACGCCGCAAGAATTCCCGCCGCCGCGCTCAGTGCGGTGAACGCGTCGCCGATCCCCTGCAACAGGGCGGGAGGTTCCGTTCCTTCCGTCGTAATTTCGTGGGAAATGCCTGTCCTGCCAAAGAACGCGGCGATGTCGTAGCCCGGTCTATCCTGATCGGGACCGCCCCAGCCATAGGCGCTGACCGAGCAGTACACAAGACGAGGATGCCGGTTCCGCACAGACTCCGCGTCCAGCTTCATTCGTTGCAGGGCATCGGGCCGCAGATTGGTCAGCAGCACGTCGCCGTGATGCAGGAGTCTTTCGAACGCATCTTGGCCCTCGGGAGTCTTGACATCGATCACGATGGATCGCTTGCCCCGGTTGGCAAGGGTAAATGCGCCGTTGGGCGTGCCCTCTCGCGCCCCCATGCGCGCGAAGATCGTGCGCATGGGGTCTCCACCCGGGGGTTCGATCTTGATGACGTCCGCGCCCCAATCCGCCAGGAGAGAGCCTGCCAGGGGGCCGGCCATCCAGTGGCCAAGTTCTATGACTCGGGTTCCGCTCAGTGGCCCGCACGGTAAGTGTCCGATTGGGCATCGGGTGTGTGCCTGGTCCATGCTTGAAATCCTCCACATCTTTTGGCATGAGGCCGCAATATGCGGGCGTCCATGCTGTTCTCATTTTGGGTGACCCATTAAGTATGGGCCCGGAATGGCGAGGAAGTCAACGATGATCAAACGCAAATCGCGTTGACACTTCTTCCATCAATCTGGAAAATGGGTGATCCAATTAATTGCTGCCGGCATTGTCCTCTGTCGCTGACAGGGCCGCGGATTGTTCCGCGGGTTCGGCATGCACAGGAGACGATCAGGAATGACCCACGATGTAGAACTGACCACCTCTTATCGGGGCGCGGATACGTTGCCTCCCCTTTGGAATCTGACGCTGGGCGACCTGCTGCGGGACCTGGCGCGTGAGTTTCCGCATCGCGTGGGCTTTGTCGAGTCACTGCCGGAGAGAACCCGGCGGTGGACTTATGCGGAACTGTTCGGTCGGGCGGAGCAGGCGGCGCACGCATTGCTGGGCCGCTTCGAGCCCGGCGACAGAATCGCGGTATGGGCGCCGAATTGCGCGGAATGGGTGTTGTTGCAGCACGGAGCCGCAATGGCCGGCATGGTGCTGGTTACCGTGAATCCCGCTTACCTGGCCGAAGAGGTCAGACATGTGCTGAAGGCTTCCGGTGCCGCGGGGATCTTCCATGCGCCGGACTATCGGGGCAAAGATATGGCGGCGATCGTTCACGATTTGAAAACCGAGTTGCCCTTGCTGAAGCATGCTTTCGACCTGTCGCGATGGGAGGAATTCGTCTCGACGGCCGACTCATCCCGTTCGCTGCCAGCGGTGTCGCCACGGGACGTCGTGCAGATCCAATTCACGTCAGGGACGACCGGCAAGCCCAAAGGCGCCCAACTGCATCACCTCGGCATCATTAATGCCTCCCGCTTCGCCGCTCAGCGGGCCGGATTTCCCGAAGGAGGCGTCTGGGGCACCGCCATGCCGCTTTTCCACGTTGGGGGATGCGCCGGCAGCCAACTCGGTGCGCTCACCTCGAGGGGGACGTTCGTGTTGCAGCCGAACTTCGATGCGGGCGATATGCTGCGGATCGTGGACGAGGAGCGGATCAATCATCTTCATGCCGTGCCGACCATGGTGGTCCGGATACTGGATCACCCTGAGCGGTCGCATTACAGACTGGACTCTTTACGGACGCTGATGAGCGGCGGATCTCCGGTCCCTGAATCGTTGATTCGCCGCGCGCGCGAAGAGCTGGGATGCAGGTTCACCATCACGTTCGGGCAGACAGAGCTGAACGGGGTGGTCTGCCAGACCTTGCTGAACGATTCGGTGGATCGGCAAACCAGGACGATCGGCACGCCTCTGCCCCATATGGAAATCAAGATTGCCGATCCGGAAACGGGAGACGTCTTGCCCCTGGGGCAGCCAGGGGAGATCTGGGCGCGCGGTTATCAAGTAATGTGCGGGTACTACAATCTTCCGAAGGACCTGAAAGATGCCGTGGTCGGCGATGGCTGGCTCAAGACTGGGGATGTCGCGTCGATGGACGCGGCAGGTTACCTGCGAATACGCGGCCGGCTAAAGGACTGCATTATTCGTGGCGGAGAAAACATCTATCCGAGTGAAATCGAGCACGTATTGCTTGGACACCCGGCCGTCGGCGAGGTAAGTGTGGTGGGCGTTCCCGACGACCACTGGGGCGAGATCGTCGCGGCGGTCGTTCGCCTGAAAACGGAGGGAGCAAAACCAGCGGCGCTGGACTTGTACCGCTACTGTCGCGCTCGTCTCGCCGCCTACAAGGCGCCGGTAAAGTGGTTCTACGTTGCGCAGATGCCTACGACCAGTTCTGGCAAGGTTCAGAAGTTTGCGTTGAAGGAGTTGGTGGCCTCCGGGCAGCTGCTTCCGGAACCGTTCGAGAAGCCGGTATCCGAGCGTTTTACCGCCGGAGCAAGATCCGGATGATGCCACCTAGGATGCGTCGGTGCCGGCCCGGTTTTCAGGGTCGACCGGAGCGCGGAAACGGCGTGAGGATTTCCCTTGCGTCGACCTCCAGCCATCCTCGCAAAGCATTCGATAGCCGGATCCCCGTGGCTCGCGCCAAATCGTCCCGTCCCAGCACCCCTTCGACCACCTCTTCTTCGTCCAGCAGCGCGGCGCGCTGTACCCCGGGCAACGCGCCGCATTCGATGGGCGGCGTGATCCATTTGCCATCCAGCTGTAGATAGACGTTGGTCCGGCTGCCTTCGCACAATTCGTCGCGTTCGTTCAGGTAGATCAGGTCGAAATGGTCGGGATGCGCGGCAAGCCACGCCGTGGCGCCGTCGTACCAGGGCCGCCAGGTGGTCTTGTGGCGCAGCAGCGGCGCCCGGGAGTCCAGCCGGCTTTCGGCCAGGCTTACGCGCGGGCGATCGGGCAGCGGCGCCAGCACCGAGCTTTCCATCTCGACTGCGCCGTTGTCGTCGACCAGGACGCGCAGGCGATGCGTCACGCCCTCGGGCAGTTCGGCGGCTACGCGGGCGATGGCCCGTTGCACTGCGTCGACCGACCAGTGATAGGCGAGCGCCGCGCTCGACGCGCCCAGCCGTTCCAGGTGCCAGGGCAGCAGCGGCATGCGTCCGTCGCTGTCGACCCGGATGGTTTCGATCAGTTGCGGCCGCATGCTTAGGACGCCTTGGCCGCGGCTTCCTGCGGCGCCATGAATTCGGCCAACACCCGGCCGGTGTGCGACCGGGCGCGCTGCGCCATCACCGTTTCGGGCGTGCCCTGCACGACCAGCTGGCCGCCCTCGTTGCCGCCCTCGGGACCCATGTCCAGCAGCCAGTCCGCCTCGGCGATGACGTCGAGGTTGTGCTCGATCACCACCACCGTATTGCCCGCGTCGACCAGCCGGTGCAGCACGCGTATCAGCTTTTCCACGTCCGCCATCGACAGGCCCACGGTCGGCTCGTCCAGCACGTACAGCGTGTGCGGCGCCTTGTAGGCGCGGCCGGTGCGCATCGTGCCTTCGTCCAGCCTGGCCTTGGCCAGCTCCGTCACCAGCTTGATGCGCTGCGCCTCGCCGCCAGACAGGGTGGGCGAAGGCTGGCCCAGCGTCAGGTAGCCCAGGCCCACGCTCTGCAGCAGTTGCAGCGGATTGAGGATGGAGGGATGCGCGGCGAAATACTCCACCGCGTCGTCGATCTCCATCGCCAGCACCTCGCCCACGCTCTTGCCGCGCAAGTGCACGGCGAGGGTCTCGCGGTTGAAGCGTTCGCCATTGCAGGCGTCGCAGGGCACTTTCACGTCCGGCAGGAAGTTCATCTCGATGGTGCGCATGCCCTGGCCTTCGCAGACGGGGCAGCGGCCCTCGCCGGTATTGAAGCTGAAGCGGCCGGCGGTCCAGCCGCGCATGCGGGCTTCCATCGTGTCGGCGAACTGCTTGCGTATGGTGTCCCAGAAACCCACGTAGGTCGCCGGGCAGGAGCGCGGCGTCTTGCCGATGGGCGTCTGGTCGACTTCCAGCACCCGGTCGATGCCGTTCCAGCCCTCGATGGACGCGCAGCCGCTCCAGTTGCCATGCTTCTTTTCGGTGATTTCCTTGCCGATGCGCCGCTGCAGGTTGTCCAGCAGCACGTCGCGCGCCAGCGTGGATTTGCCCGAACCGGACACGCCCGTGACGACGGTGAGCCGGCCCACGGGGAAGCTCGCGTCGACGTCGCGCAGGTTGTGCAGCCTGGCCTTGCGCACGGTGATGCGCGGCGTGTCGTCGCCGACCGGCCGGCGTGCCTGCAAGGGATGCTGCAGGGGGTGGGCCAGGTACTTGCCCGTGAGCGAGGCCGGATTGGCGATGATGTCCTGCACCCGGCCCTGGGCCACCACCGTCCCGCCACGCACGCCGGCGCCGGGGCCGATGTCGATCACGTGTTCGGCGCGGCGGATGGTGTCTTCGTCGTGCTCGACCACCACCAGGGTGTTGCCCTTGCCCTCCAGCCGCGCCAGCGCATTGAGCAGGATGCGGTTGTCGCGCGGATGCAGGCCGATCGTGGGTTCGTCCAGCACGTAGCAGACACCTTGCAGGTTGGAGCCCAGTTGCGCGGCCAGCCGTATGCGCTGGGCCTCGCCGCCGGACAGGGTCGGGGCGGCGCGGTCCAGCGCCAGATAGCCCAGACCCACTTCTTCCAGGAACTCCAGCCGGCTGCGCAGTTCGGCCAGGATGTCGCGCGCGATGTCCGCCTCGCGGCCTTCGGTCTCGAGCTCGCGGAAGAACGTGCCGGCATCGCGTACCGCCATGGAGGCCAATTGCGCGATCGAACGGTCCCGCCAGCGCACCGCGAGCGCATTGCGGTTCAGGCGCTGGCCATGGCATTCGGTGCAGGGCAGCACTTCATCCTCGTACCAGGCGTTCCAGGCCGTTTCTTCGCCGGTCTGCTCGGCATCGAAGCCTTGCAGCTTGACGCCGGTGCCGAAGCAGGACGGACACCAGCCATGCTTGGAGTTGTACGAGAACATGCGCGGGTCGGGTTCCGGGAAGCTCAGGCCGCACGACGGGCACGCCCGCTTGACCGAGAACACCCGCTGCTCCAGTTCGGGCGCCGGCGCGTCGGCGCCGCTCGCCATCGCGGCGCGCAGCTTCTGCAGCGGCCAGGCCACGCTCATCACCCCATGGCCGTGCTCCAGCGCTTCGTGCACCGCGGCCCGCAGTTGCGCCTCGTTGGCCGGATCGACGATGAAGTCGGCCACCGGCAAGTCGATGTCGTGTTCCTTGAAACGGTCCAGGCGCGGCCACTTGGCGGTGGGGATGAAGGCGCCGTCCACGCGCAAGTGGGTATAGCCCTTGTTGGCCGCCCACTTGGCGAGATCGGTGTAATAGCCCTTGCGCGCGCTCACCAGCGGCGCCAGCACGCCGATGTGCTGGCCCTTCAGTTCGCGCATGATGCGGCTGACGATCAGGTCGAAGGTCTGCGGCTCGACCGGAATGTCGCAGTTGGGGCAGTACTGGGTGCCCAGCTTCATGTACAGGAGCCGCATGAAATGGTGCGTCTCGGTCATGGTCGCGACGGTCGACTTGCGGCCGCCGCGGCTGGTGCGCTGCTCGATGGCCACCGTGGGCGGGATCCCGAAGATGGCGTCCACGTCCGGCTTGCCTGCCGGCTGCACGATGGAGCGCGCATAGGCGTTCAGCGATTCCAGGTAGCGGCGCTGCCCCTCGTTGAACAGGATGTCGAAGGCCAGCGTCGATTTGCCCGAGCCCGATACGCCGGTGATCACGGTAAAGGTATTGCGTGGGATCTCGACGTCGACGTTCTTCAGGTTGTGTTCGCGCGCGTTCTTGATCTCGATCGCGCGCGAGGCATGCCGGCGCTTGGCCAGCAGGTTCTGCAGCGGCACCCCGGAATCGGCGTCCGCGCCCGCCACCACATAGGGCTCGAAGCGCTCGGCCACGCGCAAGACCGGCTCGGCGGCCGTGTCCGGGCCGGCATCCGCCCGGCCGGCGGCATCCGCCAGGCTGCCGATCTCGGCCTCGTACTCGCGCAGCGCCCGTCCCGTGTGCGAAGCCGGGTGCTTCATGATGTCCTGCGGCGTGCCGGCGGCAATCACCTCGCCCCCGGCGTCCCCGCCTTCGGGTCCCAGGTCGATCAGCCAGTCCGAGGCCCGGATCACGTCCAGGTTGTGCTCGATCACGATGAGCGTGTGGCCGGCGGCCAGCAACTTGCGGAACGCGCCCATCAGCCGCGAGATGTCGTCGAAGTGCAGGCCGGTGGTGGGTTCGTCGAACAGGAACAGGCTGCCCTTCTTCGACAGCTTGGCGCCGATGGTGGAAATGCCGGATCGCGCCGCCTCGGCCAGGTGGCCGGCCAGCTTCAGCCGCTGCGCCTCGCCGCCCGACAGGGTGGGCACGGGCTGGCCCAGCCGCACGTATTCGAGCCCGACGTCGGCCAGCGGCGCCAGGCCGACCTGGACGTCGCGCTCGCCTTCGAAGAAGTCCAGCGCTTCGGTCACCGTCATTTCGAGCACGTCGGAAATCGACGCCGCGCGCCCCTTGCGCTCGATCGTGACCTCGCGGACCTCGGGGCGGAAGCGCGTGCCGTCGCAGTCGGGACAGCGCAGGTAGACATCGGACAGGAACTGCATCTCGACGTGCTCGAAGCCCGTTCCGCCGCACGTGGGGCAGCGGCCGTCGCCGGCATTGAAGCTGAACATGCCGGCGGTGTAGCCGCGTTCCTTGGACAGGCGCGCCTGGGCGAAGAGCTTGCGCACGCCGTCGAAGGCGCCGACGTAGCTCGCCGGGTTGGAGCGGGCCGTCTTGCCGATGGGGGACTGGTCGACCATGACCACCTCGGTGATCCAGTCGTCGCCCAGGATGCGGTCGTGCGCCCCGGCCGCTTCGGTGGGCTTGCCCTTGAGCTTGAGCAGCGCCGGGTACAGTACGTCCTGCACCAGCGTCGACTTGCCCGAGCCCGAGACCCCCGTCACGCATACCAGGCGTCCCAGCGGGAATTCCACCGTCACGTTCTTCAGGTTGTGTTCGCGCGCGCCTTCGACGATCAGCCGCGGCGTGCCCTGGGTGACGGGCATGGGCCGCGGGGCCGCCACGTGCCGGCGTCCGGAAAGATAGTCGCCGGTGAGCGTGCGGGCCTGCCGCAACTGCGCCGGCGAACCGTTGAAGACGATATTGCCCCCGCGCTCGCCGGGGCCGGGCCCGATGTCGATCACGCGGTCCGCCGCCAGCATGACCTGCGGATCGTGCTCGACCACCACCAGCGAGTTGCCGGCATCGCGCAGCCGGTGCATGACCTCGACGATGCGGTTCATGTCGCGCGGGTGCAGGCCGATGGACGGCTCGTCCAGCACGAACAGCGTGTTCACCAGGGACGTGCCGAGCGCGGTCGTCAGGTTGATCCGCTGCACTTCGCCGCCGGACAGCGTGCGGCTCTGCCGGTCCAGCGTCAGGTAGCCCAGGCCCACGTCGCACAGGAACTTGAGCCGCGCGCGCACTTCCTGCAGCAGCAGCTCGGTGGCGGCATCCATCACGCCCTCGAAATGCAGGGCGTCGCAGAAGGCGCGCACGCGTTCGATGGGCAGCAGCATCAAGTCGTGGATGGACAGGCCCGGCAGCGCCGTCAGGGTCGCTTCGTTCCAGGAGACGTTCGCCGGCCGAAAGCGCGTGTAGCGGCCGTCGGACCCGGGCAGCACCTCGTCGGCCTCGGCCTTGGTGCCCACGCGCCACAGCAGCGAGTCGGGCTTGAGCCGGGCGCCGTTGCAATCGGTGCAGGGCGTGTACGCGCGATACTTCGACAGCAGCACGCGGATGTGCATCTTGTAGGCCTTGGTCTCCAGCCAGTCGAAGAAGCGCTTGACGCCATACCACTGGTGCTTCCACGCGTCGCTGCCGCCCTTCCAGTCGGGCGTGCCCTGCAGCACCCATTCGCGCTGGGCGGCGGTCAGCTTGCGCCAGGGCACGTCCAGCGGAATGCCGGCGCGGGTCGCGTACTTGACCAGGTCGTCCTGGCATTCCTTGTAGCTGGCGGTCTGCCACGGCTTGATGGCGCCGCCGCGCAGCGTCTTGCTCTCGTCGGGGATGATCAGGCCGTAATCGACGCCGATCACCCGGCCGAAGCCGCGGCAGGTCTCGCAGGCGCCCAGCGGCGAGTTGAACGAGAACGAGCTGGGCGTGGCCGTGGAATAGGCAATGTCGCAATCGGCGCAGTGCAGTTCGTCGCTGTACTTCCAACGCGCCGTCTCGTTGCCCTCGGCGTCCACGACGCGCACGTCGACCCGGCCCGCGCCCAGCCGCAGCGCCGCGTCCAGCGCCTCCATCACGCGTGCGCGCTCGGCGCTGCCGAAGCGGAAGCGGTCCTGCACCACGTCCAGCAATTGCACCGCGTTCTTGCCGGCGCCCACCTTGCGCTGGGCATGCACCCGGGTATAGCCCTGGCGTTCCAGGAAGCCGCGGATTTCCTCCTCGCTGTAGTTGGCCGGTACCTGTACCGGGAAGGTCACCACCAGCCTGGGATCGCCTGCCTCGGCCGAACGCCGGGCCAGCGACGCATGGATGGACTCGGGCGTGTCCTTCTGCACCGGATGGGCGCACTGGCGGCAGAACAGCCGGCCCGCCCGCGCGTACAGCAGTTTCAGGTGGTCGTTCAGCTCGGTCATGGTGCCGACCGTGCTGCGCGAGGTGCGCACGGGGTTGGTCTGGTCGATGGCGATGGCGGGCGGAATGCCCTCGATGCGGTCGACCTGGGGCTTGTCCATGCGGTCTAGGAACTGGCGCGCATAGGGGGAGAAGGTCTCGACGTAGCGGCGCTGGCCTTCGGCATAGAGCGTGTCGAAGACCAGCGAGCTCTTGCCCGAGCCGGATACGCCGGTCACCACCACCAGTTCATTGGTGGGGATGGCCAGGCTGAGGTTCTTCAGGTTGTTCTGGCGCGCGCCGACCACCCGGATCTCGGGTTCGGCTGCGGTTTCCTGGGGAGAATCGGGGGAGGAGGGGGCGGAGGACATCGTTCGCTTTTGAAGCCGGAAAAAGGCCGGCGATCTTTCAATCGTAGCCGGTTAGCCGATGCTGCGAAAATCGCAACGTTTGACAAGATTAAGTAACAAGACAGTACAGGCGGCAGCCGGGGCGCCAAGTTAGGATATCGACATGAGCAAGCGCAAATCCTCCCCCCTCGATCTGCTGGGTGCCGAGGCCGGGATGTACATTCCGCCGCCCACCCTCGGCGACGTGCCGCCGCCTCCACGCAGCCTGCGCGTGGCGGTGCTGGTGGCGATCGCGCTGGCGCTCCTGGCGGGGACGGTCGCCGTCCACACCATTCCCGAAGTCGGCCATACCTGGCGGGTCGTCTCGCACCAGACCCAGAAGGCGCTGGGGCGGGTGCTCGGCAAGGCCGAACAGAAAACCACGGAGTTCGTCGGCGGCGCGCCCCAGCGTTGATGCGGCAGTGCGGTGCCGCTTGCCTGCTCGTGCCGAATATCCGCTAGAATAGCGGGTTAGCCGGATTCAACGACTGGAGATCGACATGGCGGAAAAGAAACGCACGCGCCGCAACACCCTCGAGCGCCGCTGCCTGGGCAAGCCCTTCAAACGTCTTTTTGTTGGGGCGCCCAAGGGCATTTTCAAGATGCTGGAGAAGGTCAAGCGGGCTTGAGGCCGACGCTCCCCCCTACGCGCTGACGCGCGCCCCCCTAGGGGGCGGCGCTGGCGGACCGGAGGGGAATCCCCCCATGCGGCCTTCAGCCGCTCCCCCTCAAGGGGGCGGCACTGGCGGACCGGCGAAGCCGGATCCGCTGTGCCCTGGGTTTAGGGAGTCGCTGCACCATGCGTTGTGCGCATTGCGTGATACGCAGAATAAAAAGCCACCCTTGCGGGTGGCTTTTTTTCGGGCGAAGGTACCCCTGGCCGCGGGGTTACGACGCTCCCGGCGTCACGCAGCGGAAGTTCTTCGCTTCCTCCAGCGAGCCGCTGCCTAGGTAGCGGGCCTGCTGCGGGTACGGGCAGAGCGGCCGGGTACGGCCGGGCCAGGGGGCGTCGCTGCCGGCGCGGGCCGAGGCCTGCACGGCGTCGGGCGCAACGCCGTTTTCCACCCAGTTGACGATGGCCGTGACCATGTCGAACTTGTCGGTCGCCGGGCCCCCGCTGCAATGGTTCATGCCGGGTATGGTGAAGAGGCGGGCGAAGCTGGCCGCATCGGCATGCGTCTTGCGCAGGGCCTCGTACCAGTCGATGGTGTCGTTCACGGAGAACACCGGATCGCTGTTGCCGTGGTAGACGATCATCTTGCCGCCGCGCGACTTGAACGCGCCCAGGTCGGCGGGGTTGGGCGGCGTCATGAAGCTCATCGCCGATTCGGTATAGACCGAATTCGTCGCGTAGATCTTGGGCGCGTCCGTTTCGAAACTGAACCGCAGCAGATAATCGATCACCTGGGTGCCGGTGCCGCGCACCTGCGTCGGCGGCGTCGTGAAGACATAGGGCAGCGAACCGCCGCCGAGCGTCGCAATCAGCGAGTTCGGGACTTCGGTTTCCGAAGACCCCAGTTTCCAGAAGCGCCAGCCCATGGTTCCCACGCCGGCGTCGTACGGCCAGTCGGCGTAGAGGGCTTCGCCTTTGGCGTTCTTCGGGCCGCCGAAGACTTTCTTCAACGCCTCGACCTGCGGCCCGGTCAGGCACGTGGCGTCCTTGGCGCCGGCGCAGGTCAAGTCCTCGGGTTTGAAGGCCGCCTTGCAGGCGACCGGGTCGTCGATCATGCCGTCGGCGGCGCCGTCCAGCGCGTCGCAGGCCGCCACGGCCTTGTCGGCCACCAGTTGCATGTCGGCCATGGAGAACGCCTGGCTGATGATGGGCCGGTCGCCGGCGGTGCGCGGCGCGACCGCGGCGAACGCCTGGTTGTCCCAGGCGTGTTGCACGGCGGCCTGCGGCAGGTTGAAGCCGGGATTGCCGGCGACGATGCCGTCGAACTGATCCGCAAAGCGCGAGGCCGCCACCATGGCCTGGCGGCCGCCGTTCGAGCAGCCGACGAAATACGAATGCTCGGCCGCGCGGCCATAGAAGCGCGTGATGATTTCCTTGGCGGCCGGCGTGACGGTGCCGACGGCGTTGTAGCCGTAATCCACCCGGGCCTGGGGATCCAGGCCGAACAGCGAGCCGCCCACGATGGGCTCGCTCTCGCTGGTGTGCCCGCCGTCGGTGCTGACGACGGCGAAGCCCATGGATAGCGCGTTGGTGGTGGCTCCCGCGCCTGTCATCGAGCCGAGGGCCGGATTGATCGCGCCGTCGGTACCGCCGCCACCCTGGAAGAAAAACCGGCCATTCCAGACGTCGGGCATGCGCAGCTCGAAGCCGATGGCATAGGCCTTCCCGTCGACTTCGCTGTTGCGCACGTTGAGCCGTCCTCGCACGCGGCAGTGCGAAGGCTGAGCCTGGGCGGGATTGGCCGCCGCCACGGCATCCACGGTTGCTGCGGCATCCAGCTCGAGCCTGGAAATGCCGAGCGCTTCCGCGGTGATGTCGGCGCAGGCGAGCCGCGGTTTTACCGCCGGCGGGGGTGGCTCGGACGGGCCATTGGCGACCGGACCGTCATCGGATCCGCCGCAGCCGTGCAGGGCGGCCAGGACGGCCAACGTGCCGGCTCCGGCCAAATAGCGTGTTTTCATGAATTGTCTCCTCCTCGTGGCCGAACGCGCGGATGCTCTGGGTACATCTTGGCTGCGCAACGGATGGCGGCCGATGGTCTCGCCATATAGTTAATATAGTTAAATAAATAAAGGGCGGGTTCAGGTAAAACCCTAGATGAATTGGTCTTTTTTGAAAATTTCTTCGTTGTAGATTTAATTATTCCCGATGTGGCCTCTCGATCCGGGCCAAAGAAAAAAGGCATGCGCGCGCATGCCTTTTCCGGAACTGCGGCCGACTGGCCGCCCGAAGGGGTGATTACCGATGCGTCGCCACCAGGCCGTCGTCTTCCAGTCCGGCCTCGATCTGCTTGGCGCCGGACGAGGTCAGTGCCCGATCCAGCATGTCCTTGTCCAGTTCGCCTTCCCAGCGCGCCACCACCACGCTCGCCACCGCGTTGCCGACCAGGTTGGTCAGCGCGCGGCATTCCGACATGAAGCGGTCGATGCCGAGGATGAGCGCCATGCCGGCCACCGGCACGGAGGGAACCACCGACAAGGTCGCCGCCAGCGTGATGAAGCCGGCGCCGGTAATACCTGCCGCTCCCTTGGAGCTGAGCATGGCCACGAGCAGCAGCAGGACCTGGTCGCCCAGCGGCAAGTGGATGTCCATCGCCTGGGCGATGAACAGGGCAGCGAGGGTCATGTAGATGTTGGTGCCGTCCAGGTTGAACGAATAGCCGGTGGGGATGACCAGGCCGACGACCGGCTTGGAGCAGCCGGCGCGCTCCATCTTTTCCATCAGCGTGGGCAGGGCGGCTTCGGACGAGCTGGTGCCGAGCACCAGCAGCAGCTCTTCGCGGATGTAGCGGATGAGTTTGAGGATCGAGAAGCCGTTGTACCGCGCCACCGCGCCCAGCACGATGAGCACGAACAGCAGCGAGGTGAGGTAGAAGGTGCCGACCAGCAAGGCCAGATTGGCGATCGAGCCGATCCCATACTTGCCGATGGTGAAGGCCATGGCGCCGAACGCCCCGATGGGCGCGGCCTTCATCAGGATGGCGACCAGCTTGAAGAAGGCCGACGAGATGGATTGCATGAAATTCAGCACCGGCAAGCCCTTGTCGCCGACGGCGCCGAGCGAGATGCCGAACAGCACCGAGAAGAACAGCACCTGCAGGATGTCGCCGCTGGCGAAGGCGCTGACCACGGTGTTGGGAATGATGTTCATCAGGAAACCGACCAGCGTCTGGTCGTGGGCCTTGGCCGAATAGGAGGCAACGGCCTTGGCGTCGAGCGTGGCCGGGTCGATGTGCAGGCCGGTGCCGGGCTGGACAACGTTGGCCACGACCATCCCGATGACGAGGGCCAGCGTGGAGAAGACCAGGAAATAGATCATGGCCTTGCCGACGACCCGGCCGACTTTCTGCAGGTCGCGCATGCTGGCGATGCCGGTGGTCACGGTCAGGAAGATCACCGGGGCGATGATCATCTTGACCAGCTTGATGAAGGCGTCGCCCAGGGGTTTCATGGCTTCGCCGAGTTCGGGGTGGAAGTGGCCGAGCAGGATGCCGACCGTAATGGCGAACAGCACCTGGACGTAAAGGATTTGATAGAACTTCTTCTTGCGCACGGGCGCCTGCGCCGTGCCGGGCATGTCGATCATCGGGATGTCCCCTTCCTGCGGCCGTGCGTCTCCGGCCGGATGGGGCGGGGACGAAGCCTCGTTTTCAACGGTTTCCAAAGCTCTGCGAGCCTCGTTGATAACTACCTATGCAATCGGCATGCCTGCCTTTCGGGAACATTGGGTGATCCAATAACCTATTGATTTTTAAATAAAAATCTAACGATTCGCTTGTCTGTCCCGGTTGGTTGTGCGGTTTTTCGCTCATCGTCGGATTTTCGGTGCGATAATTCGCACATCAACGCAAGCCCGCCTCATGGTCCCGCCTTCTCGCCCATCCGCCTCCGGCAATGAACAGGAGTCCCCCGTGTCCGGCCACCGCCGGGCCTGGATCAGCTTTGCGCTGATCGGCTTGGGGGTTTTGGCTGCCGCGCTGTGGGCCGCGGGGGGCATCGGCCGCGACCAGGCCTATGCCGACGTCCTCGCAGGCTCGGGCAACGCGGCCGCGCTCAAGGTGGCGCTGCTGACCAGCGAGCTCGACAAGCAACGCTCGCTTCCCTTCGTGCTGGCACAGGACTCCGAGGTAAGGACGGCGCTGGCCACGGGAGACCCGGCTCGCTACCGGGCGCTGAACCTGAAATTCGAGGCATTGAGCCGGGATACCGGAGCCGCCGTCATCTACCTGCTCGATACGCGCGGTGTAGGCATGGCCGCCAGCAACTGGAACCAGCCCACCAGCTTCGTCGGCTCGGACTACGCCTTCCGGCCCTATTTCCAGGGCGCGGCCGCCACGGGCCAGGCCGAATACTTCGCGCTGGGCAACGTCAGCAACCAGCCGGGCCTGTATCTCGCCCGGCAACTGGAGCAGGACGGCCGGATGCTGGGCGTGATCGTGGTCAAGGTGGAATTCGATCGCGTCGAGGCGGGCTGGCGTCGCTTTCCCGACCCTGTGTTCGTGACCGACGAGCACGGCGTGGTGCTGTTGTCGTCGGTGGAGGCATGGCGTTTCCTGGCCGCCCGGCCCTTGGCTCCGGCCGACCGGGACGCGCTGCGGGCGAGCCTGCAGTTCGGCACCGCCCCGTTGTCGCCGCTGCCGGTGCGCGCCGATCCCGCGGCGTCCGCCGATCAGGTGCTGGCGCGCCTTCCCGGCCAGCGCGAAGAGGCTTTCGTTCACGTGCAAGTTCCGGTGCCGGGCACGCCGTGGCAATTCCATCTTCTGGGCGCGACGCGCGAGGCCATGGCGCGGGCTGCCGCCTCTGCCCGTGCGACGGCGGCCCTGGCCGTGTTGTGCGCGCTGTTCGCGGCCGGCATCTGGATGCATCGCCGGCATCGCGCCTACGACCGCGTGAGGGCGCAGGAAGCGGCACGCCAGGAACTGGAGTCGCGGGTGGCGTCCCGCACCCGTGAACTGCGGGACGCCAATGACCAGCTGCTGGCCGAAATGGAAGACCGGCGGCGCGCGGAGGCCGAATTGCACAAGCTGCAGGAGGAACTCGTCCAAGCCAACAAGCTTGCCTTCCTGGGCCAGATCACTGCCGGCGTCGCCCATGAAATCAACCAGCCCGTGGCCGCCATCCGCAGCTATGCGGACAACTCGGCGGTCTACCTGGATCGCGGCAGCGTAGACCGCGCGAGAGGAAACATGGCGGCGATCGCCGCGCTCACCGAACGCATAGGCGTCATCACCGACGAACTGCGGACGTTCTCTCGCAAGAGCGCCAATGCCGTGGATGGTCCCGTGTCCGTGGACGCCGCCATCGACGGCGCGTTGACCCTGGTGGGCTTCCAGCTGCGCCGGCACGGCATTGCGCTGCACCGTACCCCGTCCGAACCGGGACTGTCCGTGAAGGCCGAGCGCGTGCGGCTCGAACAGGTTCTCGTCAACCTGCTGCAGAACGCCATCGACGCGCTCGAGAGCACGCCCGGGCCGCAGATCCGGATCGGCGCCGAACGCGACGGCGGCCAGGTAGCCATCGTCGTGGGCGACAACGGACCCGGGCTCCCGGAGAGCGTGATGGCCGCGCTCTATACGCCTTTCGTCACGACCAAGCCGCGTGGCCTGGGCCTGGGGCTGGTCATCAGCCGCGACATCGTGGCCGACTTCGGCGGCGCGTTGTCGGTGCGCTCCGAGGCCGGCCGCGGCACCCGGTTCACCATCCACCTTCCCGAGGCCGTTTCGTGAACGCTTCCGCTTCCTCCGCCCCGGCGTCGTCACGCGCCGATCCCGTCAACCGTGTGCTGTTCGTCGACGACGATCCCGCCATGAGAGAGGCCAACCTGCAGACGCTCGAGCTCGGGGGCTTCGAGGTAGAAACCGCGGCGTCGGCGGCCGAGGCGCTCGACCGCATTCCGGCCGATTTCGCCGGCGTGGTGGTGACCGACGTGCGCATGCCCGTCATGGACGGCCTGCAACTATTCCGGCGCTTGCGTGAACGGGACCCCGATCTGCCTGTGATCCTCATTACCGGCCACGGCGACATCGAGATGGCCGTGGCGGCCATGCAGGAGGGGGCCTACGATTTCCTGGCCAAGCCATATCCGGCCGAGCGGCTGGCGACTGCGGCGCGCAACGCGCTGGACAAGCGGCGCCTGGTGCTGGACAACCGCCGGTTGAAGAGATTGGCGCAGGAGGCGGGCGAGACTTTGCCGCTGATCGGCGAGACGCCCGTCATGCAACGCCTGCGCAAGACCCTGCATCACCTGGCCACGGCGGACGTCGACGTGCTGGTCCTGGGGGAAACGGGCGCGGGCAAGGAAGTGGTCGCCCAGGCTTTGCATGCGTGGGGGGCGCGCCATGCGCGGCCTTTCGTCGGACTCAATTGCGGCGCGCTGCCGGATACGGTCATCGAAAGCGAGTTGTTCGGCCACGAGGCCGGGGCGTTCACGGGCGCCCAGCGGCGGCGTATCGGGCGCATCGAGCATTCGAGCGGCGGCACGCTGTTCCTGGACGAGATCGAGAGCATGCCGCTGTCGGCCCAGATCAAGCTGCTGCGGGTGCTGGAAACGCGCGAGATTTCGCCTCTCGGTACGAACGAGGTGCGGCCGGTGGATCTGCGCGTGGTCGCCGCGACGAAGGTGGACCTGAGCGATCCGGCCCAGCGGGGCGAGTTCCGGGCGGATCTCTTTCATCGGCTGAATGTGGTGACGGTTCGCATCCCGCCTTTGCGGGAACGGAGGGAGGACGTCCCGCTCCTGTTCTCCTATTTCGTGTCCCGCGCCGCGGCGCGTTTCAAGATGGAGCCGCCGGTCTTGACGCCGGCCGTGCGGCAGCACTTGCGCACGCACGCATGGCCGGGAAATGTGCGGGAGTTGATGCACTACGCGGAGCGGGTGGTGCTGGGGGTGGAGGATGCGGGGCCGGAGGAGCCGCCATCGGAAGCCAGCCTGCCGCAGCGCATGGAGCGCTACGAGGCGGAGCTGATACGCGAGGCGCTGGCGCGGCATCGGGGCGACGTCAGGGCGACGCTGCAAGCCCTGGGCATTCCGCGCAAGACGTTCTACGACAAGTTGCAGCGACACGGAATCGACCGGACCGAGTTCGTGTCGCGTGGGGAAGGCTGAGCCCTGAAGACGGCCGTGCCGCCGGCGCGGCGGCGTTGAGAGGAAGAGAGATGGGACTTCCCTCGCACTCAGATCCAGGATGCAATGGGGCAAGAACGCCGCCCCCCGCCAGCCTGGTAGTACCCCAGGGCACAGCGGATCCGGCTCCGCCGGTCCGCCAGTGCCGCCCCCTGGGGGGCGCGCGTAAGCGCGTAGGGGGGGTCAACCAATCCCAGGAACGACCGTCGAAAAGCCCGCGTCCACATGCGTCACTTCGCCCGTGACGCCCGAGGCCAGGTCCGACAGCAGGAAGGCGGCCACATTGCCGACGTCGTCGATGGTCACGTTGCGGCGCAGGGGAGCATGGGTCTCGACGAAGCTCAGGATCTTGGAGAAATCCTTGATGCCGCTGGCCGCCAGGGTCTTGATGGGGCCGGCCGAGATGGCGTTGGCACGGATGCCCCGCGGGCCGAGCGAGGTCGCGAGGTAGCGGGTGGCGGCTTCGAGCGCGGCCTTGGCCACGCCCATGGTGTTGTAGTTGTCGACCACCCGCTCGGCGCCCAGGTAGCTCAGGGTGAGCACCGCGCCGGGCCCCTTGCCGTCCGGGCCTTGCAGCAAGGGCAGGGCGGCCTTGGCCATGGCGGGGAAGCTGTAGGCCGAGATGTCGTGCGCGATGCGGAAGTTCTCGCGCGACAGGCCGTCGAGGAAATCCCCGGCGATGGCTTCGCGCGGCGCGAAACCGATGGCGTGCACGAGACCATCGAGCTTGTCCCAGGTCTTGCCCAGGTCGGCGAACACGGCTTCGATCTGCGCATCGTCCGCGACGTCGCAGGGGAAGATCAGCTGGCTGTCGAATTCGGCGGCGAATTCGGTGATGCGGTCCTTGAAGCGCTCGCCCACGTAGGTGAACGCGAGTTCGGCGCCTTCGCGGCGGCAGGCCTTGGCGATGCCGTAGGCGATGGAGCGATTGGACAGCACCCCGGTGACGAGGATGCGTTTACCGGCGAGAAAGCCCATGTCGAGGGTTCCTGTGAAACGAGTAATCGATGGCGGGAGTATAGCCCCCCGGTACGCGCTGAAGGGGAGCCCACCCCCTCCGCGCTTCGCGCAAGGGAAGCCCACCCCCTCCGCGCTTCGCGCAAGGGGAGCCCACCCCCTCCGCGCTTCGCGCGTCCCCCTCAAGGGGGCGATGCGGGTGGACCGGCGGAGCCGGATCCACCGCATCCTGGATCTAGTACCGTTATCTTGGGGTGGGGCGCTTGTGCTTCGCTGGCTGCCAGCGGTAGCCACGGTGTAGCAATTTAAGAAACTCGTACTA
>Ga0180216_1000395_pt1 | contig 47699 bp, 41 predicted proteins | sample eDN3rd37CBELigMG_FD_128879 | JGI IMG/M metagenome (GOLD analysis project Ga0180216, IMG submission 128879) | Enriched Miracle-Growth compost microbial communities from Emeryville, California, USA - eDNA 3rd pass 37_C BE-Lig MG (version 2)... ...
GCGCCCTCACCCGCCGGCCCGCGCGCAGGCGTTCCTGCTGGCCGGGATAGACGTGCAGCCAGCGCAGGGTGATGCGGCCGCTGCCGTCCTCGAGCACGGCCTGGAGCTGGCGCCGGGGCCGGAACTGGGTCTCGCTGTGGATGATCTCGCCCTCCAGGACCGCGTGCTGTCCCGCCCGGGCCCCGGCGATGGGCGTGATGCGGGTCTCGTCCTCGTAGCGAAGCGGCAGGTGGACGATGAAATCGGCCGGCTCGCGCAGGCCCAGCTTGTGGAACTTGCGCTCGAGCGGGGTGGGCTCCCGGGCGGGCGCCGCGCGCGGCGCGGGGCCGGCCTTGCGGGAGGCGGCGGCCTTCCGGGGGGCGGCGGCGCTCACGGGGCGAGGGCCCCTGTCAGAGGGCGAGGACGGCCTCGACCTCGAACTGTGCGCCCTTGGGCAGGCTGGCCACGCCGACCGTCGAGCGCGCCGGATAGGGCTCGGGGATGATCTCGGCCATGATCGCGTTGGCGCTGGCGAATTTGCTGAGATCGGTCAGGAACAGGGTGAGCTTGACGATGTTGTCCAGGGTGCCGCCGGCCGCCGCGATCACCGCCTGCATATTGGCGAAGGACTGGCGGACCTGGCCCTCGAAATTCTCGGAGACCAGCTCGCCGGTGCCCGGCTCGAGGCCGATCTGCCCCGAGAGGAAGACCAGCCGGCCGGCGGTCGTGCTGACGGCCTGGGAGTACGGGCCCACCGCGGCCGGCGCGGTGTCGGTGTGGATGATTGCCTTGCTCATGCTGATGCTCCGTGCCTGTGATTTGACGACTATCGGAGTTTACAGATCAATAGGCAAAAGTAAAAGCCCTGGACGCGCGTGCTGGCCCCATGCGTTCGGCTTCATGCAATCGGCTGGACGCGCTCGGGCGGCTGCGGCGAGGCGGGCGCACCGCGGGCCGGTCGCCGGCCATCCGATTATCCGGTTATCACCGGACCGGTCGCCGGCCATCCGGCTATTTCTCGGCGAAGGCCCGCTCGTAGACGTAGTCGCCCGGCTCGCCCACGCCGGGCGACACCGTGAAGCCCCGGTCGTCGAGCATCTTGCGCACGTCAGCGAGCATCGCGGGGCTGCCGCAGATCATGGCGCGGTCCACGGCCGGGTCCAGCGGCGGCAGGTCGATATCGCGGAACAACTGGCCGCTTTCCACCAGCGTGGTGATGCGGCCCTCGTGCACGTAGGGCTCGCGCGTGACCGTGGGGTAATAGATGAGCTTTTCGCGCACCATCTCGCCCAGGTACTCGTCCTGGGGGAGCTCCTCGCGGATGTAGTCAGAGTAGGCGAGCTCGCTCACGAAGCGCACCCCGTGCACCAGGATGACTTTTTCGAAGCGGTCGTAGACCTCGGGATCCTTGATGATGCTCATGAAGGGCGCGAGGCCCGTCCCGGTGGCGAACAGGTACAGGTGCCGCCCGGGCCGCAGGTCGTCGACGACCAGCGTGCCGACCGGCTTGCGGCTGATCAGGATCGAGTCACCCGCCTTCAGGTGCTGGAGGCGCGAGGTGAGCGGGCCATTGGGCACCTTGATGCTGAGGAACTCGAGGTTGTCCTCGTGGTTCGCGCTGGCGATGCTGTAGGCGCGCATCAGCGGCTTGCCGTCGACCTCCAGGCCCAGCATGACGAAATGGCCGTTGTGGAAGCGCAGCCCCGGATCCCGCGTGGTTTTGAAAGAGAACAGCGTGTCGTTCCAGTGGCGCACGCTGAGGACCTGTTCGGAATTGAAGGCTGCCATGATGATCGCGAATGAAACCGTCGTATGGGAATAGTAAGGCCGGGGCGCCCGATTGCAAGCCGCGCCGGCGTGAGGCCGGCGGGGTTTCTTGATGTATGACAAACCATGCCGCCTGAAGCGGCGCCGGGGACGGCCGGCGGGAATCCGCGCCGCGCGGGCGCGCGGGCGTGCCCGAAAGGCGCATTCTACACCGGCGGCGACAGGCGCCGCGGCGCGGGGGGCTGCGCGGAATCCGCCCGGACAGCGGGGCTGCAATACAATCCGTCCGTGGCCAGGCCTGGCGCCGGCTCCAACCGCGGGTGGCCGCCCTTGGCCCGCCCGCCCGACAGGAAGGAATCCCATGCGCATCAAAAGCCAGAAAGATTTTTTCTCCGGCCTGCTCTTTGTGGCCGCGGGCGCCGGTTTCGGCTGGGGCGCGACCGGCTACCGGATCGGCACCAGCGCGCACATGGGCCCGGGCTATTTCCCCCTGCTGTGCAGCATCGTGCTGGTCCTCATCGGCCTGGCCGTCTGCGCCAAGTCGCTGGCCCTGGAAACGGCCGACGGCGAGCCCATCGGCCGATGGGCCGGCAGGCCCCTGGCGTTCATCATCCTCGCCAACATGCTGTTCGGGATCCTGCTGGGCGGCTGGCCCGCGCTCGGCATCCCCGCGCTCGGATTCCTGCTGGCCACCCCGGTGATCGTCATCGTGGCGGCCCGCGCGGGCCCGCAATTCCGGCTGGGCGAGGCGATCGCCCTGGCCGCGGTGCTGACCCTGGGCGGCTGGCTCATATTCATCGAAGGCCTGGGCATGCAGATGCCGAGTTGGCCCGTCTTCATCGCCGGCTGAGCCACCGGAAAAGGAACGATCGCCATGGACGTGCTGCAGAACCTGGCCCTGGGATTCAGCGTGGCCTTCACGCTCCACAACCTGGCCTACGCCTTCGCCGGCTGCCTGCTGGGCACGCTGATCGGCATCCTGCCCGGCCTCGGGCCCACCGCCACCATCGCGATACTGCTGCCCAGCACCTATGCGCTGGACCCCACCTCGGCGCTGATCATGCTGGCCGGCATCTACTATGGGGCGGCCTACGGCGGCTCCACGACCTCCATCCTGGTCAACCTGCCGGGGGAGATTTCCTCGGTGGTCACCACCCTCGACGGCTACCAGATGGCCCGCAGGGGCCGCGCGGGGCCCGCCCTGACGGCCGCCGCCGTGGGGTCCTTCGTGGCGGGCTGCTTCGGCACCGTGGTGATCGCCGCCTTCGCCATCCCGCTGACGGCGATGGCGTTCAAGTTCGGGCCCGCGGAATATTTCTCGCTGATCGTCCTCGGGCTGATCGGCTCGGTGATCCTGGCCTCGGGCTCCGTGCTCAAGGCCCTGGGCATGATCGTGCTGGGCCTGCTCCTGGGCATGATGGGCGCCGACGTCAATTCGGGCGTGCAGCGCTACGGTTTCGGCATTCCCGAGCTCTCCGACGGGATCGACTTCGTGGTCATCGCCATGGGCCTGTTCGGCTACGGCGAGATCATCGCCAACCTGTCGCGGGCCGACGAAAAGCGGCAGGTCGTCAAGGTCGGACTGTCCAGCCTGTACCCGGCCCGCCAGGAATGGAAGCGCATGACGCCGGCCATCTTCCGCGGCACGCTGATCGGGGCCTTTCTCGGGATCCTGCCCGGCGGCGGCGCCGTGCTCTCGTCCTTCGCCGCCTACACGGCCGAAAAGAAGGTCAGGCTCCGGCCCGGCGAGCCGCCCCTGGGCGAGGGCAACATCCGGGGCGTCGCCGCGCCCGAGGCGGCCAACAACTCGGGCTCGCAGACCGCGTTCATTCCGCTGCTCACGCTCGGCCTGCCGCCCAACAGCGTGATGGCCCTGATGGTGGGCGCCATGATCATCCACGACATCCAGCCCGGGCCCCAGGTCATGACGAGCAACCCCGAGCTGTTCTGGGGCCTCATCGCCTCCATGTGGATCGGGAACGCCTTCCTGGTCGTCCTCAACCTGCCGCTGGTCGGCCTCTGGGTGAGGCTCCTGATGCTGCCGTACCGCTGGCTGTTTCCCGCCATCGTGCTGTTTTGCGCCATCGGGGCCTATTCCCTGAGCAACAGCACCTGGGACATCTGGATGCTGGGCTGGTTCGGCATCCTCGGCTACGTGTTCCTCAAGCTGGGGCTGGAGCCCGCGCCGCTGCTGCTCGCCCTGATCCTGGGCCCCATGATGGAGGAAAACCTGCGCCGCGCCCTGCTGCTGTCCCGCGGCGACTGGAGCATCCTCGTGACCCGGCCGATATCCGCGGTCCTGCTGCTGGCCGCCGCCGCGCTGCTGGCCGCGATGGTGCTGCCGGCCATCCGCAAGCGGCGCAAGGAAGCGTTCGTGGGGGAATGAAGCCTGGTGCCGCCCGCCGGAAGACGAGGCTCGCTGCGCCCGCCGGCCATCGAGGCATGGGAGCCGCGGCGTCTCCGGCTGGGGAATGAGGCCGGGGAATGAGGCCGGGGAATGAGGCCGGGGAACGAGGCCGGGGAACGAGCCGGGGAACGAGCCGGGGAACGAGCCGGGGAACGAGCCGGGAAATAGGCCGGGGGACGAGGCCGGGAAACAGGCTGGAGGACGAGGCCGGGAAACAGGCTGGAGGACGAGGCCGGGAAACGAGCCGGGGAACGAGGCTGGGAAACAGGCCGGGGGACGGGGCCGAGAAAACAGCTCGGGTAGCGAAGGTCGCGAGGGAGGTCGGAGGCGCGGATCCGGTCTGTTATATTTCAAACACATCATGAGCCCCACGCCTCCCTCCTCCGTCACCGAGCCCGCGCGGCGAACGCCGGTCATCGACGAAGTCGACGTGCTGATCCTGGGCGGCGGGCCGGCCGGCCTCGCGGCGGCGGCCAGCGCCGCCCGCTGCGGCGCGCGCACCCTGCTGGTCGAGCGCTACGGATTCCTCGGCGGCATGGGCACCGCCGCGGGCGTGACCAATTTCTGCGGCCTGCACGCCAATGTGCATGGCGTGCTCCGCCAGGTCGTGCAAGGCGTCGGTGCCGAGCTGCTGGACCGGATCGACGCGCTCGGCGGCCTGAACACGCCGCACCTGCTCTTTGGCGGACGCATGGCGGCGCAGGCCTACGATACCGCGGCCTACAAGGTGGCGGCCGACGAGCTGTTGGCCGAATCCGGCGCGCGCGTGCTGCTGCACGCCTGGGTCGCCGGCGTCCTGATGCGGGACGGTGGCCGGCGGGACGATGGCTCGCGGGACGCAGGACGGCAGGACGGCGGCCAGCGGGACGCGGAGTGGCAGGACGCGGGACGACAGGGCGGCGAACGGCAGGACGGCGAGCGGCGGGACGCCAGGCACATCGAGGCCGTCATCGTGGAGACCAAGTCGGGGCGCGGGGCGATCCGGGCGCGCCAGTTCATCGACTGCACCGGCGACGGCGACGTCGCGGCCCACGCGGGAGCGCCCTACGAAAAGGGCGCGGACGGCCGGGACATGATGTACCCCAGCACCATGATGCGCCTCGGCGGCGTCGATCCCGTCCGCGCGGGCGAGGCCTGGCAGGCGGTGGCCGAGCGCATGCGGGCGGCCGAGGCCCGCGGCGAGCGGTTCGCGCGCCAGGGGCCGATCCTGCGGCCGCAAAAGAATCCGACGGAGTGGCGCGCGAACGTCACGCAGCTCGCGCGCCCCGACGGCGGGCCGGTGGACGGCACAGATGCGTGGCAGCTTTCGGCGGCCGAGAGCGAGGGCCGGCGGCAGGCCGCGCGATTCCTCGATTTCCTGCGCCGCGACATGCCCGGCTTCGAGCAGGCCTACCTGCTGGACCTGCCGCCGCAGCTCGGCATCCGCGAGACGCGACGCATCGTGGCCGAGTACGTCCTGACCGAGGACGACGTCCTGGGCTGCGCCGGTTTCGAGGACACGGTGGGCGTCAACGGCTGGCCCGTCGAGGAGCACATGGCGGGACGGGTCGAGTTCCGCTGGCCGCACGGCACGCAGGACGCCGCCGGGCGGGCCGCCAGCCGCGGATACAATCACCTCCCATGGCGCATGCTGCTGCCGCTGAGCGTCGACAACCTGCTGGTCGCGGGCCGCTGCGCCGGCATGACGCACGGCGGCCAGTCGGCGGCGCGCGTGTCCGGCGGCTGCTTCGTCATGGGACAGGCGGCCGGCACCGGCGCCGCGCTGGCCTCGCGCCAGGGCGTCCTGCCGCGCAGCCTCCCTTTCCGGGTCCTGCAGGACGAGCTGCGCCGCGGGCGGGCATGGCTCGGCCTCGATGACGAGCCCTTGCCTCCGCCCATCTGAGCACCTGGCATTCCAACGAAAAACCCATCCACGGAGACTCTCACAATGCAACGTCGCACATTCGTCATGGCCGCCGCAGCCGCGGCCCTCACCGTGTCGCTGGGCGCGCAGGCCGCCGACTGGCCCACGCGGCCGGTCAAGCTGGTCGTCGGCTTTCCGGGGGGATCCACCCCCGACATGGTCGCGCGCACCATCTCCGAGCCGCTCTCCAAGCTGCTGGGCCAGCCGGTCATCGTCGAGAACAAGCCCGGCGCCAGCGGCAACATCGCCGCCGACCACGTGGCCAAGGCGACCGACGGGCACACCCTGGGCATCGTCATTAACGGCAACCTGACCTCGTCCAAGATGCTCTATCCCACCCTGCCCTACGATCCGGTCGCGGATTTCAGCTACATCAGCCTGCTGACGACCGCTCCGCTGGTGCTGGTCGCGCCCGCGAGCGAGCCCGGCGGCGCCGCGTTCTTCGACAAGGCCCGGCAGGAAGGCGACCGCTGGAACTACGGCTCGGTGGGCGTCGGCTCGGTTTCGCACCTGGGCATGGAGCTCCTCAAGAGCGAGGTCCCGGGCTTGAAGCCCATGCTGGTGCCCTACACCGGCGGCAATCCGGCCGTCGTGACCGCCCTGATCGGCGGCCAGGTGCAGATGGCGCTGATGCCGCCCGGCGTGGCCATGCCCCAGGTCGAGGCGGGCAAGCTCAAGGCGATCGGCGTGACGACCACCGGCCCGAGCCCGCTCGTGCCCAAGGTGCCGCCGCTGTCCGAGGCCGGGGTCAAGGACTTCACGCTCGAGGTCTGGACCGCCCTCGTCGGGCCGGCCAGCCTGCCCGAGGCCGTACAGCAGAAAATCTCGTCCGGCATCATGGACATCCTAAAGACCCCCGCCGTGCAGGAAAAACTGCTGGCGCAGGGCTGGAAGGCCGTGGGCACCTCCCCCGAGGGCATGAAGGCCCGGGTGGAAAAGGAAACGGAACTGCTGGGCAACATCATCCGCTCGCAGAACATCCGCCTGCAATGAGCCTCCGGGGCCGCGGGGGCGCCACGAGGCGCAGGCAGCCGACGCCGCGCCACCACCCGGCCCTCTCAGCCCCTTTTCAGCCCAGGCGGCCTGTCCCGTCCCGAGTCCCCCGTCCCCAACACCCTCGCCCCGACGATCCTACAGTCACTCTCCTGCCGGCCGCCCCGGCTCCGGGCGCCCCTGCCTTCCAGCCGCAGCGGTTCCCGATTTACTTTCAGAAAATAGTCAGGTAATCTCTGGACTTGCGGGAATTTTGATAATCATTATCATTTCCGCCCTCAATCCCCCCCGATCATCGTACTTGGCGCAAGCCGCCTGGAGCCATCCGCATGCCCTCGCCCCTTTCCCTCTCCCCCCGCCTCGCGCGCCGGCTGGCCGCGCTGGCGCTCGGACTGCCGATGCTGGCGGGCTCGGTCGCCGTGGCCGCCGAGGTGAACCTCTACACCACCCGCGAGCCCAAGCTGATCCAGCCCCTGCTGGACGCCTATACCCAGCAGTCGGGCGTCAAGGTCAACACCGTGTTCGTCAAGGACGGCCTGCTCGAGCGCGTCAAGGCGGAGGGCGCGCAGTCCCCGGCCGACGTGCTGATGACCGTGGACATCGGCAACCTCCTCGACCTGGTGGACGGCGGCGTCACCCAGCCCGTGAAATCGGCGGCCCTGGAATCCGTGATCCCCGCCCACCTGCGCGGCGCCGACGGCCAGTGGTATGCGCTGTCGCTGCGCGACCGCGTCGCCTACGTCGCCAAGGACCTGGACGTCCAGGTCCTGAACTACGAGGATTTCGCCGATCCCAAATGGAAGGGCAAGGTCTGCATCCGCTCGGGTCAGCACCCCTACAACACCGCCCTGATCGCGGCGCTGATCGCGCACGACGGCGCCGAGGCGGCCGAGCAATGGCTGCGCGGCGTCAAGGCCAATCTCGCCCGCCCCGCGACGGGCGGCGACCGCGACGTGGCCCGCGACATCCTGGGCGGCATCTGCGACATCGGCATCGCCAACGCCTATTACGTGGGCCGGATGAAAAACTCCCCGCCCGATTCCGACGGCTACAAGTGGGGCCAGGCCATCAAGGTGGTCCGCCCGACCTTCAAGGGCTCCAAGGGCACGCACGTGAACATCTCGGGCGCGTCCGTCGCCCGGCACGCGCCCAACCAGGCCCAGGCGGTCCAGTTGCTCGAGTACCTGGTGTCCGACGAGGCCCAGAGCCTGTACGCCAAGGCCAACTACGAGTACCCGGTCAAGGCCGGCGTGGCCCTCGACCCGGTGGTGGCGAGCTTCGGCGCCCTGGAGGTCGACAGCCTGCCGCTCACCGAGATCGCCAGGCACCGCAAGCTCGCGAGCGAGCTGGTCGACAAGGTCGGCCTGAACCAATAAGGCCGCCGATGGCGGCTCTCCTGCAGGGCGGTGACGGCTCGTGAGCGGCTTTCCCATGGGATCGCGCGCCCAGGCGCGCATCTGGCATTCCGGCATGGTCCTCGCGGGGATCGGCGTGCTGGCGCCCGTCCTGTCCCTGCTGGGCCTGGCCGCGCAGGGCTCGCTCGAGCACTGGGCGCACCTGCTGGACTACGTGCTGCCCGGCGCCTTCGTCCGGACGCTGACGCTGCTGGCCGGCGTCGGGGTCCTCAGCGCGGGCCTGGGCGTGGGCGGCGCCTGGCTGGTCACGGCCTACGACTTTCCCTTCCGCCGCACCCTGTCCTGGGCGATGCTGCTGCCGCTGGCGGTGCCCACCTACATCGTGGCCTACGCCTACCTGGACATCCTGCACCCCCTCGGCCCGGTCCAGGGCGCGTTGCGGGCGCTGCTGGGCTACGACAGCCCGCGCGAGTTCCGCCTGCCCGACCTGCGCAGCCTGCCCGGCGCGATCGGTCTGCTGGGCTTCGTCCTCTATCCCTACGTCTACCTCACCACGCGCAGCATGTTCGCCACCCAGGCGGCGAGCCTGCTCGAGGCCGCCCGCCTGCTCGGCCACGGGCCCTGGAGCACCTTTTTCCGCGTCGCCCTGCCCATGGCGCGGCCCGCCATCGCCGTCGGCCTGAGCCTGGTCCTGCTGGAAACCCTCAACGACATCGGGGCGTCCGAGTTCCTGGGGGTCCAGACCCTCACCGTGTCGGTCTATTCGACCTGGGTGAGCCGCTCGGACCTCGGCGGCGCCGCGCAGATCGCGCTGGTGATGCTGGCGCTGGCCGTGGTGCTGATCACGGCGGAACGCCATGGGCGGCGCATGCTGCGCTATGCCGGCTCGCGGCGCACGCATCCGGTCCAGGCGCGGCGGCTGCGCGGCGCCAGCGCCTGGCTCGCAACGGGCCTGGCCGCCTGGCCGGTGCTCGTCGGCTTCGGCGCGCCCGCGGCCTATCTGCTGGCGCAGACCGGCGAATGGCTGGCGATCAGCGGCGCGCCCTCGCCCCGGCTGCTGCACGCGGGGGCCAACACCGTGACGGTCTCGCTGCTAGCGACGGCGATCACGGTGAGCCTGGGCCTGGTCGTGGCCTGGAGCGCGCGCATCATGCGCCGCCCGTCGCGCTGGCTGCGCGCCCTGCCGCGCCTGGCCACCCTCGGCTACGCCCTGCCCGGCACGGTGCTGGCGATCGGGCTGCTCTTTCCGATCATGGCCTTCGAGCGCGGCCTGGCCCTGGCGCGCGAGGCCCTGGGCATGGCGCCGGCCGAGCTGCTCCTGATGGGCTCGCCCCTGGTCCTCGCGGGCGCCTACGCCATCCGCTTCATGGCGATCTCGGTGGGCAGCATCGAGGCCGGCCTCACCCGCATCCCGCCCTCTATCGAGCAGGCGGCGCGCCTGCTGGGCGAGGACGTCAACGGCACCCTGCGCCGCATCCACCTGCCCCTGCTGCGGCCGGCGCTGGCCACGGCTGCGCTGCTGGTGTTCGTCGACAGCATGAAAGAGCTGCCGGCCACGCTGCTGCTGCGGCCCATGAACTTCGATACGCTGGCGACGTGGCTGTACGGCGAGGCCGCCCGCGGATCCTACGAGGAAGGCGCGATCGCCGCGCTGGGCATCGTGCTGGCGGGCCTGGTTCCCGTCGTCGTGCTGGCCCGCATGCAGAACCGTAAAACCCCGTGAGACCCCGATGCTGGAACTGGACCACATACACTTGAGCTATCCCGCGGCCCACGGCCGGCTGCGGGCCGTGAACGACCTCAGCCTGTCCCTGGAGACCGGCCAGATCGCCTGCCTGCTGGGCGCCTCGGGCTGCGGCAAGACGACCGTGCTGCGGGCCATCGCGGGTTTCGAGCCCCTGGATCAGGGAGAGATCCGCCTCGCCGGCCGCGTGCTCTCGGGCGCCTGCTGCCAGGTCGAGCCCGAGCATCGGCGGGTGGGCATGATGTTCCAGGACTACGCCCTGTTTCCCCACCTGACGGTCGGCCGGAACGTGGCCTTCGGCCTGCGCCGCCTGCCGGCCGAGGCCCGCGCGCGCCGCGTGCGCGACATGCTCGCACTCGCCGGCCTCGAGGGCCTGGAGGACCGCTACCCGCACCAGCTCTCGGGCGGGCAGCAGCAGCGCGTGGCCCTCGCTCGCGCGCTCGCGCCCGAGCCCGAGCTGCTGCTGCTCGACGAGCCCTTTTCGAACCTGGACGTCGATGCCCGGGAAAAGCTCGCCTACGAGCTGCGCGACATCCTCAAGGCCTCGGGACGCACCGCCCTGCTGGTCACCCACAACCAGGCCGAGGCCTTCGCCATCGCCGACCGGATCGGCGTGATGCAATGCCACACTCTGGCGCAATGGGACACCCCCTACGGCCTGCACCACCATCCGGCCACGCCCGAGATCGCGGCCTTCGTCCGGCGCGAGGCCTTGCTGGCCCGGCGCGCCCAGGCCTGCCTGCGCGGCGGCCCGGCCGATCCCGCGGCCGCCTAGCCGGCGGAGGCGAGAAGCGCGGGGCACTCGGCACACGCAAGCGCACGCGAGCGGCGCATGCAAGGCGCATCGAGACACACGGGGAGCGCACGCGCGGCGCAAGGCCCGCCGCGGTGCCAGCCACGATGCTAGTTTCCGTCCCCCGGATCCATGCCCAGCTCGCGGCACTTGCGCGCCAGCGTGTTGCGTCCGATGCCCAGGCGCCGGGCGGCTTCTCCGCGCCGACCGCCGCTGTGAGCCAGGGCGGCGCCGATCACCGCGCGCTCGAAATCCGCCGACAGCGTATCCATCACGCAGGGCTCCTGGCGGCCCAGGCGGCGGCGCGCATCCTCGGCGAGGGCCGCCGCCCAGGCCGGCCCTGTCCGCGCCTCGGCCTGGCCGGGATCCGGCGCGGCGCCGCCGGCGCCCGCCCCGCCTTCGGTGCCGGCCTCCAGCACCTCGGGGGGCAGGTCGCGCCGCTCGACCGTCCGGCTGGGGGCCATCACGGTCAGCCACTGGCAGATGTTCTCGAGCTGCCGGATGTTGCCGGGGTAGTCGAAGCGCTCGAGCGTCTCGAGGGCCTCGGGGCTGAGCGTGCGCACGGGCACGCCGAGCTCGACAGCGCTCGCGTGCAGGAAATGCCCGGCGAGCGCGGCGATGTCCTCGCGGCGCTCGCGCAGCGGCGGCAGGCGCAGGCGGATCACATTGAGCCGGTGGAACAGGTCCTCGCGGAAGGCGCCCTGGGCCACGCGCCGCTCCAGCGGCTGGTGGGTGGCGGCCACCACCCGCACGTCGACGGTGATGGCCTGGGTGCCGCCCACCCGGTAGAAGCTGCCCTCGGCCAGGACGCGCAGCAGGCGGGTCTGGAGCTCGGCCGGCATGTCGCCGATCTCGTCCAGGAACAGGGTGCCGCCGCTCGCCTCCTCGAAGCGCCCGCGCCGGGCCTGCACCGCGCCGGTGAAGGCCCCGCGTTCGTGCCCAAAGAGCTCAGCCTCGAGCAGGTCGCGCGGGATCGCCGCCGCGTTGACCGCGATGAAAGGTCCGGCGGCGCGCCGGCTGTGCTGGTGCAGGGCCCGCGCGATGAGTTCCTTGCCCGTACCGGACTCGCCGGTGATCAGCACCGTCGCCCGCGAGGCCGCCAGGCGGCCCATCGCCCGGAAGACCTCCTGCATCGCGGGCGCGTGCGAGGGCATGAGCGCGCCGCGCGCGGCCTCGTCCTGCTCGGGCCCGGCGTCGGCCCGCTCGCGGGCGGCGCGGCGGATGGTGAGGATCGCGGCCTCGACGTCGAAGGGCTTGGCCAGATAGTCGAAGGCGCCGCGCTGGAAGGCCGCCACGGTGGTGTCCAGGTCGGTGTACGCCGTCATGACGATCACGGGCGTGCCCGGCGCGCGCGCCTTGATCTCGGCCATCAGCGTGAGGCCGTCGCGGCCCGGCATGCGCACGTCGGTGAGCACCACCGAGGGCCGCTCGCCCGCATCCAGCGCCTCCAGCGCGGCGAGGCCGTCCGAGAAGCCGCGCACCGGCAGGCCTTCCCGGTCCAGGGCCTTTTCCAGCACCCAGCGCACGGCCTTCTCGTCGTCGACGATCCATACCGGGTTCATAGGGGCTCCATCGGCAGGATGAGGCGGAATTCCGTGTGCCCGGGCCGCGAGTCGAATTCCACCAGGCCGCCGTGCTGCTGCATGAATTCCTGGGCCAGGCTCAGGCCCAGGCCCGTGCCCTGGGCGCGCCCCGTCAGCAGCGGATGGAAGATCTTGTCGCGCAGCGCCTCGGGCACGCCCGGGCCGTTGTCGATCACCGAGAGCACGAGGCCCATGCGCACCTGGCGGCGCGGCAGCACGAGCTGGTGGCCGACGCGCGTGCGCAGGACCAGCCGGGGGGACGGGATCCCGGGATTCTCGGTCAGGGCCTGGGCCGCGTTGCGGGCCACGTTGAGCAGGGCCTGGAGGACGCGCGAGAAATCGGCCCGGACCTCGGGCACCGAGGCGTCGTAGTCGCGCACGATCTCGATGCGGCGGCCATACTCGGCGTCGAGCAGGGTGTGGACCCGCTCGCACACCTCGTGGATGTTGAAACAACGGATCTCCAGCCCATGGCGCTGCGAGGACACCAGCCGCTCGACCAGTTCGACCAGGCGGTCGGCCTCCGCGATGATGACGCCGGTATAGTCCCGCAGCCCCGGATCGTCGAGCTCGGCCTCGAGCAACTGCGCGGCGGCGCGCAGACCGCTCAGGGGATTGCGGATCTCGTGGGCCAGGTTGCGCAGCGACTCGCGCTGCGCGGCCTGGTCGGCATGGGCGTGCTGCCGGTCGTCCAGCAAGGTCGCCCGCACGGGGATCTCGTAGAGCCAGGCCCACGGCGCCCCGCGCAGGGGAACCTTGACCACGCTCGGGACCCCGCCGATGAGCCCCGCCCCATCCATGCCCTCGAGCTGGCGGCGCGACAGGCCGAAATATTCCTCCGCCGCGGTGTTGGCATGGCGCACCCGCAAGTCCTCGTCCAGCAGCAGCACCGCGGTCTTCAGCAGGTCGAAGCCGGAGGGGTCCATGGGGGCGGCCCCTCGCCTACAGGCTGTAGTACATGTCGAATTCGACGGGATGCGGGGTCACGCGCAGGCGATCGAGCTCGCCGGCCTTGAGGGTGAGATAGGCGTCGATCAGGTCGTTGCTGAACACCCCGCCGCGCGTCAGGAACTCGCGGTCGCGGTCCAGTGCCTCGAGGGCCTGCTCCAGCGACGAGCAGACCGTCGGGATCTTGGCGTCCTCCTCGGGCGGCAGGTCATAGAGGTTCTTGTCCGCCGGGTCGCCCGGATGGATCCTGTTCTGCACGCCGTCCAGGCCCGCCATCATCAGGGCCGAGAACGCCAGGTAGGGATTGGCCAGGGGATCGGGGAAGCGCGCCTCGATGCGGCGGGCCTTGGGGTTGCCGACATAGGGGATGCGGATGGAGGCCGAGCGGTTGCGCGCCGAGTAGGCGAGCTTGACCGGGGCCTCGTAGTGCGGCACCAGGCGCTTGTACGAATTCGTGGACGGATTGGTGATCGCGTTCAGCGCGCGCGCGTGCTTGATGATGCCGCCGATGTAGTACAGGGCGAACTCGGACAGGCCGCCGTAGCCATTGCCGGCGAACAGGTTCTGGCCGTCCTTCCAGATGGACTGGTGCACGTGCATCCCCGAGCCGTTGTCGCCCACGATGGGCTTGGGCATGAAGGTCGCGGTCTTGCCATAGACGTGGGCCACGTTGTGGATCACGTACTTCATGACCTGGTTCCAGTCGGCGCGCTGCACCAGGGTGCTGAAGCGCGTGCCGATCTCGAGCTGGCCCGCGGTCGCGACCTCGTGGTGGTGGACCTCGACCGGCACGCCGAGCTGTTCCATCAGCAGGCACATCTCCGAGCGCATGTCCTGGAAGGAATCGACCGGCGGCACCGGCACGTAGCCGCCCTTGACGCCGGGCCGGTGCCCCAGGTTGGTGCCGTTGGCGTCGTCCGCGCAGGACCACGCGCCTTCCTCGGAGCGGATCTTGACGAAGCAGCCGGACATCTCGGCATTCCAGCTAATGCTGTCGAACACGAAGAATTCGGGCTCGGGGCCGAAGTACGCGGTGTCGCCCAGGCCGCTGGACTTGAGGTAGGCCTCGGCGCGGCGCGCGAGCGAGCGCGGGTCGCGGTCATAGCCCTTGAGGTCGGAGGGCTCGACCACGTCGCAGGTCAGGATCAGCGTGGCCTCCTCGCGGAACGGATCCATGCGCGCCGTCGAGGGATCGGGGATCAGCAGCATGTCGGAGGCCTCGATCCCCTTCCAGCCGGGCAGCGACGAGCCGTCGAAGGCCACGCCCGCCTCCATCTTGTCCTCGTCCACGAGGCGCGCCGGCGTGGTCAGGTGATGTTCGCGGCCCAGGGTGTCGGTGTAGCGAAAATCCACGAACGCCACTTCGCGTTCGGCGATCATCTTCACGACTTCTTCGTTGGTGGACATGAGAGCTCCTGTCTTGCACAGATCAAAATTGAGGGGAAAGCCGGTGGCTTGCGAAACATCAAGCAACAAGCATGCCAGCTTTTCGGGCACGCCGGGGCGCGAGGGGACGCCCCGATGGCGAGCCCATGAAAACGCCGCACCATGAGGGTGCGGACGAACATCGCACCATGAGAGTGCAGATTATAGGGCGCGGACGCCCCATTCTGGTGCAGCCGGGCCGCGGATCCCTCATTCCTCCGGGAGGAATTCCATCTGGAGCTCGTTCAGGAAGCGCCAGCCCAGGGGCGTGGCGCGAATCCGCTCCAGGCCCGGCTCGAGCAGGCCGCGCTCGGCGGCGCGGCGCATCGCGGGCAGGACGGACAGCAGCGACAATCCGGTGCGCTCGATGAACAGGCCGCCCTCGACGCCGTCCTTCAGACGCAGCGCATTGAGCATGAACTCGAAGCCGAGATCCCCCGCGCCCAGCACCCTTTCCTCGGCGAGGTGGCTGCCGTCGCGGGCCAGGGCCTGGCGCATCCAGGAATCGGGCATGCGCGAGCGGGCCTGGCGCAGGATGCGGTCCTGGAAGGACAGCTTGGAATGCGCGCCCGGCCCGATGCCCAGGTAGTCCCCGAAACGCCAGTAGTTGAGGTTGTGCCGGCACGCCTGCCCGGGGCGGGCGTAGGCCGAGACCTCGTAGCGTTCCCAGCCGCCGGCGGCGGTCAGCTCGGCGATGAGATCCTGCATCGCTGCGCTGGCATCGTCGTCGGGCACTTTGGGCGGGTATTTCGCAAAGACCGTGTTCGGCTCCATCGTCAGGTGGTAGAGCGACAGGTGGCCCGTGCCGTAGGACATGGCCTCGCGCAGGTCGCGCTCGCAGGCCTCCAGGGTCTGCCCGGGCAGCGCATACATCAGGTCCAGGTTGACCCGCTCGACCGCGCGGCACGCCATGTCGATGGCGCGCCGCGCCTGGGCGCCGTCATGGATGCGGCCCAGCGCCTGCAGCGCCCGGTCGTCGAAGCTCTGGATCCCCAGCGAGATCCGGTTCACGCCGGCCTTCGCATAGCCTTCGAAGCGCTCGGCCTCGGCGGTGCCCGGATTGGCCTCGAGGCTCACCTCGGCATCCGGCTCCAGGTTGAGGCAGGCGCGGAACAAGGCCATCATGCGATCCACCGTATCGGCGGACAGCAGGCTGGGCGTGCCCCCGCCGATGAACACCGTGGAAACGGTCCGGCCCCAGACCGAGGGGACGGCCTGCTCGAGGTCCGCCTGCAAGGCGGCGAGGTAGTCCTCCTCGGGCGGCCCCTCGGTGCGCTCGTGCGAATTGAAGTCGCAATACGGGCACTTGCGCACGCACCACGGCACGTGGACGTACAGGGACAGGGGCGGCAAGGCGGCGAGCGCGGTCTTGCCGCGCACGCCCGGGCGGCCGTCGTCGCGCTCGGGCATCGGGACTGGGACGAGTTTCTTCAAGGGTGTGGATCGCCTGTTTCAGCGCGCCTCGTCCCGCAGGGCCTGGAGCAGGCTCCGCAGGGCGCGCGCGCGGTGGCTGAGGGAGTTTTTCCGGTCGGGCGGCAGCTCGGCCGCCGTCAGGCCCAAGTCTGGCAGATAAAAATACGGATCGTAGCCAAAACCATTGGCGCCGCGCGGCTGATCCAGCAACTCGCCTTCCCAGGCGCCCTCGGCCACGATGGGGCGCGGGTCATCGGCCGAACGCAGGAAGGCCAGCACCGCCACGTAGCAGCCGCGGCGATCCTCGCGCCCGGCCATATCGGCCACGAGGCGGGCATTGTTGGCCTCGTCGCTGCGCGGGCCGCCCCGCAGGCTGGCATAGCGCGCCGAATGCACGCCCGGGGCCCCGCCCAGCGCGCGCACGCACAGGCCCGAATCGTCGGCCAGCGCGGGCAGCCCGGTCAGGCGGCTGGCGTGGCGCGCCTTGGCGAGCGCGTTCTCGATGAAAGTGCCATGGGGCTCGTCGGCCTCGGGCACGCCCAGCTCGCCCTGCGGCACCATCTCGATGCCCGCCGCGCCGAGGATGGCGGAGAATTCCCGCAGCTTGCCGGGATTGTTGGAGGCCAGCACGACGCGCATCACGCCCCGCCCTCCTCCACGGCCCGCGCCTGCAGCGCGAGCAGGCGCGAGATCCCCGCGCCCGCCAGGTCCAGCAGCGCATCCAGCTCGGTCCGCTGGAAGCTGCCGCCCTCGGCCGTGCCCTGCACCTCGACGTACCGGCCGGCATCGGTCATGACGACGTTCATGTCGGTGTCGCAGGCCGAGTCCTCGGCATAGTCCAGGTCCAGCACCGGACGGCCGCCGACGATGCCGACCGAGACGGCGGCCACCTGGCCGGTCAAGGGATCGGCGGCCAGCACGCCCTGGCGCCGCAGGCCGCGCACCGCCAGGGCCGCCGCGACCCAGGCGCCGGTGATGCTGGCGCAGCGCGTGCCGCCGTCGGCCTGCAGGACGTCGCAGTCGAGATGGATGGTGCGCTCGCCCAGGGCGCGCAGGTCGAACACGGCGCGCAGGCTGCGGCCGATCAGGCGCTGGATCTCTTGCGTGCGGCCGCTCTGCTTGCCGCGCGCGGCCTCGCGGTCGCCGCGCGTGTGCGTCGCCCGCGGCAGCATCCCGTACTCGGCCGTCACCCAGCCGCGCCCCTCGCCCCTAAGAAAGGGCGGCACCTTGTCGAGGACGCTGGCGGTGCACAGGACGCGGGTGTCGCCCATGCAGGCCAGCACCGAACCCTCGGCGTACCGGGTGTATCCGGTCTCGAGGCGCACGCCGCGCAATTCATCGGGGGCGCGGCCGGACGGGCGCGCACCGGGGGGCAGGGAGTCGGGGGACAGGGATTCGGTCATCAAGGGTTTCCATCGGAAGGCGAGCGGACTCGCCGATGTTCGAGACTACAATACGCCCACATTGTAGATAAACACGGAACGACCCATGATCCGCAGCATGACGGCCTTCGGCGCGGCGCGCCTGGAATCCGAGCCCGGCGCCATCGGCATCGAGATCCGCGGCGTCAACAACCGCTACCTGGACCTCAGCCTGCGCGTGCCCGAGGACCTGCGCTTTGCCGAGCCCCGCATCCGCGAAATCCTGGGCCGGCAGGTGCAGCGCGGCAAGATCGAGGTCCGCGTCGCCTACACGGCGGCAGCCGGCGACGTGCCGCGCACGCTCGATCCCGAGACCCTGCGCGCCCTGGCCGGCCAGTTGCGCGCGGCGCGCGCCATCATCCCCGACGTCCCCGCGCCCACGCTGTCCGAGCTGCTGGGCGGCAGCGAGCGCGCCGCGCTGGATCCGGACACCTGGCTGCCCCTGTGCGAGCGCGCGACCGAGCAGGCCGTCGACGAATTCACGGCCGCGCGCGAGCGCGAGGGCGGACGCCTCGCCCAGGCCATGCTGGAGGCCGCGCGCGAGGTCGGCGAGATCGCCGACCGCGTCGAGACCGAGCTGCCCGCCCTGGTCGAGGGGCAGCAAGCCCGCGTGGCCCAGCGCCTGCGCGAGGCGCTCGCCGCCGCCAGCCCCGAGGGCTTCGCCCTGATCGGCGGCGCCGAGCTCTCGGCCCGGATCGCCCAGGAGGCGGCGCTGTTCGGCCTGCGCGTGGATGTGGCCGAGGAACTCGCCCGCCTGCGCTCGCACCTCGCCGAGCTGCGGCACATCCTGGGCGACCCCGCCGTCGCCCGCACGCAGGCTCCGCTCAAGGGCAGCCGCGGCAAGCGGCTGGATTTCCTGTTCCAGGAAATGAACCGCGAGGCCAACACCCTGGGCTCGAAATCCGCGGCGCTGTCGGTCACCCAGGCGGCCATCGACCTGAAGCTGCTGATCGAGCAGATGCGCGAGCAGGCGCAGAACATCGAATAGTGGATCACGGCGTTTCACTTGGCACGATGGCCTGCGCGACAAGATCGCTCGACCATGAACCGGACCACAACCCCTGGGAAGCCTGAACTTCAGCACGCCAATTGCAGCAATAACGATTGCGGCAATGGCTTGTCCATGCGGCGAATCGGGTGTTTAATCTCCGCATGAATAGCGGTGAAAATCTCTACATCTGGCAGTCCCGCGACTGGCCGCAATGGCGTTACGAGTTGCCCGCACTGGCCCGGCTCCTGATCCAGGCGAGCCGCGCCCAGGGCATGCTGCTGGGCCGGCTGGCCGATGTGGGACTGGCCTTGCGCGACCAGGCCAGCCTGGCGGCACTGACCGACGACGTGGTCAAGACCAGCGAGATCGAGGGGGAACTGCTGGACGCGGCTTCGGTGCGCTCGTCCATCGCTCGCCGGCTGGGCCTGGACATCGGCGCACTGGCGCCCGTGGACCGGCATGTCGACGGCCTGGTCGAGATGGTGCTCGACGCCACCTCGCGCAGTGCCGCGCCCCTGACGGCGGAACGCTTGTGCGGCTGGCACGCGGCGCTGTTTCCCACAGGCTATTCCGGCTTGTCCAGGATCACCGTGGGTCGATGGCGCGACGATGCGGCTGGCCCGATGCAGGTCGTGTCCGGCCAGGGGAACCGCCGCAAGGTCCACTTCCAGGCGCCCCCGGCGAGCGCGCTGCCTGCCGAGATCGCGCGTTTCCTCGCATGGGCCAAGCAGGAAACAGGCGAGCCCGTCCTCATCAAGGCCGGGCTGGCGCATCTATGGTTCGTCACGCTGCACCCCTTCGACGACGGCAACGGCCGCATCGCGCGCGCGGTGAGCGATCTGTTCCTGGCGCGTGCCGATGGCGCCGAGCGGCGCTTCTACAGCCTGTCGGCCCAGATCCAGCACGAGCGCAAGGATTACTACGACATCCTCGAGCGCACACAGAAAGGTACGCTGGACGTCACCGAGTGGCTGGCCTGGTTCCTGTCCACGCTGTGCAGGGCCATCGCCAGCGCGCAGCTCACCCTCGACAGCGTATTGGCCAAGGCGCGATTCTGGCAACGCTGGGCCGGCACGCCGATGAATGAGCGCCAGGTGAAACTGCTCAATCGCCTGCTCGATGGATTCGAAGGCAAGCTCACCAGCAGCAAGTGGGCCGCCATCGGCAAATGCTCGCAAGACACCGCGCTGCGCGACATCAAGCAGTTGCTGGCCCTGGGCGTGCTGCGCCAGTCACCGGGCGGTGGGCGCAGCACGCGCTACGAGTTCCGCAATGCTGGCCCATGACCCCGGCGGGTCATGAAAATCAAGGGGCGAAACCCACGCCGCAGGCGCAGTCGGGCCAGGCCGAAAGTCACTTGGCGCGCAGCGCCCGCAGCAGTTCCATGGCATGGTCGGTGCGCACGTCGTGGTCGGCGGCGAGCTGCCGCGCGATGAGGTCGATCTCGTCGCCCACCGCGCCGGCCCCCATGGCGATGTTGCGGGCATGCAAGGCCATGTGGCCGCGCTGGATGCCCTCGGTCGCCAGGGCGCGCAAGGCGCCCAGGTTCTGGGCCAGCCCGACGGCGACCGCCACCTCGCCCAGTTCCTGGGCCGTGCCCACACCCATGATCTTCAGGGCGATGCGCGCCAGGGGATGCGTCTTGGTGGCGCCTCCGACCAGCCCGACGGACATCGGCATTTCGAGGGTCCCCACCAGGGCGCCGCCGGCGTCCTTTTCCCAGGTGCTCAGGGACGTGTAGCGTCCTCCCCGGCAGGCCCAGGCATGCGCCCCGGCTTCGACGGCGCGCCAATCGTTGCCGGTCGCCACGATGACCGGGTCGATGCCATTCATGATGCCCTTGTTGTGGGTGGCGGCGCGGTAGGAGTCCACGGCGGCGAAGGCATACGCGTCGATCACCCCTTCGACGATCCGGGCGCCGCCGTGCTCCTTCGTTTCCAGGACTTCCGGCGTCAGCCGCACCCGCGCCCGCGCCAGGCGGAGATCCGCTAGGTTGGAGAGAATGCGCAAGCGCACCTGCCCGCCGGTCAGCTTTTCCACCAGGGGCGAGACGGACTCGGCCATGGTGTTCACGGTATTGGCGCCCATGGCGTCGCGCACGTCCACGATCAGGTGCAGGACCACCATGGGGCCGCGCGGCGTATCGGGAAACACATGAACCTCGATGTCGCGGCACCCGCCTCCCAGCTCGATGAGCACTTTGTCGCGGCTGTTGGCCAGGGCGATGACCTCGTCGCGATGCTTGAGCAATGCCAGCCTGGCCCCATGGGGATCGGCGATCCCCAGGACCTGCACCTGCGCGCGCATGATGGGCCCGGTGCTGGAGGTCTCGAAGCCGCCGCAGTCGCGCGCCAGCTTGGCCATGAACGAGGCGGCGGCGACGATCGAGGGCTCCTCGACCACCATGGGCACGAGCACGTCCTTGCCGTTGACGGTGAAGTTTCCCGCCACCCCCATGGGCAGCTCGAAGGTGGCGATGACGTTCTCGATCATGCCGTCGGCCCGGGGCAAGTCCAGCGCGCCGGGCTTGCCGAGCAGCGCGGCATCGCCTGCGCTCAGGCCGCAGGCCTGCGCCACGTGCGCCAGGCGCTGCGCGGGCGCGAGGCTGCGGAAATTGGGAAGCCGTGAATGGATGCTCATGCTTTTCCTCTGCAAAGAAAAATGGTCTGGACCGAGGTCCGCCGGACCGGCGGTCCCGGGAAAATCAGGGGTTCAACGCGCGAGAAAGCGTTGGAGGGCCGCCGTGGCCTCATCGCGCGAGGAAGCATTGCGGGGCTGCCGTGGCCTCATCGCGCGAGAAAGCGTTGCAAGCCCGCCTTGGCCTCCTCGCACGTGAACGCGCGCTGGCCCAATTGCGCCTCGCGCGCGAATGCGTCCTGGAGGGAAAGGTGCCCCAGCGTCGACGCCGCCTCTTTGATCACCGACAGGGCGACCCCGCCCTTTCGAGCGATGCCCTCGGCATACGCCAATGCGGCCTGCGCCAGCTCGGCCGCCGGGACGACCCGGTTCAGCAGGCCCATTTCCGCCAGCCGGCTCGCCGGAAAGCGCTCGGCCGTCATCATCAGCTCCATCGCGAAGGCATAGGGGATCTGGCGCGTCAGGCGCACCAGCGTGCCGCCCGCGGGCACGAAGCCGAGCGAGGCTTCGGGGAGCGCGAAGACCGCGTCATCCGCCGCCACCCGGATGTCGGCCGCCAGCATGATCTCGAAGCCGCCGCCCATGCACAGGCCGTTGATCGCGGCCACCATCGGCTTGTAGAAGCCCGGCTGCTTGATGTGCGCGCCATCCCACTCCGAAATGTCGAAGCGCCCTTCCGCCAACGCCGGGATGGACTCCGTCAGGTCCGCCCCCACGCAGAACGCGCGGCTGCCCGCGCCGGTGAGCAGCACGACCCGCACCTCGGGGTCGTCGTTGGCGCGCGCGAATGCCTCCGCAAGCTGCTCGTACATCGCCAGCGTCAAGGCATTGAGTTTTTCCGGACGGTTGAAGCGGACGTGCGCGATCCGGTCGCGCACCTCGTAGTCGATGGCCATCAGATCACGCCCTCCGCGCACAGGCGCTCCAGTTCCCCGGCGCTCAGGCCCGCCCAGCGATTGAACACCAGCGCATTGTGCTCGCCGAAGGACGGGGCCGCCCCCGCCGCCCGGACGGGCGTCCTCGACAGTTTCATCGGGCTGCCGAAGACCTTCACCGATACGCCGTCCATGTCCACGGGAACGAACATCTCGCGCGCGTCCAGGTGCGGATCCCGCAGCACTTCGTCGATGGTCTTGATGGGCGTGAGGGGGATGGCATCCCCGGCCATTTCCTCCAGCTCGGCCTTGCTGCGGTCCGCGCACCAGCGCCGCACGACCGGCGCCACGCGGCGCTCGTACACCTCCGGATCGAAGCGCTTTTCCATGGTGTCGATCTCGGGATCGGCGATCAATTCCGGCTCGCCGAATATCCTGCACGCTTCGCGCCAGAACTTGTCCGTATAGGCGCCGAAGAATACGAACCCGTCCTTGCAGGCGAGCTGGCCGTAGGGCCGCACGAACGGATGATCATTCCCCAGGGGCTGCGCGACGACGCCATCGACGGTGAAGTTGACCACCGCGTGCTCGGTCAGGGTCACCACGGAGTCCTGCTGCGCGACGTCCACCAATTGCCCTTCGCCCGTCTGCCGGGCGTGCATCACCGCGGCCAGGGCCGCGATGGCCCCGTAGAAGGATGCCGACAGGTCGCCGATGATCGTGCCGACCCGCACGGGCGGCCGGCCCTTTTCCCCGTTGAAGGACCACAGTCCGCCGGTCGCCTGCGCGCTGTTGTCGTAGGCGGGACGCAGCGAATGGGGGCCCGTCTGCCCGAATCCGCTGATCGAGACATACACGAGCCGCGGGTTTTCCTCTTTCAGCGCCTCGTAGTCCAGCCCCAGTTTCGCCATCGTCCCCGGGCGGAAATTCTCGACGAGCATATCGGCCTTGCTTGCCAGCCTGCGCAAGAGGGCCTGGCCCTGGCTGGTCTTCAGATTGAGGCTGACGCCGAGCTTGTGCCGGTTGTACTGCGCGAAAAAGGCGCTGGCCCTGCCGTGCCCGCCCTGCACAAACGGCGGGAAAGACCGCACGTAGTCGGGCTCCGCAGGATTCTCGACCTTGATCACCGTCGCCCCGAGGTCGGCCAGCATCATCGTGCAATAGGGGCCCGCCACCACGCGCGTCACATCGATCACCACCAGGCCCCTGAGCGGGCCTTCGCCCAAGGGCAGCCCTGCCTCTGCAGCATTCATTCGTTTTCTCCCGATGTTTCACGGCCATGCCCGGCGCACGCGCGATCCGCCGTCACATAGCCTCGTTCAATGAACAGCGTCAGGCTCTGCACACCATCCAGCAGGGACGCATTGGATTCGGTGACCACCACGCAAAGCCGCGGATGGGTCTGGCGCAAGGCCCTGAGCGCATCCCCATACTGCCGCGCCAATACGGGCGCCAGGCCCTGGAAGGGCTCGTCCAGCAACACGTAGCGGGTTCCCACCATCAGGGCCCGGGCCAGCGCGACCATCTTGCCCTGCCCGCCCGACAGCGCAGCCCCCGAGCGCGGCAGCATGGGCTCGAGCTGCGGCATCGCCGCCAGCACCGCCTCCACCCGCTGCGCGATCTCGCGCCGGGATACGCGCTGCACCTCGCAAGGCAGGGCGATGTTCTGGGCAACGGTCAAGGTGGGGAAAATGACCCTGTCCTCGGGCGCATAGCCGAAGCCCGCGGCCGCCCGCAAATGCGCGGGCTCGTCGACGAGGTCGCGGCCATCGAGCAGCAGGCGGCCCGCCGCCGGTTTCACCAGCCCCATGATGCTTCGCAGCAGGGTCGTCTTGCCCGCGCCGTTGCATCCGACGACCGCGATCGTCTCGCCCTCCGGCAAGTCGATGGTGACATCGCGCAGCACCACGTTCCCGGCCAGGACCACGCGCATGGATTCGATACGCAGGCCCATCTCAGCGCTCTCCCAGGACTTCGCGGCGCACGACCGGATCGTCGAAGACGGCCTGTGGCTCGCCGTCCGCGGCCACCCGCCCGTCGATCCATGCCGCGACGCGGGTGGCATACGCCAATACGATGTCGACATCGTGCTCGACGAACCAACTGGTCACATTGCGCTGGCGCAGCGCGGCCATGATGGTCTGCATGACCGCATGCTTGTCCTCCGAGGCCACCCCGCTGGTCGGCTCGTCCATGATCATGAGCCGGGGCTCCAGCATCAGGGCGATGGCCACGTCCAGCAGCTTGCGATGGCCTTCGGGCAAGACCGCCGCCGGATCGTTCCGGTACGGCGCGAGGTCCACCAGTTCCAGCATGTCGGCGACCGCATGGCCGTCGGCGTTTCGCGCCAGCGGCATCCAGCGGGAAATCCTGCGGCTTCGCGCGACCGACGCCAGTTGCAGGCATTCCTGGACGGTATGCTCGAGAAAAAGCTGCGGAAGCTGGAAGGAGCGCCCCACCCCCAGCCGGGCGATCTGCCGCGGACCTTTGCGGGTGATGTCCTGCCCGGCGAAAACCACGGTGCCGCTGGTGGGCTTGATGTAGCCGGTGCAGATGTTGATGAACGTGGTCTTGCCCGCGCCATTGGCGCCGATCACCGCCAGGTGCTCGCCCTGGCGCAAGGTGAAGTCGATCCCGTCCGCGGCCCTGATCGCGCCAAAGCGCAGGGTCAGCCCCGAAGTCTGCAGCAGCGGCTCGTCCGGCATGCCGTTCATGATTCGCCACCCTTGGCCATCCTGCCCGGCCGGAATTGCCGGAACCGCCCCACGAGTCCGGAAGGGGCAAAGAAAATCACGATCAGCAAGGTGATGCCCAGCACGATTTGCCAGACGTTGGTGAAATACGCCGCGCCCGCCAGCAGGATCAGCTCGAACACCGCCGCGCCCAGGAAGGCGCCGATGGCGTGGCCCGCTCCGCCCAGGATGGCGATGAAGACGTACTCGCCGGAACGCAGCCAATAGCCGCCCTCCGGCGTCATCAGGCCCTGGGCCAGCGCGAGCAGGGCGCCGCCGATGCCCACCAGCGCCGACGAGAGCACGTAAGCCTCGATCAATGCCGCGCGGGCCGACAGGCCGATGTATTCGAGCCGGGTCTCGTTGACGCGTATCGCGACCGCGATCTGTCCGGCCGAGGACCTGAAGTAGCGCTGCACGATCCAGCCCAGCAGCAGGGCCAGCGCGAGCGCCAGCAGCGTCATGCCCCACTCGAAGCCGCCGCGGTCGAGCGCCATCCCCAGCAGCGGCGGCCGCTCGAAGCGCAGGCCGTCCGTTCCACCGGTCCAGGTGTAGAGCTTTCCGACCAGGGAATAGAACACCATGGAAATGCCCAGGTTGAGCATGCCGAAGAATATTCCGCGATAGCGGGACACGAAGGCGGCCATCACCGCGCCGGCGACGACGGCGCTCGCCGCGCCCGCCGCCAGGGCGACCAGCGCATCGGTACCGGGGAATGTCCTGACGGTAAACGCCGCGCCGTACCCCGCGATCAGGGCGTACATGGCATGGCCGAAGGAAACCTGCCCCGCCCGCATCAATACCGACAGGCCGAGCGCCGCCATGCCATAGCTCAGGAACGTGATGACGGGCATCCGCGTCCAGGGCCAGGCCCATGCCATTGCCAGCAGGGCCGCGGACGCGCAGCCGATGCCGGCGACGAAAGCCGGATGCCGCATCAGATCCTCCTGGCCTCGGCGACCGAGAACAGGCCGCTGGGGCGGAGCAGCAGGACGATGACCATCATGAGATAAGGCATGACCACTTCGAGCTCCGGAAGGGTGTAGACCGCCAGGGCCCGCGCCAGCCCTATCAGGATGGACGCGACCAGGGCGCCAGTGATCTGCCCCAGGCCGGCGGTGGCGATGACGGCGAAGGAAGCGACCACCATGTCGGCGGCCACGCCCGGCACGAACGTCGTCATCGGGACGGACAAGGCGCCGCCCACCGCGCCCAGGGCGCCGCCGAGGGCGAAGGTCAGCAGCCCCATGCGCGCCGCATCGATGCCCAGGGCGGTGGCGACCTCGCGGTGATGGATGACCGCGAGCAGCTTCCGGCCCGTCACGGAATACCGCAGCAGGCCCTGGAGCCCGAGGTAGGAAATCAAGGCGATGCCCGGCACCATCAATAGCTGGTATTTCATGAAGGTCACGCCCAGCAGCTCGATCGTTCCCATGCGGCCGGCCAGGCCGCCCGCGTTGACGGGGGTGCTGCCCCAGATCATGCCTTGCAGGTTCTCGAGGATCATGAAGACCGCGAACGTGACGAGCAACTGCAGCACCGGATCGCGATCCTGGAAACGCCGCATGACGCCTCTTTCGAGCAGCGCGCCGAGCGCGCCGCCCACCAGGATCGCCGTGCCCAGCAGCGCGCACACCAGCACCGGCGTGGAGGCGTCGCCGGGCAGCAGCCGGGCCATCACGGTGGCCGCGCTGTAGCCGCCGAAGGCGTAGAAGCTGCCGTGCGCGACGTTGATGACGCCGAACACGCCGCAGATCAGCGTCAAGCCCAGCGCGATCATGAACAGCAGGCTTGCGTACGACAGCCCGTCGACCGCGGCCAGCAGCAACAAGGTGAAATTCATTTGCGGCGTTCCCGGGCGATGGCCGGCTATTGGCCCACGCGCTGGATCAGCTTGCTTTGCAGCAGGTCGGGCTTGAGCGTCTTGACCCATTTCGCCGAGATTTCACCCACGGGCGGCGACACCAGTTCGGCGGGATAGAACATCAGCTCGCCCACCTGCGGGAAGGGATAGGCGGAATGCTCCAGCGTGACGCCGTAGAGCTGCCCCTGCATCGCCTGGCCGTCCTCACGGATCCGGATCGGCCGCGACAGGCCGCGATATTCCAGCGTGCGCAAGGTGGCGGCCAATTGCTCGGTCGTCGGCCATGCGCCCGCATGGGCCTTCAGCGACTTCTCATAGGCCAGCGTGATGGCCTCGAGCGCCTGGACCATGTGATAGACCCCGAAGTCCGGATAGAAGCCCGTCTTGTCCTTGAACTTCTTGACGAAATCCCTGACTTTCGGGTCATTCGCAAACTCGGGATCGGCAAAGTAGCCATCGCCCACGAAACCCACGATGACGCCCGGCGGCACCGCGTCGCCCAATCGCTCGAGGGACGAATCGGCCAGGGGCAGCACGAACTGCGCGGACTTCAGCAAGCCGCGCTGGGAGGCCTGGCGCAAGAAGGTATCCAGGTCGCCGCCCCATGCGGTCGACAGCACCACGTCCGGCTTCAGGGCCTGCAGGCGGGTGACTTCCGCGGAAAAGTCGGGCGCGCCGAATTTCGGGAACATCTCCGCGACGATCTTGACGTCCGGCTTGAGCGCCAGCAGGGCATCGCGGAAAAGATCCCAGGAATCGCGGCCCCAGGCATAATCCTGATTGACCACCGCCAGGGTCTTGAAATCCGGCTTGACCTTGAGCAGGTGCAGCACGGCCGCCACCATCTCCATGGTGCCATTGGGATCGGTCTTGAACACGTAGCGGTAGTTCTTTCCCTCCAGCACTTTCTCGGAGGAACACTCCCACAGGATATTGATGACCTTGAGGTCTTCGGCAACGGGCGCCAGGGCCCCGCAGTAGCCGCTGGAGATCGCCGAGACCATCACCTTCTCGCCGGGCTCCTGCGCCAGCCGGCGATATTCCGTCAGGAACTTGTCCGCGCCCTGGCCCTCGTCGATCCAGGTCTGCCTGAGCTTGACGCCGTCGACGCCGCCCTTGGCATTGAAGTCCTCGATCCACATGTCGGCGGCGACCTTGGCGGGCGCGCCCAGGACGGCGGCCGAGCCCGTCATGAAGGTGCTCATCCCCAGCTTGATCTCGGCGGGCCGCTCGGGCTGTGAGACCGCGGGCGCGGCAACCATCCACAGGCCCAGGACGGTGGCCAGGGACCGCATCAGCAGTGTTTTCATTTTGTCTCCTTCCTTTGATTGGAAATTCCCTGGAATGATGCGCCGCGGCTGCCGCTGGAACAATGTATGGTTCATACGTTTATTTTTTGATTTATATATGTTTCATACATACCATTGTCCGGGCTAGGGTTTACGATATGGATTTACCAGTCATATGGCGCGCGCTTCATGACAGCCGATCGGTCCACGGCCCCCCTCTCCGATGCCACGCCCCCCGTCATCCCCGAGACGGACGCCATCCAGTTCCAGGCCCGATTGCTCGGCCTGCTGCGCAATGGCGCCGGGGCCGAGGAACTGCGGCACCTGCAAGAGCACGCCGAGGCCGCCGCCCTCGGGCCCGGCCACAGGGAACTGCTGGCCGAGAGCCTCCAGGCGGCTTTCGCCATCCACAAGCAGCAGACGATCCAGTTGCAGCGGGAAAAGGGGCTGCTGGCGGTACTGGAGACGGCGCAGGACCTCACCGCGATCCGGGACCTCGAGCTGGTGCTCCAGGCGATCGTGCGGCGCGCGCGGCAGATTTTTTCTTCCGACATCGGCTACCTGACCCACTACGACCGCGTCCGCAACGACTTCTACATCCGCGCCACGGACGGCGCCACCTCCGACCGGTTCAGGAACGTCCGCGTGCCGCCCGAGCACGGCATCTGCGGCCACGTGCTCAAGCACAAGACTCCCTACCACTGCACGAATTACATGCAGGACCAGGGCTTCATGCATGACAGCGGCATCGATCTCGCCATCGCCGAGGAAGGCGTCTGCTCGCTGCTCGGCGCCCCGCTGATGGTGGGCAATCACTGCATTGGCATCCTCTGCGTCTGCGACCGGCAGCCGCGCAGCCATGAACCCTGGGAAATCTCCATGCTGTCGACACTGGCCGCGCAAGCGGCCATCGCCATCGAGAACGCCCGCCTGTTCCAGGAAACGCAAGTCGCCCTCCAGAGGGCCAGCGAGGCCAATGCCCTGCTGCACCGGCAAACGGCCGAGATCGCGGACGCCGCGGAGGCGCACGAGCAGATGACCAAGCTCGCCGCACGCGGCGGCACCGTCACCGATATCCTGCAGATGGTCGCATTGCTGCTCGACGGGGAAATCGCGCTCCTCAACGAGGCCGAGCAGCTCACCCATCACGCGCCCGCCCCGCAGGCCGCTTGCCCGCCGCAACTGGCCGAGCTGATCCAGTCGACGGACGTCCAGGACCTGGTGCACAAGGCCGTGGCGCGGAGCCGCTCGTCCGGGCAATCGCAAACCGTGGTGCCGGCACCGGACTTCATCATCAAGATCGCCGCGATCACCGGCACGGACCGCCTGCTGGGCGCCATGCTGATGCTCTCGCGCGGCGCGATCACCGACACCCAGGTCCGCACCTTCGAGCGCGGCGCGCTGGTCGCGGGCGTGGCCCTCCTGTCGGAGGAACGCAGCAAGCACGCATTGAGCAGCCGGAGCATGGCCACGATCCGCTCGCTGGTGACCTGGCAGCAAGAGCCCCTGGGCGTCTTGCAGGCCCTGACGGAGCCGCTCGGTCTGGACCTGAACGCTCCCCTGCGCATGATGGCCCTGCACATCGAAGGCGATCACCTGGAGTATGCGCTGCGCCTCATGCGGCCCCTCTTGCCGGGCCCCGTATTGATGGAAGCCCTCGATGGCCTCATCATCGCCATCCATGCCGCCCATCATGCCGACGAAGTGGAGGCGATCGTCCGGTCCAAGCTGGTGCAAAACCCGCGCCTCGGTGTGACGGGCGTCCACTCGGACACCATCCGGCAGATCGAAATGCTGCCGCAGCGCTTCCGTTCCCTCAAGCGATGCATCGACGTGCTGCGGGCCCTCAAGCGCAACAACGAACTGGTCTCCGAGTCCTTGTTCTCGATGTATGCCCTGCTCTTCGAACAGCGGGACAGCAAGGACCTCAATGCGTTCATCCAGGCCAGCATCGGCGAGCTCATCGCCCAGGACCGGCGCCGCAACACCAATCTGTGCGAAACCCTCCTGGCCTACCTGGACGAGACGCAGAGCTTCAAGCCGGCCGCCAAGGCCCTGGGCATCCACATCAACACATTGCGCCAGCGGCTCGAGACGATCGACCAGTTGCTCGGAGACTGGCGCAACGGCAGCAAGACGCTCGAGATCCACGTCGCGCTGCGCATGCACAAGCTCGACGGTTCCCTGTCGAAGGCCATCGAATGAGGCGCGGCGCGGCACGGCCGCCGCGCCGTCCCCGGCCGGCGGCGGGCCTCCCGGTGCCGCGCGGGCGGGCCCGGCCCCTCAGCCGCAGCTCCGGCCCATGTTGTTCTGGATGATCTGCCGGTCCGCCTCGTCGGTCCTGCCGTCGTGGTCGAAGTCATACCAGCTCGACTGGCCGCCGTTCAACTGGCTCAGTTCCCGCCAGTTGTCCAGGTCCCGCTGGTCCACCACCCCGTCGCGGTTGCCGTCGCCGGGGCAGTTGACGCCGTCGTAGTCCAGGTTGTAGCGGGCGACGTCATCGTGGCGGTCCATCTCGGCGCCGAGCCTGGCGTAGGCCTGCTGCTGCTCGCCGGTGAGCGAGGTGGTGTCCAGCGGCGGCGCCGCGACGGCGGTCAACTGGCTGCCGTCCTTGTCCAGCGCGGGATTGGGAGTGGCGGTGTCGATGCGGTAGAACTCGTCCACGATATCGTAGCGGGTCGCGCTGTAGCCGTAGGCCGCGGGGTCGGCGGCGCTGCCCATGGCCGGCTCGCACTGATTGCGGGTCTGGCGCACCAGCTTGTAGACGCCGTCGGTGACCGCCTTGGTGGCGACCGGCAGGAAGGTGGTCGATTCGCTCCGGTCCAGGCGGTACGCCTGGACCTGGCAGCAGTTGTGATAGCCGCCCGCGGGCACGTCCCGGGTTTCGTCGGACAGGTTGTCGCCATACCAGATGCCGCCCTGGGTCAGGCACACGCCCTTTTGCGGAAAGAGGGTCGTGCAGACGTTGTCGGCGGCGGGAATCACGCAGGGGTATTCGCTGTCGGCCGAACCGACGGCGCGCAGGTTGGTGCCCATCTCGGTGAAGTTGGTGCCGCGGATGCCGCCCTGCCCCGGATTGCTCAGGTAGGCGAGCATGGGCTGCGCGTCGATCGGGCGGTCGGCCGGGATGGCGGCCTCCACGTCGGCGCCCGCGATGTCGGCGAACAGCCGGTACAGGTCGACAGAACCCACCATGTGCGGGACTTCGCGGCCGGGCGAGGCGACCATCGGGCCGGCCACCAGCAGCGGCACCCAGACGCCGGTCTGGTAGGGCGTGGCCTTGGCGCGCATGGGATCGAACCTGCCCGGCGCGGTGAACTTGACGCTGTTCACGTAGGTGCCGTTGTCGCCCACGATCACGACGACGGTGTTGGTACGTTCGGGGTGGTAGTCGAGCGTGCCGTCGTCGGCGTACCGGGCCAGGCCCAGGCCCACCAGCAGGTCGCCGATCTTGCGGTCGACGGCCTCGATCATCAGGTTGGTGATGAGGTGGCTGTCGATGAGGTCGGTGGCCTGCGTCAGCACCGGCGTGCTTTCCGAATCGGCCAGCGGCGAGCACACCAGGTTGTCGTTGCGGCCCGGCGTGTCCTCCGCGATCAGCGACACGGGCGGCACCTGCAGAGGCGTGTGGATGGCCGAGTAGCCCACCGTCAGCATCCAGGGCCGGTCGGAAGGCTGCTGCCGCGCCCATGCGAGGGCCCGCTCGGTCTCGAGGATGCTGCGGTAGCCGCGCGAGGATGGATCCGAGGCCGGGATGACGTGGCCGTCGCCGACGGCCGTGCTTTTCACCCACCGGCCGGTGTAGTAGCCATTCTGCGCCGTGAAGTCGATGTAGCCCGGCATGGGGGCCCTGCAGGACTGGCCCGGGTCCAGGATGCCGCCGCGCTCCATGCAGGTGCGGCCCGGCGTGACGACGTCGCCGCCGATCGAGATCTCCGAGCAGCCTCCGTCGGCGAAATAGCATGCGCCGGCATCGGCGCCGTGGGCCGCATCGATGCGGGTGGTCGGGATGAAGCCGCACTTGTAGGGGCCGCTGTCGACGTCGGCACCCATGGTCGTCAGGCCCGCCCGGGTGTCGATGTTGTAGGGGGCGCCGTCCAGGAAGCCGTCGAAATAATCCCAGCCCAGCTTCCACATGCTGTCGTAGCCATAGGGCAGGTTGAACGCGCCGTTCAGGTCGGAGCCGGTCAGGTGCATCTTGCCGATCAGCGCGCTGGTGTAGCCTTGGGCCTTCAGGAGCTTGGGCAGCGTCGCCTCGTAGGGCGAGGGCGAGGAATTGGCCAGGTCGGTGGCGACCAGGGCGTTCAGCACGTTGTTCTGCGAAGGATAGCGCCCGGTGAAGAACGTGGCGCGCGTGGGCGTGCAGTCCGGCATGGCCCAGGCATTGCGGAACTGCACGCCGGCGCGGGCGATGGCTGTCAGGTTGGGCGTCCTCGCCGGACCGGCGCCGCCGTAGCCGTAGGACGTCATCTGGTCCACGCCCAGATCGTCGAGCACGATGAACAGGATGTTCGGCCTGGCCGCGGCCACCGGGCCGCCGGCCGAGGACGAGCCGGAATCGGAGCACGCGGCCAGCAGCGCGGCCGCCGCCAGCAGGGCCGCCGGGACCGCCGGCCGGAATCGTGTTTGGAGCATGAGCGTGTTCCTTTCTCCAGGGTCGGAGTGACAAGCCGGCCCGGCCGTGACAAACTAAGAAAACGGTGACAATGGATTAAATCTCCAAGATTCAAGCTTAAAGGTCGGCGCGCCGCCGGCCCATACCATGAAAAGGGTAAGGCCGATGGACTCTGGGAACGGGCGCCGCGGCGCCGGCGCGGATCCGGGCGGCGCCGAGGCGCCCTGCCGCACGCTGCTGGTCGAGGACGACGAGGCGCTGCGCCAGCGCTTCGCATCGATCCTGTCGGCCTGGCGGAGCGGCCGCCTGCTCGCGGCCTGCGGCACGCTGGGCGATGCGATGGCGGTCCTGGACCGCGAGCCCGTCGACCTGCTCATCACCGACCTGCGCCTGCCGGACGGCCACGGCATCCAGGGCATCCGCCGCCTGCGCGCGCTCAATCCGCAGGCCGAGGCCATGGTGGTCTCAGTGCTGGCCGACAGCGCGGTCGTGATCGCCGCCATCGAGGCCGGCGCGACGGGCTACCTGCTCAAGGACGACGACTCCGCCAGCCTGATCGAAGCCATCGAGGAATTGCGCGCCGGGCGCTCGCCGATTTCCTCGTCGATCGCGCGCGTCCTCGTCCGCCGCCTGGGGGCGGGCGGGCCGACGGCCCATGGGCGGACCTCTGCCCTTTCCGGCGCGGGGGCGGCGCCCGGGGCCGGCGGCAAGGCCGCGTCCGCGAGGCCCGCCGGCGGGGGCAAAGCCGCACTCGAGGCGCCCGAGGCCGGCGGCGAGGCCGCGTCCGAAGCACCCGAGGCCGGCGGCAAGGTCATCCTCACACCGCGCGAGACCGAGATCCTGTGGGGCATCGCCAAGGGCCTGACCTACGCCGAGGTCGCCGAGCAACTCGGCATATCGCGGCAGACCGTGCCCGTGCACATCAAGAACATCTACCGCAAGCTGCAGGTCGGCAACCGCTCGGAAGCGGTGTTCGAGGCCTCGCGCCTGGGCCTGATATGGCTGTGAGCCGGCGCTGGCTCCAGGCCGCGCTGGCCGTGCTGGCGACGATGGCGCTCAGTGCCCCCCTGTGGCTGGCCCTGCCCGTGCCGCCCCAGGCCCGGGTGATCGACCAGGCATGGTTCACGGCACCGGGTGGCGTGGGTCGCAGCGTAGCCGGCGGGACGGCGAGGGACATGCCGGGCGGTGCGGCCGACGAGGCGGCTGGCGGCATGACCGGCGACATGACGGGCAGCGTGACCGCCGACGCGGCCGGCCGGCGGGTGGAGCTGCCGCACGCGCAGGGACGCGGCCTCGTTCAGGGCCGCTACCGGATGGCCTTCGAGCTGGCCGAGGCGCCCGCGCAGTCGCTCTATCTGTTCATCCCCACCTTCAGCTACCGCGCCGTCGTCGCGCTGGACGGCGAGGTGGTGCTGGACACCGGGGCGGACTCCCTGGTGCCGGGGGTCATGCTGGGCGCCTCGGCGCTGGTGCCGCTGTCCGCCCGCCACATGGCCGCGGGCCGCCATGCGGTCGACATCCTGCTCGAGGCGCCGGGCGTGATGCGCGGCTACCTGTCGCCGCTGTACCTGGGGACCGCGCAGCAGATCGCGCCCTACCACCGGCTCAGGGTCCTGGTATTCGAGCATACCCGCATGATGGTGCTGGCCTGCCAGCTCCTGCTGGCCGCCGCGACCCTGGTGGTCTGGGCCTATCGGCCCCGGGAATCCCTGTATGGGTGGCTGTTTCTGCTGCTCGCGGTATCCACGGCCTCCTACGCGGGCCTGCTGGCCGACGCCGTGCCCGACATATTCGCCTGGCTGCCCTACGCCTACGCCCTCAGCATGTCGAGCGTCTTCGTCCTCCACGTGATCGCGCTGCTGGTCAACGGCACCGCGCCGCCGGGCTGGCTGCGCGCCAGCGTGGTGGCCGTGCCCGGCGCCTGCCTGCTCGCGATGGCCTCGGGCATCGCGCCGGTCCACGCCCTGATGGCCGGCGTGGTGATGCCCATCATGGTGGCTTCGCCGCTGATCACGGTCGCCATCTCGGCCTGGGGCGCGCTCGTGAAAAAGATGCGGGAAGCCTGGCTGCTCCTGCCGCCCCTGGTCTTCTTCTCGCTCGCCACCCTGCACGACGGCGCGGTGGTCGCCGGCATGCTGGACGGCCCCGTCTTTCTCTCGCTCTATTACCGGCTGCTGCTGATCCTGGCGATCGCCGCGATCCTCATGCGCCGGCTGGGCCTGAGCCTGACGCGCCTGGACGGCGCCAACGCCCACCTCAAGCGGCGGCTGGCGGAACGCGAGGCGGAACTGCGCCGCCTGCACGAGCAGGAGCGCAGCGAAGCCGCCCGCCGCGTGCGCAGCGAGGAACGCCGCCGCCTCACCGCCGACCTCCACGACGGCCTGAGCGGCCACCTCGCGTCCATCATCGCGCAAGCCGAGCGCGGCCGGTCGGCCGGCATCGAACGCAGCGCGCGCGAGGCGCTCGACGATCTGCGCCTGGTGATCCATTCGCTGGACGTCGGCGACCGCGAGCTCACGGCCGCGCTCTCCGGCCTGCGCGAGCGGCTCCAGCCCCAGCTCGGGCGCCTGGGCGTGGAACTGGAATGGTCGATGGCGCGGCTGCCCGAGGTCTCGGGCCTCACGCCGGCCCATGCGCTGCACGTGCTGCGCATCGTGCAGGAGGCGTCCACCAACGCCCTGCGCCACGGCCCCGCCTCGCGCATCACGGTGCGCGGCAGCGCCGGCCCGCGGGGCGAGGCGATCATCACCGTCGAGAACGATGGTGTCCCCTATTCGGACCCGGATGCCGGGGTGGAGGCCGGCACGGATGCAGATGCGCGTGCCAACGAGGGCGCGGGAGCGGAAGCCGGAGCCCCCGTCGCTGCAACCGCGAGCGCGGAAGCCGGCGCGAGCACTCGCACGGGCGGCGCGGGCGTGCGGAACATGCACCGGCGCGCGGCCCTGCTGGGCGGCGCGCTGCGCATCGAGGCGCTGGCGGGCGGGACGCGGGTGACCCTCACGCTGCCCTCGAGATTGCCCGGCAGCCAGGCGGACATCCGGGCGGCCGAGGCATGAGCGCAGCGGGGCCGGGCCGGCCGCAAGCACTCTCGCAGACTCCGGCTAGCCGCAGACACTCCCGCAAACCCCGCGGCGGGCCGGCGCGGGACCGTCCGCCATCGTTTTAAGGGTAAATACTTAAGCCCTGATCAAAATGAACACATATCAAGAATTCAAAAATCCTCGTCGCTCGAAGGGCGATCCGGATTCAAGCGGGAAATGCTTTCCAAATATCATCACGGAAAATGATTTCATGTTCATGTAATTTATGGATTATTTTCATAATGCATTGATATAAAGGAATATATCCAACGAATCATTCAAGAATCCAGGGATCTGGACGATACATACTCCATCCGGCGTCGATTTTCACGACAAACGCCGGATAATCATTCGTTAAATAAAAAACTTCCATGAATCAACTGATACACCCTATCGCATGAAGTGCCATCGTTGACGCTCCCGGCAGGGATTCATAGATTGATCCGGCCAATCGTTCACATCACGAGAAAGGTCAATCCATGCCGCAGCGAATCGTCGATCTCGCGCTGTCCGCGCTCGCAAGCCTGGCCAGCGTGCTCCTGTCCTGGCCTTATTGGCGGGACTTCCAGTACTGGCCCGAATCCCACGCCATGTGGTGGCTCTACATCGCCGTCGGATACCTCCTGGCGATCTACGTGTTCTACGCCTTCCTCGGCAGCCTGCGCACGCTGTTCCAGCATGACGAGCAGGCCCGCGCCGCCGGCGGCGAGGATGCGGATGCCGATCCGCAAGGAGGCCGGTCATGAGCTGCCTGAACGGAGCGGATTGCAAAGAGCCCCTCAAGCGCCACATGGCGCTGGGGGTGCTGGGCCTGATGCTGGCGATCTTCCTCGCCCTGTCGGTCATGTCCTTCCTGCCCTCGCGCAAGCAGGCCCTGCCCGAGGCCGTCAGTTTCGAGGACCAGGGCGCGGTCTACGGCAAGCGGGTCTTCCAGGCCTACAACTGCATGGGCTGCCACACGATCGTGGGCAACGGGGCCTATTTCGGGCCCGATCTCACCAAGGTCTACGCGCATGCGGGGCCCGCCTGGCTGGCGGCGTTCCTGCCCTCGGCCGGCGGCTGGCCCACCTCGGCGGCCGTGCAGGCGCAACTGCAGAACCCCGCCGTCCAGGCCGACGCCGGCGTCGCCGACATCGCGGCCTACCGCGAGCGCTATCCCGGCGCGGCCGAGTGCATCGACCGGCGCGGCGGGCATCCCTCGCTGATGCCCAACCTGCCCCTGAGCGCGGAGGAGATCCGCGGGCTGATCGCGTTCCTGAAATACACCTCGGCCATGCACAACGAGGGCTGGCCGCCCAAGCCCAAGGTCGATGGCGTGGCCCGCATCGAGGCCGCCCGCGCCGCGGCCAGGCCGGTCGCGGCGGCAGCGCCCGCACCCGCGGCCGCGCCGGCCGGCGCCGCGGCGCAGGATCCGGTCAAGCTCGGCGCCAAGCTGGTGTCCGATTTCGGCTGCCTGGCCTGCCATGCCACCGACAAGAAGCGGGTGGTGGGTCCGGGCTGGGGCGGCCTCTACGGCTCCGAGACCGAGCTCGCCGACGGCTCGCGGGTCAAGGCCGACGAGGCCTACCTCGTCGAATCCATCCGCCATCCGGACGCCAAGGTCGTCGCCGGCTATCCGGCCAAGGTCATGCCCTCTTATGACGCCATGATCAACGAATCCGACATGGGCGCCATCATCGCCTACCTGCGCAGCCTCGGGGAGGACCAGAAATGATACAGATCGAATACCGCACGCAGCGCCTGAGCCAGCCCTTCTTCGTGCTGATGCTGGTGCTGTTCCTGTTCCAGGTGGGCTTCGGCCTGCTGATCGCGACGCAGCACGTCGATCCCCGGCTGCTCTCCGGGGTGCTGAACTTCAACATCCTGCGCGCCGAGCACACCAATCTGGGGATCCTCTGGATCCTGTCCGGGTTCATCGGCACGATCCTGTTCGTCGGGCCGCTGCTCTCGCGCCGCGAGCTGGCCGCGCCCTGGCTGGTCAAGGTCCTGTTCTACGCCCTGATCGCGGTGACGCTGTGGAACGTGGGCACCCAGGCCCTCGCCGCCGAGGGGATCGCCGGCTGGTGGATGGGCCAGCCCTGGCTCCAGGAGGGCCTGGAGTACCTCGAGGCCGGGCGCGCCGCCGACGTGGTGATCCTGATCGGCTTCGCCATCCTGTGCTATGTCGTGCTGCGGACCTTCCCGCCCGTGCGCGAATGGAACGAGATCCACTGGGGCCTCGGCCTGGGCGTCACCGCCCTGACCCTCGTGTGGATCTTCGGCATGTTCTTCGTCGAGCGCCTGGACCTGCAGGAATACTTCCGCTGGTACGTGGTGCACTACTGGGTCGAGGGGGTGTGGGAAGTCATCCACATCAGCCTGGTGGGCTTCCTGCTGGTGCTGATGTTCAAGGCGGACGTCAAGGCGGTGGGCTACGCGGTGTTCTGGGGCGTGGCCATGGTCTGGCTCTCGGGCCTGATCGGCAACGCGCACCATTATTTCTGGGTGGGCACGCCCGAGTTCTGGCAGTTCTGGGGCTCGCTGTTCAGCGCCCTGGAGCCCCTGCCCCTGGTGTTCTGCTTCTGGCACATCTACCTGGACGCCCACCAGGACCGCAAGCCCCTGGAGAACGCCCCCGCCTTCTACTTCATCCTGGGCTCGGTGGTGCTGGAGCAGGTCGGCGCGGGGATCCTGGGCTTCACGATGACCTTCGCGCTGACCAATGTCTGGTCGCACGGCACCTGGGTGACCCCCAGCCATGCGCACCTGGCCCTGTTCGGCACCTTCGGCATGCTGGGCATCGCCTCCGCCTATTACGTGCTGCCGATCCTGCGCAAGGCCACCGGATTCGACCAGCGCCTGGGCAAGCTCGCGTTCTGGCTGGTGTTCACGGGAATGCTGGGCATCGCCTTCGGATTCGCCATCGGCGGCACGATCCAGGTCTTCCATTACCGCACGCTGGGCCTGGAGTGGTTCGGCGGCGACGTGTTCCCCGCCATGCAGTTCTACAAGACCCTGATCCCGCTGTTCGGCCTGCTGTTCACGGTGGGCGCCGGGCTGCTGGTGTTCGACCTGCTGACGCTGGGCCTACGCGCGCGCAGCGCGCCGGCCGCCGCGCCGGCCCGTCCCGCGTCCGCCGGGCGCTGGTCGGGCACGCTGCACGGCTTCGAGGCCGGGCTGTGGCTGATGGGGATGTGGATCTTCGGCGCCGTCATCACCTTCGGCCTGCTCAGCTTCAACCTGCCGACGGTGCAGGCGGGCGATCCGACCCTGCCCTACCTGCTGGCCGGCCTCGGCTATCCGGGACTGCTGCTGATCACCCTGCTGTTCGTCTGGCGCTTCCTGCGCTCGCTGGCCGCGCGCGAGCAGGCGCCGGCCCGCGCGGCCGCGCCCATCACGGCGGGCGCGGGGGCACCGGCCTCGGTCGCCTGAGGCGGCGCCCCCCGGGCGGCACGCCGCCAGCGCCCCACCACGGGGCGCTCGCGGCGTTCTGCGCGTACAATGACCGGGGTCTCCTCCCCGCACGCCCCCCAATGAAAGAACCTCTCGCCATCAGTCCCGCCGCGACCATGCCCCGCGCATCCGCGGGGGTGGCCTACCCGGTCCTCGGAGCCATCAGCGTCACGCACATGCTCAACGACATGATGCAATCGGTGCTCCTGGCGATCTATCCCATCCTCCAGGGCAAGTTCTCGCTGACCTTCGTCCAGGTCGGGCTGATCACGCTGGCCTTCCAGTTTTCCGCCTCGCTGCTGCAGCCCCTCGTGGGCCTGCTCACCGACAAGCGGCCCATGCCCTACTCCCTGCCGACGGGCATGGGGTTCACGTTCTGCGGCCTGATCCTGCTCTCGATCGCCGGCAGCTTCCCCGTCGTGGTCCTGGCCGCCACGCTCGTGGGCATGGGCTCCTCGGTCTTCCACCCGGAATCCTCGCGCGTCGCGCGCATGGCCTCGTCGGGCCGCCACGGCCTGGCGCAATCGATCTTTCAGGTGGGCGGCAACATCGGATCCTCGATCGGCCCGCTGCTCGCGGCCCTGCTCATCGTCCCGCACGGGCAGGCCAGCATCGCCTGGGTCTCGCTCGCCGCGCTGGCCGGCATCTTCATCCTCGTCATGGTCGGCCGCTGGTACGCCGCCAACCTCGGCGGCGTGCGCGGCCGCGCCGGCAGCCTGCGCAAGACCGAAACCACGCTGTCCCGGCACCAGGTGGGCTCCGCCGTCTCGATCCTGCTGGTCCTGATCTTCTCCAAGTATTTCTACCTGGCCGGGATCACCAGCTACTTCACCTTCTACCTGATGGACCGCTTCGGCCTGCCCATCCAGCAGGCGCAGGTCAGCCTGTTCGTGTTCCTGGCCGGCGTGGCCACGGGCACCATGATCGGCGGCCCCATCGGCGACCGCATCGGCCGCAAGCGCGTCATCTGGGGATCGATCCTGGGGGCGGCGCCCTTCACCCTGCTGCTGCCCTACGCGAACCTGCAATGGACCCTGATCCTGGTGTTCTGCGCGGGCGCCATGATCGCGTCGGCCTTCCCCGCCATCGTGGTCTATGCCCAGGAACTCATGCCCGGCAAGACCGGCACGGTCTCGGGCCTGTTCTTCGGGTTCGCCTTCGGCATGGGCGGCATCGGCGCCGCCCTGCTGGGCAAGCTCGCGGACACCACCAGCATCGAATTCGTCTACCACGTCTGTTCGTACCTGCCCCTGCTGGGCCTGGCGGCCTTCTTCCTGCCCGACATGCGCCGCGCGCAGCCATGAGCCGTCCACCGGCCAGGTCCGCCGGCGCGGCCGCGCTGCTGGGGGCGAGCCTGATGCTCCTCGCCCTCAACCTCAGGCCGCTGTTCCCCAGCCTGTCCGTCCTGCTGCCCGAGATCACCCAGGCCCTGGACATGCGCGGATCGACGGCGGGCTACCTGACCACGCTGCCCGTGCTGTGTATGGGCCTGTTCGCACCCCTGGCGCCCTGGCTGGGGCAGCGCATCGGGACGGAACGCACCTTGTTCATCGTCCTGGTCCTGATCGGCGCCGGCACCGCGCTGCGCGGCGCGGGCGGCCTCTGGGCGCTGTTCCTGGGCACGGCCCTGGGCGGGGCCGGGATCGCGCTCGGCAACGTGCTGCTGCCCAGCATCGTCAAGCGGGACTTCGCCTCCCGGGCGGCCCTGATGACGGGCCTCTACACCATGAGCCTGGTGGGGGGCGCGGCGCTCGCCGCCGCCGCGACCCTGCCGCTGACGCACGCCCTGGACGGCAGTTGGGGCCGCGGCCTGGCGATCTGGGCGCTCGTCGCCCTCGTGGCCCTCGCCGCCTGGACGCCCTTCGCCCTGCGCGCCGGGCCGCGCGGCGCCCGGGGCCGGCTCCTGCCGGTCGTGGGCCTGCGCCGCGACCCGCTGGCCTGGACCGTGACCCTGTTCATGGGCCTGCAATCCTCGCTGGCCTATTGCGTCCTGGGCTGGCTCGCGCCGATCCTGCGCGCCCGCGGCCTGGACGGCACCGAGGCCGGCCTCGTCGTCTCGCTCTCGATCCTCGTCGAGGTGGCCGCCTGCCTGCTCACGCCCCTGATCGCCACCCGCAGCCGCGACCAGCGGATCCTGTGCGCGGCGCTCACCTTCGCGGCGACGGTCGCCCTGCTCGGGCTGCTGTTCGGCCCGCGCTGGACCATCTGGCCCTGGGCCGCCGTGCAGGGCATCGGCCAGGGCGGCCTGTTCGCCGTGGCCATGACCATCATCGTCCTGCGCTCGCCCGATTCCCACGTGGCCGCGCACCTGTCGGGCATGGCGCAGGCGACGGGCTACGTGCTGGCGGCCGGCGGCCCGCTGCTGGTCGGGGTGCTGCACCAGTGGTCGGGAAGTTTCGAGACCACGTCATGGCTGTTCGGGACGCTGGGCCTGCTGACGGGCTGGGCCGGTTGGCACGCGGGCCGCGACCGGCTGGTGCGCGCCCGGGCCGTGGGCGGCCCGGCGGCGGCCGGCGAGGCTCGCCCGGCGCCCGCCGCGGCGGGACGCCCCTGACCGCGAGGCCTCCGATCGCGGGGCCTCCGATCGCGGGGCTACAGCCCCGCCTTTGAAAACACCAGGGTGGCGTTGGTGCCGCCGAAGCCGAAGCTGTTGGACAGGGCGGTCTGGACGTCGGCCTGGTCGAGGGTCTCGCGCAGGATGTTGGCGCCTTCGAGCGCGGGGTCCAGGGTCTCGATGTTGGCCGAGGCGGCCACGAAGCCATGCTGCATCATCAGCAGGGTGTAGATCGCCTCGTTGACGCCGGCCGCGCCCAGCGCGTGGCCCGAGAGCGACTTGGTCGAGGCGATCAGCGGCTGGCGCTCGCCGAAGACCTCGCGGATGGCGTCGATTTCCTTGACGTCGCCCACGGGCGTGCTGGTGCCGTGCGTGTTGATGTAGTCGACCGAGGCCGTGACGTCCTGCAGCGCCAGGCGCATGCAGCGCACCGCGCCCTCGCCCGAGGGCGCCACCATGTCGTAGCCGTCGGAGGTCGCGCCGTAGCCGACGATCTCGGCGATGATGCGCGCGCCGCGCGCACGCGCGTGCTCGTATTCCTCGAGCACGACGATGCCGCCGCCGCCCGAGATCACGAAACCGTCGCGATCCGCGTCATAGGTGCGCGAGGCGCGCTCGGGGGTGTCGTTGTAGCGCGTGGACAGGGCGCCCATGGCGTCGAACATGAAGGACAGGGACCAGTGCTCCTCCTCGGCGCCGCCGGCGAAGACGATGTCCTGCTTGCCCATCTGGATCTGCTCCATGGCGTTGCCGATGCAATGCGCGCTGGTCGAGCAGGCCGAGCTGATGGCGTAGTTGATGCCCTTGATCTGGGCGCCGGTGGCCAGGCAGGCCGAGACGCCGCTGGCCATGGCCTTGGTCACCATGTAGGGACCGACGCGGCGCACGCCTTTTTCCCGCAGGGTCTGGATGCCTTCGTGGATGCTGGCGTGCGAGGCGCCACCGGCGCCGACGATCAGGCCCGTGCGGACGTTGGACACCAGCTCGGGCGGCAGCCCGGCGTCGGCGATGGCCTCTTGCATGGCGATCCAGGCATAGGCATGGCCGTCGGCCATGAATCGCACGAGTTTGCGGTCGATCAGCGCCTGGGCGTCCAGGCGGATGGATCCCGCGACATGGGAACGCAAGCCCTGCTCGACGTAGCTGGGCTGGAAGGAAATGCCCGAGCGGCCCGTGCGCAGGCTCTCGAGCACCTCGGACTGGTTGTTGCCCAGGCTGGACACGATGCCCATGCCGGTGACGACCACACGACGCATGATGCCATCCTCCTAGAAATTGTTGGTGCCGGTGAACAGGCCGACGCGCAGGTCATGGGCGGCGTAGATCTCGCGGCCGTCGACCTCCATGCGCGCATCGGCGATACCCATGACGAGCTTGCGCATCATGACGCGCTTCATGTCGATGTGGTAGCGCACGAGCCTGCCCGTGGGCAGGACCTGGCCGGTGAACTTGACCTCGCCCACGCCCAGGGCGCGGCCGCGGCCGGGGCCGCCGCACCAACCCAGGAAAAAACCCACCAATTGCCACATGGCGTCCAGCCCCAGGCAGCCGGGCATCACCGGATCGCCCTGGAAATGGCACTTGAAGAACCACATGTCGGGATGGACGTCGAGCTCGGCGATGATCTCGCCCTTGTCGTGCGAGCCGCCCTTGTCGCTGATGTGGACGATCCGGTCGAACATCAGCATGGGAGGCAGCGGAAGCTGCGCATTGCCCTCGCCAAACAGTTCGCCGCGCCCGCACGCGAGCAAATCCTCGTAGCTGAAGCTGTTCTTTTTCTGCATGTCGTCCTGAAAGGTTCCCGTCTGGCCCGCGCGGCATGCCGAATCCCCGGAATACGCTGCCACGGTATCGTAAATAGCCCGTTAGTATAACCTGAGGGCGGCCCTCGCCTCCGCCTCGATTTCATGGGGCTCGTCCATCGGAAAACCAGACGGTGACCGAGCCCGGGATGAACAGCGGCGGGGGCGTGTTCACCCAGTCCAGCGCCCGGTGCACCAGCAGGAAGGGCCCCTCGGGCGCCAGCCCGTCGAAGGCATGCGTCTCGAGCTGCGTCCCCCGCAGTTCGACGCAGGGCCCGTCCGCCGAGCGCCAGCACAGGCGGGTATCGACCCGCGCATCGCCCGCATACCGGCGCGCGGCGTGCACGCGGGTGACCCGCGCGCCGGGGCCCGGCCGCGGATCGCCGGCCGTGGGCACGTAGGACACCACGACGTCGGTCCGCAAGGCGTGCAGGCCCGTGCTGGCCCGGCTCGCGGTCCAGGCCCTGCCGCCCGCCAGGGCGGGAAGCGACACGGCCCAGCAGGCGAGCCCGGCACACAGCAGCCGCGCGAAAGGAATGTCCGGCATGCGCCGATTATGGCATGTTCGTATCGTATCCTTACGGAATACGACATCGAGGTTCCCCATGTGCATCGCCTACCTCGCCATCGGCGACTCCCGCTGGCCCCTGTTCGTCGCCGCCAACCGCGACGAATACCACGCGCGCCCGGCCGCCGCGGCGGCCCCCTGGCCCGAGCGGCCCGACGTCATCGGCGGGCTGGACCTGCGCGCCGGCGGCACCTGGCTGGGCTGGTCGCGCGCCGGCCGCTTCGCCCTCATCACCAATTACCGCGAGCCCGGCAGCCATCGCGCCGGCGCCCCCTCACGCGGCGCCCTGGTCCGGGATTTCCTGCTGGGCGGCGAGTCCGCGGCGGCGTATGCCGACACGGTCCTGGCACGGGGCGGCGACTACAACGGATTCAACCTGATCGTCGGCGACGCGGACGGGGTCCGGTATGCGAGCAACCGCGATCCCCTGGGCCGCGCCCGGGTGCTCGCCCCGGGCCGCTACGTGCTGTCGAACCACCTGCTGGACACTCCCTGGCCCAAGGCCGGGCGGCTGCGGGCGGCCCTGGACGCGCGGCCGGCCGGGGCCCTGGCGGCGGATCCCGACGAGGTCTTCGCCGTGCTGCGCGACGCCGAGCCGGCCGACGACGCGGCCCTGCCGGCCACCGGGATCCCGGTCGAATTCGAGCGTCTGCTCAGCAGCCCCTTCATCGTCAGTCCCGACTACGGGACGCGCTGCACGACCGTGCTCGCCGTCGCGGCCGGCAGCCACGCCCTGTTCAGCGAACAACGCTACGATCCGGCCGGCCGCCCCTGCGAGCGCCACGACTGGCGGATCCCGCCGGCGGAATCCCGCGCCTGAGGGCGGGATTCGTTCCCGCGGGTGGGCGGCCCGCCTCCTTGGCCGTCCCTTGCCCCCGCCTGCCTCCTTCTGGTCCCTGCCGGCCCGCTGGCCCCCTCGCTGACCCCCGCTGGCCTCCCGCTTGGCCTCCGCTCGACCCAGCGGCTGCTTGCGCGGCCCGCATACCGTTCAGGTTCCAGGCCATGCGATATACTGTGCATAAATACAGTATTCAACGGTCCCGGAAAGCACCATGCCCGCCCCGCCCGCATCCGCCATCCTCCAGCACCCCGAGCGCATCCACCCCGCCCTGTGGCGGGCCAGCCAGATCGCCCCGCCGCGCCGCGCCACCATCCCCACCGGGCACGAAGCGCTGGACCGCGAGCTGCCGGGCGGGGGCTGGCCGCTGGGCGCGCTGATCGAGTTCCTGTCCGATCGTCCCGGCATCGGCGAGCTGCTGCTCCTGCGGCCCGCCCTGGCCGCGCTCGACGCCCGCCGCCAGGTCCTCCTGATCGACCCTCCCTGTCCTCCCTCGATGCAATGCTGGGCCAACTGGGGCCTGCAATCCCGCCGCCTGGCATGGCTGCGCGCCGGCGCGGCGTCCGAATGCCTCTGGGCCGCCGAGCAGGCCATCCGCCACGACGCCTGCGGAGCCCTGCTGTGCTGGGCCGACCGGGCATCCGGCCAGGCGCTGCTGCGCCTGCAGCGCCTGGCGCGCGCCCGCAGCCTGCTGCTGGTCCTGCTGCGCCCGGCGTCGGCCGCCCGCCAGGCCAGTCCGGCCGCCCTGCGCCTGTCCCTCGCCCCCATCCCGCAGGGCTTGTCGCTGGGCATCCTCAAACGGCGCGGCCCCGCCCTGCCCGAGGCCATCGCCATCCGCCTGTATCCCGATGCTCTGGATCTGCCTGCACCTGCCCCGGCCCGCGCACGCCGGCCCGCCCGGGCTGGCCGCGCGCCTGCTGCGCTACACGCCGCACCTGGCCATGCTTGACGAGCGGGCCCTGGCCCTCGAGGTCGAGGGCAGCCTGCGCTTGTTCGGTGGGGCCCGGGCCTTGCTGCGCGCCGTGCGGAGGGATTGCCCTGCGGGCACCCTCACCGGCCTCGCGCCCACGGTGCTGGGCGCCTGCCTGCTCGCGCGCCGGGGCCGCGGCGCGCGCCACGTCATGCGTCGGGAAACCCTGGCCCGCCGCCTCGACGCCCTGCCGTGCGAGGCCCTGCCCGCGGCACCGGACAGCCTCGCGGCATTGCGGGACCTGGGATGCCGCCGCCTCGGCACCCTGCGGGCCCTTCCCCGGGCGGGCCTGCGCAACCGGGGCCATGCCGCCCTCCTCGAGCTCCTGGACCAGGCCTATGGGCGGGCGCCGCCCGGGGCCCGCCACTGGCTGGGGGACGACGGCGGCTTTGCCCGGGCCCGCGACCTGGACCATCGCAGCGCCTCCGCCCTCGCCATCGAGGCCGCCGCCGCGCCCCTGATCGCCGCCCTGTGCGCCTGGCTGGACGAACGCCAGGGCGCCGCCGGCATGCTGGAACTGGACCTCGTCCACGACGGCCGGCGCCTGGATTCCCCGATCACCACCGTGCGCCTGCGGACCGCCCGGCCGGAATGGGACGCCGCGCGTTTCATGCTGCTGCTGCGCGAGCACCTGGCGCGCCGCCGGCTCGAGGCGCCCGTCGTGCGCATCGCCCTGCGCTGCGCGTGCCCCGCACCGCGCGCGCCCCGCACCGCGCCCCTGCTGCTCGACGACGGCCCCCCGCCGCCCGGCAGCGAGGCCACCCTGCTGGACGTGCTGCGCGCCCGCCTGGGGGCGGACTGCCTGCGCTTTCCCGATCCGCTCCCCCGGCACGTCCCCGAGCACACGGACCAATGGCGCGCCGAGGCTCCGCGGGCGCCGGCCCGCCTGCCCGAGCTCTCGCCCCATAGCAGGCCCCTGTGGCTGCTGGCCCACGCCACCGCCCTGCCCGCCCCCGACCACCGTCCGACGATCGACGGCGCGCCCCTGGCCCTGGTCTCGGGCCCCGAGCGCATCGAGGGGGGCTGGTGGATCCACGGGCAGGCCCCGGTCGGCCGGGACTATTTCATCGCCCGCGACGCGCATGGCACGCGCTACTGGATCTACCGGGACCACCACGGGGCGGGCTGGTTCCTGCATGGCCTGTTCGGATGACGCCATGGGCCTGCCCGACTACGCCGAGCTGGACTGCCTGTCGAATTTCACCTTCCTGACGGGCGCCTCGCATCCCGAGGAACTGGTCCGGACCGCCGCCGAGCTGGGCTACCGGGCGATCGCCCTGGCCGACGAATGCTCGCTCGCCGGCATCGTCCGCGCCTGGCGCGAGGCGCGCCGCCACGGCCTGCACCTCATCGCCGGAAGCCGCTTCCGGCCCGAGGGCGAGGCCTTCGAGCTCATCGTCCTGGCCGAGGACCGCGACGGCTACGGCGCCCTCAGCCGCCTGATCACCCGCGCCCGGCGGCGCAGCCCCAAGGGCCGGTACGCGTTCGCACTCGAGGACCTGTGGACCGGCGGCGACCCCGGCGACCCCGGCGAGCCTGGCAAGTCCGATGGTCACGGCGATCCTGGCGATCTCGGTGATCCTAGCGATCTCGGTGATCCTGGCGAGTTCGGCGCGCCCGCCGCGCCGCTGCCGGGGCATCCAGCCCGTCGGCGATGTCGTCGCGCATCAGGCTGGCGTCGGCGTTGAGCGCCCAGGGCGCCAGCTGCGGCGCGCAGCTGA